>JAABUX010002121.1_pt1 | contig 28588 bp, 29 predicted proteins | sample 5561851 | NCBI WGS metagenome assembly JAABUX01 (sample SAMN10711883, study PRJNA513361) | rock metagenome | isolation source: Antarctica rocks | place: Antarctica: Victoria Land, Richard Nunatak red sandstone | collected 2016-01-03 | reverse complement strand
GGCAGAAGCGTTGAAACCAGCGGTGCACGGTGCGGTCGCTGCCGAAGCGTTCGGGCATTCGGTTCCATTGGCATCCCGTCCGCATCCGGAAGATGATGCCGTCGATGACCCGGCGGAGATCGACCCGAGGTCGTCCGGTGGCCTTGGCGGGATAACGCTCCTCCAGGAGCGACTCGACGATACCCCAGAGGCCATCGGACAGTTCCCAGATCGTGTCGGGTGCGGGCTTCTTGGCTTTGGGTCTGGCCTTGGTCGTCATGGTTTGAGTCTCATGGGTGAGGTTTCATCCATTAAAACCCGACGCGAACTGCTAATCAAGAGCGGTTTCGAGATAGTTTCCTAGTTGAGGACGGCGGGCTTGAGGTACTGCTCGGCCCACTGGCGGAAGGTGGTGGGTGTGGTGGACTCGGGAGTTCGGGGGGCGGCGTTGTCGAGGCCCTTGGCTTTGGCTTCGAACATTTCGGTGAGGCCGTTGGCGAAGACCTCGGACATGCCGTGGCCGAGAAGCTGGGCACGGAAGGCATCGAAGGGGACCTGCTGGAAGCGGATGGGTTTGCCGAGGACCTCGGTGAGGATGCCGGCCATCTCGTTCAGGGAGAGGTCTTCGGGGCCCAGGACGGGATAGTCGCCGGCGCCGGTCCAGGTGTGGTCGACGAGCAGGCGCGCGGCGACCTGGGCGATGTCGCCGGTGGAACAGGTGGGATAGGGCTGATCGCCGGGGAGCGGGTAGAAGAACATGCCCTGGGCCTTGAGCGCGTCGGCCAGTTGGAGGAAGTTGTCCATGAACCCGGGCAGGGCGAGGGCGCGCAGGTGGACACCCGACGCGGCGATGAGGTCGCTCATCTGGAAGGTGGCGGTGGAGAAGCCGGCCTGGCTTTGCCATGGGGTGCCGCGGCCTAGGGCGGAGACGGCGACGACGCGCTGAACGCCGTGGGTGCGGAAGGCCTCGCAGGCGGGCCGGGTGAAGTCGAGGTGGTCGGCTTCGAGGCTCTGGGTCTGGGGCCTGGGCGGGGCGAGCCAGAAGACGGAGTCGACGCCCTCAAAGGCCTTGTCGACGATGGCTGCGTCGCCGTGGGAGCCCTCGACGATGTCGACACGCTCGCGGGTTTCGGCGGGAAGGCGGGAGGCGTCGCGGACGATGACGCGGACGGGCTCGTTGCTCTCGAGGAGATGCGTCAGGAGCTTGCTGCCGATTTTGCCGGTGGGGGTGGTGACGACGATCATCTCGGGTCCTCCGCAGCTGGGATGTTTGGGTCGATCAAGGGACAAAGTAAACTCTACCGTACCGTTTACAAGAGTCACGGTACGGAAGAGTTTACTTCGTTGTCAAGTGGGCTGGATAAGCGAGAATAGAGTTTACTTTGTTGTCAAGTGGGCTGGATCAGCGAGAACCGAGCATGGCCAAGCGAGGCGATCAACTTCGGGAACACATCCTCTGGGTGGCCAAGACGGTGTTCCTGGAGATGGGGTTCGAGCGGGCGTCGATGGATGTGGTCGCCAGCCGGGCTGAGACCTCGAAGCGGTCGGTGTACGCGCACTTCGAGAGCAAAGAAAAGCTGTTTCTGGCGGTGATCGAGCTGGTGCGCGGTTTGTTTCTCGGGGAGTTGAAGATGCCCGAGGACTACTCCGTCAAGCCGGCGGAGGCGCTGGTTCTGTTTTGTGGGCGCTACCTGGAGATCCTGATCCATGAGGGTTCGATCCGGATGATGCGGGTGAGCATGGCGGAGAGCGGACGCTTTCGGGAGCAGGCCGCGGCGTATCATGACGTCCTGTTTACGCAGGTGCATGGGCGGCTCCGCGCGTATCTGAGGACAACACTCGGGATATCGTCGCGGGCGAGCGCGGAGGCGGCGCACCGGCTGATGGGACAGGTGCTGTATCCGCGTCTGCAGCGGGCGCTGTTTGGGCTGGACCCGCTGGCACCGGCGTTCGGACGGGAGGGCGTGGCGGCGGAGTTCGATTTGAAGCCGATCCGGAAGGCGGTGGCGGAGTGGATGGAGTCGCTGAACGCTTAGAGCAAATACGGAGATTCTGGACTTCGTCCAGAATGACGGCTTCTCGTGACGACCTGAGTAGGTGGCGAGCTTTGGAGGCTTTGCAGGCGGCGTGCGGCTTCGGCTAGTTCGTTATCTTTTTTGGCGAAGCAGAAGCGCAGGAGGGACTCGCCTTCGGAGCTGCCCGGGCGGAAGAAGGCGGAGCCGGCGACCGAGGCGACGCCGGTGCGGGCGAGCAGATCGCGGGACTTTTCGGCGGCGGTGGCGCCTTTGAGGTGGCCTTCGGGGCCGGTGCGGGCGAGGATATAGTAGGCGCCGTCGGAGACGTGCGGGGTGAGGCCGGCGGCGCGCAGAGCTTCGACCAGGACGGTGCGCTTCTTGTAGTGATCGTCGGCGAGTGCCTGATAGAAGGCGGGTGTTAGACCCCCGACACGACCTTGACCAAACTCCGACATGCCCTCAGCGACGACCACTTCGCCATCATCGGGCCCCTGCTGTCTACCAACGACCGGCCTGGTCGCCCTCGGAAGTCCCATCGCTCGGTCATCGACGGCGTCCTCTGGATCCTCCGCACCGGCGCCCCTTGGCGCGACCTGCCCCGGCCGACTTATGGGCCCTGGCAGACCGTCTACGAGCGGTTCAATCGCTGGACCAAGGACGGCACCCGGGGCAGGTTGCTCGAGGCCCTCCAAGTCCGCCTCGACGCCGCCGGCAAGATCGACTGGGATCCGTTCTGCATCGACGGCAGCTCGATCCGGGCGAGTCGGGACGCCGCGGGGGCGTCGCCGACCGACGGTACGCCCTCCGAGCCGGCCGATCACGCCCTGGGCCGGTCGCGCGGCGGGTATGGCTCGAAGATCCACGTGGTCTGCGACGGTCAGTAGGTGCCTTCGAGGTTCTTGTCGGCATTGCGGAGATGCCGACGGACATCGGAATCTTTGGGGAGGATATCCGGCTTCACGGCGACCGCATCTTTGAATCGGTCGAGGGCGGTTCGGGCCGATTCGCCTTCGCGGAACACGTCCGTGATGTGGTCATGCCAGTCAAATCGAGTGGACGGCATGTTCGGCGATCGAGTCGAGGACTTGGTTGATCGTCTCGGCGTTCATGGGCAGAGATCGTGCTGGGGTCTCGGAATAAGGTCCCCTGGGGTTGGGCGGGAAGGTCTGATAAAGCACCCACTCCTCGCCCTCGAACATGAGATATGCTGTGGTGTCGTAAGCCAGCATCAGATAGATATCGACGGCCCCTTCGGCACCCGGGATGTCGTAGCTGATCGGGTCGAGGAGCAGCTTGGTCGGCCCCTTTTGCAGATACAGAGCCGGGATCTCGTAGACGTCGCTGTCGTCGTCCCGCACCTTCTTGGGGTATCGGCGGGTGACCCACTCGTTCAGGTTCGTCAATCCGGCGATGTGAACCAACCCGGCGTCGGTGACCTTGGTGGCAGTAAGATCCAGGTCGTTCAACCCTTTCAAGTCTTGGACGTCAGCCAGGCCGGCATCAACGATCGAGCTACCATGCAAGCTCAGCAACTCCAAACTTGCCAAATACCGGATCGGTGCGAGATCCGTGACCCCACTTTCGTCCAAAAAAAGGTTTTCGAGCCGCTTCATGTTCCGCAGGTGCATAAGCCCCTCTGACGTGATCGTGGGCGAGGTGATCGCGAGGGTTTTGAGGCTGACAAGCCCTTCCAGGTGGGTCAAGCCCGCGTCGGTGAGATTCGGCTGCGAAGAAGTTTCAAGCCACTCCAGATCCGTCATGCCCTTGAGGTGAACCAAGTCGGCATCGGCGATCGGCCCAGGGGGCAATATGAGCCGTTTCAGCCGGGTCATCCCCGCCAGGTGCTGCAAACCTGCCCCGGTAGCCGAGGTCGAGCCCAAATCAAGGTCCCTCAATTGAGTCAGTCTCCGGAAGTGGACCAGCCCCGCGTCGGTGATCGCCTCCGAGCCGTTGAGGTCTAGGTTTTCGAGCTGACCGACCTGATCCATGAGGGGATCGTTGCCCTTGTACACCCGGACGCCGTTGAGATTGACCAACGTCACGGTGTCGAAGAAGTCCGCCCCGAAAGCTTTGATGAGCCACTTCGGCCAGCGAGAGGTCGCGCCCGGCGGCCCCGGGCGACCGTCCTTCCAGCCCCAGTCATAGGTCACCAAGCCTCCGGCATCCCGAATCGCCACCACGGCGTCGCGCTGGATTCGGGCGCGGCGGACGACCCACCCGAACCCGCCGCCGAGGACCAAGATCAGGATCATCAGCGCCCGCAAGCTCAGGCGGACGGGGAGGCGCTTCCACCATCGCCTCGACGGAAGGGGACTTTCCACAAGTCTTCCATGAGATTCGGACTAGATTCGAAACGGATCACTCGTTGGAGCATAACCCGTCCATCTCTCTTGAGTCCATAATAGAGCGGGCCGCTACTTCGACCGAGGCGACGGGAGCGGATCGAGTTGGCTCGATCCGCTCCGTTTCATCAAAAACCATCAACCGCCGAGCGACCCCAGGAGCGCATCGCGGTTGGCTTCGAGGAACGCCCGAGGGGTGGTCGGGGGCTGGCCGGTGACTTCGAGGACCGTGGCGGTCGGCACCCCGAACCAGCCCCCTCGGACGGCCTGGCCGAAGGTGAGGAGGATGCGGGCGAACCCGTCGGGCATCCCGGCGGCTTTGAGGCCGGCGGCGTAGGCGGTGTCGTCGATGCCGTGGGCTTCGACGGTGCGGCCGGCGACTTCGCCCACCATTTGGGCCAGCTCGCGGAGGCCGACGAGGTCGGGGCCGGTGACTTCGAGGGCCTGGTTGGCGTGGCGTTCGGGGTCGAGCAGGACGGCGGCGGCGACCGAGGCGCAGTCGTCCCGGGTGACGTAGGCGACCCGGCCTTCGCCCCAGTTGTTCAACACCGACCCGTGGGGGTAGGCCCCTGGGATCAGGAGCAGCTCGGCGTAGAAGTTGTTCCGGAGCATGGTCCAGGCCAGCCCGGATCGGGCCAGGGCCTCTTCGGTCTCGCGGTGGTCGACGGCGCCGGTGTACGGGTTCTCGGGGCGGGGGTCGGTGCAGGAGCTGTAGACCACCTGGCGAATGCCCGACGCCTTCGCCGCGTCGATGGCCGCCTTGTGCTGGCGAGGCCGGACGCCCGGGGCCAGGTCGTCGGTGCTGATCAGGTACAGGACGTCCCCCCCGGCATAGGCTTCGGGCAGGCTGCTCGGATCGTTGAGGTCGCCTCGGGCCGCGGCGACCCCTCGGGCCTGGAAGTCGGCCAACCGGCCCGGGTCGCGGCTCACGGCCCGGATCTGGTCGGCGGGAACCTTCTTGAGCAGGTGCTCCAAAGTCCGACGCCCGAGTTGTCCCGACGCTCCGCTGACGATGATCATGATTTCGCTCCGACCGCTTGGCGGGGTAGAATCGAACCCAATGGCCCGCTCGACCGGGATTATGGGCCGGGGGCCGCACCGAGGGAAGAACGCATGTCCAAGTCCGCCAGTGACTTTGAAGTCACCGCCGTCAGCCTGTCCACCTTGCTGGAACGGGGTTGCCCGCTCCGGGAAGTCCTCGACCGGATCGGCGACAAGTGGTCGGTCCTGACCGTCCGCTACCTCGAAACCGAGACCTTGCGGTTCAACGAGCTTCACCGCCGGATCGGGATCATCAGCCAGCGCGTCCTGGCCTCGACGCTCCGGGGGCTCGAGCGCGACGGCCTCGTGACCCGGACCCAGTACCCGACCATCCCCCCTCGGGTCGACTACGCCCTGACCCCCCTGGGCCGGTCGTTCTTGGCGATGCTCCACGAAACCGCCCGCTGGGCGAACGAACACATCGGCCAGATCCACGACAATCAAGCTGCCCACGACGCCCGGCCCGCCCCGATCACCGCCTTCGACCCGAGTTGAATTCACTTTGCGAACGGGTCGAGCCGGTCGGCGGGATTTTTCGGGCGATCGGGAAGGTTAGGGGCGGGATCGCGTGGCCGAGGGGGAGGGGGGCGGTCGATCTCGATCGGTATCCAATCCCCCTTTAACCTTGGAATGGGGTCGACCGATGAGACGATGGATCGTCGCGCCCGCCCTGCTCGGGCTTGTTTGCGGCAACGGCGGGTGCTCCGTGCTCAAGCGGCTCGACCTGCTCAATGCCCAGTTGACCACGGTCAACACGCAGCTCCGCGAGGCGAACGAGCAGCTCGCCGACGCCCGGCTCAAGCTGGTCGACACCAACACCAAGGTGTCGCAGGCCGTCGCGGCGGTCGACCAGGTCAACAAGAAGTTCGACCACGTCGACGCCACGCTCACCCAGACTTACGGCAAGCTCGACCACGTCGACCGGATCATCGTCGGGACCGACGCCAAGCTCGGCCATGTCGACCAGACCTTGGCGGGGACCGACGCCAAGCTCGGGAACGTCGACCGGGTCCTCGGCGAGACCCAAGGCCAGCTCCGAAGCGTCGACGACAAGCTAGCCGCGACCAACAAGAAGCTCGACACCACCTTGGGCACGCTCGGCGGGGTGGATACGAAGCTGGGAGAGACCCAAGGGCGGGTCGTCAACATGGACAAGCAGCTCACCGAGACCAACCGCCTGATCCGGATCATCGACGCGGCGATCGCCAAGATTCCCGGCCTCGCGCCGAAGCAACCCTGATGACCCGGCGAAACCGAGGTGAAATCCATGAGCTACGGACGGGACACGGATCAATCACGGACGAACAAAACAAAGAATTTTCCGTGATTGATCCGTGTCCCGTCCGTGGCCGCTTTTGATGTTTTCGGGCCGACCGCCCCTCGAAATTTGAAAGTGGCCCGGCCCGATTCGCCAGTATCCTGGGAAGGGTGGTCGAAGCCCGACGCGGTTGCTTCATTCAAAGGTCATCACCATGAGTCGTCCCCCTTCGACGTTCGGCGCGGGTCGAGACCTCGGCCTGCTCTTGGAGGGGGGTTCGGTCGTCGGCCTGGCGGATCGTCCGCTCCTGGACCGCGTGATTTCCGGACCCAGCCCGATCGCCGAGGCGGCGTTCGAAGCCTTGATCCGCCGCCACGGCCCGATGGTCGCCCGGGTCTGCGGGGGAATCCTCGGCGACCCCCACCTCGCCGAGGACGCCACCCAGGCGGTGTTCCTCGTCCTCGCCCGCCGGGCCTCCTCGATCCGCAACCCCGACCGCCTCGCCCCCTGGCTCCACGGCGTCGCCCTCCGGACCGCCCGAGAAGCCCGACGCCGCCAACCCCTCGAACGAACCCACACCACGACCGAAGGAGCCGACATGATCGCCCCCGGATTCGACCCGACCCAAACCCTGATCCGCCGAGAGCAGGCCGAACTCCTCCACCGGGCCATCTCCCGCCTCCCCGCCCGCTACCTCGCCCCCGTCGTCCTCTGCGACCTCGAAGGACTGACCCACGCCGAAGCCGCCGCCCAACTGCAATGCCCCGTCTCGACGGTCAGCATCCGCCTCAAGCGAGCCAAAGAACGCCTCCGGGCCAACCTCGCCCGCCACCACCTCGACTTCGAGTCTGCCCTCCCACCCTTCACCCTCGCGGCCTCGATCCCCCGGACCCTACGAGCAACGACCAAAGCCCAGATCCTCGCCAATCGGGTCCTCTGGACCACCACCGCCGCCAAGTGGAAAGCGGTGATGATTGCCGCCCTCGTCGCCGGGGTCGCCGCGATCGGAGCCCAAGGCGGCAACCAGGATTCACCCCCGGCAAAACCCATCTTGCCCAAGGCGGAAGCGGAGAAGCCGCAGACCCCTCCAGGCGCGAAGCCGGTCGTTCCACCCCAAAAAGAAGAGGCGGCCAAGGTCGAAGTCGGATTCCCGACCGTCCGCGACGTGGTTGACTCCGAGGACTTCATAGGTCATCTCGCCGCGTCGCGGACCGTAGAGATCCGATCCCAAACGAGCGCGGTTGTGATCGATGCCAAAGTCGCGGAAGGTGATGTAGTTCAAGAGGGACAGCGCTTGTTCGGGGTTGGCGATCAATCCAGCCTGCAGCGCATCCAGGATTTGAAGAACGAGGCTAAAAAGGCTCTACTACGAGCTGATAAAATCAAACAAGACTCACTGTCGCAAGGCGATCCCGCGGAACGCAGAGCCCGAGATCAATACATTGCGGCCCGAAAACGCCTCGCTGAAATTGAAGAGGGAACTGGCATCGTGGCTCCGTTTGGAGGCATAGTCGACCGCCTCCTGGTCCAGCCTGGGGCCACGGTGGAGGGGGGAAAAACGTCGCTAGCCTCGATCATCGCGGTTGACCCGATCCTCATTGACTTCGAGATTGACGAGCGTAGCTTCCTGAAGATCCGGAAGTGGCTTCGGACGCAACCGGGGCTGACCCACCTGCCGGTCCACGTCGGGCTTATCGACGAAACCGGGTTTCCGCACCCGGGCCGCGTCTTGTTCCAGACCGCTCGGTTCTCGCCGGAGAAGGGGACCTGCACCTTGCACGCCGAGTTGCCCAACGCCGACCGGGCCTTGATCCCCGGCATGACCGCCAGGGTCCGGATCGACTATGGCAATCCCCGCCCGGTGGTCCTGATTCCCGTAACGGCGTTGTTGTCGGGTTTCAGGCCGATCGACCAGACGGGCGAGGACGCCCTGTCGGACAATAACAATATCATCGCGGTCGTCGATGATGAGGGCTCGGTCCGCTCGAAATGGATCAAGACCGTCCCGGATGTTGATGAGTTCTTCAAAGTGATCCGGGGGATCGATCCGAAAACCAAGATCGTCCTCCGGGGAGCGGAAACGCTTCGACGTGGCGAGAGTTTCGCCAAACCCGGCGAAGTCCCTCCCAAATAACTCGGGCCTTGGTCGGCTTTGAAGGCGAGTCCCCTCGCCAAACGTCGGGGGCTCGTTTACTTTGGAGGACATGCTTTATTCCAAGCTCCTCACCGCCTTGTATCGCCTGAGGTACGGCGAGCCGGCCGAGGTCCCCGAGGGGGACGCCTCGGCCTTGGTCTTGATCGCCGACGGGGTGGGCGGGTTCGACCTGAGCACGTTCGGGCTTCGCCATGTCGTCGGGCGAGGGCGGGGGACGCAACTGGTCCGGGGGGTCGCCTGGGGGCACGGGTGGGGCCGTTGGCATGTCGACCTGTCGAACGTGGCCAACCATCGGGCCAAATCCCAAGCTTTGGCCGATCAGGTGATGGCCTGGCGGGGCGAGTACCCCGGCGCCCCGGTGTTCCTGGTCGGCAAGTCGGGCGGGACCGGGATCGTCGTCGGGGCGCTGGAAGCCCTGCCCGAGCGGGCGGTCGAGGCCGTCGTCCTGCTCGCCCCCGCCTTGTCGCCGGGCTACGACCTGTCCTGGGCGCTCCGGGCCGTCGACCGCGAACTCGTCGTGTTCTGGTCGCCGCTCGACGTGATCATCCTCGGGCTGGGGACCTGGCTGTTCGGTACGATCGACCGGGTCCACTCGGTCGGGGCGGGCCTGGTCGGGTTCCGGGTCCCCCCCAACCTCGACGACGAGGGGAGGCGGCGGTACGCCAAGCTCCGCCAGGTCCGATGGAACTTCGCCATGATCTCCTCCGGCTATTTCGGGGGCCACATCGGCACGGACAGTCCGGCCTTTCTCCGAAAATACGTCCTGCCGCTTTTGCGGACCGGTCCGGCAAACCCCACCGCCAAACCCACCCCGGGATCAAGCCACCCCCGCCCCGCGCCGATAATCTAGGTACTCGGGGCGAAACGCTCCGCCTCGCCGCGATCCACCCACCCGCGAATCAACTCCCCGCCCATCAAGCCAACCGCCCCCCGACCCTCGGGCCGGCGTCACCAAGAACGAGCACCCCGAGAGGTCGCACCGCGCGGCGGTCTTCGTCCCCTCCAACCCCCTTGGACGACCGCAACCCATCGAACTCTTCCTGATCCAAAGCGGGAAGGGCAAGACCGCCGCGCATTGCTTTTCTCGACTGCCTCCGATCGATTCCCTCCTCGGAGTTTGGATCACGGCTGATGGGGATCGTTGGAACCCCTCGAATTTGACTTTGTTGGAAGAAAACTGGATTTGCAATTTGACAAAGTCAAGAACGACTTTAAGATCAAAGTCGCCGACCGTCATCGACACCCAACAGCGAGCATTTCCTCACACCGGGCCACCTCGATCGACGGAAGAGAGCATCCTGGGGGAACGAGCCGATGACGCCTGACGCGGGATCACCTCGGGCTGTCGGGCAGCGTCTGGTTGAAGCTCGCAAACTGCGGGGGATCACCCAAGAGGTAGCCGCCGAGCATCTGGGGTTGAGCCGCCCGACGTTGATCGCCATCGAGAAGGGGGAACGGGCCGTCAAGCCTGCCGAATTGGTCAAGCTGGCGGCGCTCTATGGTCGGCCCGTCCACTGGTTCGCCCGGACCTCCGAGCCGCTCGCCGATTTCCAACCGCACTTCCGGGCGGCGGTCGACCGGGTCAAACCGGTCGAAGCGGATGAGGTCCGGGAAGCGATCGGCGAGTTGAAGCTGTTCGTCGAAAATTATCTCGACCTTGAGCGGCGGATGAAGGCCCCTTTGGCTCGGAATGATCCGCCGACGCTCGACCTGAACCCAAGGGTCGACGTGGCCGAACTCGCCGAGGATGTGGCCAGCCGCGAACGGCAACGGCTTGGCTTGGGAGATCAGCCGATCCCGAACATCCGGGCCATCCTGGAATCCGAGGTCGGCGTGCGAATTTTCTTTCATCGGCTGCCTCGGAGTCTGGCGGGGATGTACCTATTTGTCGACGGTCTGGGCGGCTGCATCTTGGTCAACAGTGTCCACCCTCCGGCCAAGCAGCGGGCTTCAATCGCCCACGAATATGCCCATTTGATCGTCGATCGCCACACGCCCGGGATCGACTATGTGACCGTGGCCGGTCGCAAGCCCGCCAACGAGCGGTTCGCCGAGGCGTTCGCGATGGGCTTCTTGATGCCCGCCGCCTCGGTCCGGCTCCGGTTCAACGAGGTCGTCAACGCTTCGGGGAATTTTCAGGTCGCCGACCTCGTCAAGATCAAGCATTTCTTTCACGTTTCGATGGAAGCGATGGCGAGGCGGCTCGAAGGGCTTGGTTTGCTTCGTCCCGGGACCTGGGACCTGGTCAAAGAGCAAGGCTTGCCGATCCGTCAGGCCGAGGAAAGGCTTGGCCTGGCGACCGAGGACCGCCCCGAACCCGCTCTGCCCGAGCGCTACCAGTTCCTGGCCGTCCAGGCTTACGAGCGGGGCGAACTCACCGAAAAAGAGCTGGCCAACTACCTCCGGTGCGATATCTGGGAGGCGCGTCGGACGGTCCAGGAACTTCTCACGAGCGTCGAGGTCGACGCCGACGGGCAGACCCGCCCCTTGAGCGTCGACTTCAATACCTCGCTCCTGGCGGACCCGGCCTGAGCCTCTTGGGGAACGTCCGCCGATGGCCGTGATCCTCGATGCCTGCGGGGTGCTCAACCTCTACGCCAGCGGCCGATTCCTCACGATCCTGGCGGCCTCGGGGGATTCCTGGCATCTCCCCGCCGCCGTGGAGCGCGAGTCGCAAACCTATCGTCAGCCCGCCCCCGCCGACCCGACCAGGCTGGTGGCGGTCCCGATCGACCTCGCCGCCGCCATCGAGTGTGGCTTGATTCGGCGCTGCGACTGCGAGACCGAGGCCGAAACCAAGCTCTACGTCGAGTTGACCGCCCGCCTCCGAGACGATGGCGAGTCGATGGGGCTTGCCCTGGCGAAGTGTCGAGGTTGGTCGATCTTGACCGACGACAAGAAGGCCCGGCGGATCGCCTTGGAACTCGGGGTCCCGACCTTGGGAACCCCCCAGGTGGTGAAAGGCTGGGCCGACGCGACCCAACCTGACTCCGCCGAGTTGGCCGAGACCTTGAGATCCATTGAAGTGTATGCCAACTACTTGCCCGGTCGGACCGCCCCGGAATTGAGTTGGTGGCTAGCTTCCCGAGAGTGGAAAGCCCAAGGATGAAGGGGGCGACCCGGCGCAAACGCACTGCCACCCTTGACCTCGACCCCGCGCCCTGAGTACGGTTGCGTCCGGGTCGAATGCGGTCCGGCCTTTGGTTTGCCGGGCCGATGGGATTGGACGTCTCTGGAACTTTTGGACGCAACGATGAGCATGCCCCACGCCCCGATTGCCGCCGTGCGCGGTCGCGAAATCCTCGACAGTCGAGGCAACCCCACCGTCGAGGTCGACGTCGTCCTGGCCGACGGCACGATGGGGCGGGCCGCCGTCCCCTCGGGCGCCAGCACCGGCGCCCACGAAGCGGTCGAACTCCGCGACGGCGACAAGACGCGCTACCTCGGCAAAGGCGTCACCCAGGCCGTCGCCAACGTCAACGGGGCCTTGGCCAAGGCCGTCGTCGGCCTCGACGCCGCCGACCAGCCCGCGCTCGACGCCGCCCTTTGCGCCGCCGACGGCTCGGAGAACAAGGGGAAGCTCGGCGCCAACGCCATCCTCGGCGTCAGCCTCGCCTCGGCCCGCGCCGCCGCCTTGGCCTCGGGGCTTCCGCTCTACCGCTACCTCGGCGGCGTCAACGCCCGGATCTTGCCCGTCCCCCTGATGAACATCTTGAACGGCGGGGCGCACGCGGACAACAACGTCGACATCCAGGAATTCATGATCGTCCCGCTCGGCGCGCCCAGCTTCGGCGAGGCCCTCCGGTGCGGCGCCGAGGTTTTCCACAACCTCAAGGCGGTCTTGAAAAGCAAGGGCTACAACACCGCCGTCGGCGACGAAGGCGGGTTCGCGCCCAACCTCAAGAGCAACGACGAGGCCATCGAGGTCATCCTCACCGCCATCGACAAGGCGGGCTACAAGCCCGGCTCGGATGTGGCCCTGGCCCTCGACGTCGCCTCGACCGAGTTCTTCAAGGACGGCGTCTACACCCTCGAAAACGACGCCCAGCCCAAGAAAACCCCCGCGCAGATGGTCGAGTTCCTCGCCGGATGGGCCAGGCAGTACCCCATCATCTCGATCGAAGACGGCTGCTCCGAGGACGACTGGGAAGGCTGGAAACTCCTCTCCCAAACCATCGGCGACACCGTCCAACTCGTCGGCGACGACCTCTTCGTCACCAACACCAAACGCCTCAAGCAAGGGATCGACGGCGGGATCGGCAACAGCATCCTCGTCAAAGTCAACCAGATCGGGACCTTGACCGAGACCTTGGAAGCCGTCGAGACGGCCCAGCGCAACGGCTACTCGGCCATCATCAGCCACCGATCCGGCGAGACCGAGGACAGCACCATCGCCGACATCGCCGTCGCCACCAACGCCGGCCAGATCAAGACCGGCTCCGCCTCCCGCTCCGACCGGATCGCCAAGTACAACCAACTCCTGAGGATCGAAGGCGAACTCGGCGCCGCCGCCATCTACGGCGCCACCATCTGGCCGAAGAAGAAGTGAGCCGATTGATCGACGCGCGAGCCGGTGGTTGGAGATCAATCACCGGTTCGAGTCTGATCCATCGCGCCTTTGGATTTGTGGTCCGATCAAGAGGTTTATCCGAAAATGTCTCTCGACCAACTTTGGTCATTCCTCCATCAATCTATACTCCTCGCGGGATCAACTTGAGGTTTCCGATTCGAGGCTCGTGGCTGATCGGTCGAAGACTCGCGGCGAGCGAACCTCAATCTTGAGCCGCGAGGAGTATAACGCCCGGGGGACTCGCTCAACCGCGCTGGGACAGATGACTTGGGCCTTAGCCTTGATGGTCGTGGGTTTTCTCGTCGGACAGCGGATCGGGCTTCCAACCTGGGGGTTGGTCCTGTTCGGGGTGATGACCACCCTCTTGTTGCTCAATTTTTTGGCTTTGAACTGGTTCTTCGCCGTCAAGAACCCTGATGCCCTTCGATCCGAGCGGTTCATTTTGACGAAGATGGCGATCCGTCAGAAAAACTTCAAGGGCGACAACCTGATTGGTTTTGTCCGGGCGTTGAGCGATGATGAAGACGCCTCGAAATCCAAAGAGATTTCGACGAATCCCACGATTCTGATCGACGAGAAAGCCTCGACGTCGAAGCTTCCGGGAGAAGAGGGACAATGAACAACAAGATGATCGTCGCCCTCGACTCGGTGGCCGATTTTCAGGGCGATATGATCACCAACTATCTCCGTCAACAAGGATGGAATATCTGGCACTGGTTGTCGGATGTCTGGCTTTTGGCCGATGTTCCTCCCCAAATTTCTCCTCGTGATCTTTGGGAGCGGCTGGAGTCAATCGCGGGACCGCAACCGATCAAAGGCTTTGTCATGACGACAGGTCAAGATCCCAAGTTCTGGGGAAGCAACAACTCCGACTCATGGAAATGGATGGGTCGTTTGTGGGGAACCCCAGATTTTTCGACGGAAGATTCGAGCAAAGTTTCTTATCAAAACCAAGTATAGGAAAAATTCTCCGAGGAAGACCAAAGCCAGATCAGCCTGCTGCTTGGATTGACGCCCGAGGAGTCGAAGACATCGTTCGCAAGCCTGGAATTTGATCACCCGGTTCCGTCTGGCTTATGAAAATCGAGGCGATTTAATACTTGAGTTCCGGTCGAAGATAGCTCGCGACGCTCGACACGAAGATTCGACCAGTCCGGTCGACCGCCCAAACACACCAGGACATCCGCTCGGACGACACTCCCGTCAGATCCTTCGCCGTTTCAGCCCAGAACAACGACCGACCCTTTGGCATCCCAGGATCGACTTTCAACCTCGTTTCGGGCCAACTGCTGGCCTGTCCCGAGTCCAACAGCACCTGGCAGACTTGGGCGGCGAGTGCCCCACCTTCGACGGGTATCTCCCATGTGAAGGACTTGCCTCCAACCCCAATTTTCTCGCCATCGATCGGGTCCAATAATCGGGGTGTTGGCGGCGTGTCCGGCTCGGCCCCCGCACGAAATTCGAGGCGACAAAGGGGAGGTAGCTCTTTGAGGGTGATGATGTCGCTGCTCACGGCAAATGCCTTCCAACGAGACGCTTCGCGGTGGAGAACGACAAGGACAGAATCCGCCCCAACCGCAGTCTCCCCTCGAAATCTCATTTCGACCCTGGCGAACGCGATGCTCTCGTTACCCTGGACCTCGACCGACCCCGCAACGACTTCCCGACCTTGCCGAAATGCCTCGGGTTTGACGCAACGCGACAACTGCGGGGAGGATTTCGAGGCGACCACCTCCAGGCCCCTCGGATCTCCGGAGATGTACGCCACCACGGCCCTTCGGGCGATCGCGACGGCCTCGGCTCGACCTGCCACCTCCGGCAAATCCTGCCCCGGCAAAGTCAGCTCCGGCCCCGGCTTGAGGAGTTCATCGAGGGCCTTCTGGCCTGCGTCCGCACGCGGCGAGCCGACCACTCGGAATGCCATGCGTCCCGCGAAGTCCGGGCAGGATGCGTTCTCGGGCGTCCAACTCAATCGCTCCGATATCACGGAATGGAGGCGGCCTTTCCGTTCGAGATCCCTGACAAGGCCCGCAAGCTGGTCCGCCACGATCAACTCGGGAACCCGTCCCCCGGCTTCGGCTTGGTCCCATCGGCTCGCGAAGCTGTCGCGGGATAGGTGCTCGACCCGAGGGCGGAGCCCGGCCTGGCGAAGCAAGCGGAGCAACTGAGCATGGCCGGTCCAATCATCATCGCCCCATCGCTTGATGCTTTGGCTCGCGTCTATCGACCAGATCACCACGTCGGCCTCCGAGTCCGGGGCGCCAACGGGGTTTGGGGGAGCGGGCGCGGGGCCGTCCGGCTTTGTCGCGTGAGGCGATCTGGTCCGAGCCTCGCGGAGCCAAGCGACATATTCGGTCGGAGGGACGTACCCCGTCCGCTTGCCAGACACCTGACCATCGACGCTCAGGACGAAAGACCGTGGAATCGTGTCGACTTGATATTGGTCCACCAGCCGGGCGTTCTCCTCATGACCGACGTTCAACTCGACGCAGACGAATTCCCGGCTCAAGGCTTCCACCTCGGCGTCGCCAAAAGTCCGCTTCTCAAGGACTCGACACCACCCACAGTTGTCGCCGGTGAACACAACCAAGATCCGTCGTCCGGTCCGTGCCGACTCGGAGCGAGCCTGATCCCATGACTTGCCGAATTTGATGGCCGTCATGGCCTTCGGGCGGGTGGGTTCGCCGGCGAAGCGGTCCTCCGGCTTCGGCTCGTCCGGAACTGCGAGGCATGACATCAAGAGCAGCAACCCCGACATCGCGCTTTGCATCGGACAAGCTCCCAAACGCCGGATGATCGGTTCCGACTCGGTGCGGTCGACCGGCGGTTCCGACAATTGTAATAAAAAACCGCGAAGCCCGTCCACGGAATTATGGCGAATCGGATTGATCAGGAAGTTTTTGGGCCAGTCGAGGCGAAAGATCAATGTCGATACCCTTTTTCTCGGCAGTATTTCGCGATGTTCGGCCATTTTTGGAAAAACCCGACTAAAGCTCCTTCGATTTTCCTGAATGTAAAGGGTGATGCCCGAGCCCGCCGAGATGGTGGGGCGCGAGGCTTCTTCACCCTTTGCGATCAAATCAAGGAGCGCTGCCGTGGTTGTTTCCGATGCTCGACGCGAGGCGAACCGCAGGAATGCCGGGAGGTCGACGGGGCCGAAGTCCGAGGAGGGCAAGGCTCGGGCGGGGCGGAATGCCTGGAAGCATGGCCTGACGACGGTGAAGGGGGCCGTCGGAGCCGAGGAAGACGCGATCCGAGACGCGAGGGTCGCCGCGTTCCGGGACCAGTTCCGGCCCAGGGACGACTGGCAAGACTTCCTGGTCGATCAGATGGCCGGGGTGAGCTTGCGGCTCGGTCGGATCGAGCGGGTCGAGGCCCGGCTCAGGGAAGTCGCGGCGTGGCGGGCGGAAAACCTCTGGAATGAGGACCGTCGGCTCGAAGTCGAGAAGGTCGGGGCGGACCTGGAGCGAAACCCGGCCAGGGTGGTGGCGACCCTCCGGCGGTCGCCGCAAGGGTGCGACTGGCTGATCGAGCGGTGGGCCGCCCTGGCCCGGATCGCCGACGCGAGCGGAGGCAGGGGGTGGACCGAGGACCAGGCCCGGACGGCTCTCGACCTGATGGGAACCCCGGAATCGAGCCGGGTCGGCCCGATCGGGGTGATGATCGACGAAAACGGCCAGACCAGAGGCCCCGCTTCCCTGGCCCGGAGCCAGGTCGCCGAGCTGCGAAGCCTCCGGGAAGTCGTCGCCGAGGCCGACGAGGTCGACCGGGCGTTGGTCGAAGCCGGCCTGACCGACGTCGCCTCACGCGAGGTCGCCAACCTCCGTCGGTACGAACGAGCCGCGCAGCGTCAACTCTACTGGCTCTCCGCCCAGATGAAGGAAGCCGGCCTCCGCCCGCAACCCGCAAGCGACCGCCAAGCCCAGCCCACCAAGGTCGAACCAGCCGCTCTACCGCGAGCGGAGCTAGCGTCGGTCGAAGTTCAGACGCCCGCTAAGGCGATGAAAGGAGTCTCCAAGGAGCGAAAAGAGCGAAACGAACCCATTTCGACCGGCAAGGATGACGAAACGAACCCACTCCGGGTCGAACTTGAGATCAAAGAGTCGGCGGAACCGGCCTCGGTCCCCCCGAAGAAGCGGCCCGACCTCGGCAAATTCCTCCGCCGAGAGCGACAAAACCACCGCGACCGGCGGTCAGCCTGACCCGGCGGCGCCCGCCCGGCGCCCGCCTAAGCCTCGGAAACCGGGGCGAAGGCCGGTCCACGCCCCGAACCCGAGTCAAGCGGGATCGACAAGCGAGCGAGCGGTCCTCTGGTCGGGAAACAAGACATGCGTTAGGATCAACCTGAACGGACGGTTGAAGGATCAAAGCCGGTTCGGATGCCATCGCTCTTGACTTGACTTGATCCGACCAGATCCCCTTTCGAGGCTAGGACCATGCCAGAAGTTCGCTTCTTCGCCACGATCGGCGAGGATCAGATGATCCGACCCCCGAGTGGGGTCTCCATCCCCGGCGGCGAGGTCGAGGTCGTCATCCGGCCCATCGTCACGGCTCAGCCTGTCGTCGGCACTGAGGTTGATGAGGAAGACTCCATCGCTTCCTTGAGGAATATGCTGCTCGCGATCGCGGCAGGAGCCGAGCGAATCGCCCCGCCGTTGCCGTCGGACATGGCGCGGAACCATGACCATTATGCCCACGGGAAGCCCCTCCCTTGATTGGCACCTTCGCCGACTCTTTCTATTTCATCGCGGTGCTCAATCCCGCCGACCAGTTTCACGAAGACGCCGTTCGGTTCACGCAGGCGAACAGGGAGCCGGTGATCACGACGACTTGGGTGCTCGTCGAGGTTGCCGATGCGCTCTGCGCCCCAGGATTTCGCCACTATGTTCATCAGTCGCTCAACTTGATCGCGACCCACCCTCGAACCCAGGTCATCGCGGCGGACGAGGAGTGGTTCGCTCGTGGCCTGGCCTTGTACGGCGCCCGGCCGGACAAGGCGTGGTCGCTGACGGATTGCATCAGCTTTGAGGTGATGGGGGAGTTGGGATTGTCGGACGCCCTGACCGGCGATCACCACTTCGAGCAGGCGGGGTTCCGGGCGCTTTTCCGAGGGGGTTGATCCGGATCAAACATCGTGAATGGGTCAGTTTTTGAACCGCTTGACGATGGTGACCTCGTTGCCCTTGTCGTTGTAGCGGAAGTCGTCGACCAGCCCCTTAGCGAGCATGATCCCGAAGCCGCCTTCGCGGATTCCCAGGTCGTTGCGGACGTCGAGGTGGGCGATCGGGTCGGCGTCGGAGGCGGCGTGGGGGACCTGGCCGGGGTTGAAGCCGGGGCCTTGATCCCGGATGATGATCGTGACTTTTTCGGGGTCGATCCGGTAGGTGATCCGCACGGTCAGGTCGGCGTTCTTGCGGTGCCCCCACTCGATCGCGTTCCCGCCCATCTCCATGACCACCTGCTTGAGGTCCTTGACCTGGCGGTCGGTCAGAGGAGTGTGGTGATAGAGGTCGGAGAGCATGTCGTTGGTCTGCTGGAGGTTGGACAGCTCGCTGCGGATGTCGAAGTTGATCTCGCCGGTGATTCCCCGTTCGGCGTGCTCTTCGCGCCAGGCGAGCGCGGCGTCCATGCTGTCGAAGAGTTGGCGGGGGGTGAAGGGTTTGGTCAGGTAGCCGTTGGCGCCGACCCGGACCCCGCTCAGGCGATGGTCGGGGTCGTTGAGCGACGTGACCATGACCACCGGCGTGAGGTTGGTTTCCCGGGTCCGCTTGAGTTGCTCGCAGATCGCGAACCCGTCGCTGTCGGGGAGCATCAGGTCGAGCAGGACGAGGTCGGGCTTGAGCGTCCGGACGTCGTCGACGACGGTGGCCCCTTCGAACCGCTGGACGGCGTCGAAGTCGCGGGCCTTGACGAGGCTGGCGAGGATATCATTCACGTCGCGCTCGTCGTCGACGATCAGCACGGTGCGCGGCATGAGCGGGACCCCGCGGGACGGCAAATCAAGACCGGGATTCTATTCTTCCACGCCAGAGGCGAACTGGCAAGTGATCGGAAGGGAACCAAGGGGGCGAGGGGCGACGCGGGGCCTTGGCCCTTGCCAGCCGGGGGGGCCGACCGGCACAATGGATGCATTGGCTCGGGACATCTCTTCCCCCTGGTCGGACCGCCCGCAACATGAAGATCACCGAGATCATCGACGCTTTCGGCTACCTAATCTACGCCGCGCTCGGGCTTCTGGCGGTCTGGGGCGTTTACAACGCGATCCTCCTCTACCGGGCCTTGGGGCGGAAGTCGATCGGCTCGGGAGCCACCCCCCTGATCCAGCAGGTCGCCGACTCGATCCGGAACAACCGGGCCGACGCCGCCTTGGCTGTTTGCCAGGGGCCGCCGTACTGGCACACCGCCTTGGCCCAACTGATGGCCGTCGCGCTCTCGAACCGATCCAAAGGCCTGGCCAAGATCAAATCGCTGCTCGTGATGGAGTTCCACACCGAGGTCATCGCCGCCCTCGACAACCGCCTAGCCACCCTGTCGACGATCGTCCGGATGGGGCCTCTGCTCGGCCTGCTCGGGACCGTGGCCTCGATGATCGGCGCCTTCGGTCGGATCGGGGGGGCCGAGAAGGTCGCCCCCCAGGTCCTGGCCAACGACATCAGCCTGGCGCTCTGGGCCACCGGCTCGGGCCTCCTGATCGCCACGCCGATCATGATCGTCGCCAACGACATCCACGCCCGGCTCCGGACCCTCCGCGACCAGACCGAACGCCACCTCCAAGACTTCCTCGAAGTCCTCGAAACCGCCGAGAACCCGACCCCGCCCGCTACCCGGCCGTCCCGTTCCGCAGCCGGAGTTGGTCGCTCGGTCTTGCCACGCTGATGTTGTGGTCAACGACACCTTGAGTCTGAGGCTTCGTCCATGCGATCTCTTCGCCCTCAATCTTCTTTGCGATGGCTGATAACCGCGGTGGGGATCGTGGCGATGGCCCTGGGATTGGTTAGGTGGTTAGTGATCGATGTGATTCAACCAAGGGAGTACACCTATTCAGGGAACACGTTCCTATCGAGTCGGAGATTGACTTCCGCTGATCTTGAGCGGTTGAAGTATCCCAGACCCTGGTATTTCGTCGAACCTGACAATCCCAAGCCCAAATGACTTGAACGATCAAAATGAAATAATGGGCAGTCGATAGATGCTGACGATCCAGCAGCCTAACCCGGTTGATCCCATCGACTCCGAGGTCCCCGACTGCCATGCTCCTCCGACGCCAGTCCAGCGAAGAACGCGATGAGCATATCGACATGACGCCGATGGTGGACGTCGTGTTCCAGTTGATGACGTTCATGCTCTTCTCGGTGCAGCTCTCGGGCGAGCCAGAAGTCGACGTCCCGACGGCCCGGCGGGGGGTGGGGGTCGAGGAGACCGTGGCGACGTTCCTGACGATCCTCAAGCCCGACGCGGCGGGCGCCCGGCCTCGAATCCTGGTCGGCAACGGCAAGGCGGGGCGGCAGGTCGACTACGAGGGGGCGTCGTCGGCGGTGTCCGAGGGGGTAGCCCGAGGGCTCAAGAAGGTCGTCATCGAGGCCGACGGCGACGTCCCCGAGGGTGAGGTCCTCCGCCTGATCGGCGAACTCGGCAAGCGCGAAAGCGGCGTCACGATCCACATCGGCGTCCAGGACCCGGGCTGAAAGGGGTGGATCGTGGCGGACTCGTGGGACGTTTTCCAGAGCGAGCGGTTGGAGGTCGACCGGGGGGTCGGCACCGAGGTCGTCCGCTCCAGGCTGGCCTCGGGCGCCTTGAACGGCGACGACCTGATCCGGCCGAGCGGGACCACCCGATGGAGCCGGATCGGCCAGGTGGCCGATTTCGCCTCGCCCGGAGGGGCGGCTGTCGTGGAGATCCTTCCAACCCCCGACTCGCCGCCGGTTCGCCTCGATCCCGGCCCCGAGCCAGGCTTGCAACCGACGAGCGACCTGGAGTTCCCCGAGGAGAGCGAGGAAACCGTCGAGTTCCCGATGGCCCAGTTCCGAGAGCCCAACGTCGAGCCGCCCGTGTTGCCCGACGACGAGGCTGGCGGGCCTCATCCCACCGAGCTGGGCGACCCGATCCCGCCGGGACTGGAAACCTCGAGCGACCTCGAAGACGACGAGGCGAGCGACTTCACCCTGTCGAGGAACTCGGCGAACCGGGTCGAGGAACTCGACCTGGCGGCGATGGTCGACGTCGCGTTCCAGCTCGTCCTGTTCTTCCTGGTCACCGCCTCGACGATCGTGTTCAAGACCCTGGAAGTCCCCAAGCCCAACGAAGACAAGCCCCCCGAGGCCGCCGCGCAGAGCCGGGCGAAGTCGGTCGACGAGCTGGAAAAGGACTACATCCTCGTCGAGGTCGACGCCGAAGGGGCCGTCAAGATCGACCACCTCCCCGTCAAGGCCGAGCGGGCCGCGCTGGTCGAGAAGCTCCGCCAGGCCCGCGAATCCACCGGCCGCAAGGCGATGCTCCTGTCCGCCGACTTCGCCACCCGGCACCGAAACGCCGTGCTCGCCTTCGACGTGGCCGGCGAGATCGACCTCCAGATCGCCATCGCCCAGCCGACCGGGAAAAACTAGGGTAAGGCGGGCCGAGAAAAGCGATACTATTAAGAGCCGACTCCATGCGAATCCCCGCCTCGATCCGCCATCGCCCGACCTGGATCATCGGCTGGCCCCAAAGCGGCCGGCGCGGCGCGGCGGCCTCCGATCCCGGAGCCAAGTTGCTCCCGTTTCGGTTTGAGGTGCGAGACGATGGGGCAGGCGGTTATCTCCTGATCTTCAAGTCAACCGACGGCGCCTACGCGGCCGACACCTGGCACGAGACGATGGAAGACGCTTTCGCGTCGGCGGAGGATGTCTTTGGAGTGCGCCGCGACGAGTGCGAACAACCGCGCGAACCCTGATCACGCCGCGAGTGAGCTGACCAACCCAAGCGTCCTCCCCGCGGCATCCAACCAAACGGTTTATTCGAAATCATCCGGCCAATCAATTGACCCCACTGGAACACCAACACTTTCCTGCCGGAGATCGACTCATGGTTCACGCCGTCAGAGTGCCCGCCCGCACCTCCATCTACTTCGTGATGGGGGAGCCGGTGACCAAGCCGGGATGGACGGTCGAGCCGGGGGCCTGGCTCGAAGTTCCCATCAACGCTTTCTATAGTATGAGGGGACTTCGCCCCAAGCCGGCCATCTGCCAGGCGGTGGATGACCCGCTCCACTACAAAGTCTACTTGGACCCCGAGCAGGCCGAGCCTGAGGAGTGGTACGACACCGGGTTGAGCTTCGGCGGGACGTTTTCGGTCGAGGCCTGGCGGGAGTTCGCACCGATCTTGCCGGAAGGTGAACCGGTCCCTTCGACCGTCAGCGACGAGGAGGTCGAAACTTATAATGAGATGCTCCGCAACCTCCGAGGGGGACGCTGATCCGTGCCTCGCGTCGTCTATCTCGATACCGGCCCACTTGGGTTGGCTTGCCATCCTCGTCCGGTCAAAGATCAAGAGCCCGACGAATTCCAGTCCTGGATGGGGAATGCTTTGAAGAAACGGATTCGAATCATCATCCCAGCCATCGCCGACTACGAGCTGCGCCGGGAGTTGATCCGAAACGGTTCGGTCGATTCGATAGCCAAGCTGGATCTGATCGAGACCGGTCGGCATCCGAATTTCCCCGGCGTCATCTACCTTCCGCTCTCGGACCCCGCGATCAAGCGGGCGGCCGAGTTGTGGGCCAAGGCGAGGAACCAAGGGCTTGCGACCGCCGGGATGCAGGCCCTCGACGGTGATGTGCTGGTCGCCGCCCAAGCCCTCGAAAACGCGGGATCAACAAGCCGGTTCACGATTGCGACCGGCAATGTTGGCGACATCGCCCGGTACGTCGGGACTCGCCGGGCCACGCTCTGGATCGACATCATCCCTTGAGGCTACCCCTTGGCGTTGACCAGCATGTTCCCGCCTTCGGCGACGGCGGCGGCTTCGGCCTGGCGGATGGCGTGGTCGATCGGGGTAGCCTCGTGGTCGGTGTGTTCGGTCGAGGTGTGGGCGGCGGCCTCGGTGTCCTTGCGGAGGTTGGCCTCGGCGGCGGTGGGTGCCGGGGTGTGAGTGGAGGATTTGAGGGCCTGAACTTGCGGCGCGGGTATCGTAACGGCGGGAGGGGTGGCAGGAGGCTGCGGCTGGGTCATCCCGGCTTTCTGGAGGCCGACCTTGATCTTGAGCCGGAGGTCGCTCTGGAGCTTGTCGACGTCCCAGCCTTTGGAGGGCATCCAGTAGGCCGCCTTGAGCCGGACGCCTCCAGGTTCGAGGGCCTGGACCAAGGCCCGGGGGGTCGGCTCGCCGAGCACTCCGTCGGTGGTCCGCAAGGCTTCGTTGATGGCCTCGACGGCCTCGGCGGTCGAAATCTCGTAGGGGATCGTCACCTCGAGCGTCCCCAGGACGCTGGGCGTGATCGAGGCGTTGACGAGGGTCTCCTTGTAGATCACCGCGTTGGGAATCCGGACGTGGTTGCCTTCGGGGGTGATCAGGGTCGTGGCCCGGGTGTCGAGCGACAGGACCGACCCCGAACGCCCCGCCACGGTGATGAAGTCGCCGATCCCGAACGGCCGGCGCAGCCCCAGGAGCATCGACGCGATGAAGTTCTCGGCGATGTCGCGGAAGGCGAACCCGAGCGCCAGGCCCGCCACTCCCGCCAGGCCGAGGATCGACAAGACCGCATGCGTCAGGTTCAGGATCGACAGGCCGATCATGACCCCCGACAGCACCAAAAGCGAGCTGACGACCGACCCCACCACCGACTTGAGCAGCGTGTTCCGGAAGAACGGCGCCAGCAAGGTTTCCGAATACTGGTTGAACAACCGCGCCAGGGTGGTGAAGGCGAACACGAACCCGAGCGCCACCAGGGCCAGGAGCCAGTTCTTGGCGACGATCTGGCGGTATTCCCGCAGGACGTTCATCGCCTTCTGCGAGCCGCTCAAGGCCTCGGCGTCGGTCTTCATCTTGTTGAGGACCAGCCGGACCCCTTCAACCTTCTGGGCGAACGCCGTGACATCGTTCATCGAGTCGTCGTCGTCCACCTGGCCGTCGAGCGTCACCATCCCTTCCCGGGCGGAGACCCTGACCTCTCGGACGCCGGGGTACTGCGAGATCAGCTCGTGCAAGACCTTCTCGATGGCAGGGTCGTCGATCACCTGGTTGACCCTGATCGGCCCCGACGTGGCCGAGAACACCGCCCCCGGCTCGCTCTTGGCCGGGACCGGCTTGCTCGACGGGTCGTCCTTGGGAGCAGTCGCGGCCTTGGGGGCGGCCGGCATCCCCGGGATCTGCGCCTCCGAGAGCGGCCAGCCGCCCAACCCGATGGACGCCGCGATCAACCAGCCCCAGAGCTTGGGCGTCATCTCGCCTTTGGGACCGGAACGACCTCGTCCTCGATGCTCGGAATCCGTCATGCCCAAAACCCTCGATTCCCCTCGCCTCGTCCCAACAAACCGGGCGACTTCGGGGCAAACGATGGGCCAAGCCCGCCGCCCCGCTTCGTCCCCTGGAGGGGAAGGGGGGAAATCTGCTACATTCGGGCGAATTGCCGTTGTTTTGGTGGGATCGGCGTTCCAAACTTGTTCGCCCCCTTGGCATCCATCCGCCCCGCCCGACCCGCCCTTTTGGAAAGTCTCGCCGATGGCCTTTGATTCCTCCCGCAACCTGTTCCGGGGCGCGACCGCGCTGGTGGCGTTGCTCCTGGGTGCGGTGCTCGCGGTGTACTGGGCGGATTTCAGCGGCGAAGACCCCAAGGCCAGGCGGGTCGGGCCGTTCCTGGCGACCCCCTACCTCCAGCTCGGCGAGGCGCCCGCCCCGGACGCCTTGACCCTGGTTTGGCACGCCGACGACGCCGACGCCGCCTGGTCGGTCGAGGTCCAGTCGCCCGTCGGCTCGCCTTGGCGACCGGCGTCGAAGCCCGAGTCTCGGCGGGTCGTCCTCGACACCGTCGAGCCTCAGCGGGTCTACAGGTCGGTCTTGTCGAGGTTGGCCCCGGGTCTCCCGTTCCGGTATCGGGTGAAGCTCGCCGGGGCTTCGGCTTTCGAGGCCGAGGCCAAGGCGAAGGCGGGGACGGGGCGACCGCACCGGTTCGTGGCGTTCGGCGACCTCGCCGCGAACACCCCCGGCCAGCGCAAGGTGGCATTCCAGACCTATCGGGCCAAGCCCGACTTCGTCCTGCTCACCGGCGACATCGTCTACTTTCGAGGCAAGATCGGCGAATACCGGTCGAAGTACTTTCCGATCTATGCCTCACCCGATGCGTCTCCCGAACTCGGTGCCCCTTTGCTCGGCTCGACCCTGTTCGTCGGCGTCCCGGGCAACCACGACCTCGCCTTGAACGACTTCGACCGCGACCCCGACCTCATGGCCTATTACCTGTTCTGGTCGCAACCGCTCAACGGGCCGACCAAAGCCGCCGGCGGCCGCCTCGCCCCTCCGCTCGCGGGGGCTCCGAAGCGGGTCCAGGCGTTCCGAGACGCCGCCGGCCCCCACTACCCGACGATGGCCAACTTCTCGTTCGACTATGGCGACGTCCACTGGACCATCCTCAACTCGAACCCTTACGTCCAGTGGTCCGACCCCGACCTCCGGGCCTGGGTCGCCAACGACCTCGCCTCGGCCGCCGACAAGCCCTGGCGGTTCGTCTCGTTCCACCACCCCGGCTTCCACTCGTCGAAGGCCCACGCCCCCGAGCAGCAGATGAGGGTCTTGGCCGACGTCTTCGAGGCGGGCGGCGTGTCCCTCGTCTTCAGCGGCCACGTCCACAATTACCAGCGCACCTTTCCGCTCAAGTTCGCGGCTCGGACCTATCCCGACGGGCACACGCCCGAACCCGCCACGCCCGTCGACGGGACCTGGACCCTCGACCAAGCCTACGACGGGACCTCGAAGACCCGCCCCGACGGCGTGATCTACGTCGTCACCGGAGCCGGGGGGGCGAAGCTCTACGACTCGACGCAGACCGAGCACCGCGAGACCTGGAAGCCGTTCACCACCCGGTTCATCGCCGACGTCCACTCCTTCACCCAGGTCGACGTGACCTCCGAAACCGCCGTCGTCCGGCAGATCAGCGCCGAAGGGGTCCCCCTCGACTCGTTCACCGTCGCCCGTTAGGGCCGTTTTTCCCCCGGTAGGATGGTCTTGGAAGAAGGGGGTTGGCTCCGCCAAGGCTTGGGCGGACCAACCCCCGGTTCGCCGTGGTACGTCCGATCGAAAATCGCGTTTGTTGAGAATCAGGAGGCGGGCTACCCTCGGACGATCCCGGTTCGCCCCTGAGGATCGGCGCGCATCGGCCCCGGTTCGAGGGCGGTATTCGGACACGCTTTGTTTGATAAACAAGTCGATTTGGTGCATTTCTTGAATTGATGATTCTCTATATTCTCTTAAGGAGATTTGTCGACATTCTTTGAGGTCGGACCCGGATTTGCATGGTTGGATTGATGTCGCCGTGGCGACCCAGGGAGGGTTGGCCTCGCAGGAGCGGGGTCTCTGATCTTCGCGGGTTGATCCGCAGCGAAAAATGCCGGAGCGGCCCCAAAGGATCTGGGGTGCTTCGCGCCGCCTTGTTCCTCGCTTGGGAAAGAGCGGCCGATCTTTCTCGACTGGAAATGCTCGCTCGTCCCCCCCTGATAATCCGTCGCAGCCGCCAAGGTGGGTAATACCCCGATTTTTCATCAACAAGGACGAGGCATCATGTTCAAGAGACGCTCTCCCCGGTTTCGCCCCAGGATCTCCGATTTCCTGGAAGACCGCGCCGTTCCGAGTACTGGGATGTCGATTGCCCATGTCTCCGCCGCCGCCGCCAGGACTCCCCGGACCCCGACCCCGACCACCGGCACCACCTCGACCGCGACGTCGCAGTCGCAGTTGGTGACCGAGTTGACGACGGCGGGCACGCAGATCAACGCCGCCTATGCCGCCTTCGCCACCGGGGTCCGGCAGGCCGAGACGCAACTTCTCAATACCGGGACGTCCGCCGGCGTGTCGGTCACGCCCGCCCAGGCTTTGGCGACTATCACGCCGTTGGTCAGCACCTTGTCGTCGTCGGTCACGTCGGCCCTGAGCAACGTGCCGGGGGCTTCGGCGGACGCGGGCGTGATCGCCGCGGGGTTCACCGGCGCGGGTCCGAGCAGCCTGGCCGGCGAGTTCGCCGCGCTGTTCAACGCCGTCCCGTCGAGCGCGTCGAGCGGCACCACCGGCGGCTCGACAACCGCGTCGACCGACCAAACGACGCTCCCGCTCCTGTTCACGGCGGTCGAGGGGGCGATCAACTCGTCGTACACGGGCACCGCGACGCAGGTCTACCTGGCGGCGGTCCGCGGCTCGGGGACGGGCTCGTCCTCGTCCTCTTCGTCGCTCAACTTGACCAACTTCGGTTCTCAGGTGAACTCGGGTTACGCCGCGTTCGCCACCGCCGTCCGCACGGCAGAACTTACGATCCCCTCCAGCACGGGCACGACGGGCACCGGTACCGGCACCACCGGCACCGGAACCACCGGCACGGGCACGACCGTCACGAACTCGGGCACCAGCACCGGCACGACGGGAATTGGCGCGATCGTTGCGGCCTCCTCGTCGATCAACTCGGCGATTGGCACGCTGTCGCAGTCGTTGTCGGGCGCTTTGTCCGGCTCGTCGGGGGCGGCGTACTCGAGCTTGCTCCAAGCGGGAGTGACCGGCGCGGGGGCGGGAAGCTTGACCGGCGAGACGGCCTCGCTGCTCAACGCCGCGGCACCCGGCGGCCTCGTGACATCCGCCGACCTCCCGCTCCTATACGCGGCGTTCGACTCGGCGATCAGCACCTCTTATGCGTCGGTCGCGATCGAAGGATACCTCATCGGTATCGCTAGCACCGGCACGACCGGCACCGGAACCGGGACGACCGGCACCGGCACCACCGGCACCGGAACCGGCACCACCGGCACCGGAACCGGTACGACCGGCACAGGTACGACCGGCACGGGTACGACCGGCACGGGCACGACCGGCACCGGCACCGGCACCGGAACCGGCACCGGCACGACCGGCACCGGAACCGGCACCGGCACGACCGGCACCGGAACCACCGGCACCGGAACCACCGGCACCGGCACGACCGGCACCGGCACGACCGGCACGGGCACCGGAACCGGGACGACCGGCACCGGCACGACCGGCACGGGCACGACCGGCACCGGA
>JAABUX010002117.1_pt1 | contig 28600 bp, 14 predicted proteins | sample 5561851 | NCBI WGS metagenome assembly JAABUX01 (sample SAMN10711883, study PRJNA513361) | rock metagenome | isolation source: Antarctica rocks | place: Antarctica: Victoria Land, Richard Nunatak red sandstone | collected 2016-01-03 | reverse complement strand
GCGACAGCAGGGTCGCCGACAAGCACGCCGACCATGGGCAGTCCCACGGCAACGCCGACGATCGGTTCGCCGACGGCGACGCCGACGATGAGCAGTCCCACGGCAACGGCCACGCCGAGTGGGCCGCTTGTTCTATCGCCCAACACGGGACCGATCTTGACGAATGTCCTGATCACGTCGACGGTGATTTTCGGTCCGAACGACCCTATCACCGTGTCGATCGGCGACGCAAACCAGGTAGACCAGCTACAGCCAGGCTTCGTGGAGAACACGGGCGCCGTCTCGATCACGGAGAGCGTGCCCGCCGACTTCTTCGCGCCGGATACGCTGACCGTGACCGTCTGTGACACGACGATGAACCTGTGTGTCCAGGCGCCGTTCTACCTCATCGCGCACGCCCTGCCCACGCCCACCACCGCGCCGACGACGACCGCGACGGCCACGCCATCCTCAACCGGGACGGCCACGGCCACGGCCACGGCCACCGGCGCGCCCAGTCCATCCTCGACCGCGACGGCCACGAACACGCCGACGAACACGCCGACGAACACGCCAACAGACACACCGACGGGCACGGTGTCGCCGCAGCCCACCGCGACGGCCACGAGCACGGCCACGGCCACGGCCACGAGCACGGCTACCGCGACAGGCACAGCGACGCTTACGGCCACGCCGACAGGTGCGGCCACGCCGACAGGCACGGTCCCGCCGCCGCCAGCCACTGCGACTCCGACGGCCACCAACAGCCCGTCGGCCACACCGTCCTCGACGCCTACGGCCACGCCGACTACGACACCCACGAACACGCCGATCCCGACGCCCACGAACACGCCGACCCCGACGCCCACGAACACGCCCCTGCCGGCGGCGACCCCGACCCTTGCTCCGTCGCCGACCCCACAGACCATGACCGTCTATTACTATGCCCCGACGATGACGCCGGCAACGATCGTACGCGTGGAGCCGGCGCCAACCAACGCGCCGGCTCCAACGTATACGCCGCTGCCGACCGCGACGCGCGTACCAAGCGCGACGCCACGCCCGGCCCGTACGACGGTGCGCACCGTTTGGAAGACGCGCTACCACGACGTGACGCACACGCGCTACCACGACGTGACGCACACGCGCTACCACAACGTGACGCGCACGAGGGTTCGGGTCGTGACGCACACGCGCTACCACAACGTGACGCGCACGAGGGTTCGGGTCGTGACGCACACGCGCTACCACAAGGTCATCCATCTGCGCTATCACGACGTGACGCACACGCGCTACCACGACGTGACGCGCACGACGGTCCGGGTCGTCACGCGCGTCGAGACGCGCACCGTCAGGCGCGTGCACGTGGTCACGCGGCAGCACGTCACCGTACGCGAGCGCATCGTCGTCGACCACAAGGTCGTCTACGTCACCCGCGTGCGCACGGTGACGCGCGTCCACACCGTCACCCGAGTGGTCGTCACCTACAAGACGGTGGTGCGCGTGGTCACGCGCTACGTCTACGCCCATTACCCCAAGAGCGACCGCTTTGCCCCGCCGCCGCCGCGCTTGCCGCGCTTACCGCGGGCGGAGGGACACCTCACCATCACGGCCCTGCATATCATCGGCGCTTCAATATGGCCAGGCGGCGTCGGGTCCGGGCCGTCCGACACGCTGCGCTACTCCCTCGTGCCCGCCTTTGGCGTCACGCGCTTCGTCCTCTCCTCGGCGCCGGGTCAGCCTGGCCTCATGCTGCTGAGCGGCTACGACGACGTCCACGGCTCCATCTTCCGCTACCTGGGGACGCTCCGGGCCGGCGACATGGTGGCCATTCATAAGGGGCGGCGCGTCTACCGCTACCGTGTGTGGCGCGTCGCCACGGTGGCGCCGAACGACGTGCGCCTGCTCAACGCTCTCTACACCCGGCCAACGTTGGCCCTGGTCACGTCCGCGCCGTACCTGGTGGACACCCGTCGCATCGTCGTCCTGGCGACGATGGTCGGGCCACAGGGGTCGGCGGAGTCGCACACCTGAGGAATAGACCCACCTGTGCCCCGCTCTACCCGGCGGCGCGGATTGTACCTGTCAGCTGATGATTGGCCACGAGGAGAGTTCGGAGATGCACTACACAGTAAGGAGACCGGTCGCGGTCAGGCTCGTCGCTGTCGCGGCCGTCCTGATCTCTAGTCTGGGCGCGACGGCGACAGCCGAGGCGCGGCCGGTCGTCCCGCCGTACAGTCTCCCGCCGTTGGGCCATGCAGTCGCGCCTCGGCCGTCGACCTCGGGCCACGCGGCGGCAGTTCGCACGCCGGCGGCGCAAGGGGCGGCCGCGCCTCGTCGTCTATTAGGAACGCGAGGAGCGGTGACGACGCGGAGCCTGTTGGCCGCGCGTACCCTTGCGGTACGGCCACGCGCGGGCACAGCCTGCGGCGCGTCGCAAGACGGGCTGTACTACCGCTACGACATCGTCGATACCGCCGCCGACTCGTCTCCCCCCGCTAGCGCGCTCAAGAAGCCTCTTGGATTCGCCCCATCGATCAACGACAAGGGCGCCGTCGCCTATCTGAAGAGGAGCAGCAGCGGCAACGGCATCTACGTGTGCGACGCGCAGAACGGCGCGCGCAACATCGATCCCAAGCTCAGCACCGATCCGATGCGGGCCTTTGGCGATGACGTGCAGATCAACAACAGTAACAAGGTCGTCTCCTACGAACGAGATAGCGGCGGCTCCGGGGCCTCGTTGATCCGCAAATGGGACGCCAACCCGGTGGACAACACCTTCGGTACCCTGGTGGCCAAAGGACCCAACCTCTCCAACCCTTATAACTCTGGCGACCCACACCTCGACGCCGTCTTCGCCTATCCCACCATCAACAATCTGGGTCAGGAAGCGTTTGCCGGCTATAAGAGCGGGGCAGACTACCTGCTGACCGGCGACTCGACCGGTACGACCGCCAATGACGATTTCTACGGCTATCCCATGGGCTCAGGGAGCGTCCTGGGGACAGAGTATCAGGGCTACAACGCCGTCCCGATGCGGGAGGCCTTTCGTCCGCAGTTCGCCGACAACGGCGAGGTGCTGGCCAAAGGCGGCAACGCGGGCGATCCACTCGCGCTCTATCGTACCGACGGCGCCAGCCTGGCTATCGACACGAACCTCGCCTGCATCGGGACAGGGGCTCCCGCGGCAGGGTCGGCGTGCGTCGGAGGCGGCTTCACCGGCCTGGGCCTATTCGGCGGTATCAGCAAGGACGGCTCCGTGGTCGCGTTCGCGGGCGCCACCGCGATGAGCGGGACGGCCATCTACGTGGACATCAACACGCCGTCAGGGTGGCAGCAGCAGATGATCGCGGGCGGCCAGTGGAACAGCGCGTCCAACGCCTGCAACAAGCCCGAACTGGGCTACGACAACGCGGGCAAGGCGCTGTGCTACCAGAGCATCGACCTCAACAGCCGCGTCTCGGTCATCCACATCCCCTTGAGCGCGGTCAACGGCGGGACCGACCCCGAGGACAACTACGTTATCTCCTTCATGGGCACGCCCAACGCCAGCAGCCGCGCGGACAGTCCGGCCACGCCGGCCGGCAAGATCCCCTTCTTCACCGGCGGCAATGACGGCCTCTGGACTATTCGCCTCGACGCGCAGCATACGCTGTGTCCGACGACCAACGGCGCGGGCAACTGCGTGATCGCCAATAGCGCGGCCAACCGTGTCTACCACACCACCAGCCCGCTGCGCGTGGCCCAGATCGGCGACAAACTGGGCAGCGGTACGATAGACCAGCTTGGTCCCACCGGCGCCATCACCGTGGGCGGCCAGTTGGCCAACGCGGCAACGGACGACGCCGGCGCCGTACGCACGCAACGCCGCGGCGACCATCGCATCGCCTTCTGGGCCGAGGTCGACGATGGCGCGGGGAATAAGACGGACGTGATCGTGCGCGCCAGCCACCTGGACTCGGCGCAAGATGGTTTGCTCGACCACTGGAAGACCGATGGCCTCAACGTGGACGGTAGCGGCATTGCCCTCAACCTGGCGCCTATGAGCGCCACGGTCGGTAAGCGCGATATCTTCATGGAGATGGATTGGACCAACAATGAAACCAACCCGCTCAACGCGGCCCACACCGACGCACCCGCCGATGGCGTGACCAAGCGCCTGGCCGACCTGTTTGCCGCCGCCCCGGCGCTCAGCGGCGGCGCCTACGGCTACAAAATTGATCCCTCCACCGGCGCCGTCATGCCGCCCGACGACATCCCCGCCGGGATTGTGCTGCACATCGACGCGGGGCCGGGCAAGGACTCGGCCGGTCAGCCCTACACGCAAAACATGGGCGCCGGTCCGCTGCAGGGAGGCGACCTCATCCATCCGCCGAGCAGCGCCGCGCACGTCGACGCAGTGTACTTCGGATTCGACGGCTCACTGAGCGTGCCGGGACTGCAGGCGCTGTCCTTCGACTACGTCAAGTCGCACTTCTTCAGCACCAAGGACAAGGACGCGCGCGAACTGGCTTTCCACTACGTCGTGCTGACCGACTTCCAGGGCGCCGTCATGACCGGTTCGCCGCCGGTTCCGCTCAGCGGGTCCGTGACGGGCGCCTCGACCACGGTCATGACCGCGACCGGCGCCTTCGCCGCCTTCAACACCGTCAACAACAATCTGGGCGGCTTCGCGGTCAAGATCACCGCTGGTAAAGGTGCCGGGCAGGTGCGCAACATCAACTTTAACGATGCTAACTCGTTGACATTGAGCCGGAAGTGGACCGTGGTACCCGATAGCACCAGCACCTTTGTGGTCCTGGCAGGCTCCTCGGGCCTGGGCGAGGTCGGCTTCTATAACGGCCCCGACAACAACTCGGTCCCCGGTAACGACAACCTGATGTCGCTTGGCGCGTTTGGCGTGAACGCGGCGCCGCGGCATTTCTTAGCCAACAATTGCACGCAGTGGCGCACGCTGGCACACGAGTTGGGGCACACGCTGGGCCTGCGCCATGGCGGCACCGACTTCAAAGAGTCCAAGGACGGCACTATCAGTCCGCCCCCGCCCGGATCAAACGTCTACCTGAGTCTGATGAGCTACTCCTGGCAGCTGGACGGATGTCCCGCTGTCGCACTATCTCCTGTGCAAAGCTACGCCGGTCCAGGCGACAACACGTTCAACGACTGGGCCAATCTCAACCTCGATTTCCAGGACTACGCCGTGCATCTGGGCAACACGCTCAGCAACGATCTCGGTACGACGACGACCCTGACGACCACGCCCTCGCTGGAACCGGAGCAGCCGGTGCTCGTTACCGACTCTCCGCCCCTTGACCTGGAGCCGCCAAGCCTCGGCCTTTTGTCACCACAGCAGGGCGACTATGTCGGGACCGGCGCGCCCTTTACCGTGGCTCTGACCGCGACGGACAACTACACGGTCAGCAGCGTGATCGTGCAGTTCGACAGCCAGGGCGTCGGCGCGGCCGACGCGCCCACGGAGACGATCACGGCCACGCGGACCGGACCCAACAGTTACAGCGCCACGTTCCCCAACGTCGCCGGAGCGGACGGAGCACGCCTGCTCCGCGCCATCGCCGTGGACCCATCCGGGAACGACGCGATCGCCGCCGTGACCGTCACCGTCTCCGCGTCTCCGCCATCACCCACGTCCTCACCGACCAGCGCGGCGACCAATACATCGACGAACACGGCCACGAACACGGCCACGAGCACGGCATCGAACACGGCATCGAACACGTCGACAAGCACGCCGATCCCGCCCACCGCCACGGCGACGAATACACCAGTGCCCCTGACGAATACAGCGACGAGCACATCAGTGCCTCCGACGAGCACGCCAGTGGCCTCGACGAGCACAGCGACGACCATGCCCACGAGTACAGCGACATCGACCAGCGTGCCCACGAACACGGCCACGAACACATCGACAAGCACGACCACGAGCACGGCGATCCCACCCACTGCCACGGCGACGACTATGCCCACGAACACATCCACGAACACGCCAGCACCGCCGACGAGCACATCCACGAACACGCCAGTACCGCCGACGAGCACATCCACGAACACGCCAGTACCGCCGACGAGCACGGCGACGACTATGCCCACGAGCACGGCGACGAGCACCTCTACAAACACGCCGGCGAGCACGGCGACCAACACGCCGCAACCTGCCGCTACCTCGACCCGCACTCCCGTGAGTACGGCAACATCCACCAACGCGCCTACCGGTACGCCGACGAGCAGTTCTGGTAGTACCGCGACGGCGACAGTTGACGCGACTAACACCCCAATGGATACAGCCATCATGGCGTCGACAGCGACGCCCACGAGCACCGCAACGGTCACGAGCCTGCCAACTGCCACGGCGACGCAAACAATGGCCGTGACCATGACACCGACCGATAGCCCGCTGCCAACCGCGACGCCCACGGTGTCGCCGACGCCGCCGACGGCCACGACCACGACCACGGCGGCGCTATCGACGCCGACGCCCGCGTCGCCCACCGCAACCGCGACGCCGCCGGCCGCGACGGCGACCGCAACGGCCACGGCGACCTCCCAGAAGACGCTCACTCCGACGACGACGAACGCGACGGCCACATCGACTATCGCGCTACCGACGGCGACCACCACGGCCACAAGTGCTGCCGCCACGAGCACGGCCACGGCCACGATGACCATGACCGCCGTGGCAACCGCAACGGCATCCGCTAGCGCGACGACAAGCATGACGACGGCGACGGCCACGAGCATGGCCACGGCCACGGCCACGACCACGAGCACGAGCACGAGCACGAGCACGAGCACGAGCACAGCGCAAGGGTCACAGGTATACACGACGCTGCTGCCCGCTCCGCTGGCCGCCCTCACCCTGACCGTGCCTGGCGGGGCCGCGCCCGGTCCCCTCACCCTCTCCGCCGTGCTCTCCTCCTCCCTGCCCGCCGCGCCGGACAGTCTCCCCATGGGCCCTGGCTTCGACCTCTCCGCCGTCGACGCCCATGGCCAGGCGGTACACACCTTCGCCCAGCCGCTGACCCTGGTCGTGGCCTACGACCCCACGGCGTTGGCCGCCCTCGGTGTAGACCCGCGCGCGTTGGTGCTGGCCTACTATGATCCGGCGGCCATGGCCTGGGTGACGCTGCCAACCACGGCCGACCCTGTCGCCCATACGCTCACAGCGCGCGTGGCCCACTTCACGCTGTTCGCCGTGCGTCAGGCGCGCCCGGCGTCCACCGCGACCGCGACGACGGTCACATCCACGGCGACGGCCACATCCACGGCGACGGCCACATCCACGGCGACCGCGACGTCAACCTCGCCCCCCTCGGCCACGGCGGCGCCGAACCCGGCGCCGACGCCGTTGGTGGTCACGGTGGTGGTCCCCGCCCCCGCACCCCAGCCCCCGCTGGTGCTGCTGCTGCCCGGCCCCACCGAGACAGCCGCGCCGCCCGCGCCGCCGCGGGCGACCTACACCCCGGCGCCTCAGGGCCCGGCCCGGCCCATGGCAACGGTCGTGACGCGCACCACGGTGCGCATCCGGACCGTAACGCGCACGCACACCCGGACCGTGACGCGCACGCACCGCCGCGATGTGACGCACACGCACACGCGGACCGTCACGCGCACGCACATACGAGATGTGACGCGCGCGCACATGCGGACCGTGACGCGCCTGCGCCTGCGGGACGTGACGCGTACCACGACGCGCGATGTGCTGCGCCTGCACGTGCGGCTGGTGACGCGCCTGCACGCGCGGCTGGTGACGCGCACGACGGTGCGGGTGGTCGTCCAGGTGCGCACGACGACGCGGGTGCGGGTGCGGGAGCGCGTGGTGACGCGGGTGCGGCGCCGCCTGGTGACGACGACGCGCTATCGGTCCGTGACGCGCGTGCGGACGGTGGCGCGGGTGGTGGTGCGGCGGCGGGTGGTGGTGCGCTATGTGACGCGCTATCGCTATGTGACGCGGTACCGCTACCTGCGGCAACCGTTCACGGGGCGCTTCGCCGACCCGCGGGCGACGGCTGGCCCGGCGCTGCCACGGCGGGCGGGGCGGCTGCCGCGGGCGGAGGGGCAACTGTGGATCGGGCGGTTGGGGATCGCGGGGGCGCCGGTGTGGGCGCGGGACTACCGGCGCAATACGGACGGGTCGTACGGGTACGACATCGTGCCGGCGTACGGCGTGACGCGGTTCGCGCGCTCGGCGCCGCTGGGGCAAGCGGGGCTGACCCTGATGAGCGGGCACGACGACATCGACGGGCAGATCTTCCGCTCTCTGGGGCGGATGCGGCGGGGCGATCTGGTGGTGGCGACGCGGGGCGGACGCGCCTACCGCTACCGGGTGGTCCTGGCGCGGGTGGTGTTGCCGGGCGATGTGCGGCTGCTTAACGCGGTGTATCGGCGACCGACGCTGGCCCTGGTGAGCTGCACCCCCTACTGGGTGGACACCCACCGCGTCGTCGTCCTCGCCACGCTGGACGTTCCGCCCGGACCGCATAGTAACGCCGCGCCAGGACAGGTCGAGCTCCATGACATGCATCACACCAGCGCGCGACTGGGGAGGACACTCTAAATGGTTCATCGAACATCACGACCATCCGCCCTGGTCCGTCTACTGGCCGTCGCGGGCGTGCTCATCTCCTCGCTGGGCGCCGGCTCGGCTGTCCTGGCTCAGTCCAGCGTTGATCCGCCGTTCCACGCGGCGCCACGGCCCGCGTCCGCCGGTAGTGGCGTGCGCCCGAACGTGGCGCCGAGTCCGACCGGGACCGCGTGCCCCACGGCGACAGCGGGCGCGCCGGGCGCGCCGGCCACGGCCACGTCGTCGTGCGTGCCCGACATCCAGATGTTCGTCAGTAGCCACAACACGAGCAGCGTCTTGCGCTATGACGCCTTGACCGGCAAGTTCTCCGATGCGTTCATCCCTACCGCCAAAGGCGGCTTGAATGGCGCTCATGCCATGAGCTTTGATGCCGCGGGCGATCTGTACGTCACCGACGATAGCGGTCATAGTGTGCTGCGCTACGACGCGGACGGTCTCCCGCTGCACGCGGCCGGGCAAACAGGCGCCACGTTTGTCCCCGCCGGCAGCGGCGGCCTGTCTCACCCCAGCGGCCTGGCCTTCGGCTCGGACGGCGACCTCTACATCACTAGCCAGGGGACCAATAGTGTGCTGCGCTTCAATGGCGCCACGGGGGCGCCGCGGCCGGCAACCGGGCAAACGGGGGCCACGTTTGTCCCCACCGGCAGCGGTGGCCTATCGTCCCCATCGGCGGTTGTCTTTGGTCAGGACGGCAACCTCTACGTGACGAGCGCGGGCAGCAACACCATCCTGAAATACGCCGACCCCACGGGCGCTTTCGTAAGCGTCTTCGTCTCGGGCAACGGCCTGAACAACCCCAGCGGCCTGGCCGTCGGCCTGGACGGCAACCTCTACGTCACGAACAAAGGCGCCAACAGCCTGCTGCGCTTCGATGGGAAGACGGGCGCCGCGCTGCCGGCCTCTGGGCAGAGTGGGGCCATCCTGGTCCCGGCGGGCGGCGGTGGCCTGTCCTCTCCCACGACCCTCGCGGTTGGCCCGTACGGCAACCTCTATGTCGGCAATGGAGGGACGGACAGCGTGCTGCGCTTCAATGCGATCACCGGCGCCGCGCTGCCGGCCTCTGGACAGGTGGGAGCCACGTTTGTCCCCACCGGCAGCGGAGGTCTGGCCGACCCCGAGGCCATCGTCTTCCGCTACCCTTTACCAGGCGGCGGCTCCCCGACGCCGACCGGGACGCCGACGATACCATCGCTTTGTCCCACCCAGTCCGCGATCCCGAGCAGCACGTCCACGCCTACGTCCACGGCGTCACCGACCACGACGGAGACCGCCACACCAACCCCCTCGCAAGCGCCGACCGTGTGCGCGGCGTCCGTGCCGACCCCAACGCCGACCAACATCACGACACCAGCCCGGACTCCGACGCCGACGGATACACCGACCGATACGCCGACGGATACGCCGACCGACACGCCAACTGAAACCGCGACGGCTACCACGACCGCGACGGCTACCACGACTGGGACCGCTACCGGGACCGCCACCGGGACTGGCACAGCTACCGGTACCACGACGGCTACAGCGGGTGGGACAGGGTGTGGTTCCTCGCAAACAGGACGCCACTACCGCTACAACGTCATCGCCAAATCCGGCGACGCGGACGCCTATGGGACGCTCAACGCCATCGGGCGTGCCCCGTCGATCAACAACAATGGCGCTATCGCCTTCGTGGAACAGAAGTCGGGCGGGAACGGCATCTACGTCTGCGACGGGATGTACGGCCTGCGCGACATCAACCCCAATTTCAGCAGAGACACGGGCCGCAAGTTTGGCGACTCCGTCCAGATCAATGACGGCAACAAGGTCGTTTCCCGCGAAACGACCTCAGGATCCTCTCTCATCCGCAAATGGGACGCTAACCCGGTCGACACCGCCTACGGTACCCTGGTGGCCAAGGGACCCAACCTCTCCGACCCTTATAACTCTGGTGATCCACACCTCGACGCCGTTTTCGCCTATCCGAGTATCAACAATACGGGGCAGGAGGCGTTCGCCGGCTACAAGAACGGGACGGACTATCTGGTGACCGGCGACCCGAGCGGCAACATCGCCAATGACACGTTCTACGGGTATGCTCAGGGCAATGGCAGCACGCTGGGAACGGAGTACCAGGGCTACAACGCGACCCCACTGCGAGAGGTTTTCCGCCCGCAGATGGACGACAACGGCGGCATCGTGGTCAAGGGCGGCGCCGCAAGCGATTCCATCGCGCTGTACAGCAACGACCTGGGCTCTTCCGAGACCATTGCCACGGGCTTTACGAGCCTTGGCCTGGCTCCGGGCATCACCAATGACGGGCGCATCATCGTCTTCGAGGGCGACCGCGGCAACGGGCCCGGCATCTTCGCCAGCGTCGACGAGGGGAGCGGCGCGCCGCGCCGGCTCATGACCATCGCCGGCGAGAACGGCGGGGCGTCTGGACCCAACCCCGAGTTGGGCCACGACGGGTCGGGCAAGCCGCTCTATTTCGCCTCCCTCGACGGTACCGCCAAGGTCGCCGTCACTCGTCTCCACCCCAACGCGCTCGTCTCCGGCGACGACAGCTTCACCGTGTCCTTTGCCGGCGCGCCGAACGCCGCTGCCCCCGACGGTAGCTTCAGCGGTCAGCCGGGCATCTGGACGGTCAACATCATCGTGCGCCACGACGCGGCCAACACCACGACGCCGTACCAATACACCATGAACACGGCCGTGCCGGTCGTGCAGCTCGGCGACAGCATCGGCGGCCGCACCGTGACGAGCCTCAGCGTCAGCTCGGCCCTGGGCCCGTACGATAATCTCGGCGCCTATACGCTCGACGACGCCAACAGCCCGCGCACGCAGCAGCTGGGCGACCACCAACTCGCCTTCTGGGCCGGGACCGACACGGGCGACATCGTGGTGCGCGCGAGTTGGCTCTCCGGACCGGCGCCGGAACCGACGGCCACGCCGACGGCTGGCCCCATCACAATTGTTAAGGTCGAGGGCGAGCACTCTCTCGACATGGCCTACCTGAACGGCGTCTCCGCGCCCAACCGCATCCACGTCACGGTCGACTGGAACGGCACGACGCCGGACCACGTCGATTTTAGCCTCAACGGCGCCCCGCCGGTGCGCGAATCGGCCACGCTTGCCGGAGCGGACCACACGATCGATATGGGCCTGGATCTGAAGCCGGGCGCGAACGTCCTGCGCATGGTGGCCTATAACACGGACGGCAAGGCCTCTAATCCGGTCGACAAGACGTTGTGCTCCCTCCCCACCCCGGCGTGGCTGGCCTCGCTCATCTCGTCCGGCGATATCACTCCGCCGACGATCAGCGGCGACCAGTACGAAGCCAAGTACAAGCCCGCGGCGAAGGAGTTCAGCGCGCCTCGGATCTTCCCGTCGGGGTCCAAGCTGAAGGTCGGGTACACCATCGGCGGCAGCCTGAACATCCCGCGCACCGAGGGCGCGCCCGTCGTCCTCAAAGCGGAAGCCGGCGTCAACCCCAAGGTAGAGTTCTACCCGTTCGAACTGGGCGTCGAGTTCAAGGTTGGCCTGGCGCTCCAGGGCCAGATCCTGCACTGCGCCATCACCTCTCTGAACGGGAAGCTCAGGTTCGACCTTATAGTCAGCCTGAAGTACAAGAAGCACTTCCTCGAAGCCCTCGAGTTCCTTGGCCCGGCGGGCGTGGCCGCGGTTGAGGTAGTGAAAGGTATTTTCGCGCTCATCGGCAAACCCGAACTGGAGAGCGCACTGGGCGATTTCTACATCCAGGGGAAAGTGGGTGGCTACGTGTCGGCCAGCGCGGCCTTACAGGACGTATCGCCCTACTTCAAGTTCAAGGATGTCGGGGCCGGTCTCACCCTGGGCATAGAGGGTGGGTACACTTTCGACTACTTCAAGAGCATCGTCGAACTGAACGCCTACCTCGGTGGGACGGCAACCTTCAACTTCACCAACAAAACACCGCTCGACGACCCCTTCGCTTTCCACTACGACAGCACCCAGCTCGTCGGCGAGTTGGGCCTCAAAGCCTACATCCTGAAGTTGTTCGAGATCAGCAAAAAGTACACCCTCTCCCACACCTTCAGCGCGTCGAGCGCCCAGCGGCGCGGCGCGATCCGTGCTCCCGCCGCTGTCGGGCCGCTATGGTCCCTGAGCGGTCATAGCGGCACGGAAACCCTCGTCGGTGCGGGACGACGCGCCTTGGCGCGCCAGGCGTTCGGGCAAGGCGCTCAAGCCATGCAACCAGCAGGAGGCGCCGGGCTGACCATCACCAGCACGCTAGTCGGCAACGTCTTCACGCACACCGCCTCGTCATTGGCCCTGGACCCCGTCACCAACGACGCCCTGGCGCTGTACGAGCGCGACGACCCTTCCAGGCCGGTCGGCCAATCGCGGGAGATCGCCTCCACGCGTTACATCAACAACGTGGGCTGGAGCGCGCCGATCACGCTACCCAACGGCAACCGGGAAGACACGTCGCCACAAGTCGTCTGGACCGGCGGCGGGAGCGCCGTGGCCGTGTGGCAGCGGTTGGATGAGAGCCTGCCGCCCACCGCCACGTACGATATCACCGCGGCGAACAGCATGGAGATCGCGACCTCCACCTATAGCGCGACCACCGGGACGTGGTCCGCGCCCGCCCTGTTGACGCATAACAACGTCCTGGACGCCGCGCCGGCGCTGGCGCGCAACGGGCAGGGCCAGGCGCTGGCCGTGTGGCGCGAGAATCCCGGCGGGGTTCTGATTGGTAACGTCGACCACCCCGACCGCATCATGGCCTCCTTCTACGATGGCGGCTGGTCGGCTCCAGTCGCGGCGGTCGATGGCATCTCTGGGGTGGTGGACCTGGCGGCCGGATACGGCGCCGGCGCGGCGACCATCGCTTACAGCGAGTTGATCACGCCGACCAGCGGTCTGACCCCGACGCTGCAGATCTTCACCAGTACGTACGATGGCGCGACCGGCGCGTGGTCCGCGCCGGCGCGCCTCCCTGGCGACGAGAACGTCAGCAACCAGAAGCCGCAAATCGTCTACAATACGGCCAACCAGCCGCTGCTCGTCTATCTCGCGGGCGATCGGCTCACACTGCGCAACCTCACCACGGGTAGCGCGGCGTCGCTGGCGCTGCCAGCGGATCAACCGGCGGCGCTGATCGACGACGTCACCGTGACGAGTGACCGCGCGGGCAACATCGCCGCCGTCTTCAGCGCGCAGGCCGCACAGCGCGACCTGTACGTGGCTCGCTACGACCAGGTCCATACCATGTGGGGCTACCCGACGCGCCTGACCAACGGCCCAGCCCGCGAAACAAATCCAAGCGCGGCCATCGACGCCAACGGCCGCTTGCTTGCCTCGTACGCGTCCACCGCCCTCTACCCGGTCAGCCAGACGGTCACGATCGACAACGGCTCGGGGCAACCGGAGACAGTACCGTTTACCATCGCCACCGAGGGCCGGACCGACCTGGTCACGCTCTCCCATGTCTTTACCAGTTCGCTGACCATGACCGATAGCGATCTCATGGTGTCCGACGATCACCCGGCGCCCGGCGCGATCGTGGCCGTGTCGGCGACGGCGCGTAACACGGGCGACCTGCCCCTCGACGGGGTCACGGTGCGCTTCTACGACGGCAACCCTGCCGACGCCGGCACGCTCTTTGGCACGACAACGCTTCCGGCGCCGCTGGCCGCCAACGACGCCGTCACGGTCACCGTCCCCTATACCGTGCCGGCGGGCGGCGGTATGCGCACGCTTTATGCGGTCGTGAGCGCGAACGACCCCACGGCGGCCGCGCATGGCGGCGGATACGTTGCCCGCCTGGCGGTGTTCGGCCCCGACCTGCGGCTCGCCGCGAACGGCGTGGACTACGGTCCCACCGGAGTCGCCACGTTGCATACGGTCATCGACAACATCGGCACGACCGCGGCGCCGACCTCCACCCTCGCGTTCATGGCAGACGGCCTGGGCGCCGGGCCGCTTGTGACTACGACCATTCCCCCGTTGGCCGTTGGGCAGGTTGTGACCGTGACCACGCCCTACACATACACGGGAGCGTCGGCGGGGACATATACCCTCACCGCGACCGTCAACGCGCACGGGGCTGACTTTCCCGAGGCGAACGCCGCGAACAACGTGGATACGCTCGCGTTCAAGGTCGCGGCCGATTTGGCGCTCGACTCGAGTGCGCTTACCGCGGTCCCACTGTCTGATGGTCGCATCGCGATCAGCGCGTTGGTGCGTAACCTGGGGACCGTGCCCTCGACCGCCACCGATCTGATGGTCTACGCCGACGTTCCCTTCAGCGACACGACGATGATAGCCATGGGCAACGTGCCGCCCCTTGCGCCAGGCGCGTCCACCGTGGTCACGACTACCTGGGACTATCCATCGGCCGGCCCGCACACCTATTACGTCACCGTCAACATGAGCGACGCGGTTCTTGAAACGACCAAGTCCAACAACACCGCGAGCGTCGACGGTGTGGCCCCACGCACGATCGCCTCGCCGACCCCGTCCATCACCCCGACGAGCCTCCCGACGGACACGCCGACCACGACTCCAACAGCCACCAGTGTCCCAACGAACACCAGCACCCCGACGAGCACACCGACCAGTACTTCCACAACCGCTCCATCGGCCACCGCGACCAACAGCCCGACCAGCACGGCCACAAGCACCGACACGCCCACCGCGACGCCGACGGGCATGAGCGTCCCCACGGACACGGGCACGCCGACGAGTACCAGCACAACGCTGGCCATCCCGACGGACAGCCCCACGTCCATGGCCACGATGACGCCGCCCGTGCCAAGCACGACCGCGCCAACGGACACGGCTACCGGTCTACCGACACGCACGGCCACGCGGACCGAGGTTCCAATGGGCACGGCCACCGCGACGAGCACGGTAACGGCCACCGCGACAAACACACCCGCGGTCAGCGCCACCGTCGCGCTACGCGACAGCGATGTCTTTGACCCCGCTGTGGTCACTATCGCCACCGGTGGCTCGGTCACCTGGACCAACCGCGGTACCATGATGCGCCACACCGTGACCTCCGACGCGATTGGGGCGGGCAGGCAGCCGCTCTGGGGCTCGTCCGACCTCGCTCCCGGTCTGACCTACACTCACTCGTTCGACGAGCCCGGCGTCTACACCTACCATTGCCGTTATCACGCCTTCCAGAACAACGACGGGACGTGGGGGGGCATGACCGGGACAGTGATCGTACAGGGGCCGCCTGTCGCCACCGCGACCGCCACTGCCGAACCGACCGCGACAGACAGGTCCACGTCTACAGGCACGCCGACGAGCACCCCCGCTTTGGCTCCGACGGCGACCGCGCCGGCCATCCCGACCGCTACGCCGACTCTGACCATGGCCGTGGATACACAGACTCCGACGGGTACGCCGACGGCGTCTCGCGGTGAAACGGCGACAGCGACCGTCGCGTCAAGCGCGACTGCCTCTGGCCTCCCGGAGCAAACGCCGACGGCTATGCCAACCGACACACCTACAGATACACCTACTGGCACGGCCACGGCCACATCTACGGCAACCGATACACCAGCGGCGTTGCCAACCGCGACGATGACGGCGGCCCCAACCGCCACTGCCCCGACGCTCCCGACCGCTCCGTCGACAGCAGAGTCAACGGAGACGGCGACAGCCACGAGCACCCCCACGGCAACGACGGGCATCGCGACCCCCACGGCAACCAGTGCCTCGACGAGCGCCGCGACCCCGACGAGCGCCAGCACGCCCACCGTCCGCTCGTCCACGCCTGCGGCGCCGACGAATAGTCCGACGGCGACGCTGACCGGCGCCGTGACTCCGACGGCAACCAGCACCCCTTTGAGCGCGGGCTCTGTCCTGACCGGTTCCCTGCCCCTGCCGTTGGTTGCCCTTACCCTGACCGTCCCCGGCGGCGCGGCGCCCGGCCCGCTCAGCCTTTCCCTTGCCCTCGCGCCGACGGCGCCCACTGCCTCCGACAGCGCCCTGATCGGCGTGGCTTTCGAACTGCTGGCGCGCGATGCGAACGGCGGCCTCGTCCACACCTTCAACGCACCCCTCACCCTGGCGGTGCGCTACGACCCCGCCGCCCTCACCGTCTCGGCCGACCCGCTGTTCCTGGCCTACTATGATCCAGCAGTCGGGGCCTGGGTGACGCTGCCGACCACGGCCGACCCCGTCGCCCACACGCTCACGACACGCGTGACCCACTTCACGCTCTTCGCCGTGCGCCAGGCGCGCCCCGCGTCCACCGCGACGTCAACCTCGACCCCAACGCCGACGCTCCCGGCCCCGTCGCTCACGGCAGTGGTGATCCCAGCGCCGAACCCAGCGCCGAACCCGGCGCCGCCGCTGGTGGTCACGGTGGTGGTCCCCGCCCCCGCGCCCCTGCCCCCGCTGGTGCTGCTGCTGCCCGGCCCCACCGAGACAGCCGCGCCGCCCGCGCCGCCGCGGGCGACCTACACCCCGGCGCCCCCGGACCTGGTCCGACCCACGGCGACGGTCGCGGCGCGCACCACGGTGCGCATCCGGACCGTAACGCGCACGCACACCCGGACCGTGACGCGCACGCACCGCCGCGATGTGACGCACACGCACACCCGGACCGTGACGCATACGCATACACGAGATGTGACGCGCGCGCACACCCGGACCGTGACGCGCCTGCGCCTCCGGGACGTGACGCGTACCACGACGCGCGATGTGCTGCGTCTGCACGTGCGGCTGGTGACGCGCCTGCACGCGCGGCTGGTGACGCGCACGACGGTGCGGGTGGTCGTGCACGTGCGCACGACGACGCGGGTGCGGGTGCGGGAGCGGGTGGTGACGCGGGTGCGGCGCCGCCTGATGACGACGACGCACTATCGGTCCGTGACGCGGGTGCGGACGGTGGCGCGGGTGGTGGTACGGCGGCGGGTGGTGGTGCGCTATGTGACGCGCTACCGCTATGTGACGCGGTACCGCTACCTGCGGCAACCGTTCACGGGGCGCTTCGCCGACCAGCGGGCGACGGCCCAGCCGGCGCTGACGCGGGGGGCCGTGGGACTGCCGCGGGCGGAAGGGCAACTGTGGATCGGGCGGTTGGGGATCGCGGGGGCGCCAGTGTGGGCGCGGGACTACCGGCGCAATACGGACGGGTCATACGGGTACGACATCGTGTCGGCGTACGGCGTGACGCGGTTCGCGCGCTCGGCGCCGCTGGGGCAGGCGGGGCTGACGCTGATGAGCGGGCACGACGACATCGACGGGCAGATCTTCCGCTCTCTGGGGCGGATGCGGCGGGGCGATGTGGTGGTGGCGACGCGGGGCGGACGCGCCTACCGCTACCGGGTGGTCCTGGCGCGGGTGGTGCTGCCAGATGATGTGCGGCTGCTCAACGCGGTGTATCGGCAGCCGACGCTGGCCCTGGTGAGCTGCACCCCCTACTGGGTGGACACCCACCGCGTCGTTGTCCTTGCCTCCCTGGTCCAGCCAGCTACCACCGTCCGGCGCGACCGACATTCCTAACAGTTGTACACTGAGCTGTACGCCTTTTTGCGCGCGGATGACCGGGCCCGGCACGATGCCGACTCAGGAGGAAACCCGTTGAACACTGATCGCGACGACGTGACCGTCACCAACGACGAGGCGGCGCGGCGCTACGAGGCGCACGTGGATGGCCGGCTCGCGCTTCTCCAATACCGCCGCTCGGGCGACCGCCTCGACCTTGTCCACACTGAAGTGCCCGAGGAATTGGAGGGGCAGGGCATCGGCGCCACGCTGGCCCGGTTTGCGCTGGAGGATGCCCGCAGGCGCCGCTGGACGGTCATCCCGCGTTGCCCCTTTGTCGCAAGCTACATCCGCCGCCACCCCGAGTACCAGGACCTTGTCGCGGCTGACGGCAGCGGTTTTTAGTCGAGCCGCAATGGATACCATCAATTCCCCGTCCTCACCGCTGGCGGCTGAACGACCCCGCGCCCGCGACCTTGGGATCGCCATCGGGCGGCTGCCCGCCGGTCCCTGGAACGCCATCACCGATGTCCCGGGCGTGCGCGTTGGCCACTCTACCCTCATCGCCGGAGATGGACCGCTGGCGGTGGGCCACGGCCCTGTGCGCACCGGCGTGACGGTGATCCTTCCCCGATCGGGCGACATCGGGCGCGATCCGGTCTTTGCCGGCCACCACGTCCTCAACGGCAACGGTGAGATGACCGGTATGGCCTGGGTTGCCGAGTCGGGATTGCTGACGACGCCGGTGGCCCTCACCAATACGCACAGCGTCGGCGTGGTCCGCGACGCGCTCATCGCCCACGCGGTCGCCCGCGCCGGGGACGCGCCGGCCGACGCCTGGAGCCTGCCCGTCGTCGCGGAGACCTGGGACGGTTTCCTCTCCGACATCAACGGGATGCACGTCCGAGCGGAGCACGTGGAGCAAGCTCTCGCCGCGGCGGCCAGTGGACCCGTGGTCGAGGGATGCGTGGGCGGCGGCACGGGCATGATTTGCCACGGCTTCAAGGGAGGCGTCGGGACATCCTCGCGCGTGGTCGAGTCCGGGTGGACGGTCGGGGTGCTGGTGCAGGCCAACCACGGGCAGCGCGCGTTGTTGCGCGTCGACGGCGTCCCGGTCGGCCGCCTGATTGGGGCTGACCATATCCCGCTGCCGGGCAAGACGTCGTTGTCGGGCAGTACTCTGTCCTCGGGCTCCGGCTCGATCATCGCCATCGTGGCCACCGACGCGCCGTTGCTCCCGACGCAGTGCCGTCGTCTGGCCCAACGCGCGACCATCGGCATCGCCCGCGCTGGCGGCCTGGGTGAGAATAGTAGTGGAGACCTCTTCCTGGCCTTCTCCACCGCCAACGATGGTCTTGGCGGGGCTGGAGGCGGAGACCGTAGCGGCGTCCTGACCGTGCGCATGCTGCCCAACGACGCCCTGTCCGCCCTTTTCGAGGCGGTGGCGGACGCGACGGAGGAGGCCATCGTCAATGCTCTATGCACGGCCACGACGACGACGGGCATCGATGGGCGCACGGCCTACGCGCTCCAGCCCGACCGCCTGCGCGAGGTGATGGGCCGCTTCCGCCCCGTCTAGCGTGTCGCCGCGCAGGTGCACCTCAACATCGTGGACTGCGGCCGAACGGGCCTGCGACTGCGGTCGCATGGCACACCACGGACACTGCGGTGTCAGAACGGGGCCAGGAGCAGCGTGGCGGCGGGCCACACCCGACTGCAGTCGGCCCGTCGGTTGCCATGCGACACATGCGGACTGGCCCCGACCAGCTTCGCTTTGCAGACTGGCCCCCGACTGGCCGCGGCCGGTCCTGGTCCAGCCGGCCGCGGCCGGTCCCGGTCCAGCCGGGCAGTCGCAGGTCAGATTCCACTATTTCGAGGCGCACCCGCGCACCCTCGCCCGCTACAGGCCAGCTTTCCGCGTGGTACGCTTGAGGTGGCGGGGACAGTGGTCATCGCGCCGTGGCTCCTATTCAGGTTCGCGGCTGGCGTGCGTGTCACCAGTTAACCTATGCCTTGAAGGGTTCCAAGTCAGGCGGCACGCGCGACACCGGCAAGGCGCACACAAGAAAGAAAAGAGAGGATCGCGATGCAGGCGTTCGTACTGGCCGGGGAGGTCATTCCTATTATTCTGATCGTCGCGCTGCTCGCGTTGGCATTGCGACGCTCGCCCCTCACCGGGCTGCTCGATCCGGACAAGCCATGGATACCTGTGATCCTGGCTGCCAGCGGCACCGTGCTAGGGATTGCCGTCACCGTCGGAGTCTACGGGTAGGGTAGCGACGAGGAATGCCCATGAACGAGCAGCAGCAGCGTATCGCCGCGGCCGTCGACGGCGTCATGGTCGAGCACGTGGTCGTCGACCGCTTTGAACCGGCGTCCGACGAAAGCGCGCAAGCGCCCTACACCGTCCGCGTCGCCATCCGGCCGGACGATTCGGGGGTCGAGCTTGTCCCGGCCGCGCCCGGCGTGCGCGAGCGGGGACGGGCGCTGATCGAGGCGCGTCGCATCCTGCAAGAGAAGGCGGATCGCACGCAGACCCTGGAGGATCGCCAGATGCTGACGCAGGCGATCATCAACCTGACGCGCGAGATCAACGCTTTGCCGTAGAGGCAGGGTCTGTGAATTCTACACCTGCGACTGCGGTCGCATGGCAGATTGTCATGTCCCTGCGGGACGCCCCCACGGATGAAAATCTGCGATTTACACAGCAGATTGTCATGTCCCTGCGGGACGCCCCCACGGATGAAAATCTGCGATTTACACAGCAGCACACGGACACTGCGGTGTCAGACCGGGGCCAGGAACATCGTCGCGACGGACCACACCCGACCGCAGTCGTCGCGCGCTGCCATGCGACCGCAGTCGCAGGCCCTCTGCCCCTAGAATTCACAGACCCTGGCCGTAGAGGCTGGCAGCCACTGACAGGGGTATGATATCCTTGTTGAAGGCGGCAAACGTTCGCCGTGCTTTCGTGCGCCTTGCGACGGGCGGCACGAGGCGTTTGCCAGATATGAGAGATAAGGATTTACCAAACCCATGCCGAAGATGAAGACCCATAAGGGCGCTGCCAAGCGGTTCAAGGTGACCGGCAGCGGCAAGATCATGACGAAGAAGCCGCACGGCAAGATGACCCGCAAGAGCAAGCGCGTGCACTTCAAGACCGGCGGCATGCGCGTCGTCTCCAAGCCCGACCAGAAGACGGCCGAGCGTCTGCTCGGGATGCGCTAATACCCTGACGATATCCTGATACCCAGTGTAGGACGATTGACCGTAGCGAGCGCGGACGCGCGGCGGCTGGCGCGTATGAGGCCAGCGAACCGGATCGAACGCCGCGCGTAGTTGATAGAGGATGTAAGAGAAGATGGCGCGCGTTAAACGCGGTACCATGGCGCACAAGCGCCACAAGAAGGCATTCGATCAGGCCAAGGGCCATCAGCAGGGCCGTAACCATATTTACCGTCTGGCCAAGGAGTCGCTGCTCCACGCGCTGGCCTACCAGACGCGCGATCGCAAGGCGCGCAAGCGTGACTTCCGTCGCCTGTGGATCGTGCGCATCAACGCGGGGGCGCGCGCCAACGGCCTCTCCTATAACACCATGATTGCCGGCCTGGCCGCGGCCAACGTCGAGGTCGATCGCAAGATGCTGGCCGAGCTGGCCGTCAACGATCCCGGCGCCTTCGCCACGCTGGCCGATGTGGCGCGCAGCCATGCCCCGAGCCAGGCCTCGGCCGCTTAGAGCGCGGCGATCAGTAGCGCACGACGGCACAACGCCGGGAAGGAACGCCCTCATAAGGGCATTCCTTCCCGGCGTCATCTTTCTATATCCTCGATCCGGCGATGATTTCCTCGACCGCCAATCCCACGATCAAGCGGCTGGTACAACTGCATGAACGGCGTGGACGGCTGCAACAGGGCCTCTATCTCATGGAGGGGGTGCGCCTGGTCGAGGAATCGCTCGACGGCGGCGTTGGGCCTGCCATAGTCCTGGTTGCGCCGGACCTATTGCATGCGACGGCGCGCGGCCGTGCGCTGTATGAGCGGCTGCGCCACGAGCCCGACGCGCGCGCCGCGGCCGACCTGATCGAGGTAAGCGCGGCGGTGCTGCGGCATGTGTCCGACACCGAGACGCCCGCGGGGGTCGTCGCCGCCCTTCCACGCGCCCCACTCGCGGATCTCGGCGCGCTGCCTGCCGCGGCCGGACTGGTCCTGGTCCTCGACGGTATCGGCGACCCCGGCAACGCGGGTACGATCCTGCGCAGCGGCGCCGCGGCGGGCGTCGACGGTGTGGTGGCGCTCTCCGGCTGCGCCGACCTCTACGCGCCCAAAGTGGTGCGGGCGGCGATGAGCGCGCACCTCCGCGTGCCCCTGGCCGTCGATGTGACACTGGCAGAGTTAGAGGCGTGGTTGCCCGCGCGCGGCCAGGCCATTCTGGCCGACGCTCACGCCCCGGAGAGCGTCTACGACCGCGATCTACGGGTCCCGACGGTCTTGATCGTGGGCGGCGAGGCGCACGGGACGCGACAAACAGGGGTGCTGACGGGGGTGCAGCCGGTCTCCATCCCCATGCCCGGCGCTGCCGAGTCGCTCAACGCCGCCGTGGCTGCGGCGGTCATCCTGTTCGAGGCCGTACGCCAGCGCCGCCCCGCATAGGCCGCCCTGGATCCGCGCGCGTCTGGGTTCCCCTCTACTTATGAGGGACTGTTTGACGAAACGTCGATAAGTCGATAAAAGGATGCGAAGCCCTGGACGCGGAACGCCGCGGCGCAATCTATGCGCTCATGGAATCCAAAAACAAGAGGAACGTGAGATGATCGAGAACATCCCTGACCTGCGTACAATCGCCCACGCCCCCTTCGTGACGCCTTCACCGCTCGAACGCTACCGCTCAGGGCCAATCCGGCGCGCGACCCATGGAGCAATGACCCTGATCTCCGCTGGGGAGTCCGGGCCGGACTTCAATCAGGCCGTGATCCTCGGCCCAGTGCGGCCCGCCGATGTCTTCACGTTGGCCGAGACGTTCTTCCGTGATTCCGGCGGCTACAGCATCGTGATCGAGGTCGAGACGTCAGGGCTGGTGGAGCGCGAGGCGCAGCGGCGGGGCTGGCGGCTTGACGAGGAGGAGCCGGCACTTGTGCTGGCTCCTCTGCCGCCCGTGCCCCCGCCCCCGCCGCCAGGGCTCGCCATTCGTCAGGTCGTCGACGCGGCTGGCCTGGCCGACTTCCGGGGGTGAGCGAGACGCCCTCCCGCTTCCTCCCGACGCTGGCGGCGGCGCTGGATCCCGCGGTGGCTTTGCTCGTCGGGTACGTCGCGGAGCGTCCGGTAGCCACGGCCCGCCTGAGCTGCCTGGGAGCCATCCTGGATGTCATGGGAGTCGTGACCGTGCCCGCGATGCGGCGACGCGGCTACGGAACGGCGCTGACCTGGGCCGCGGTCGCTGCCGGCCAGGCGCGGGGCTGTATAGCGGCGACGCTGACGTCGACGGCTTTGGGCTATCCGGTCTACCTCGGCATGGGCTTTCAGCCAGCCGGCGTCTATCGCACCTACAGACCGGTGGAACTCGGGAGCGACGTGTCGCTGTGAGGGGTACCCTACAACTGACATTGCGTTAGCGTACTATAATACTGTCCGTTCCGTCAATCGGCCCTTACGACGGGGCATCGATAGAGCGGGCCACGAGCTTGCCCCAGGTGGCGCGGGAGCCGATCAGGTCGAGCGCGGCCGGGATCTCGGCGAAAGGGACCGCGTGGTAGATCAGGGGCTTGACCCGGTCCCCCTCGTAGAGCCGCATCAACTCCTCGTGCGCCTCGACGATCAGGCCGGGCATTAGCGTGTTGTAGAGGCCCCAGTGCAGGCCGACCACGGAGTAGTTCTTGACCAGGACGTGGTTCGTCGGCGCCTCGGCCACCCGTCCGCCCGCGAACCCGATCACCACCAGGCAGCCCTCGAAAGCGATGCAGCGCCGCGAGCGGTCGAAAATGTCGCCGCCCACGGGATCGAAGATGACGTCCGCGCCGCGCCCCTTCGTCTCCCGCTTCACGATCTCGACAAAATCCTCCGTATCCGACCCTCGTCGCGCCGTCGCCCACGGCGCTTGATTCGTCCCACTGTAGCATATCGCGGCCCCAGGATAGCGACGCCGTATGCAACGGGCCGTTGCGGTATGCTTCCGTGGAGAGATGCAGTGGTACGAGCCGAACACGTGAGGACTCCGAGGTGTGTGATACCAATCGACGCGACAACCGTGGTGCCAACGCGACGCAGCTAGGCCTGCCGCTCTCCGTCGCCCATACGTACGAGTCGAGCGGGGTGGTGTACACCAAACCGTGGGTGGTCGATCTGATCCTCGACCTCGCCGGCTACGTCGCGGACAGGGATCTGGCTGCCGCCCGCGCCGTCGAGCCCGCCGCCGGCGCCGGGGCGTTTGTCAGGCCGATGGTCCGTCGCCTCCTGGCGTCGTGCCGACGGCTCGGACGACCCGTGCTGGACTGCCGCGACGCGCTGTGCGTCTATGAACTCAATCCGGCAAGCGCCGCGCCCCTCAACAAAATGGTCATAGAGACGCTGCGCGGCGAAGGCGTTTCCGCCGACGACGCTGCGACGCTGGCGCGCGCGTGGATGCGCTGCGGCGATTATTTGCTCGACGCCTTGACCCTGCCGCCCGTCGACTACGTGCTTGGCAATCCGCCCTATGTCCGCCTGGAGGAGATGGACGACACGGCCGTCTCCATCTATCGCACGCACTACCACACCATGACGGGGCGCGCCGACCTGTATATCGCGTTTTTCGAGGCGGCCTTGCGCCAACTCACGACCGGCGGCGTATGCGCCTTTATCTGTGCCGATCGGTGGATGTTCAACCGCTACGGCGCGGCGTTGCGCCGCCTGGTGACGGACGGCTACGGGGTCGAGTATGTCCTGGAGATGCACGACGCGGCCGCCTTCCTCTCCGACGTCAGCGCTTATCCCGCTATCGTCACTATCCGTCGAGGGCGCCAGGGGTCGGTTGTCATTGCCCACGTGGGCGCCGCGACGGAGCATAACGCGGGTTCTACCGTCTCCGGTTATCTGCACGCAATGCGGAGCGGAGACGCCGTCAAAACGGCGCCTCCTGGCGTCGAGCCCACGCGCGCTCTGGTGTGGTCCCGGGGCGATGGCCCATGGCCGGCCGCGTCTCGCCAACGCGACCGACTCACTGCCCTACACTATCTCGAGGCCTGCTTCGAGCCGCTTGAATCAGCGGAGACAGGGACGCGGGTCGGCATCGGGGTGGCGACGGGGGCGGACCGCGTATTCATCCCAGGAGACACGCCGGATGTCGAGCCGTCGCGCCTCTTGCCCCTGGCGCGGGTAGCGGACATCGCCGACGGCACGCTCCGGTGGTCGGGAACCTGCCTCGTCAATCCCTGGACGGAGGATGGCCTCGTCGCCCTGGCGGACTACCCGCGCCTCGCCGCCTACTACACGCGGCACCGCGCCCAGCTCGAGGACAGGCACATTGTGAAGAACGGTAGGAAGCCGTGGTATCAGACGATTGATCGCGTTGCCCCACATCTGCTAGGAGAGCGCAAGCTCTATATCCCGGATATCCGGGATCGTCTTCTGCCCGTCCTGGACGACGGCCGGACGTATCCGCACCACAATCTCTACTACGTCCACTCGACCCTCTGGGACATGGAGGTGCTCGGCGGCCTTTTGCTATCGGAGGTCGCGCAGTTCTTCGTGGAATGCTACGCCGTGCGCATGCGCGGCGGCTACCTGCGTTTCCAGGCCCAGTATCTGCGCCGTATTCGCGTGCCACGGCCGCAAGACATCCTCGCCGGCCATGCCGCCCGCCTCGCCGACGCGTTCCGCCGGCGCGACGTGGAACTGGCCACGGATATCGCCCTCGACCTCTACGGTATTGACCGCCAGGCAATCGTGGCTCTGGCCAGGGCAGGCAACGGTGCATCGTGAGCATCGACATCGATGCCCGATTTGCGCAGGCGGTCCAGGACTATTGGTTGACGCGCTCCAGGCAGAGCCAGGATCAGGCCGCGCGTGGCGCGACCGACACTCGCCTTCGCAAGTTTGACTTACTCGAATGGCGCGTTCTCGCTGCCGCGTAATCGGGATTAAACACCGTGACTAATGACCCTATGATCCGCTTCGCCGCCGGTGGTGAGCACATCGCCATCAATCTGAACGGCCGTCCGAATCCGGATAGCATCGACGCATGGGACCGCGATGCGATCAACGCAACGGTCACCATTCGCTCCAGACACTTCAATGGAGGACTCGCGACGACGATCTGGAGCGACGAGTTATGGCATCTGCGACGCATACTCGAAAAACTCTATCGCCACGTGGGGCGTCCCGACCGCGCCGAGTGGGGGCTTCTTGAGGGCGCCGTAACCCTAACGTTCGAGCTTTCACAGCTTGGCCACGTGCAGGTATATGTCGAACTTCGCGACGTTGAGATGCTTCTCAAGTTTTCGATTGACGCGGATCAGACGTATCTCCCCCTCTGGATCGATCAGGTGACCAAGGCCTTAGAGCAGGTCTCGCAAGCATCCTGATCCACCGCTCTTGATCACCAAATTACCAAGTCCGTGATGACACCTATCGAAGGCGAAGGATGCGGGACTCCAGTAGGGCAAGCCTCGCCGCGGCGTCGCCGCCGACGCCGTGCACGGCGCCGCCGGGGAAGGTCGCGGCGCTGCCGATGTAGAGTCCGCGGATCGGAGTGCGATAGGGGAACAGCGAGGGTATGGGGCGGAAGACGAGTTGATCCAGGGCATAGCTGCCCCCGCCTACGTCGCCGCCGACGAGGTTCTGGTTGTGCCGCTCGAAGTCGCCCGGCGTCAGCACGTGGCGGGCCAGGATGCGGTCGCGGAAGCCAGGCGCGTAGCGTTCGACGTGCGCCTCCATGCGCTCCACGAAGCCCTCCCGCGCCCGCGCCCACTCGACGCCATCCGGCACGTGGGTGTAGGCCCAGGCGGTGTGCTTGCCGGCTGGGGCGCGCGTGGGGTCGGCCAGCGATTGTTGCCCCAACAGCATGAAGGGCCGCTCGGGCAGCGCCCCCGCGCGCTGCTGCCGTGTCGCCAGGTCGATCTCTGCCGCCGTGCCGCCCACGTGGACCGTCCCCGCCTGCCGCGCCTCGGACGCCGTCCAGGGGATCGGCCCGTCCAGCGCCCAGTCGACCTTGAAGGTACGGTCGCCGTAGCGATAGCGGCGCAGGCGCGCGGCGTAAGCTGCTGGTAGGGCGTCGCCGGTCAATCGGAGTAGCCCGTGCGGCGTCACGTCGCCGACCACGATGTCCGCGCGGATTTCCTCGCCGCCGGCGACCACCCCGCGCACGCGGCCGCTCCTGGTCAGGACCCGCTCCACGGGCGCGCCCACGCGCGTCTGGCCGCCGCGGGCGTGGAGATAGCCGGTCAGCGCCTCGGCCAGCCGCCCCGCGCCGCCCTCGGGACTGGGCCAGCCCACGCCGTGGCCGAGCAGGTTGAGGTAGACGCCGGTGATGGCGCTGCCGGCCTCCCACGGCGGGACATCGCCGTGCAGGCTCGACCCGTACAGCCATGCCGTCGCCTCCTCCTCACCGGTCCCGAACAGCTCCCGCGCCAGCTCTTTGGCCGGGAGCAGCAACACGCGCGCAAACTCCAGGCTGCCGCCGACGCCGAGACCGGCCAGCAGGCGCACTCCGCCGCCAAGGGGCGGGAAGCCGCCGAGCATGGTACGACGCAGCGCCTCGAAGTGCGCGACGTAGGGCGCAATGAAGTCGCGCCAGCCCTGACCGGCGCGGGGCGCGACCGCGTCGAGGTTCCGCGCGGTGCGGTCGAGGTCCTGGTAGAGCGCGGCGGCGCGGCCGTCGGGCAGGGGATGCGCCATGGCCACCGGCGGCTGCACCCAGCGCAGGCCGTAACGCTCCAGCGGCAGGCGCCGGAAGACGGGTGAGGCCGCGCCTGCGGGATAGACCGAGGAGTAGGTGTCGTGGTGGAAGCCGGGCAGGGTCAACTCCTGCGTGGCCACGGCGCCCCCCAGCCGTTCCCGCGCCTCGACCAGCAGCACCGCGCGCCCGTGCTCGGCCAGGCGGATCGCCGCGGCCAGCCCGTTCGGCCCGCTCCCGATGACCACGGCGTCGTACGTTTGACTCATCCCCATGCTCCCTCGGGACATTACCCATAGTGGCCGACGTGCAACTGGACATAACGCTATCAGATGGTCGCATGACCGATGCCAGGGCAGAGCCTGCGACTGCGGTCGCATGGCAGCGGATGGACACTGCGGTGTCAGCACGGAGCGCGCTGTAGGCATCTTTCCGCGATGCGATCAGAGCACAAGCACCACGTGCCACACCCGACACCCGACACCCGACAGCAGCCGACGTCCGTTTGCCATGCGACACATGCGGACTGGCCCCCGACCGGCCGCGGCCGGTCCCGGTCCAGCCGGGCAGTCGCAGGCCAGGCCTTACTCACAACGACAGGCAGGCCTCGGCGGCGAGCCAGAAGAGGGTCTCGCGTACGCTGTGCGTGTTCCAGTCGCGCGCGTCCCACTCCGCGCCGCCCACGT
>JAABUX010002115.1_pt1 | contig 28605 bp, 29 predicted proteins | sample 5561851 | NCBI WGS metagenome assembly JAABUX01 (sample SAMN10711883, study PRJNA513361) | rock metagenome | isolation source: Antarctica rocks | place: Antarctica: Victoria Land, Richard Nunatak red sandstone | collected 2016-01-03 | reverse complement strand
AGCTTCGTTGCCACAGCCTTCCGACACGCGGATCGTCACCAGAACGACGCAATCCGCACCGGGGCGCCTTTCAGGCGAACCGCAAGCACCCGGTACCTGCGTAAACGCCTTAACTCACCGGCATTGCCCTGAAGTGCCGCTCGCGCCCCGGTGGCTAACCGGCCTGCCGACGTTAGCTGGCGGCCGCTGTTAGGCGGCGAAGTATGATAATTTGCCCTGCGATGAGGTAGAAGCAGGGCTGTACCAATCCCTCAACTGGAGGCCAGAATGCGCATTGTATCGGCGCTGATCATTGTTTGGCTCATCATCGGCGCCATTGCCGCAGGCCAGCGGCACTATTACAGCGGGTCCGCGGAGAGCTGCGCCAAGACGGGCACGATAGCCTTGACGATCGTGGCCGGTCCGCTCAACTACTTGGGCGCAAACCCGAAGATCAGCTGTCAGGCGCCGAAGCCCAGTAAGTAACGTGCCGGCCGACCGGAGGGGCACGAGGCGGGGCGCGCGGGGCGCGGCGCCGGTCGGGGTACCGGTGATTCCCAGCGGAGGCGAGATGTCGCAGGCACGGCCCGGTCCGCCCGCCCGGCGTGCCGGACGCCGGCCGCTGGTCGTAGTCGTCGGCGCCGGTTTCGCCGGCCTGGCGACGGTAAGCAGGCTGGTCCGGGCCGGGCTGCGGGTGACGGTAGTGGACCGTAACGTGTACAGCACGTTCCAGCCGCTGCTCTACCAGGTAGCGACCAGCGGCCTCAACGCCAGTGATGTCTCCTACCCGCTGCGCGGTTTCGCCCGTAAGTACGGTGCCCGGTTCCGGCACGGTGAGCTGGCCGGCATTGATGGCGAGGCTGGCCAGCTCACCTTCGCCGATGGCAGTCAGCTGGATTATGACTACCTGATCCTGGCGACCGGGGTGTCGGCCGCTTACTACGGCGTCCCTGGCGCGCAGGAGCATTCTCTCGGCCTGTATACCCGCCGGGATGCGATAGCGCTGCGCGATCAGCTGATGGACGGGCTCGAGACGCTCAGTGCTGCCAGAGAGACCAGTGCTGCCAGAGAGACCAGTGCTGCCAGAGAGACCGGTGCTGCAAGAGAGACCGGTGCTGCGGATCACCGGGAAGTGGGGGTGACGGTCGTCGGCGGGGGCGCCACCGGAGTCGAGCTGGCCGGGACCCTGGCCGAGCTGCGCAGCACTGCCATCCCGGTGACCTTTCCCGAAGTCGATCCGGGCCGGGTGCATATCCGGCTGGTCGAGCAGGCCGGAACGCTGCTCGGGCCGTTCCACCCGGCGCTGCGCGAGTACGCCGGGCGGCAGCTTCGCGCCCGCGGCGTCGATGTCCTGCTCGGAACCGCGATCAGCGAGATCACTGCCGATCAGGTACTGCTGGCCGACGGGCGGAAACTCGGCAGCGACTTGACGGTGTGGGCCGCCGGGGTGAAAGCACCGCCAGCGATAAGCCGGTGGAATCTGCCGCAGGGCCGCGGCGGTCGAATTCTCACCGGCCCGGACCTGCGGGTCGCCGGGTACGATCGCATTTTCGCGGTCGGCGACATCGCCCTGATCCAGGATCATCCGCTGCCCCAGCTGGCTCAGCCCGCACTGCAGACCGGGCGGCACGCCGCCGATCAGGTCCGCAGGCTCGTAGCCGGGCAGCCCACGGTGCCGTTCGCTTACCACGACAAGGGCACCATGGCGACTATCGGGCGCCGGTCAGCGGTAGTGCAGCTGCCGAGCGGCCTGCGCCTTCGCGGCACCATCGCCTGGCTTGCGTGGCTCGTCTTGCACCTGGTTACCCTGCTGGGCAACCGTAACCGGATCTCCGCCCTGATCAACCTCACCTATCGGTACCTCACCTGGGGCCGCGGCGGCGGCGTCATCCTGGGCGACGACCCGCCGATGCCGCCCGGCGGCAGCTGACACTCCGTCTCAGCCGGGTACCGTCGGACGGCCGCGGCTGCGCTCACAATCCGGCGCCCACCGCTGCCAGCAGCGCGAGCAGCAAGGTTGCGGTGGCGAGGGCGCCGTGGATGGTGATGAGCAGCACGGGCGGCCGCCCCCGGCCCGGTGGCCGGGCCGGACGGGGCTCCGGCGAGCCCGCGGCTGGCATCCCGGCCACCAGGGTGGCCATGCCGAGCCCCACCACGGGGAGCAGCAGCCCTACCGCCGTCCACGCAAGGACGGTCCAGCCGACCACCAGGTAGCCGATCCACCAGGCCAGCCCGGCAACGGCCAGCCCGGCATGAGCCAGGATGACCGCCGGCGGCAGACCGCGCCGGAGCCGCCGGGGCGCCCGCGCGCCGCCGCGCTGCATCCCGATACTGAGCAGGTACGCGCCCGTGGCAGCGGTCAGCACCCAAGATATGAGCGCGGCGCGCGCGACCGCGGCCGTGGGGGCCGCACTGAAAACGGGCGTCAGTAGCGGGACGCTGGGCGCAGCGGCGCTCGCCGCGGGCGCCGGCGAGGTGACCAGGTCTCCGATGCTGGCGTCCGCCAGCCCTGCAAGCCGCCGCCCGAGCGCCTTCGGCTGCCCGCCCACCACCTGGTGGATGGCGCGGGTAACGGCGTCGTTAACGGCGGCCGCGCTCAGGCCCCGGCAGGCGGGCGGCAGTGAGACCAGGATGCGGTGCTGCCGGATCGCGATCACCCCGTAGTCCGCGCAGCCGCCGATGGTAACCCGGGAAGCGCTCGCCGCCTGACCTGCGCAGCCGGCGGCCAGCGCCCCGGTGAGCAGGAGCCCTGCGGCCGCAGCGATCTTGGTACTGATGTTCATGCCAGCTCCACAGTCGGGATTCCGCCGGCCGGCGGACAATGCAGGCGTGCTGCCGCGGAATCCAAGCCACCCGGCACTGGCGGCCGCCCGGCCTGACAGGCTGGGCACGTATCCGGCGACGGAAGGAAGTCAGATGACGCACGGTGCCCGGCTGGGTTCAGCGGTGATGTTCGTGCAGCAGCTCGAGCGGTCGGTAAATTTCTACCAGGAGGTGCTGGAGCTGGAGGTTGTCGACCGGAGCCCGACTGCGGCCCTGCTGGTCGGTGCTGGCGGTTCTCAGCTTGTGCTCCGATCACTGGGCACGAACGCCGCGCATGCGCTGGGCAGCATCGGCGTTCAGTACGTGACCTGGACCGCGGCCGGAGAAGACGACCTGGCCCGGTGCGAGCAGGTGCTGCGGGAACGTTCGGCGCACCGCGAGACCCGCTCGAGCGGGCCAGTCTCGGCGGTCGAAGGACGTGCCCCGGATGACCTGGTAGTGATGATCGTTTATCCGGGGCCCGATCAGCTGCCGCTGCATGAGCTGCCGGTCCGCGTCTACGGCTGGTGAGCCGGTAGCCGGCGGTCAGTCAGCCGGATCGGGAGCGTCGTCCTCCGTCACGTGCACCGCAGCCTCCTCCGCGGTCGCGGCGCCGCCATCGACTCCCATCTCGCGGGCAACGAGATCCCCCGCTGACTGCGGGTGGGTGCCCTCGTCCGCCGCGAGCAGGCGGCCCGCCCGCCGCTCGGCAGGCGCGTCCCGCGGGCGTGAGCCGTCTGGCAGCACCTCGGTGTCGGACTCGGCATACGGGTCCAGGTCCGGCACCTCCTGGGCGAGCAGCAGGTCGAGTGACTCGCCAGCCCGCTCCTCTGCCAGCGTGGTGCCGAATCCCTCCCCCGCTGACCACCGGTCCGGCGGCACTATTCCCTGGTCCAGCGGGTCGTCGCCGGGGTTCCCGTCCAGCGTGTCCGACGCGTCCAGGACACCGTCATCTTCGGGGTCACTCTCGTCAGCATGATCCGGCCGGTCGTAGCCGTTATCCGCAACAGGCATGCGTGCTTACTCTCCCTTACTGGCCTTACTCGCCAGGAACTCAGCCGCGCCCCGCGGTGTCTGCGCTGACCGCGTCCCGACGGTCAGCGTCCTGTTCTCGCGGTCGCGACGGGCCGGGCCGACACGGTGAAGAAGTCACGTGACCACCAGGACTGGAAGTAGCGGGCCGGCGCGCCGAACATGCCCGGCAGCAGGTCGGTGCCGTTCGCCGCTGTCGCCGCTCCGGCGGCGGTGCCCGGGGCGTAGCTGGCAAAGTTAACCCAGTCGGTGTTGATATCCAGTTCCATCGCCCGGATCGCTCCGGTCTTGGCAAGAATATCGGCGAGAGTGGTGATATTGAGCCCGGGGCCGCCTGCGTAAACTAGGGCACCGCTGGCGGTGACGCCGATGCCGGATCGCCAGACATCCACGGCATTGCCGAGCGTGAAGCCCCACCGGGTCGTGTCCTTCGGATTGAGGCCGGGTACGGCGTTGCCGTTACTGACGAGCAGGTCGAGGTTCTGCCGCACCGAGACGACGTCCGGCCCGAGCCGGGCGCCCCCTTGACCCCAGCTGACGATATTCATCGAGCCGTTACGGTAGATGACCGCTGAAGCCGCCCCGTTGCGCAGCGGGACGATCGTCTTGTGATCGGTGTAGTAACCGCCCTGCGCGTTGTTCATCAGGAACCCGGCGTTGAAAGCGGCAACCAGGCTCCTGGCGGCGGCCCGCGGGATTGGCGCGGTATGGGTGAACCGGGAACCGCCGGGGATTGTGCTGCCCGAGTACAAGGACGCCCGCAGCAGTTTGCTGTCCATCCACGCCACGCCGATCACCAGGCTGGTGTGCACGGCGTCCGGCCGCACCCAGGTCTCATACAGCGCCGGGCGGCCGCCGACCCGGCGGCCGGCCGGGTGCCAGACTCCTTCGCCGGGCAGTCGCTGTCCGGCGGGCGAGGTCATCCGCGCTGGTGGCTTCAGGTGCGCGACAGCGCTCCCCGCCGCGGCAGATGCCCGGCCGGATGACAGCGCACCGGGCAGCGCGCTGCTGGCCGGCTTGCCGCCGACGGGCGGCGGGTGATGGGAGTACCAGAAATTCTCGGCCCAGTTGACCACGGGGCTGGCGCCGTGGGTCCGCAGCCACTCGGCCCCGCGCGCGCCCGAGGAGGTGCCGAGCGCCGGGTTGGTAAGCGCTCCGCCTAGCGATACCCAGACCGGGGTGAGCACCAGGAGCACGGCGCACAGCGCGGCGGCCAGCGGATGCCGGCCGACGAGGGTGCGCCGGGAGGCACGCAGCCGCAGCCGCTGCTGCCGCCGCCGGGAACGGCGGCTCCAGTAGCCCTCGCGCCTGGAGGCCCGGCCGCCTGGCGCGGCCCGGCTGCGGTCGCGGCGGCCCGGCTGCTGCCTGCCCGGCCGCAACTGATCAGCCGGATCGCCATGGCCTGGTCCGTCCGGCAGTCGCGGGCCCGGCTGCGTTCCCGGTCCGGCTGTCCCCGTCCCCGGACCCGGTCGCTGGTCAATCCCGCTGCCCTGGTCACGCGATGTACGGTCCTCGCGCACTAGTAGCTGCTCCTCGTCACTGGTCGCCCCCCGGTCGGATTCCATGCCGCGGGGAGATCATGAAGACGGAAGCGCAGCCCTGCGCAGTTCCCGCTGCCTGTCCCCGGCCGCACACCGAACATACCCGCAGCCGCGAAACTGATGCCCGCGAAACTGATCGCCGCTGCCCTGATGCCCGCTGCACTGGTGCCCGCGCTGGCCAGATGCTCGGCTGCGTGGGCAGCCAGCCTGACGCGGCACCAGCCAGCCCGGCCCGGCTGACAGCCCAGCCGGCTGTCAGCCGCGCGGCGCGGCGTGTCCCGGCGGCTGCGGAGACGCCGGCTGCATCAGCGGCGGCGGGCTCCGCAGCGCGCTGCGGACCTGTCCGTAGCGCTGCAGTACCTGGTCAGCCGTGCGGAAGAGGCGCGGATGCAGCCGGACCTGGCGGACCGCCCAGTGGGCGGGGGTACACCGGGCCCAGTGCGCGACGGCGGCCGGTGAGCGCCCGGTGACGATTCCCTCGCTGACGAAAAGGTCACCGCTTTTCAGCGACTCCTTGTAATCCTTGGCGCCCTTGCCCAGGTCGATCTGGCCGATGCCGGCGGCAGCAGCGTTCTCGGCCAGGCGCAGGTGCCCGACCAGGCCGGGCGAGTATTGGCTGTACTGGCGGTCATAGGCCGGGAACCAGCCGCCGAGAACGCTGTCGAACCGAAGGCCGAAATGCGCGGCAATCCGCTTGTCGCCCGCGTAGAGAACCGACAGCAGGCCGGCGAAGCCATCACTGCGGACCTCGAGCAGGGATTCGACGAGCTGGATAACCCCTCTCTGATCGAAGCGGTCCACCCGGCCGGTCCGGCGGTACTGATCAGATTTCCACGACATCAGGCCGCGTAGCGCGCCAGCGTCCGCCGAGTCCACCTCATAGCGGACCTCTCCTACGTTACGGGCAAGCTTGCGTGCCTTATAAGAAAGCGTCTTGCAAAAAGATCCCGATCTGGCGCGAAGCTGAGTGTAATAGGCGGGGAATCCATCCCGGAGGTCGATGTAGGGCGACGGGGCCGATACGGACTGGTAACGCGCGAACGGACCCTGCCCGGCCACCAGGTGGTCAAATTCCCAGGCCTGAAGCCGGCAGGCGCGCAGCAATTCGCGCGGTTCCCATCGCGCCTGCGGCGCGTGTACCAGGCCGTGGAAGTCGGTCAGTCCGGCCCCGATCGGCACCCCGGCACCGAGTCGCCCGCGCTCAAAGGCGAAAAATCCAACTGTTCGCGAACCCTCACTCAGGACGGCAACTCGGGCCTGACTGCGGCAGCGGCCAACCGCAACAGCAAATTCCGGACACAGGAAAGGACTGCCCAGTGATGGTGTCGCACGCTGCATGGCATGCCAAGCCGCGATCTCGCCAGGCCCCAGCTCGCCCGGACGGATGACGGAGATCTGCACGCCCGTGGTACCTCCTTGGAAACGGCGCTGCCCGGTGCGGGCAGGCCGTGTAACATTATCCTGGTCTTTTCGCGCAGATTAGCGGAACAGCGGAAAGGGCCGCGCCGTTTCCCGATACCGGCCCCGTATCAGCCCGGTATGGGTTCCGGTGAACCACTCCCGCCGGGGCCAGCAGTTGACATCCAGCAGTTGACATCCAGCAGTTGACATCCAGCAGTTGACATCCAGCAGGCGCGCGCGCCGGCCGAGGCGGATTGGGCTGGCTGTCCGGCGGATCGGCCCGTCGACCGCGATACGAGACTAAAATGCCGTATTTGCCGCCCAGCCCGGCCCGCCAATTCATGATCACGGTGGATTGGTGGTGTCCAGGCCCCACCAAACCACCGCGGCAGCCTCGTCCACGCCGCCGCAGCGGTCGGGCCGCCACCGCGGCAGGACCGGCGCCGCGGCAGGGCCGCCGCCGCGGAAGATTCGCCGCGCGCGGCTGGCCATTACTGCCAGACGCCCGCATTGCCGATAATTGAGCCGGTATAATTTCAACGCGGCCGCAGCGGGCAGAGCCAATGATTCGGGGTAGTTTCGGCGCTTGTCGTGTAGCCTGATCGGCGCGCAATCTGAACTGAGTGAACGGGTGCTGCGAAAGGTCGCAGCTGATCGGCCGCCAGCGCGCGGCAGGCGGGGGTCCCTGGGGTGGTGAATAAGCCGGCGGTCGCGGCCGACCGTGCCGTGCCGGCGCTGATACTGAAAGCAGGCCGGTACCCGCTGCATTCGGGTGGCCTGGCAGCGATCAGGACTCTCGGGCGGCTCGGCGTGCCGGTATATGCGATCACCGAGGACCGGTTTACGCCTGCCGCCTTGTCGCGGTACTGCTCCGGCCGGTTTGGCAGTCCGGTCAGCACCGTTGCCGGCTCGCAGGATCCGCGGCAGGCAGTGACTGCCCTGCGGGCCATCGGCCGCCGCATCGGCGCGCGCTGTGTCCTCGTCCCGGTGGACGACGAGTCGGCGGTGCTTATCGCCGAGCATGCGGGCGACCTAGCCGAGCATTTCCTCTTCCCCGGGATCGCGCCCGGCCTGCCGCGCCAGCTGGCGAACAAGGCGGCCCTGTTCGCGCTCTGCCGTCAGTTCGGCGTGCCCGCGCCGCACACCGTGGCGCCGTCGACCGTCGCTGAGCTCACCGCTTACGCTGCGGCGGGCACCTTCCCGGTGATCGCCAAGAACGCCGAAGCATGGGTCGCCCGCCATGCCGCGCTGGTACCGGGCACCACGGTGCTGCGCACGCCGGCCGAGCTGCTGGCCCTGGTCCGGCCGGGCGGCGCAGCCCTCAACCTGATCTTGCAGGAATACCTGCCGCCGGAACACGCGCAAGACTGGATCACGCACTTGTACTGCGATGCCAGTGGCGAGGCCGTCGTGCTGGGCACCGGGATCAAGGTGCGCTCCTGGCCGCCGCACGCCGGTGTGACCGCCTGCGCCCGGGTCGCCGACAACCCTGTCCTGGCACTGCTTGCGCGGCGATTCTGCCGCGACGTCGGCTTTCGCGGTGTGGCTGATCTCGACTGGCGGCTGGACCTGCGCGACGGCCAGTACAAGCTGGTGGACTTCAATCCGCGGATGGGCAACCAGTTCCGGCTGTTCGAGACGCGAGCCGGCGCCGACGTCGTGCGGGCGCTGCACCTGGATCTCACCGGCCGCGTCATCCCCGCCGGTGGCCAGATCGTCGGGCGCCGGATCATCGTCGAGCACGTCGACCTGCCTGCGCGCCTGGCCTACCGGCGCAGCGATGCGCCCCTGCCTGCTGCCGCGAGCAGGGCCGGGCCACGCCACCGCGCAGGTACCGAGCTCGCCTGGCTGTCAGCGGCCGACCCGGTGCCGTTCCTGGCGATGTGGCTGCGTTTCGCCCGGCCGGCGGCCGCGAGCATTGCCAGGGTCAGCCGCCTGCCGGGCGGCTGGCGGCTGCCTGCCGCGCAGTCCCGTCTGGCCGGCAGCCGCCCGCGCCGGCGGGCCGGCCGCCCGCCGGCGGACGGAAAATCCGTGAACATAGTGAGGACTGAACGGTGACGACTGCAGCAGCACCTAAGACCGCCGTGGTTATCGGGGCCGGCCCGTACGGGCTGTCGGTCGCCGCGCACCTGCGTGCCAACGGCGTGGCGGTGCGGATCTTCGGCGACGTGATGTCCAGCTGGCGCAGCCAGATGCCGGCCGGCATGTGCCTGAAGTCGACGCCGGATGCATCCAGCCTGTCGGCGCCGACCGTCGGCTTTCGCCTCGCGGATTTCTGCGCGAGCCGCGGCGCGCAGCCGCTCGGCGAGAACCAGGTAGTCCCGATCGAGCTGTTCATCAGTTACGGTCAGTGGTTTGCCGAGCGGCTGGTGCCCGGGGTCGAGTCTCGTCAGGTACGAGCGGTTCGTCAGCTCGGGGATCCCGGCCGGGGATTCGGGCTGACTCTCGATACCGGCGAGCAGATCGAGGCCCGCGCTGTCGTACTCGCGACCGGGCTGACCTCGATGGCGTATCTGCCACCCGAGCTGTCGTCGGTCGTGCCCGCCGGCCCGGGGCCTGCCGCGGCGGTCTCGCATAGCTCCCAGCACCGGGATCTGTCCCGGTACGCCGGACGTCGGGTAGCGGTGATCGGGGCGGGCCAGTCGGCGCTGGAGAGCGCGGCGCTGCTGCACGAGGCCGGCGCGGCTGTTCAGGTGCTGGCCCGCGGTCACGCGCGTTTCGGCAGCGCACCGGCCAGGCCCGCGACGGGACTGCGCGGCGCGCTGCCGCGGCCGCGCTCGCCGCTCGGCCCGACCTGGCGGATTTATCCGTTCAGCCATGGCCCGGCGCTGTTCCGCTACCTGCCGGAGCAGACCAGGCTCGGCCTGGTCAAGAGCGTGCTCGGCCCGCTCGGTGCCTGGTGGCTGCGGGACCGGGTCGACGGGGTGGTCCCGGTGCGCGTCGAGAGCCGGGTGGTCAGTGCCGGGCTGGCGGACGGCCAGGTCCGGCTGACAGTGGCGGAGGCCGGCGGCAGGCATGTCATGCTGGCCGTGGACCACGTGCTGGCGGCAACCGGTTACCGGGTTGACCTGGACCGGCTGGCCTTCCTGGGGCCGCAGCTGCAACAGCAGCTGCGCCGGCCGGCCGGCTGGCCGCGGCTGTCGGCCTCGTTCGAGTCAGCCGTCCCCGGCCTGTTCTTCACGGGGCTGGCGGCGGCTGGGACGTTCGGCCCGGTCATGCGCTTCGTCTGCGGCTCGCCGTTTACCGCCCGCAGGGTGAGCGCCCGGGTCGCGGCGCAGCTCAGCTAAGCGGCCAGGCCAGCTCAGCATGACCAGCACAGCCGGGCCAGCACAGCTAGGCCAGCACAGCCGGGCCAGCACAGCTAGGCCAGCACAGCCGGGCCAGCACAGCTAGGCCAGCACAGCCGGGTCGGCCTGCCGGGCGCGCCGAAGGGGCCGTCCGCTTAGCGGGGAGGGGAGAACAGGCACGTGCATATCTCGGTGCTGCGCCCGGCCGAGCTCGGTCCCGGCGAGATCGCTGCCTGGCATGCCATGCAGCGCCAGAATCCTGGCCTGGCCAGCCCTTTCCTGTGCCCGGAATTCGCCATCGCGGTCGGCGGCGTCCGGTCGGCCGCCCGGGTCGCCGTCTTGTCCGACGGCGCCGCAGTTACCGGGTTCTTCCCGTTCGAGCGGCGGCCTTTGGGCGTCGGCGTCCCGATCGGAGCCGGCCTGACCGACTGCCAGGGCCTGATTCACCCGGCCGGAATGGAATGGGAGCCGCGGAAACTGCTGGCAGCCTGCAAGGTAGCGGTCTGGCATTTCGATCACCTGGTCGCAGGGCAGCGGCCGTTCGAGTCTTACACTGCTGCGGTGGCGCCGTCGCCGGTCATCGACCTGACCGGTGGTTTTGCCGCCTACCAGGCGCAGCTGCAGGCGAAATCCCCGCAGTTCTGCAAAGACCTGGCCCGGAAGGCGCGCAAGCTGGAACGGGAGGCCGGCCAGCTCCGGTTCGTGACGGACTCGCGCGACCTGGCCGCCCTGCGCGCCCTGATGGCCTGGAAATCGGATCAGTACCGCCGGACCGGCCGCCCCGACCGCTTTGACCGCTCCTGGGTCGTCGGTCTGGTCGACGCCCTGTTCGCCGCCCGGGGAGAGCATTTCAGCGGGCTGCTGTCGGTGCTTTACGCGGGCGACGCCCCGGTCGCCGCCCATTTCGGGCTCCGGTCCGGGCCGCTGCTCGCGCACTGGTTCCCTGCCTACGACCCGGCCTTCGCCCGGCAGTCGCCGGGCCTGATCCAGCATCTGCGGATGGTCGAGGAGACCTCCGCTGCCGGGGTCCGGCTGATTGACATGGGCAAGGGCGCCAAGCGGTACAAGGAAACGCTGAAGACCGGGGACCTGCTGGTCGCCGAGGGGACAGTGACCCGCGGCTCCGCGCTGGCCGCGGTGCACCGGCTCCGCAGCGCGCCGGCCGCCTGGGCGGTCCGCCAGATCAGGCAGCGGCCGCCGCTCTTCCACGCCGCCGACCTTGCGCTGCGGCGTTACGGCCGGATTCGCAGCGCGCTGCGGCCGCCGCCGCCAGCGCGGCGCTAGCGGATCGCGTCAGGACAGCAGCACGAACCGGGCCGCGACGATACCGAGCAGCAGGACGAACAACGGCGCGGATGCCCACAGCAGCGGCCGCAGCAGCCGCCGCGCGCCCGGTACGCAAACCCCGATCAGCTCCCGCCCGAGCAGGACCGTGATCAGCAGGCCGAGCACGGCCAGGGCGGCGGGCGTCCAGCTGATGTTCCGCACACTCGGGCCGCTGACGTCCGCCGCCGGTGTCGCGCTGACCGCGCCCGGCGGCCAGCGCAGAGTGTAGATGACCGAGCTGGGGTTCTCGAAGGCCACCTGCACGCCGGGCGCTGCTGCCATGGCCGTGCGGAATTGCTGTCCCCAGCCTGCCGGGTAGCCTGCCACCTGAGTGAGGTAGTTCACCTGGGTGGCGGTGACGATCAGGTAGCTGCCCGGCCCATCGCTGCGCAGGATGGCGGCCATTCCCGCGGCCGCGGCCGGGTTTTGGGGTGCCAGCACCGGGTCGTAGCTGACCTTGGCGATGTCCCGGTAGGCCCAGGGCATCTCCGGGGTGTTATCGGTGGCCGGGGCCTCGCTGGGCCAGAGCAGCCGGACTCCCTGACCGTCGTGGGCATAGACGTAGTCCATCGCGGTCACCTCGCCGGCCGGTACCTGCTCGAAAGCCTCATTGCCGTAGCGGAGCACGAAGAAGACGAGTACCAGCGCGACAGCGCAGGCGGCAACCGCCGGGATGACCCGCCATGGCCGGCCAGCCGGGAACTGCTCGGTCTGGGGGAAGAAGAAACAGGCAGCGAGAATGCTGGCAGCGGGCAGCAGGAACAGGAATATGCGCAGCGCGATCTCGCCGCCGTAGCTCTGCAGCCCGATGGACAGCAGCGGCATGCACAGCAGCACCGTGACAACCCGGTCCTCGATGCCGCGCAGCCTGCGCCGGAGCAGTCCCAGGCCGGCCAGGATGACGATCGCCGCCGGTACCGCGACCCGGGCATGCAGCACCAGCGCGTGCGTCTGGCTGTTACCCGCCATCCGGCCGCCGATGCTGGTCGTCACGTTCGAGCCCAGCCTGCCCAGGCCGCCGAGGACGTCGGCCATGTGACCCGACCAGTAGGCCACGGTCGCGAAGCTTACCCAGCCGGCCAGGATGGCGCCGAGCAGCAGGGGCAGGCTGGTCAGAGTGCACCGGCGGGCAACGATCAGCCCTGCGCACAGTGCCAGCAGGTAGAACGGGGTGAGCTGGTGACTGGTCGTGGCGACGGTGAAAATCGCGACCAGCAGCAGCAGCAGGATGGCCCGCTGGCCGGCGCCGGCCGCGCCGGTCGGCATCTCGCCGGGTTCCGGCGGCCGCAGCGCCCGGCGCCACAGCCGCGCTGCCTGTTGCGCCGCTGGGCCGGCCGCCCGCGGGACTGGCAGCCGGGACGCCGCGCCTGGCGTGGACGTCGCCGGCCGGCGGCCGGCGAGCCGGGCCCAGCGGCCGGCCAGTGCGGTGACTGCCGTCCGCGCGGTCGCTGCCGTTCGCGCTGTGATTGCCGTCCGCCCGGTCGCTGCGGGCGGCCTCGGCGTGACCGCGGTGAACCAGTTAACCAGGATCGCCGCGAAAACCAGGTACAGCAGGTAGTTGAATGACTGCGGCGAGAAATAGTCCTGGCCGATCCAGTTTCCGGTGGCGAACAGGAATGCGGCGAGCCACCGGGCCCGCCAGGAAATCCGCAGTCCCGCCATGATCAGAAAAAGCGGCGGCAGGCTGAGCAAGTCGATGGTGACCGGCCAGATCCGCATAATCGGGGTCAGGTCATGCTGGCCGGCGGCGCCCGCCAGGAAGGCGATCAGGGCAAAAAAACCTGGCCAGCTAAAATACGCCTGCAGACCCGGCGCGGCATGGCCGGTCCTGCTGACGTAATCCACGAAGCCGGAGATCTGGTAAGCGGTCGCGAACCGGGGCCGCGATTCGGTAATCGTGGTGACGCCGTCCAGGCAGAACGTGATGGCGGCCAGCATGCCGCCGAGCACGGCCGGGTACGGCCGGGCCAGGCCGAGGGCGGCGGCGAACGCCGCGGCCAGCAGGGCCGCGCCGGCCAGCGCACTGCCCGGCAGCACCGAGATCAGCCCGAGGCCGTTCATCGCGGCCAGGTTGACGCCCGGCAGGGACGCCAGGAACAGCGCGAAGCCCGCCGCCGCCACCGCGCCGATGGCGGCGGCCGGCCACCAGGCCGCCCGCCTGGTGGCAGGCGGCACCGGCGCGGCGGCGCTGACGGTGGCCGGGGCGACGGCCGTAGGCCCGGTCACCGGGCTGCCAGCGCGGCCGCGGCGGCGGCCGCCGGAACCGGGGCTGCGAGGATGCGGCGCATGCCCGGGATGACCCCGGCGGCGATGATCAGCTGGCCCGCGAGCACTGCAAGTCCGGCTCCGGTGAGGCCGAGCCGTCCGGTCGCCACGAGGGCCAGGCCGAGCACCAGCGCGCTGCGCAGCCCCTGGATGAGGGCAACCAGGGAGGTCCGGCTCAGCGCCCGCAGCGCGCCCAGGTAGAGCTCGGTGACGGCCTTGGGCACGATTGCCAGAGCGAGCAGTTCCAGTATCCGGGCACCGTGCTCGGCGTAGCCGGGCCCGAAAAGCCCCAGGGCCAGCGGCGACGCAAGGGCGAGGCCGGCGGTTACCGGCACCAGGATGACCGCGCTGCGGCGCAGCGCGGCCCGGGTGTTCGCGGCCAGCGAGGTACCGTCAAAGGCACCTTCGACCGTCAGTGACGTCGCCATGTTGACGGCCAGCAGGTCCAGGGTGGAGCCGATCATCCAGGCGACGAAGAAGTAGGCGTTCCAGCGCGGCGCGATCCGGGTGGCGACAATGACCGGGATGAGGTTGGTGGTCGCGAGGACGCACAGCGAGCCGGTGTAATCCCCGGCGAGGAACCGGCCGATCTGCCGGAACGTCGGCGGCGGCTGATCACGGCTGCGGCGCAGGTGCCGGGGCAGCAGGCGGGCGAAAATGAGAATGTTGACCAGCGGGATCGCCACCAGTACCGGCACCATCCAGGAAATGTAGATTCCGAAGTGCGGCTGGAGTGCGGCCAGGGCCACCAGCAGGACGATCTTGGCGATTCCGAAGACGCTGTTCTCCGCGGCGACCCAGATCGAGCTGCGCAGCCCGGTCAGGACTCCGTCCTGCAGGGTGAAGACGGCCCATACGCCCACGCAGCCGGTGAACACGATCCCGGCCGCGAGCCCGTGCAGTTGCGCGTAGGACGCTCCGGGGCTGCTGACCGTCAGCAGGAAGACGATGGCCAGCACTGCCGATGTCCCGCAGCTGATCGCGTACGCGCAGATGACCAGGCCCTTGGTCCGGGCGCCGGCCTGCGGGATGAACCGGGTGAGGGCCCCGGTGAAGTTCAGTGCGGTGAAGCCTGCCACCAGGTTCATCGCCGCGTAGACCGCGGACGCGCGGCCCACGTCGGCGGGTGCGTACAGCCGCGCGACCAGCAGCCAGAAAGCCATCCCGAGCAGCCCGGTGGCGGCAGTGTTGATCATCAGGGCATAGGCGTTGTAAAACAGCGGGTCGGCCAGATGACCGCGGATCCGGCCCGGCACCGCTGCCAGCGGCCCGGCGGGGACGGCGCGGTGACGCGGTGCCGGACGACTGCCACGGCCGCGGGCCGGCCAGGAACGCGACGGCCTCGGCGGCCCGGATCGCGGCGGCCTGCGCAGCAGGCCGGAATCCGCCGGGGCGCCGCCGAACGCGGTTCTATGTCCCACGCGAGACGCTGCTCAGCGCCGCCCGGCTGCGCCTGACCACGGCCCAGCTTCTAGTCAGGGACCGGTCCTTCAGGTAGATCAGCGGAACGTGCCGCGCGAGGACAAGCTGGCCGAAGGTGGCCAGGCTCGTCGAGCGCCGGACTGTAAGCCGCGGTATCGCCAGCGGATCCGGGGCGCTGCCCCCAATCGCGTTACCGACGGCGCAGGCGTAATCATGCCCGGTGTCGCGCACCGCGCGACGCACCCGGGAACTGGAGTAACCGAACGGGTAGGCCAGGCCGGGCACCGGCCGGCCGAGCCCGTCTTCCAGCAGTGCCTTGCTGACCGACAGCTCGCCGCGAAGGCGGCTGTCGGGCAGCTGGTCGAGCTGAGGATGGCCGTGACTGTGCGCGCCAATCTCGATCCGCGCGTCCGCTGCTTCCCGGATCTGGCTCCAGCTGAGCATCTGGCCAGGCCGCTGCGGCCCGGCGGCCGGCTGCGGTGCGTCCTGAATCCAGCCGGTGGTCACGAACACGGTCGCGGTGAACCCGTAGCGCAGCAGGAGCGGCAGCGCGATCTGGTGGAAATCCGCGAACCCGTCGTCGAAGGTGATGACTACCGTCCGCTCCGGCAGCCGGCCCGGGCCGGCACCCGCTGCGGCGGCCAGCGCTGACGCGGTGACGGTGCTGAACCGGCCCGCGTGCAGAAGCGCCAGCTGCGCGGCGAACGCCTCCGGCGTTACGGCCAGCATGCTCCTGGTGTCTGGTTTCGCGGCGATCTGGTGATACATCAGCACCGGCACGCCTGCCGGGGCCGCTATCACCGGCCGCGTCCGGCGGGCGCCGGGGCCGCCACGGCCGCCACGGCGTCCCGGCGGCCGGCCGGCCGCCGGGACCGCACGGATCCGGCCAGGTAACCTGCCGTCGTGGTGGCCAGGCCGACGATGATGGCGGCGGTCCGGCCCAGGCCTGCCGGGTGGCCGCGCAGCAGGTCGGCCAGCCCGCGGGCAGCTCCGGCCGGCAGCGTCCTGGTGGTGTAGCGGCGCTCCGCGGACAGCGCGTCGGCGGCGCCGACGCTGGCCGTAACCTGAGCCTTGGACAGGCCCTCCGCGTAACAGCGGGACCGGAAGTACCGCATCCGGCACCGGGCGGCGGGGACCAGGTGCCAGATCACGGCCCGGTTGTCGAACAGGAACACCGAGCTGGGAGCATGCTGGGACAGCCGGATGCAAAATTCAGTCTCCTCGCAGCCGAGCGGCCTTTTGCCGGCGGCGCGGCCGATGCCGTTGGCGAACCCGCCGACGGCGTCGAAAGCGGTCCGCCGAAAGGACGCGTTGCCGCCGAGCAGGTTGCGCACTGGCGCGCGGCTTTCCGGCATCCCTAGGTAGCTGCAGCCGACGACCCAGTCGAATTCGCGCGGGAACCAGCCGGGACGCCGGCTGGCCCAGCGGGGCAGCGTCAGGCCGCCCACTCCGGCTACCGCCGGATCGGCGTAAGAATCCGCGAAAAAGGTCAGCCAGTCGGGGTGGGCGACCGCGTCGTCGTCGAGGAAGGCCACGATCTCGCCTCGCGCCAGCGCGATGCCGGTGTTCTTGCCGCCCGACAGGCCGGGCAGCTCCCGGTTCTCCGCTACCGCAACGTCCGGCAGCGCGGCGGTGAGCCGGCCGAGAAGCGCCGGGTTATGGTCCACGACCACGATGGTCTCGCGGTCCGCGAAACTCTGCAGGCGCACCGATTCGACCGCGGCGAGCGTCTGCGCCCACCGCTGCTCGGTGTGGGCGCAGATGACGACCGAGATGCGCGGCGCACGGCCGGCGCCCCCCGCTCCGGCCAGGGCGGCGGCCCGGCCCGCGTCCGAAGCGATCCGCTCGGACCCGGTCATCTTCGCTCCTGGTCAGTATCGGTGACCGGCCGGCGTGGTTCCGGGACTGCGGCGGGGCCGGCGGTCTCCAGCCGGGGGATGACGGTCGGTACCGGCCACTGGCGGCCGGACTGGCGCTCCCCGGCGGCGAACTTCTCCCGCAGGATCACCCGCAGTATCCGCCAGCCGTCGTTAACGACCCGCAGCTTGCTCGAGCCGTGAATCCGGGGCCGCTCGAAGCTCGGGACCTCATGGACGCGCAGCCCCGCCTTGGCGGCGCGGATGTTCATCAGAGTCTCCACCTCGAACCCGGAGCACTCGACCGCTAAGGCGTGCAGGTGCCGCGCCCAAAAAGCATTGTAGCCGTAGCACAAGTCGGTGTACTGAGTGCCGAACATCCGGTTGACCAGTACTGCGAGCACCCAGTTGCCCAACCGGCGGCCGGCGGTGATGTCGTCGCTGCCGCCGCTGCTGGCAAACCGGGATCCCTTGACGAAGTCAGCGCCCGCGGCAAGGGCACTGACGAAATGCACGATCTCCCGCCCGTCGTTGGAGCCGTCGCCGTCAATCGTCACGATGATCTCGCCGGTGCTCGCAGCGAAACCGGCCAGCAGCGCGTTGCCCTTGCCCGAGCCCTCCTGGCAGATGATCTTGATGTCCGGGCGGAGCTGGCGTGCCACGGCCACGGTGTCGTCCGTCGAATGACCGTCCACGAGAACGATCTCCGTCACCCAGGCGGGCAGCGACGCGAAGACATGCGGCAGGTTCGCCGCCTCGTTCATGACCGGCAGGACAATGCTGACGGTGGGCGCAAGTGCCAGCGCCGCCGTTACTTGCTGAAAGCGGGGCAGTGCCGATCCGGGCAGCTGACTGCCCACGCCGATCCGCTCTGGCCTGCTGAGTGCTGTTGAACCCGAAGACTCAACAAGATCCATATCCGGTGCCCCCCATGACTGGCGCCCATCCTCTAATGCGGCCGGGTCCGGCCGTACTATGGCGTAGCAAGATCAACTGCTACGAGCAGGTAATAGGATGACGCTTACTCAGGGGGACCGGTTGACGTCTCGATGCTGAGAATTTTGGGCCCTTTTTGTTATTAACGCGCTATTAACTCGAATGACACCCATAAGATTTGCGACATTTATGCGACAAATAATTCCTATCTCTAAGTTGCGGACAGTTAGCGGCCGGACACCGGATCTATGACGGGAATCTCCTCGGTTGGCGCGTCCTCCGACCGCAGCGATGCGGATCCCGTGCGGACGGCCTGGCCGACTGGCTGCCGGACGGCCTGCTGGACTGGCTGCCGGACTGGCTCCGGCGCCCCGGCCGGGACGGTGCCTGCCCGGACCGCCGGCGCTGCCGGCGGCCGGGAATCTAGCCCGGCTGCCAGCCGCTCGAGAGCTGCTCGCGCGGCCTGCAGCGGGCTGCGCAGCCGGGTACGAAGCGGACGGACAGAGCACGCCAGGCTGCATGCGATGAGGACGGCCATTACCAGCAGAGCCGCCAGCGGTGACCATATGCCCAGCACCAGCAGGGTCTCCGCTACCAGGAAATTCACCACGATGGTCCCGGTGACGGCAATGACCAGGCGGGCAAGGCCGGCCATTTCGCGTAGCTGCGCGGCGATGAGAGCCGCCGGTGCCGCAGCGAGAAAGCCGAGCACCAGCAGCGGCCGCAGCGGCGCAGCGGCAAATGCCGCTGCCAGCAGGACCACCCCGGCACCGACGGCGAAGTACAGCCGGGCCGCAATGCCCGCGGACGGCAACAAGCGTGGCGTCACCAAATGCTCCCCCCAGGCCGGACGCATCGGCCGGAAAACGGCTCCGCAGCTACCGGCGGGCCTCGGCAAGACCAAACTTTAGCCCAGCGGCGCGCGGCGCGGCCGCCGGACGCGGCATGCCTGGCTACGCTGCGGACATCGGCACGGCCGGTGATGGCGACCTGCCTGCAGCGCCGGGGAGGCGCCGATCCCGGCGGCGCCGATCCCGGCAGTGGACGGAAGGTGATGGCGATGCGGGTGCTGCGCACCGCGGCGAGCCGTTTTGCTGATGTGCCTGATTTTCCTACCCGCCGCAGTACGCCGAGGCCGGCGACCTGCGGATCGGATACGTGCAGGCAGGACCGCCGGACGGCCAGCCGGTGCTGCTGCTGCACGGCGAGCCGAGCTGGTCCTTCCTGTACCGCGATGTGATGGCGGTACTGGCCGCCGCCGGCCTGCGCGTGATCGCGCCCGACCTCGTCGGCTTCGGCCGGTCGGACAAGCCGGCGGACATCGCCGATCACACCTACGAACGGCACGTGGAATGGATCCGGGCTTTCGCATTCGATGCGCTTGACCTGCGAGACCTGACGCTTGTCGGGCAGGACTGGGGCGGCCTGATCGGGCTGCGGCTGGCGGCCGAGCACCCCAGACGGTTCGCCCGCGTCGTGGCGTCGAACACCGGCCTGCCAACCGGCGACCAGCCGATGCCGGCGATATGGATGCGGTTCCGCGAGGTCGTGCGGACCACCCGGCAGCTGCAGGTATCCCGGCTAGTGCAGTCCGGCTGCCAGCGCGTGCTGCCCGCGCCGGTGCTCGCCGCCTACGACGCGCCGTTCCCGGACGAGACCTTCATGGCCGGAGTCCGCGCGATGCCGGAGCTGGTCCCGACGTCTCCCGACGACCCGGCGAGCGCGGCGAACCGGGCGGCCTGGCAGCAGCTATCCGGCTGGCAAAAGCCGTTCCTGGTGGCGTTCAGCGACCGTGATCCGATAACCGGCGCGATGGGGCCGGCGCTGCGGGCCGCGGTACCGGGGGCGGCGGGAGTCCAGCATCCGGTGATCGAGGGCGCCGGCCACTTCCTGCAGGAGGACGCGGGGGACCGGCTCGGCGCCGTGATCGCCGATTTTATCCGTGCGCACCCGCTGCCCGGCTGACATCCCGCGGCTGGCGGCTCTAAGAGCCAGCCCGGGCGGCTGTCGTGGCCGGTTCCCGGCATTGCCGCAGCAGCCGCAGCTCGTTCTCATCCCGGCCGCCCCAGATCCCGAATGCCTGGTCTGTTGCGAGGGCGAATGCCAGGCAGGGCTGCCGCACCGGGCAGCTGGCGCAGACGGCCTTTGCCCGGCGCATTTCCGGCAACGCGGGGCCTGCCGAGCTGATCGGGAAGAACAACTCGGGATCGAACCGGCGGCAGGCCGCCGACTCGCGCCAGGAAGCCCGGTCGAAGCTGGTGGCGGACACCGAGCGCGAGAATTCGGGCCGGGGATCGCGGTCGCGGAAGGGGGCGACTGTCATGTCTTGCTCCTGTTATGGGTAACCCCGGCAGCTTGCGGCCGGTAACGGCCGAAGCGGACGCCGGGGAGCCGGCTGCGCGGGTTACCGGTCATCCAGCGGCGAACGCCGGCAACCCGCGTGCGCGCACGGCGCTTAGTGACTCTCGTCGATCTTGAGGGCGTTGCCGAGGGCCATGAAGGTCGGTGCCCACAGGCCGACATAGATGCCCCACCGGTCCGCTTTCTCGCCGGGGGCGTCCTCGAGATGCCTGGATGCCATCCACGCGGCAACGCTGGCCCCGATTGAGAGCAGCGAGGCGAGGTAGGCGATGTCGCTGGTGAAGCCGATGTTCCGGATAATTTTGATCATGTTGTGCTTCCTGTTCTCGTGAGTGGCGGAGGTCTCCGTCAGCGGGCCGGCAACATCCGGCCGGCCTGCCTGCGCTGCTACTATCTCATCATCATGACTAACCAAAGGTCATCACAGTGACTAACTCTACTACTTCCGCCGGGCCCGGCGGAAGTGACCCGGCGGTGCTGTCCATCAGCGAGGTTGCGCAGCGGACCGGGATTCCGGTGGCGGGGCTGCGGAACTGGGAGCAGCGCTACGGCCTGCCGCGCCCGCAGCGGTCGGCGAGCGGGCAGCGACGCTACCGGGAATCGGACTGCACTTTGCTGACTGAGGTGCTGCGGCACCGCGACGGCGGTCTTTCCCTGCCGGCGGCGATCGCGCAGGCGACTTCGGGGGCGGCCCGGCAGCCCGCGACATCGATCTTCGCCGGTATCCGCAGCAGGCATCCTGAGCTGCGGGTCCATCTGCTCAGCAAGCCGGTCATGCTGGCCCTGTCCTGGGCCATCGAGGACGAATGCTGCGCTCGCGCGCAACGGCCGATCTTGGTCGGGGCCTTCCAGCGGCAGCATTTTTTCGAGTCGGCACGGCTTCGCTGGGCGGATCTGGCCCGTAGTGCCGAGCAGACAGTGGTCTTCGCTGATTTCGAGCGCAGCCAGGACGGCCCCGGCGCCCTGGCCGAGGTGGCAGTTCCCGAAAGCTCGCCGATGCGGCGGGAGTGGGCCCTGGTCTGCGATGCGCCCGATCAGCCAGCCTGCGTGATCGGCTGGGAACAGCCGGGCCAGGACGACCGCCGGGAGCCAGAGCGGGTCTTCGAGGCGCTCTGGTCCGCCGATCCGCGGGTAGTGCGGACGGCAGCGCGGATAGGCGTCGGTCTCGCCGTCCCCTCGGTTCCCGGCCTGGCCGGCCGGCTCGAAGCGCGCCTGAGCGAGGAGCCGGGCCCGAGCTCAGCCGACCTGCGCCGCGCCAGCGGACTGCTGGAGCGAACCCTCGATTACCTGGCCCACTGAGCGCCGCCCTGGGGAGCAGACGGGCCCGGGCTGCGGCGGCTAGAGGGCGGCCCGGCGCTGGCGCTATCCGCGCGCTGCTTGTGCCGCCGCGAGGGCGCGGCGCGGCCATGAGAGCGCTGTGCCAGCGGGGGAGCCTGGCGCTGGTTCCCGGCGGGCTCGCGCCGCAGCGTGACACATCGCCAGCCAGCCGCAAAGGCCAATGGGATAAGCGAAGTAACCGAACCTGGTCGCGGGCGACAGGCCGAACATCAGGGTCAGCCCGATGATCAGCCGCCAGGCAGCCGCCGCGGCGTCGGCAGGCGGCCGGAGCACGAGCGATACGGCCACGGCGAGCCCGGCCGTGATCAGCAGGCCAATCGCGACCAGGTGGGCAGTCGGCCCTTGCATGGCCAGCAGATGGCCGGGCAGCGGGCTGGCAGCCGGTGTCTTGGCGCGGGTCAGGCCCAGGGGGAAGAGCACGGTGTTCTGGATCAGCGCGGTCGGCCTGCCAAGATCCGGCACGTCGAGCGCGGCGACGAGCACTACCGTCGTCGCCGCTGCCACGGCGCCGAACCGGACCGCCATCCTGGCTCCGTACTGCGCGGCCAGCATCGCGGCGATCACCGGCAGCGCGGGCCACGCCGTGTACTTCAGGCCGCACGCAATGCCGACGACGACTGCCGCCGCCCATACCAGCCGGGTCCGCGACACCTGGCTGAGCAATGCCAGGGCCACGCATACCAGCGCCAGCACCGGCGCGTCGGTGGTGCCCAGAACCAGCGGAAACGCCACCACCGGCGAGGCGACGGCGAACAGGCTGCAGCGGACCGCGTCTCCCCGGCCCGCCAGCCGGAATGCCAGGGCCAGCAGCGCCGCCGTCGCGACGGCAAGCCACAGCCTGGGGTCGCCGGCTGCCCCCGGCACGCCAACGGCCCTGGGCAGGCCGAATACGGCCATCGCAGGCAGGTAGGGGTTGTATGCGATAGGGACGCCCAGGTGCGCGATCTGGGCGGACGACAGGTACGGGGTGCCGTGCTGCAGCAGCAGTGCCGCGGCCCGGGAGACAACCTGAACATCAGGTGTCGGGGCTGACAGTGCGGCCAGCCAGGTCAGCGGCGCTGCCAGCGCGCCCGTCAGGCTGGCGAGAAGCGCGGCGTTCCGCCCCTGCGAGCGCCAGCAGAAGCTGACGAGGGCGGCGGCGGAGTACGCCGCGACCGCCCAGTAGCCCCAGGTACGTTCATAGCTGGCCCCGCTGACTACGGCGATGATCCCGGCGTATACGGCAAAAGCCGTATACCAGGCGGCCATCCGACGGGAGCCGGGCCACGATCTGACGGGCGGCGGCAGCGGCAGGCGCACATCTTCGGCGGCCGTCGCGGTGGCCGTCGCGCCTCGGATCGCGCTGGCTTGTGCTACCGAGCTGGCTGCCAGGAAGTCCATCACCGGAGTCGGTCTCACGATCTGCCATATCCTTCGGTTAGCAGCTGGCGCACAGGCATGGCCGCGCTGGCGGTGCGAGCAGTCACCCTACGCTGGCCGACGGGGTCGCGTTACACATGTTGTCCTGTCACCGGCCCCTTTGTGGCAGCCGCAGGAAATTCGAGTCCGCTAGCAGCCATCCGTCCGCCCGCCCGAGTGCGCCCGGCCGGGCCGGGATGTAACCGTCCCGATCGGAGTCAGCGGGTTCAGGCGGCGGCTGCCGCATGACGGCGACTCCGGCGGTGACCCTCACCAGCTCCCCTCCTGATGCAGTGACCTCGGCTCCTGATGCACGGAAGCCGTCGGATGCGGCTGAGCCCGCCCGCGGGTTCAAGCCGGCCAGCCTGGCGTCCTGGCTCGCACGCTGCCGGAGGCCCTGGCCGCCGGCCGCTGGCCGATGCCCGGCCGACTGCGCGAACCTGCCGATCCTATCCGCACCGGCCGCGACCGCCCAGGTAACCGCTCGGCCGGCGTGCAGCGCGGCAAAGACGCTGCCGGCGATGACGATCCCGCTGATCGCGGTGATCATCGCTGCCCTGGTCTGCCTCGGGCGGCAGTCGACCCCGGCGGCGCGGGCCGGCGGCCAGCTGCGAGATGCTGAGCTGGTGACAGAGCCATATCGGCGCCCGGAGCCGGAAAGCGGCGGGATGGCGGCGCGCGGGGAAGCCACCGGCAGCGCCGCCGATGACGCGCCGGAGTGGGACGAGTGGTATGCCAGCAGTGCGCAGCTCTGGAGCGGCCAGCCGAACGCGGCGCTCGTCACGGAAGTGGCCGGACTGCGGCCGGGACGGGCGCTGGACGTCGGCTGCGGCGAGGGTGCGGACGCGGTCTGGCTGGCCGGACAGGGCTGGACGGTGACAGCGCTGGACGTGTCACAGGTGGCGCTGGAGCGGGCCGCGCTGCACGCCCGGCAGGCGGCAGTGCGGGTGCACTGGCTGCACGGCAGCTTCGTTGGCACGCCGCTGCCGGCGGCCGGGTTCGACCTGGTGTCCGCGCAGTACCCGGCGCTGCGCCGGACCCCGGCTAACGAAGCCGAGCGCTCGCTGCTCGCAGCGGTCGCACCCGGCGGGACCCTGCTGGTGGTGCACCATGCTGACATGGACGTCGAGCAGGCTGGAGAGAACGGGTTCGATCCCGCCGACTACGTGAGTCCCTTCGACGTAGCGCCGCTGCTCGGCGACGACTGGGATGTCGCGTTTGACGAGCGGAGGCCCGCGACGTGACCGCCGGCGCCGGATCGCACCACAGTCACGACGTCGTGCTGCGAGCACGGCGCCTGCCCTGACGAGCGCGTGCCTACCAGTCATCCGCGTCGAACGTAGCGTCATACCGCGGGGGATGACCTTCGAGAACAGACCGGTAAAGTAGATTAGGCAGCTGATCGTCAGTTTCGGGTTGAATTGATCGGAATCGAACTTCTGCCCGCCTCGATGTGAACTACTGGCAGCGCGGTTCGTGGCGTCGCTGCCTAGATCAGACGCTCGGCAGCGGTTGAGGACATGGGTGAACCAGCTCACTGAGCCCGGCTAGCCGCCCGGTGGGAGCACTGCGACGATTGCTGGCAAGCGGGCCGGGCAACTGGGAGGGCATATGACGAGTCGCGAGTCCGCCCTGCCGCCCCGGCCCGGCAGGCAGGGGCCTCCGCCGCCGATGCCGAAGGCCCTCTTTATCGTCATCGTCGCCGGGTTCCTGCTGGCCACCGCAAGCGGGCTAGCCAGCTTCCTTAGCGATGACCCGGTGGCCAAGTGGAGCGGCCTGGTGACGGCACTCCTCACGGCAACCGTAGGAATCATTTTCTTTGCCTCACAGTTCTCCAGCCGCCGACGCTGGCAAGAGTCGAGCCGTACCGAACTGTTGCGAGCTGTCGTGACGGTTGTCTCAGCTCTCGAGCGGCGCCGCCGTGAGGAATCGAGCCTCGATCACGACTGACATTTGCGAAAGCAAAGATGTGTCCACCCGACAGCGACTCTGACCCGTCCACCGGGTAGGTGCCAATTGGCTTGCCGGGCAAGATCACTGCTCAGGGCCCTGCGGTGCAGAGTACCGACGCGCCGCAGGGCCCTCTGTGTCGGGATCAGGTGAGACAGAGTTCACCCTCGGAACAAGAATTCCGGGACTGGTCCAGAGTCGTGAGAAAGGGCCCGGCTCAGGCCGGCAGGTGGTTGATGGCGTGCTCACCGGTGGCCCACAGGTGCTGCACGGCGTAGGCACGCCAGGGCCGCCAGGTGGCCGAGCGCTCGTGCAGATCCTTGGCTTTCGTCGACAGCCCCAACCTTTCGGCCGCGATGCGGATGCCGAGGTCGGTGGCCACGAAGGCGTCCGGGTCGCCCAAGGCCCGCATGGCGATGGACTCGATCGTCCATGGACCGATTCCCGCTAGCTGGGACAGCTGGGCGCGGGCCTTGTCCCAGTCACTTCCGATGCCCAGTTCCAGTTCACCCTCGACCAGTGCCCGGACCAGTCTCTGCAAGGTGGCCCGCCTGGTGCGGGGCATGGCCAGGCTCTCGGGGTCCAGCTCCGCGAGGGCGTTGGGGGTGGGGAAGAGGTGCGTGAGCCCGCCCTGACGATCCTCGATGGGCTCACCGTGGGCCAGGACCAGGCGAGCGGCGTGAGTGCGGGCCGCCGCGGTGGAGACTTGCTGGCCCAGGACGGCCCGGATGGCGAACTGGGCCGGGTCCGTGGTGCGAGGCACGCGCCGACCCGGGTACTTCTCGACCAGGGGGGCCAGCAGGTCGTCGCGGCTAAGCTGCTCGTCGACGGCGATCGGATCGGCGTCCAGGTCCAATAGCCAGCGGCACCGGCTGATCGCCGTAGTGAGGTCCCTCAGGTCAGTCAGGGGACAGCTCGCAGGCGATGTACTCCGGCATCGGGCGCACGCTGACGACGGCGTGCCCGTGCGGCAGGCGGATCGCACAGCGGTAGGCGCCCTGACGCCACTCCTCCACGCCGGGCACTGCCGTCGCCGCGAGGTGCCCGAACAGGTTGTCCGGGCACAGCGGGCGCCGGAAGGGCAGGCGCAGGCTGATGCTGCCGGGCGTGTGCGGCTGACACCTTCCCTTTCCCCGGGCCCTCAGCTCACTGGGGGTCATGGCGAAGACCTCGCGGACGGTCTCGTTGAACGAGCGCACGCTGGCGAAGCCGGCCGCAGTGGCGAGAGTGTTCAGCAGCATGGTGGTGGTCTCGATCAGCAAGCGTGCGGTCTGGGCCCGCTGGACCCGGGCAAGGGCGAGGGGCCCGGATCCCAGCTCCGCCAGCAGCTGGCGCTCCACCTGACGCACGCTGTATCCCAGCTGAGTGGCCAGGCCCCTGACTCCGTCGCGATCGACGACTCCGTCCGCGATGAGGCGCATGGCCCGTGAGACCAGGTCGGCCCGCTCGTTCCACTGCGGTGAGCCCGGGGCGGCATTCGGGCGGCAGCGCTTGCACGCTCGAAACCCGGCCTCCTGCGCAGCGGCGGCGCTGGGATAGAAGCTCATGTTCTCTGGCTTGGGCGGCGCAGCCGGGCACCCGGGCCGGCAGTAGATGCGCGTGGTCAGGACGGCGGTGAAGAACCAGCCGTCGAAGCGACCGTCCTTGGCCTGGACGGCTCGCACGCATTGCTCCCTTTCCAGGTACATGACCCCAGTCTGCCTTAGCATCAGCGCGCCAGCTCGCAAGAATGCGACATCACGGTGCTCGCCCCAAGTCCGGCCCTGGGCAGCTCTGGCTCGCACTCACGCGAGGGTGACGTCGATGCTCTCAACGGCCTTGCGCGCGAGCATCTGCTGGCGTCGCCAACCGTCCGACCCGGATCCCGCCGCCGACCGTCAGCACCGCTGGCCCCGGCTCGCGGCAGCCCCATCCGCCATGAGATGTCTGACCGGCAGGGTTAACCTGTCGGAAAAATCAACTCGATGCAGCCAGCACGCAGTCAGTTCCGGTCGGGGCGAGCGGCGAGTTGATGCTGGCAAATTTCAGCGGGCCCTCAAGGCGGGTGAAGGTGCCGCTCTCCAGGAGTTCCTGCGCCAAGGCCTTCGCCAGTGTGTAGGCCGCGTGGCTGATCGCCTTGCCCACGCTCACCCTGCCCACGCCGACCGAGGCGTACTCGGCGACGCTTGGGCCGCCGGGGGGCGGCCATGACGTGCACCGGCAGCCGGGAGCCGGACATCTCGATTGAAGACGTCGAGCAACCTGATGATCACTCCTGTGACTGCCATATTGGGCTGGCAGGAGTGGCTGGCGACGGCGCAGCTAAGGCGCGGTGACGTGTCGGTCGGATCCCCAAGGCCATAAGTTCCTGCTCGCGGGGCCGTTCCCGGCGCGAGTGTCTTGCCCGTCTGGTCACGCAGCGCCGCTCTGACGGAGTGCCATACTGGAGATGACCGGTACTGGAGGTGACAGTGACCACGAACAGAGCGGACTACGCTGCGCTGCCGCCAGATCGCGGCGCCGAGTCGCTCGACGAGCAGGCACGGCGCAAGGGTGTATGCCCGATCCTGTCTGCCGATGATCTCGCTCAGGACGGTGTCTTCGACACCGACGAGGAGCTGGACGCCTTCCTGACCCATGTCGCCGCGACGCGTCATGCCGACCTCGCCTGATCATCCATGGACCGGGTAGTCCTCGACACTGACGTTTCCTCGCTGAGCCTCAAGCACCGGCTTCCCCCGCCTGTCTTGACGCGTCTCGTCGGCAGGCTGCCTTGCGTAACGTTCGTCACGCTCGGCGAGCTGACCCAGTGGGCTGAGCTTCGCCAGTGGGGACGACGCAACCGTGACGCCCTAGAGAACTGGCTTGACGGGGTGATCGTCCTTCCTTACAGCGAGGACGTGGCACGGACATGGGGGCGGATTTCGGCCACCGCGATCCAGCGAGGACGGGCCAGGCCTGCGAACGACACCTGGATTGCAGCATGCACCCTGACCCACGGCTTGCCGCTTGCGACCCTCAACGTCAAGGATTTCGAGGACTTCGCCGAACACGAGGGCCTCAACCTGATCCTCCGATAACCCCTTGCTTGCAAGCTCCCCTGCACGTGGCTCTGACCTGCCCAGACCCATGTGAGCGCCTACCTGGCGTGTCCGTGAGCGACCGTGATCTCCCGCTGATCATCGTTCGATCGGGCACGCTACGGTCACAGCCACGCGATCTTCGTCATTGAGCTGTGTCGATGGTAAGCCGACCCGGACCGTAGGGAGCGCCGGCGACCGAGGACCGGAAGCGGCGCGGCAGCACCTGGGGCTGACTGGTCTGCTAGGTCTGCTGTCAGGATTCCTCCGTGGCGGGCGAGTTGCATCTGGTCGGTGATCTCTTTGAAGGTGGTCTCGATCCGGTTGCGCCATTCGGCGATGATTTTATGCAGGATTGCAGACATGGCGGCCCGCTGGCCTTTCGTGGGCGGAACCAGGACGCTCGGCAGCGGCTGCCTGGGTGTCGCTTGCCACGAGCATGGGCCGGCTTGAGCCGAGCTTTGCCACATTTAATCGGACCACCTGGGTTGCCAGTCATGGGACCACCGGCGTGTCGTACGCCGGGGTGGAGTGTTCCCGCTTTTTTGGACACCGGATTAGGCTGCCAGTTGACTGAGTTCCCTGTATCCCAGCTCGTATTCATCGGGTGTCATGTACCCGAGCGCTGAATGTCTCCGGATGGAATTGTAGT
>JAABUX010002114.1_pt1 | contig 28606 bp, 24 predicted proteins | sample 5561851 | NCBI WGS metagenome assembly JAABUX01 (sample SAMN10711883, study PRJNA513361) | rock metagenome | isolation source: Antarctica rocks | place: Antarctica: Victoria Land, Richard Nunatak red sandstone | collected 2016-01-03 | reverse complement strand
CGGGGCCTGCGACTGCGGTCGCATGGCAAACCACGGGCCGACTGCGGTCGCATGTGGTCCGCCGCGACGCTGCTCCTGGTCCCGGTCCGACACCGCAGTGTCCGTCCGCTGCCATGCGACCGCAGTCGCAGGTCGGATGCCACAATCGCGGGGCGCACCTGGGCCAGTTATCATGGGTTGGGGATCATGGCATCTGCTCCCCTCTCCCACGCATGGGAGAGGGGTTGGGGGTGAGGGTTGCCCGGGGTGAGGGTGTAGACTGCGGGAAAAGGATGGGCATAGCAATTGGGCAGCATGACGATGATGGATAGGCCGACACACGCCACAGTGTCCGGTTCCATGCAACCGGCGGCCTGGCCTCGAACCGGGCTGACGCGGCCGCACCTCGCGGCGGTCGCGTTGGTCGGCGTGGTCTATAGCGCCATCGTGCTCCTCAACATCGCGGCGCTGCTGGGGTCCCCTCGACTCTCCGTTTTCTTGTCTGTCCCCATGTCTGGGCAGGCGCGCGTTGCCTGGCTGCTGCCCGGCAGCGTGCTCTGGGATGACGGTGTGCGCGCGGGAACTCCCGTGCTCGCCCTCGATGGACGCCGGTCATCGCCACGCGACACGGGGAGGTGGACGGGAGATCAACTCCGGGTGCGCCTTGCAGCGGGCGCCCCGATGACGATCACGGCCGCGTCCATCCGAGGGAATCGCGTCACCTGGCCGCTGCTCGTGCTCAGTCCCTGGTTCCTGCTGCTGGGCACGTTGGTTCTGCTGCGCGCCCCGCGAGCGGACATCGGGCGGGCCACCTATGCCCTCTGCGCCGTCGTCGCCACGGCCCTTGCGCTGGCGCCCTCCACCATCAGCGACGAGCCCCTGGCCACGGCCGTCGAGTTCGCCGCGGTGACCCTCTTTGCCGCCTGCTTCGTCATCTTCTGCCTGACCTTACCAGTGCGACGCGGCGCCGCGCGCCTGCGTGCCCTCGTCGTCGTGCCCCCGCTCGTGACCATCGCCCTCTACCTCACCGCGCTGATGCTGCCCGATCTCTACGCGGTCGCCGCCCGCCTGCGCCTGGCGGTCCTGCTGGTGTATCTCCTGCTAGGGGCGGGCCTACTCATCTACTCCTTCACTACCGTCCGCGACCGCGCGGCGCGGCGGGGGCTGCTCATCATCAGCGCTGGCACGGCGGCCTCCGTCCTGCCGTTCCTGACACTGTACCTGGCGCCGACGCTGCTGCATCGCCCTGCCCTGCTCGCGCCCGAGGGGGCTATCCTGGCCCTGGCGCTGCTGTCGCTGAGCCTGACCTATGCCATCCTGCGCCACCACGCCCTGGACGTGCATCTGCTGCAACGCTGGCTCGTGTATGGGCTGCTCGGTGGGGGGCTGGTCGTGGTGTACGCGGCCGTTGTTTTCGCCTGGAATTTGTACCTGGGCAACCTGCCCGAACCCAAGCGCAGCCTCGTGCTCTCCACCGTGCTCGGGGCGCTCGCCGTCATTCTCTTCGGCCCCCTGTATGGTCGCGCTCGGCGCGGCCTCGACCGGCTTATCTTCAAGGACCGCTACGAGTATCGTGCGGCCCTCCAGAGAATCAGCCGGGACCTGACGGCCATGAGCGATGTGAACGCCGTGGGCGCCGCGCTGCCCCGGAGCATCCGGCGCCTGATGAACCTCGACTTCGCGGTGCTCCTGGTGTGCAATGGGCAGGAACAGGAAAGCGTGGTCGGCGGGAACGCGGGCGCCGATGATCCCGCGCTGCTCGCCGCGTTGGTGACGGCGGCGCAAGAGAACGGGGACGGAGACGAGCCGCGGGTCGTGCCCCTGGGCTACGGCTACCTCAAGGTGGCGCTGATCCCGCTGCGCACGCACGACGCCCTGGTCGGCCACCTCTGCCTGGGACCAAAGGTATCCGGCGAGCCGTACGGCGCCGACGACCAGGCGCTGCTGGCCACGCTGAGCGGCCACCTGGCGGCTATCGTGCGCAACATCCAGCTCGTCGCCGACCTGCGGGCGACCATCGCGGACCTCCACGCGCAGCGACGGGCGGTCGAGTTGCTCAATGCCCGCCTGGAGCGGACGCGGGAGGAGGAGCGGGCGCGCCTGGCGGCCGACCTGCACGACGAGCCGCTGCAAACGGCGCTCGACATCCAGCGTCGCCTCGCCGCCGCGCATACTCAGTTCCCCGCGACCGTGGTGTACGGCACGCGCCTGCAGACGCTGATCGACCAACTCCGCGCGCTGTGCGTCAGAATGCGGCCGGCGGCGCTGGACCAACTGGGCCTGCACGCGGCGCTGGACCTACTGGCCATGGACGTGGGCGAGCGCGGCGACGTCCTGGTCGGGCTCAGTCCCAGCACGGAGCTGGACGGCGCGGCCCTGTCACCCGCGGCCGAATTGGTGCTTTATCGCGTCGCGCAGGAGGCTCTGACCAACAGCGTGCGCCACGGCCGGGCGCGCGAGGTCATGATCACGCTGCAACGCCACGGGGACACCGTGCGGCTGTGCGTCGCCGACGACGGCGTCGGCTTTACCTTTCCCGCGAACCTCGACGACCTTGCCCGGCGCGGTCACCTGGGCCTCGCCGGCCTGCATCACAGAGTGCGCTACTCCGGCGGCCGGTTGGTCGTGTCGTCCACCCTGGGACGGGGCACGACGGTGCGGGTCGATCTGCCGCTGGAGTTGCGAGAAAGGGAGGAGGCGCGCGCATGATCAGCGTGCTGCTGGTCGACGACCACGTGCTGCTGCGCCAGGGCACGCGCGGCCTGCTGGAACAACAGGCCGCGGACATTCAGGTGGTGGGCGAGGCGGGGCAAGGCGAGGACGTGCTGCCCATGGCCCGGCGCCTGTGCCCCGACGTCGTCGTGTTCGACGTCCAGCTGCAGGGCCTGAACGGCGTGGAGGTGGCCCGCGCGCTGCGCCGGGACCTCCCCGACGTCAAGGTGCTGGTGCTGACGGCCTATCCCTACGAGCAATACGTGCGGGCGCTGTTCGCCATCGGCGTGCATGGCTACCTGCTCAAGAGCGCGTCGGACGCGGAGCTGATCGCGGGGGTCCGGGCGGTGCAACGCGGCGAGACGGTGCTGGACAGGGATATTTCAGCCCGCGTGGCCAGGCGAGAGCGCACCTCCAGCGTCGTGACCACCGGTACCGGCACCCTGAGCGAGCGCGAGCACGCGGTCTTGCGCCTGGTCAGCTATGGCGACACGAACAAGGACATTGCGCAAGAGCTTGGCATCGCCGACCACACCGTCGAGACGCACATCGGCAACATCATGATCAAGTTAGGCGCCCGCTCCCGCGTGGAGGCCGTCGCGCTGGCCGTCGGGCGCGGCGTGCTCGTGCTGGATAACGAGCCTCTCCCTCCCGATGGCTAAGGCTGTCTCAGTCGGGCTTGTTCTAAAGAAAGTGACAGTGCAGTCTCCATACGCCTCCTTTGCCCCCGTGGGAGTACACCCCCACCGACCGCCGACTAGATATCAGTACTCAGCGTCAGATAGTCGCTTCTCGCCACTCACTCGTCGCTTCTGGCGGCTGGCGCCTGACTACTCGCGTGTCCGGCGCTCGCGCATGATTCCCCGCGCGATGACGCCAATCACTACCACCAAGATCAGGTAGAACACGACCGTGCTGGCCACTCGCAAGCCGTTGCCCGTCCCGATGAAGGGCACCAGGACCAGTTGCGCCGCGAAGGCCAGCAACAAGGCCAGCACGACGCCCATCACAAGCGAGATTAGGGGGCGTAGCACCTACGCGGAACCGGTCACTCTAACGTAGGACTGGAGGCGCTGGCGGAGGTCGCGCTCGAGGTCGTCGAACGTGCAGCAGTGGATGTGCTTCGAGTTGACGACAACGTGCTCTCGACGCCACGCCAAGCGTAGGCGGTCGTCGTCGGTCAGACCACTGCCGCGGCCAATGACCAGCATGGTCATATAGGTGATCCGACCGGCCCCAAACTGACGCTCGAGCGTCGCCGTGTTCTTGAGGTCTTCCAGCTTCCAGAGCCAATCGATGATCTGACTGAAGCCGTGGTCAAAGCGACCGGCCCACTCTCGGGATTGCCGGCCGCGCTTGACGAAGATGCTGTTGGACATTCCGTCCTCAAATTCGATGAGGTTGAACGTCTTCCTGTGCCAATCGCCGACCACGACATCGGCCGTAAACTCACCAAACAACGACATCTCATAGGCAAGCCGGTCGAACATCATAATATCGGGGCTGTAGGAGCCGAGCAAAGCAGACAGATGACGACGCGTCTGAAAGAAGGGAAGGACATGCTCTCGCTCCGAGAGTTCGGGCATGGACGCAAGCAACTGAGCGAACTCGTTGAGTTCGGCCAGACACTGCACGGCATCGAAGATAAGATTCTCAAAGCCACTCATCGGAGGCTAGCCAAAGACCTGAAATTCTCAAGCGTCTGTGGACGTACGATATCGGTCACCTGAGCGCGTTCGCCCTGTCTCATGCGGAAAAAGATCCACATGGTTGGAACAGCCCGCAGAACGTAGAGCGAGTCCGTATCCGCTAGTTCCTCGACATCCTTGCTCGCCCCATCACCCTCCTGATACTGCTCGATGAGCCCAAACGCCGCGACGACGCGCTCCCTCTCGTCGCTCTCCAGCATGTCGAGCGCGGCGAGGACGTGGCTGGCGACGCCAACCCCTTGCTTCTTATATCCGTTACGTCGCGCCTGGCTCTGCACGCTCTCCACGTTGCTTCTCCCTACTCATTCGGCGCCATTGAGACCACAGCGGCGAGCGTTGGTTGGAGCACTCCAGCGTGCGCAGCCGATGCGGTCTACATGTCCCTAGCGTACCACGCGGGTGGCGCATAACGTGGCCACCCAGGTCAAGCGTCCTCGCGCGGCCAGGCGTCCTCGACGTAGAGTTTGACCAGCGCGGCGTGCGAGAGTGGGCGCGCGGGATCGGTCACGTCGACATTGGTCTCGTAGTCCTGCAGGTACACCGTGTTGGTCAGGTTCATCCCGCGCAGGCGCTCCACCAGATCCGCGAGCCGGTGCTCCAGCACCCAACGATAGGCGGGCAGGTAGATGGCGCGGCGGGCCTCGACGTAGGACAGCAGGCGCTTGCCCTGCACTCCCGCGCGATGGCCGCGCACCGGTCCGAAGCGGCGCACGGTGCGTTTGAGCCCGCGCATCGTCGTGTTGGCGAACGTGGCGAGGTCGATGTCCGCGCTCTCGAACACCTTGAGTCCCTGCCAGATGCCCTCGACGGACGCGGCCGTGTAGCCGGGCGACAGCGGGACGGGGATGCCGCCGTGGGGATAGAACGGACTGAAGCGCACCCAGGGCTCGGGTCCGCGCGAGGTGAGGTTGAGCACCACCGGCGCCAGCCCCGGCAAGGACGGACGCAGCCGCGCCGTCAAGGCACGGATCGACACGACCTGTAGCGGCATCGCTTAGAAGACGACCCGGCGCACCTCGACGATGTCGAAGACAAGGCGGCGCTTGAAGTGCTTACGGATGTAGCGGCCACCAGGCCCGAGCAGCGGATAGACGCGGTCCAGCGGCGGGCGCAGGTAGCCCTTGAGCGAGCTGCCGGGGCCGAAGGGCACGTCCTCGCGCAGCCGCCCGGTGACGCGATAGCCGCACTGCTCCATGCGCCGCCCGGTCAGCATGAATAGCAGCCAACTGAAGGGGTTGCCGTTGACGGCCATCACCGTCACCTGGGGGTTCTGCCGCACGTTACGGTAGCTGCGCGGCGTAAAGGCGTGGATCAGCGAGAAGCTGCGCAGGTCGTCCAGGATCTTGAAGGTCATCACCGGCGCGACATCGGGCTGCCCCTCGGCGTCGACCGTGGCCAGGCTGTAGATGCGCATATCGAAGGGCCAGCCGCCCTCGAAAAACGCGCGCGCCGCCTCGACGGTCTCCGCCCTCGGCGCCGGGCCGCGCAACGACGGTGGCGCGACAGCGCCCTCCTCGTGGCCGCCCATGCGGGTCTCGACCTGATCCATCCATGGCGCTCTCATGGCGTGTCTCACTGTCCCTCTACCATGCCTGGACTTATCGGGATGATCAGCGTGTCAAACCCTCTTTATCCCCATGGTAGCACCGGTTGCAAAACAGAGGCGTCTGATTGTGGACAAGTGCATCATTGTTGGGATACAGGCGCAGACTCACTCCGTGTGATCCCGCACATATCCTTTCTCCTGGAGGTAGCGCCGGTCTTCGCGCAGTTCGGCATCGATCAAGTCATGGTGCAACGCGTAGTAGGAGAGAGCTTCCTGGATGTGGGCGAGGGGAATATGGAGGTCGGCGGCTGCCTCCTGTGGGCTCAAGCCATTGGCGCGCATCGTGGCGACCAACTGACCAACGCTCATATTGCGTCCCTGGAGATATAACTGTCGTCGCCAGCTTTGCGGACGTTCGACAAGGTGTGAATAGCCACTCGCGGCATGCTCTGTTTGTGTGCTTGTCATGACGCCTCCCTCCTTCCCTTCGACAACATATGCGAGATCGTTGGGCCTACCAACAAGCCTGCATCAGCCCCGAACTTAAGCTATACATCAGTATACGGCGCTGATCATAACCCGTTGGAACTGCGTAACCATGGTCTGTGTATTCTCGCTTGTGCCGGCTCATTCTTACTGCGCAATAGCGGGCATAGAGCGAGACCCTGACGACGCAGTGGCACTCGCTATGGCAGCGATGTGCGGGCTGCGTCGAGATAGCGGGCGTACTTTGCTTCTGTGTCGCTCTGCCATGTCGCCGGCCGCGTGATCAAGCGTTGCCGCTCCAACCCGCGCGGGATCTCGTACAACATGCGCGCGAAGCGTGCCACCCACCAGACCAAAGAGAGCGTGTCATAGGTACGGATGCGATCGGCCACCGTGTGGTCGGCGTGGGTCGCGCTATAGGTCCCGATCAGCCAATCCCATCGCTCGCCAGGGACAGCAGCATAGGTAGGATGGGCCATGAGGTCGGCTATCTCGAAGGCGGGGTCGCCCCACCCGCTGTTCTCCCAATCGACGGAGGCCCACCGGCCAGGGCGGCGAATGAAGTTGCGCGTGTTCGGATCGCATCGGCATAGGGTGAGCGGTGAGGTGGGCCAGTCGGGGAAGGTTGCCTGCTCGGTGCGTCCCACGAGGTCCATCAGCGCGTTCGGTCGCGCGTGGTCAGGGATCAACCGCACTTGCTCCCAGATGCGCTGCCTGCCAGCGGCGGCACTGGTCGTGGTAAGTACCGCCGGTGGGAGCCGTAGGTCAGTCCGCGCCGGTGTGATGCGATGGATGGCGGCGTAATGATCGAGCAACTGTCGCCAATCTCTGTCCGTGTCGGGGGGGGTATGGTGACCTGCCCGTCGAGCCATGTCTGCACCACCACGAGATGGGCGAAGCGTTCCCGCTCCAAGAGAATGGGCGCGGGGGCGATAGGGGTGCCCATGTGCTGTAAAGCGGCCAACGTCGCGTATTCGCGCCCGGCGCGATCGCGCGCATCACGAGCTGTGAATTTGACCGCCAGGTCGGCCCGATCGTCGGTTGCGCGGTAAAGGACGTTGTTTCCCCCTCCTTCAATGCGCGCGAACCGCCACCGTCCCCAGTGTCCGTCATGGGGCGCGTCGGGCAAGGCGAGAATACCGAGGAGTGCGTGGAGATCTTGCTGTCCCATCATCGTACGACGAAGCTCATCATGTTCATCCATCATAGTTGTAGCCGTCTATTCGAGCGGCGTGAGGGTCCAGGCGCGGATGGCCAGGCGACGGGAGAAATGGAGCAGCGGGGGACTATCCGGCAGATGGATACCGTGCTGCGTCGTCAGCGTCCCGAGGTGCAACTCGGCCTCGGCGGGCTGCAGCGGCCAGGGGTCATGGTCGATGTCACCGCGGTAGACGCGTCCGCGCCCGTCGGCTGTGTAGAGGTAGTAGCGCGCCGTCAGCCAGTCCTCCAGCGATCCGGGCGCCGCCTGAAAGACCGGGCCGGTCGGGCGATACTGGCCGACCATATCCGCCGCCGCGGCTCCAGGGTGGCGGCGATGGCTCGTATAGCTGACCCAGTCTCCCGCGCGGCGGCAACTCATGCGCGCGTAGAAATAGGGCAGGTGGTACCAGGTGCGGGCCAGCGCCACGGCAATGGGGTTGGCGGCGTCGAGGCTGTAGAAGAAGACGCCGGGCCGTTCGCCGCCGGGCGCGGTGACGTAGGTCCGTACATTGAGTTCCGGGAAGGCCGAGAGCCAGGGCACGGCAAGCGGGACCTCGCGCAACTGGATGCCGCTCATGTGGAAGGGCACGACGCCGACCCAGGCCTGGCCGTCAAGGGTGTCGAGTTGCAGGGGCAGGGGAATCGAGGGGCGCAGCAGCGCCGGATCGACGGGCCAATGCGCGAAGAGGAGATCGTGCCATATCTGCAACATGGCCCAGGGGCGCGCCGGGATCGGCCACGGACGACGGCGCCCGTCCACATCCGCGCTATTACCCATCTCCGACTCCTTGTCGCACCATCAATGGATGACTCAGGGCAGGTAGCCCTGCCCCTGCAAGCGCGCGATGAGGTAGCGCGCGTAGGCGTCACCGACGATGCGCAGCGCGGTGTCCTCGACGTCCGGCAGGGGGGATTGCCAGAGCCAGGCCACGTCGAGCCAGAAGCCGGGCAATGCGCGCGAACGGTAGATGCCTTGCGCGTTAGGGGCAACTGGTTGGTAGGCGCCCTGGGCGTCACGCTGGTAGAAGGCGGCCTGCCGCGTGTCGGGATCGAGCAGCCAGTATTCGGGGACGCCGCCGACCTGGTATTCGGCAAGCTTTGTCTCATAGTCGCGCGTGACGCTCTCCGGTGACACGATCTCCATGACGAGGTCGGCCGGTCCATCGATGAAACTTGAGCGCAAGCGCGCCAGGCTGGTCTGCGACAGAAATAACAGGTCGGGTTCGCGCCCAGATTGCGGCAGCCTCATTTGGAAGGGCGGCAGAAGCAAAGCACCAAGGTTGTGAGCCGCCACAAAACGCGAGACGATGTCATAGACGAACTGTCCCAATTGCTGGTGTCTCGCGTTGGCCGGGCTTGTCATCTCCACTCTCCCATCGACCCACTCAGCCAGGATGTCCTCATCCGCCCAGTCCAGGAACTCTTCGTAGGTCATGGTTGCCCGTTTGCGCTGCACTACCATGGTTTCGCCTTGCATCCCATCTATACTCGATACACCATCGCTCCCTTGAAGGATACGGCATCGGGCTACACCCCTCACCCCCCTCGCTGGCGCATGTCTTGCATAAACTGAAGGCATGGACACGACAGGACACGCCCCGAACGGTGACGGTGGCGGGGATACCATGCCGCTGCATCTGCAACAGGGGCTGGTGCACGTCTTGACGCAGGGCGGCTACATCCGTAGCCGTCGCGTCGAAGACGCTTTCCGCGCCCTGCCGCGGCATCTGTTCGTACCCGGCGTGCCCCTGGAGCAGGTCTACGCCGACGAGGTTATCCCCACCAAGTTCGAGGGCAATCGCAGCATCAGTTCATCGTCGCAACCGGCGATCATGGCCGTGATGCTGGAGCAGCTCGACCCGCGGCCAGGGCAACGTGTGCTGGAGATCGGCGCGGGAACCGGCTACAACGCGGCCCTGCTGGCGCACATCGTGGGTCCCGACGGCTACGTGACGACCGTCGACATCGACGACGACATCGTCGAGAGCGCCCGCGCCCACCTCGCGGCGGCAGGGTTCGGTCCCAACCGCGTGCGGGTGGTGCGCGCGGACGGCGTGTTGGGCTATCCCGAGGGCGCGCCCTATGACCGCATCATCCTGACCGTCAACGCGGAGGACATCGCGCCGGCCTGGCGCGAACAGTTGCGGCCGGGGCTGGGGGCGCGCCTGGTGCTGCCGCTCACCATCCGCGACGGCATACAGGCGGCGGTCGCCTTCGAGCCCGGAGCCGCCGCTGGCAGCGGCCCCCTGGTCGGCGTCTCGACGGCCCTGTGCAGCTTTATGCCGCTGCGCGGTTCGCTGACCGGTACGTGGATGGAGGCGCCGCTACCATCCGACCCCGACCTCTCGCTCGGCCTCGACGGTGAGAGGGACCAATCTATCGACATGGTCGCTCTCGACGCCTGGCTGCATGGCCCGTCTCAGGATCTGCCAACGGGCGTGCGCGCGACGTCGCGCGAGGTCCTGAGCAGCCTGGGGTTATGGCTGGCTATCCATGAACAGGGGTACTGTACCATCGGCGCCCGAGACAAGCAGGACAACCGCGATCCCCGAGACAAGCAGGACAACCGCGATCCCCGAGACGACGCGGGCAACGCGGGCGACGCGGGCGACGCGGCGGACCGAGACCTGGCGCGGAGCCTATCGCTGATCCGGGGGGCGCAACGTCTGCGTGGCAGTTACGGTGTGCTGGCGGAGCGCGGCCTGTGCCTCCTTACGCACACACAAAGGCCAGTAGAACGGGCATCCGGTGATCTGGATAAGAGCGGCCAGGTGGGAAGGGAGGTGGGACAGGGGCAGTCCGACGGTGATGCCCTCGCCGAGGTGGGCGTGCGCTCCTACGGAGACGAGGCCAAGGCTGCGCGCGATGGAACCGCCGCCCGCGTGGCCGCGCGGGTCGTCGCCTGGGATGCCGCCGGCCGCCCCAGCGCCGAACGGCTGCGCCTGTCCGTCTACCCGCGAGACGGCGTTGGCGTCTCGACGCCGGCCCCCTCACCCGAGAGAGCCGTCGTGCGCAAGCGATGGACCGACCTCGTGCTGGAGTGGCAGCCCTGAGCGATCTTCATGTCACCGTTGGCCAGACCCTGCCCCGCCACGGACAATGGTGACCGGTGCGTCTTCTAGCCATCTCGGATGTCCCGGAGCGCCTCCTCTACGACGACTTCCAGCCTGACGAGTGGCGTGACCGCGTCGACCTGGTCATCTCCTGCGGCGACCTCGACCCCGAGTACCTCGAATTCCTCGTCACCGAGCTGAATGTGCCGTTGCTCTACGTGGCCGGCAATCACGATACGTCCTACCGCGCGCGGCCGCCCGAGGGCTGCGAGGACATCGACGGCAGGGTGGTGACGGTGGGGAGGTTGCGCATCGCCGGCATGTCCGGGAGCATGCGCTATAACGCCGGGCCGGAGGCGTACCAGTACACCGAGCGCCAGATGGCCCGGCGGATGCGGCGACTTGGTTGGCGGATACGATGGGCTGGCGGCCTCGATGTGATGGTCACGCACGCCGCGCCTCTCTTCGGCGACCCCCTGCTCGATGCACACGACATCCCGCACCGCGGCTTCGGCGCTTTCCAGGGCGTCCTGGCGCGCTATCGTCCGCGCTATTGGTTGCACGGCCACAACCACCTCATCTTCAATTGGGTCCCGCGCGTCAAGCGGATCGACGCGACGCTGGTCATCAACGCCTATGGCCACTATGAGATCGATACCGACAACCCGCCCCGTCCCCTGCCCATCGTCGCCGATCCCAGTTCTATCCTCCGCCCGACCTGAGCCACGCTACATGCCGCAGGGGCTGGGCGCCTGGGGTGAGGAAGGAATCCCGGTGTCGTGGAGGAGGGACAGACAAACACGAAGGGGAGGGGCCCTGTGCCGCGGCCCTTCCCCTTCGTGTTTGTACGATAGCTAGCTGCTGATGGTAGCGCCGTGAGCTAACCGCCTACTGCGCGAAGCCCTGAGTGGAGTTGAGGGTGGACAGGTTGGGCGCGAACACGGTCTGCTCGGCCACGAAGCCCTGCCCGCCGTCCGAGGCCAGCGTGACGCCGTGCAGCCCCGCCAGCCCCGGAACAGACCGTCCCACGTCCAGCGTCGCCCGCCCGCGCGCCGTGATGGTCAGCTGGCGCTGCACCGTGCGCCCGTCCGCCCCGTAGAACGTCGCCGTCACCGGCACGGCCCGCGGCGACGGGTTGTACAGCAGCAGGAACTCGCTGGTCTCGGCGGTGTCGCCACCCGCGAAGCTCCAGCGCGGCGCCCCGCCGTTAAGACCGAAGACGTCCGAGCCCGCCACGGCCCGTCCGTTGGGCGACCCGAAATACTCCGGCCGCTCCACGATCACCGGGCGGTCGCTCATCACCGTGCTGGCGATGCCCGACGCATTGACCAGCCCGTTGAGCCGGATGTTGGCGCGGCTGAGACCCGCCACCGTGAGCGTCGTGCTGCCCAGCAGGCGGCCCGCGCGTCCATAGAAGCGAGCGGTGACGCGGGCCGGGGTCGCGCCGGGGTTGAGGATCGTGAGGTAGGTCTCGAAGTGGTTGACCGTCGTCCCCTCGGCGAACAGCCAACTGGTGGCCGCCACGTTGGTGCCCGCCCGCGTGGTCAGGCCGTAGCCCTCTCCGCGCCCGTCGCGGCTGAAGGTCAGCGTGCGCTCCACCACCACGCCGCGGTCGCTCGTCGCTATCACGCTGAGGGAGCGTCCGTGCAGCAACCGGCTCACGTCCACCACGCTCTCGCTGTGCGCCGACACCGCCAGCGCCACCGTGCGACTGCCCGTGCCGCCGAGGGCCAGCAGACGCAAGGCCACATAGGCTGGCTGCGAGGGGCTGGGGTTGAGGATGGCCACCGTCTCATGGAAGGTCAGGCCGGTGTAGCCCTCGGCCAGGTACCAGCGCGTGCCCAGGCCGGTGTTGGCCAGGATGGCGTCGCCGTCGCGGCCCGGCCGCGTCAGCCCGAGTTGCGCCGCGATCTGCCGCGTGGCTGTCAGGGCCAGGCCGAACTGACCCGCCCGTCCGGTCAGCCCCGAGATGGAGACGGTGCGCTGCATGCGCGCGGGCAGCGTCAGCGTGGCCCGGCGCACGGTCCCATCGGTGTAGTAGACGGTCAGATGCGTCGTGGCGCTGCCGTCGTTGGGATTGAGCAGCTGCAGCTGCGAGGTCGTGCCCGTGCCGTCCTGACCGCCGGCCAGGAAGAAGCGCGAGGCGAGCGAGAGGCGGCCGGCCAGGGTTGCCGCGGTGCTGATCCCGCCGCGCGTGCCGATGGCCGAGACCGTGTTGGCCCCGCTCAGCAGCCCGTCCGGAGCCGCGAAGGTGGTCCGGACGTGCCCCGTGCGGTCGGCCACGACCGTAGCGGGACGGGTATCCAGGGCCGCACCATTGAGGGCCAGCGTCACCGTCTCACCGGGCACGAAGCCGCCGCCGGTGACGGTGACGGTGTTGCCGGGCGCGGCCGTGCCGGGGTTCAACGTGATGGCCGGGTGGTCGAAGCGGGAGGGGAGGCCCGCGACGAGGCTGGGGGCCGCCGTCGTCACCTCGGTCACCAAGGTGGGCGGCACGGTTGCCTGCGCCACCGTGGCCTCCGACGACGTGGCAGCACTTGTCGTCGCCGATGGCGCGGGTGTGATCGTGCTCGTCGAGGGCGCCGAGGTCGTTGTGTTCGTCGCCGATGACGTGGGGGTATTGGTACTTGTGTTGGTGTTGGTACTCGTCGGCGGTACCGGCGTGTTGGTGTTGGTGTTGCTACTCGTCACCGATGGCGTGGGGCTATTGGTACTTGTGTTGGTGCTGGTGCTTGTCGGCGGCACAGAGGTGTTGGTGCTGCTACTCGTCGCCGATGGCACGGGTATGCTGGTGCTGGTGCTGGTGCTCGTCGCCGGTAGCACGGGCGTATTGGTTGTCGGCGGCATCACTGTATTCATGTTCGTTGCCGACGGTACAGGCGTCGCCGTATTCGTCGCCGACGCGGGTACGCCGGTGTTGCTTATCGTGGGGATGGAGACGCTTGTCCGTGTCTCCGACACGGATGTGCCCGTGCCCGTGGCCGTCGCTGTGGCCGTCGCTGTGGCCGTCGCTGTGCCCGTCGCCGTGCCCGTCGCCGTGCCCGTCGCCGTGCCCGTCGCCGTGCCCGTCGCCGTCCCTACCACGGATGTTTGAGTAACCGTCCCCGGAGTGATCGTGGCGATGATCGTGCTGATGGACGTGGGGATGGAGACGCTTGTCCCTGTCCCCGACACGGATGTGCCCGTGGCCGTGCTCGTCCCTGTTGCTCCTGGGGTCACCGAGGCCCCTGGTGTCCCGCTGACGGTGGCCATCGGTGTGGTGATGCTGATGGGGAAGATCACCGTGGGCTGTGGCGTCGTCGTGCTCATAGTCGGGGCCGCCGTCACGCTCGGCCCCGCCGTGGGCGAATTGAGGGTAACGGTGGTGGACATAATGGCCGCTTGCAGTTGGGCCACGTCGAAGGTGCCCAGGCCGGTGATGAGGTCGTAACCCGGCAGGTTGGTGAACTCTCCGTTGTTGCCGACCTGCACGTCATGGAAGCCTGGATAATGGTTGGAGCCGGTCGGGTTCGAGAGATAGGGCGGCGCCTGGTAGAGAGCGTACAGGGGCGGGCCGGCGAAGGGCAGGTTGTTTTGGTGGCCCGTCTCAACCCGCGCCCACACGCCGACGGCAAGCGGGGAGGCCAGGCTGGTGCCGCCGATCTCCGTTGGTATGCCGTTGACGTAGACGTTGGCGCCAGTGTTGGGGTCGGCGTCCATGGCTACGTCCGGCACGCCCTTGCCGCCCTGTCCGGCGGGATTGGCCATGGGGGCGACGCCCATCTGCCAGGGCGGCTGGTTCTCCAGTGTGCTGATGCCGCCGCCGGCATCCATCCAGCCGGTCTCGGTGTTGTAGCTGTTGTCGGCGTTGGTCAGCAGGGTCGTGCCGCCGACGCCGATGGCAAACTGGGACGCGGCGGGATACTCGACCATCGGCGGCCCAGAGCCCGGCACGCCGTTGGTGGGCAGGACCGCGCAGGCGGACCCGGTGTCGCCGGACGAGGCGAAGACCGTCTGCCCCATGGCCCCGGCCATTTCGAAATATAGGTCGTCCAGCGGCAAGGCGCCGTCGAGCTGCGCCTGGGCCTCGCACTCGCCGAAGGAGGCGTTGCCGGCCTTGACCAGGTTGCCGTCGGGGCCCTTCAGCCCGATGAACTTGTTGAAGCCAAGGGTGAGGGCCGAGTCGGTCAGGTTAAGCGAGTCGATGACGGAGAGGTTCTTGACCTGACCGGCCATGCCGGACGAGAACTGCGTGTCGAGATCGAACTCGCCGGCACCGCTGAGGTCGGTAGGTGTGGCGATGCTGGCCATCACGACGCTGACCGGCACGCGCGGCAGCTTCACGGCGTCGCGCTCGATTTTGAGGTCGTTGAGCACGCCGGTGAGGTCGCCCTCGGCAAAGACGGCGATATTGGTGCTGTCGCCCATAGGCGTGACCGGGGTCATGCCGGTGGACTGCGTGATGACGTCGTAGGCTTTCCAATAGCCCTGCGGGTCGAAATCGTTGAGGAGCTGCGGCACCAGGTCCGCGGGCGCGTTGCGCGGCGCGGCGCCGGTCACGCTAGCCGGGTGAGCCGTGCGGATATGCGCCACGGACATACGCCCGACGCTGGTCAGGCCGAGGACGGAGAGGACCGTGCCGCCGAGAGAGGCAGGGACCTGCGCCGCCGTGGTGTTAGCATACTCCGCGTGACCCTTCTGCAAGAAGCTCTCAAGGTGCGTGTTGAAGGCTGCCTCGACCTGCGCGGCCGTGCCATCGGCCGTGACCAGCAGGTTGTCCGGTGTGGCCTGCACGCTCGTCAGCCCTTGCGCGGTCAGGTAGTTCTCCACAGCCCGCACCTGGTCGCTGGTGGGGTCATAGGTGGCGCGCAGCTGGTCGAGAGTTAGTGTGTGCCCGTAGAGCGGGTCACCGATCGTGGTGATGTGGCGATACAGGGCGTCCAGGTCGGCTTTATTGCGCGCCTGCAAGCCTACGGTGATGCTCAGGTGGGTCGAGCCGGGCAAGGCGCCGAGCGGGGTCGCGTTGGCGAGGCGGAACAGGGTGGCGTTTCCCGCCGATGCCCCTTGCGTCGCGGTCGTGACCCAGCCGGTTGCCACGCTGGAGGCGCGGGACGTGGCCGCCATGGCCGCGGGCGCCAGGCCGGCCACGGCAAGGAGGCTGATAAGAACGGGAGCTATCCATCTACGTTGTCCCATGAGACCCTCCGGTATCCAGATTGCTAAAAAGACGGGTCCTGCGCCACGTCATCACGGCTCAGGGCTATGTCGGGCAGGGGGTGCAGGGCTGCCTCTTTGCCTCGCATGGACAGGTCAGCCGGCGCGCGAGTACGATCATGTTCCGCCGCGCGGCGGAACGTACCTCCTTCATGGCTAGTATCTCTATAGCGATAGAGCAATATCCTCCACGATAACGATGTGTGCGCAATGGCGTCTATGACGACGCGCCCCTCGACGTCAAGGGCTGATTTATAGTAGCACGTCAGCCCCGATAATGCTATGGGTCACGGTACGACAGTACTATCACGAAGCACCCGCTGCGGGACCGGACGCGCAGGGAGAGCTTGGTGGAAGGCCGTGTCGCCGTCGGGGTTCCGTTTGAGGAACCGGATGTGCGCGACGGTCCCGCAGCCCGGTGGTCGACCAGCGGCGCCGTCTCCCATCGCATCATGGACGAACGGCGGGCGAACAGAGCGAGGGGCGGGGGAGCGTGCACGAATGCACGCTCCCCCGCCCCTCGTTTCTCTTATGTCCTCGGTCTATCAGCAGTCCATCAGGCGACACTCTGGCGACTGGCGACTGGCGACCGGCGACCGGCGACTGGCGACTGGCGACTGGCGACCGGCAACTGGGCGTATGCAATACGCCGCCTACTGCCTACTGCCCATGCGCAAGCGGCGCGCGCTCCGCACAGGCGGCAGATCTTTGACGCGCGCGAGGACGGCGTCGGGGACCGGCGCGTCGACGCCCACCACCATCAGCGCCATGCCCTGCGGCTGGTCGCGGCCAACCTGCATGAACCCAATGTTGATGCCCGACTCGCCCATCAATTGCCCGATCGCCCCGATCAGGCCCGGCCGGTCCTGGTGGCGCGTGATCAGCCACTCGCCCTCGTCGAGCGGCAGGTCCAGCCGGTATCCGTTGATGGACAGCAAGCGGCCCTGCCCGTGCACGACCACGCCCGCGAGATCGACCGCGTGCGCCTCGTCGCGCTGCAGCCGCAGGTGTAGCGCGCCCCGATAGCCCTCCTCCGAGGCGTCGCTGCTGCGCACCTCCTCCACGCGCAGGCCGCGCTCCTCGGCCACCAGGCGGGCATTGACCTGATTGACGCGCTCGTCGGTCACGCCCGCGAACACGCCGGTGAGGGCTGCGGCGACCAGCGGACCCGTCTCCAACCCGGTCAGCTCGCCGCTGACGCCGACGCGCAATGCGGTCAGGGGACCGCGATCCCACTGCACGGCGAGGTGTCCCAACGTGCGCGCCAGGGTGAGGTAGGGCGTCACGGCCTCGACCGCCCCCGCGGGGGCGGTGGGCACGTTCACCGCCGTCCCGACGGGCGCCCCGTCCAGCGCCAGCAGCGTCTCGCGCGCCGTGCCCAGGGCCACCTTGAGCTCGGCCTCGTGCGTGGCCGAGCCGAGGTGGGGCGTGGCCACTACGCGCGGATGGCTGATCAGGGGATGCCGGGGGTCGCGGATGGGCTCGCCCACGAAGACATCGAGGGCCGCTCCCGCGATGTGCTCGCTCTCCAGCGCCGCCAGCAGGGCCGCCTCGTCGACGATGCCGCCGCGCGCGCAGTTGACGACGCGGGCGCCAGCAGGGAGCAGCGCCAGCTCGCGGGCGCCGATGATGCCGCGCGTCTCGCCGTTGAGCGGGGTATGCACGGTGAGGATGTCGACCTGTCGTAGCAGGTCGTCCAGGTAGGGGTGCAGGGTGACGTGCAGGCGCTCGGCCACCTCAGGCACGATATAGGGGTCGTAGGCGATCACGTTCATGCCGAAGCCGTGCGCCCGGCGCGCCACTTCGCTGCCCACGCGGCCCAGCCCCACGATGCCGAGCGTCTTGCCGAGCAGCTCCATGCCCAGGAACAGGCTACGGTCCCAGCGGCCGGCGCGCAACGACGCGTTGGCCTGGGGCAGGGTACGCACCAGCGCGCACAGCAGCGACATGGTGTGCTCGGATGTGGTCACCGTATTCCCGGTTGGCATATTGAGCACCAGCACGCCGCGCCGCGTCGCCGCCGGCACGTCGATGTTGTCGATGCCGACGCCAGCGCGGGCGACCACGCGTAGCGAGGGCGAGGCTCCCAGAACCCTGGCCGTGACGCGGGACTCGCTGCGCACCACTAGCGCATCGTAGCGGCCCTCGATCAGCGCGGCCACGAGGGCGTCCTCGTCGAGCCCGCGGCGCACATCGACGCGCGCCTGAGCGCGCAGCAACTCCATCCCCGGTTCAGCGAACACGTCCGCCACCAGGATCGCCGGCCGGGTGGCCGACGCCTGCCGCGCCGGCGCATCCTCATCGTGCGTATCGCCTCTCCTGTCGATCTCCGCGCGGTCCGTCTCTATCATCGTGTGCGTTCCCTCCACTCCCTGTGTTCAAGTCCCGAGCCCTGGCTCCTAAACGCTGCCGCATGCTCCAACCATTATGTATTCTCGCATGCTTGCGGCTCTCTCCGCCCACTTCCCCTCATACACCCACTCTCCCTCATACAGTAGGCAGAGTCTGTGAAAAGTCGTCAGCGCGGTGATGGGGGCATCTCTGGGAGCGCGGGCGTGGGGCCCCCCCGGGGTGGCCCGTCCCTGGTTCAGCGCCGGGACGGGCGAGACGCCCGCGCTCCCAGGTCGACAATTCACAGGCCCTGATACAGTAGGGAGGGAGTTGGGCGGTCGCGGGAACGCAGTGGTACAATGCATGTATCGAAGACAGCGGGCGTCACGCGCCCTGTACGTAGGAATGGCTAACACACCATGCTCGTCAAATGCATCGTTGAGAGTGTTCGCATTAACCTGGCGAACAACACGCGGGTGGTTATCCTCAAGGACTCGAAGATCGAGCGCTACCTGCTCATCTGGATCGGCGAGGATGTCTCCTTCGCTATCGCCTCCGAGCTACAGGGGGCACGGTATGAGAGGCCACTAACGCACGACCTCGTGCAGACCATCATCGAGCGCCTGGGCGCCAAGGTCACCGAGGTCGTGGTCAACAACATGGAGAGCGACGTCTATTACGCACTGGTGACGATCCAGCAGGGCGATACGACGATGCAGATCGACGCGCGGCCCAGCGACGCTATTGCCCTTGCGGTGCGTGCTGGCGTCCCGATCTACGTGGAGGAGGATGTCCTCTCGCAGTACGCCGTGACCGTCTCAACCCCGAGCGAGGAGGAAGACAAGTTGGGCGTCTTCCGCGACTTCGTCAACCAACTCGACTTCTAATCACCAGTTCTCCCCCAGGCCCGAGGCTGAGACGCTGGTCATCTCGGCATGAAGGGCCTGGAAGTCCGCACCGACCGCCCGTTCCTCGCGAGGCGTGGGTGCCCCGGCAACGAGCCCCGGCAGGTCCCGTGCAAGCGCACTCCATTGCGTAAACGCTGGAGGGTATGAGAGTACCGCGCCGTCGCGCCCCCGCTCCAGGTGTTCCTGCTCCAGGCGCCGTGGCGGGTCTTGCGGGCTCTGTTGCAGCCCTTGTTCCTGGGTCTGACCCACGAGCGCACCCGGCAGGCCGAGACGCCATTCCTCCAGGAGAGCGGCCGAGGGGCAGGGCAGGATGCCGCCCGCGACCAGGCGGTCCTCGTCCGCGATCTCTCCGAAAAGATCGACCGCCAGCGGGAGGACGCTGCGCGCCGCCGTGGCGAGCCGGCCCGCGCTCTCGGGCGTCCCGTCGCGCAGGCGCTCCCACCACGTCGCGTCGTGGAGCAGATGGTAGTGCTCCTCGCGCGCCATCTTGCGCGCCGCCGCGGCCAGCGGCCCGTAGAGCGAATCGCGCAGGGCGTCGATACGGATCGCATCCGCCAGGTCATAGAGGTAGTGGCGGGCGATGGTGTGCGCCCAGTCGCCGTTCGGCCGCTCCACCAGCGCGACGTGCCGATACTCCGGTGCCGTACGACGCAGGGCCAGGCGGTCAGGGTCGCCGCCGCTCAGCCGGGCGGCCAGCCCATAGAGGAGGGTGGCGTGGCCGAGTTCGTCCTGTGCAATCGAGGAGAAAGCCACGTCCTCTTCGATCTGCGGCGCGAAGCCCGTCCACTCCGAATCGCGGTGCCCCAGGACCAGCTCATCGTCGGCCCAGGAGAGCAAGTAGGTTGCCAGGGCCGCGCGCGTCGGCCCATCCAGGATCAGGCCTCCGCCCAGGGAGTTCCGTGTCTCGTCGCTCATACCGTCGGCTCCATTATCATCGTGGCTCGGTTAGGTTTTCTTGCGCAGGAGTCTCCTCCAGCGTGACATCTTCGTAGATCCTAGCCATCGAACTGTGCAGATCAACGCTGGCGAAGCTGACCTCCTGCCCCTCGACGAAGGGATACAGGATCCAGGCGCCGTTGTCGCCACGACGGTAGCAATCCACGCTCAAGTGCGTGGGGTCGATGAGAACGTACTCCCGCAACGAGTCCATCTGGCGATAGAAGGCAAATTTCCTACCGCGGTCGAAGGCTTCGGTCGAGGACGAGACGACTTCGACGATAAGCGTGGGGTGGCGCTTGGTGTACGCTGCCTCGGCCGTCCGGTCGCGCTCGTCACGGGTGACCAGCGCGTCGGGGTAGAAGTAGCGGCCCGCGTCGTTCACCTGCACCTTCATATCCATCACATAGGTGCGACATGGACGACCGCGGAGGTGGTCGCGCAGCAAGGCTCCCACGTTCAGCGTGATCGTGACATGCGCGTCGCTCGCACCGGTCATGGCATAGACGTAACCATCGATGTACTCATGCCTGACCTGGCTGTGCTGCTCGCCCTCTACGTAGTCCTCGACGGTTATGTAGACATCGTCGGGGTTGGCAGCCATTGGCTTGTCCTCCTGGTTGATTTCCCATCACCTTGTACTGGTCGGCCCAGTTGGCTCAGGCCCGTGTCCCTCTCCAGTGTACGAGGTCCCGTGTACCCTGGAGGCGTTGCATCTCGACGACGCGCCGTCACAGGTCGTTTGGGCCTGAACGGCGTGGATAAGATTGAGGGAGGGCACGATGTCCGAATCCGCCGAGCGTGAGGAGTCCACGTCCGGCGTCACGCTGCCCGATAACTCCGATGGGAGTGGGGGCGCCGACAAGGACGAGGAGGTGTGGTTGGCGGCGCTGACGCGCTACGAAGGGTTAGAGATGGGCCGGCGCAAGGTCGAGATCACCAGCATCATCCGGCCGGTGTTGGAGCGGCTGCAGCGGGATGCCCACTCGGTGGAGGATCTGCGCCGGTTCTACCATGCTGGCGACGAGTGGTGGTTGGCTATTGCCAGGGACGGCTACCCCGACCAGCCGCGCATGTGGGAGCGCGCCCGCACCGCGGACGTGACCTACGGCATCCGCTACAAGCAGGTGACGAGTGACGAGTGACGAATGACGAGTGACGAGTGACGAGTGACGAGTGACGAGTGACGAGTGAGATAGTCCTATAGCGGTACAAGGTCTATAATCACGTGGGGTTAGGGCGTGACAGCGGTCGTACCTGTTCACTCGTCACTCGTCACTAACCACTCGTCACTTGCCTGGAGGGAACACATGGAGACAACGGCGTCTATCATGGGCGCGACCGCGGCGGCCGAGCCCAAACACGTCGCTCTGGGGCTGAGCCGGGACCAACTACTCGAGATGTACGACCTGTTGCTGCAGGCGCGTCTGCTCGACCAGAAGATGTGGGTGCTCAACCGGCAGGGGAAGGCGGCTTTCGTCATCTCGTGTCAGGGTCAGGAGGCCGCTCAGGTTGGCTCGGCCTATGCCCTGGATCGCCAGAAGGACTATTTCCTACCCTACTACCGCGACCTGGGCGTGGTGCTGACGCAAGGGATGACCATGCGCGACGTCATGCTTGGCGTTTTTGCCCGGCGCGACGATCCTTCGAGCGGAGGGCGGCAGATGCCCGCCCACTGGGGTTCGCGCCGCCGCAACATCATTACGCAGTCGAGCGTAGTGACCTCGCAACTTCCGCACTGCGCCGGACTGGGACTCTCCTTCCGCATCAAGGGGCAAGATTCCGTCGCCATCACGTACTTCGGCGAAGGCTCGACCAGCCAGGGCGACTTCCACGAGGCGCTCAACTGGGCCGGGGTGCATAAGCTGCCCTGTATCTTCGTGGTCGAGAACAACCAATACGCCATTACCGAGCCCCAGGAGAAGCAGATGGCGGTGCGCGACGTGGCCGACCGCGCCGCGGGCTACGGCCTGCCCGGCATCGTGGTCGACGGCAACGATACCCTCGCCGTCTACGAGGCCACGCGCGAGGCGGCGCGCCGAGCGCGCGCGGGCGATGGCGCGACCCTGATCGAGGCCAAGACCTACCGCCTCGTCCCCCACTCCAGCGACGATAACGACCGCCGTTACCGCACCTCCGAGGAAGTCGAGGAGTGGCGGCAGCGCGATCCCCTTGACCGCTTCAAGAGCTACCTGCTGGCCCAGGGCTTCCTCGACGAGGAGACCGATCAAGCCATGCGCGCCCGCATCAAGGCGCTGGTCGACCGTTCCACCGATGAGGCCGAAGCCGCTGCTCCCCCAGACCCCGATAGCCTGACCCGGCACGTGTACGCTGAATAGTAGGCAGTAGGCAGTAGGCAGTAGGCAGTAGGCAGTTATTGGTCGTTGAGTATGTCGTCCTTGGTAGTGGAGAGATCACAAACTGCCTACTGCCTACTGCCTACTGCTATGGAGTGACCCAATGTCAACGAAGACAATGATCGAGGCCATCCGCGAGGGGATGGCCGAGGAGATGCGGCGCGACGAGCGCGTGATCGTGATGGGCGAAGATGTCGGCGTCGGGGGCGGGGTCTTCGGCGCGACGCAAGGGCTGCACGCAGAGTTCGGCGAGTTGCGCGTCATCGACACGCCGCTCTCCGAGTCGTCGATCGTCGGCGTGGCCATCGGCGCGGCCTTCAACGATATACGGCCCATCGCCGAGATGCAGTTCGCGGACTTTATCTTCCCCGCCATGAACCAGATCGTGAGCGAGGCGGCGCGCATCCGCTACCGCTCCAACGGCGACTTCAATTGCCCTATCGTCATCCGCGCGCCCTATGGCGGCGGCGTCCACGGCGCGCTCTACCACTCGCAGAGCGTCGAGGCCATCTTCCACCACGTCCCCGGCCTCAAGATCGTGGCCCCCGCCACCCCCTACGACGCCAAGGGCCTGCTCAAAGCGGCCATCCGCGACCCCGATCCCGTCATGTTTTTCGAGCACAAGCGCACCTATCGGTTGGTCAAGGGCGAGGTGCCGGCGGAGGACTATGCCCTGCCCATCGGACGCGCCGGGGTCAAGCGCGAGGGCACGGACCTCACCGTCATCTCCTACGGCCTGGTGTTGCACACCGTGCTCGACGTGGCCGAGGCGCTGGCCGACGAGGAGGGGCTGTCGGTCGAGGTGGTCGACCTGATGACCATCAAGCCGCTGGACAAGGAGACGATCCTGGCCTCGGTGCGCAAGACCGGCAAGGCGCTGGTGGTCCACGAGGACAACCTGACCGGCGGCGTCGGCGCCGAGGTCGCCGCCATCATCGCCGCCGAGGCGTTCGAGTGGCTTGACGGGCCGGTGCGCCGCCTCTGCGCCCCCGATGTGCCCGCGATGGGCTTCGCCAGCACGCTCGAGCACGCCTTCATGCCCGATGTCCCGCAGGTACGCGACGCCATTGTGAGCCTGGCGGCGTACTAATCGCCTTGTCCGGCGTGGCCCTTGCGCATGCGTCCCGTGCCGCTCCTGACGCTGAAGGGGCAAGGGGTTGGCGCGCGACCCAGGAGAGCGCATAGGCCTATCCCTTTTTGCGGTGCGTCGCCGTCCGACCGCCTGACCTTTCGAGGCCAGACGGCCTCACAACCATGGGGCGCGCCCATTGGTCAGGGTGTACCCCGAGATTGTGATGGTGGGTGTGATCGAGCCTGCGACCGCGGTCGCAGGCCCTGTCTCACAACCATGGGGCGCGCCCATTGGTCAAACGGAGCTTGACAGCACCCGGTCTCATGGGTACCATTCTGATGACCGTGCTAGGCGGGGCGCTAGCGGTGCCCTGAACCCGAAATCCGCTTTACGCGGGGCTGAGTGCACGCCTGCGACCTGTCTTCATGGGGCCTACCATGGGCGGTGACGTCGAGGGTTTGAGTTCTTGGACGGCGGAGCCCTGTGAACCGCGTCAGAGCCGGAAGGCAGCAGCGCTAAGCGGCAAGCTCTGGGTGCTCCAGGAGTGCTTGGACCTGAGCCATCAAGCGTGCGACACCTCGTGGAGCGGGACAAAGCGTGTGCACGGTCTATACCTTTTGCGCTGTCGTACTGTAGCGCCCTATACGCCTTGTACCTGTAACCGACACGAGGACGATGATGGAGCAAGGGTGCCTCGCGACCACCCCCGACACTACGAACCCCGCCATACCACACACCGCGCAATCGCTCTACCGCACCTGGCGCTCGCGCGACTTCGCCGAGGTGGTTGGTCAGGGTCATGTCACCCAAACCCTGCGCAACGCTGTGCGCACCCACTCGGTCGGCCATGCCTACCTCTTCACGGGACTGCGCGGCACCGGCAAGACCAGCACCGCGCGCATCCTGGCCCGCGCCGTCAACTGCCTCAACCCGCGCGAGGGCGAACCCTGCAATGAGTGCGCGCCCTGCCGCAGCATCCTGGAGGGGCGCTGCCTCGACGTGTTGGAGATCGACGCGGCCTCGCACAACGGCGTGGAATACGCCCGTGACTTGATCGAGAAGGTGCACTACGCGCCCTCTGAAGTGCGGCGCAAGGTCTATATAATAGACGAAGTGCATATGCTCTCCACCCCGGCGTTCAACGCCCTGCTCAAGACGCTGGAGGAGCCGCCCCCGCACGTGCTGTTTGTGTTGGCCACGACCGACGCACAGAAGGTGCCGGACACGATCACCTCACGCTGCCAGCGCCTCGACTTTCGCGCCATCGATCTCAGCGACATCAGCGGCCGCCTGGCCTACATTTGCAACGAAGAAGGTATCGCGGCCGACGCGGCGGCATTAGACCTTATCGCCGAGCAGGCCACTGGATCGCTGCGCGACGCGCTGAGTTTGCTGGAGCAGGTACGCGCCTACGAGACGACCGCGATCGGCGTGGCCGAGGTTGAAGAGGCGCTGGGCATGGTGCGCCGCGAGACGCTCTCCGGACTGACCGAGCATATCGTCGATGGCGATATCGGCGCCGCGCTGTCACTAATTGGTGAGCTTGCCGCCGCGGGCGCCGATGTGCGCCAGTACGCCAGGCAATTGATCCACTACTGGCGCGACCTGCTGTTACTGTGCGCCATTGGCCCGGCTGCCGCGCGGGCGCGCAGCCACGACCCACGCGCCATGGCCCTCGCCGCTCGGTTGAGCACGTCCGACGTCACCGCCATCCTGAAGACGATCTTGCAGCCCGACTACAGTGGGCGTCGTAGCGCGTCGGCGCAATGGCAACTGGAACTTGCGGTGGTCGAGGCCTGCCAGCACTTCGATAGTGGTCGGGAGAGCGCCGGCGGCCGCCCTCAGACGGAGACGCGTCGGACGCCCATAGCGTCGATATCGACAAACGCTGCCGAGGCGACGCTACCACGTCCGTCCAAGACGCCTGCTCCGACGGCAGCCGCATCGGCTATCGCTACGTCGACGCTCCCACCGGTGTCCAGACCGACAACAGCGGAATCGTTGGGGTCGGGACAGGAGCCGATGTCTGACATGAGCATGCCGCGAGCGTCCGCGACCGCCGTCGATCCACCTACCGCGATAGCGGAGCCTTGGAATGGCGGTGAGATGGGGTCCGCCGCGCCACCGTTGGTGAAGGAGCCTGATGGGGTCTACGAGATGACGGCCTCCGCGACGCCTCCCGGGCCGGCAACGGCGCCAAGCGACCCGGCTAACGCAGGGGTTGGAGGCGCGCCGCGACGCGAGCCAGAGACGGCGCGCGAGCCGCAACAACAACCGCAACCACGCCAGGCGGCCGAGGCATCGGCCGTCACATTGGTTCCGGCGGTCATGACCGCAGAGCCTGGACGCCAGGCGACGGTGACACACGACGTGCGCGAGGTGTGGAGGACAATGCTCGGAGTGTTGTCTCCTATGTTGAAGCAATCGCTCGATTCGACGAGCAAACCGGTGCGGTTTGAGGGTACAACGATGGTTCTCGCATGGCTGCCGGGCTCGAACTCATTCACGCGCGGCATCGTCGAGAAGGCGACGACGCGGACGCAGATCGAGGATGCGCTTGCAACGATCGTCGGGCAGCCGGTGCGGGTACGCTATGATACAGTGGACCGACCCGCGACGTCCCATGCCAATGGCCCCAGTGGCAACGCCAATGGTCATGGTGGCAATGGTACTGGTGGCAACGCCAACGGCAAGGCTCCGCCCACTGTTCGCGGGGACGCGGCCCCGCGCGACACCTTTGTCGACGACGCCGAGCGGACGCTGCGCGGTTTGCACATGGCGCCGAAGCGTCCGTGATCGCGGGTGTTGGGGAGCGGGGATGTCGCGCTGGCAACCCGAGCACGAGGGCGACGAAACGATACATAGATGACGGAATAGAGTTCGGCGAGTTCCTCGCTGGCGTGCCGCGCCGGCGTGATTTGTACGGCCGGCCATCACGACAACGACGACAGCGACGACAACGTAGGGAGGACACGGCCGGCCATCACGACAACGACGACAGCGACGACAACATAGGGAGGACGTAGAGAGATGGGCTTCAACCAACGCGACATGATGCGTCAGATCGAGCAGATGCAGCGTAAGATGGAAAAGGCGCAGGAAGAGGTTGCCGCCTCCACGGTCGAGGGCTCCGCTGGCGGCGGCGTCGTCACCGTGTCCATGAGCGGCGACCAGGAGATGCGCTCGATCACGATCCAGTCCGAGGTGGTCGACCCCGACGATATCGAGACGCTGCAAGACTTGGTCGTCGCCGCCGTGAGTGACGCCCTGGAGCGGTCCAAGAAGCTACAAGCTGATCGGCTCGGCGAGGTGACCGGCGGCCTGGGCCTGCCGCCTGGGCTGGGGTTCTAAAGGACTAATCATGGACAGCATCGCGGCGTCGGTGTCCCGGCTGATCGATGAGTTCGTCAAGCTGCCAGGCGTTGGACCGAAGACGGCCCAACGCCTGGCGTATTTTGTCTTGCGCCAGCCCGAGGGCGAGGCGCGGCGGTTGGCAGAGGCGATCGTGCAGGTCAAAGAGCGCGTGGTGCTGTGCTCGGTCTGCTTCAATGTGACCGAGCACAGTCCCTGCGCCATCTGCGCCAACCCCGCGCGCGACCACGCCAAGATCTGCGTGGTCGAAGAGCCGCTCGATATCACGGCGCTGGAGCGAACGAACGTCTACCGCGGTGTCTACCACGTGCTGCACGGCGCGCTCAATCCTATCGAGGGCATCAATCCCGACGACATCAAGATGGCCGAGTTGGTCGAGCGCGTCCGCCGCGACACGATTGAGGAGATCATCGTGGCGACCAATCCCAACCAGCTTGGCGATGCCACGGCCGCCTGGATCGTGCACCAGTTGACGCCGTTCCACGTTCACTTGACGCGTCTTGCCCGCGGGCTGCCGATGGGCGGCGACCTGGAGTACGCCGACGACGTCACCTTACGCCGTGCCCTGGAGGGGCGCAGAGACGTGGAGTAGGATGAGCGTCAGCCGCCATCCTCAGCCTCCATTTCCCATCCCCTCCGCCTCTGACAGGTTGGATGTGTAGAGGGATACGCGGCGGCGTGAGCGTTTCTGCCCCAAACGGCGTCGCCACGACGCACTGGACGACGTATCCCAAAATTTGCCTCCCATTTTGCTTGACACGCCCAGATGGGGGTAGTATAGTTATCTTTGTCCCCTGCGGACAGGCACTTTAAAAGCTGAAGATTGAGAGATAATCCGACCGGTCCCAAGCCGGTTGGGCAAAGAAATCTGACCGGTCGCAAGCCGGTTGGACTGTCGGCTTATCCGATGGTCCAACTCGTCAAGCGGCGCCGGTTGGAACGATACAGGTTCTATTGCGCCGGTCAATTTTTTCTTCGTAAGTAGTGGACCTTTGGGTTCGCTCTGTCATGGAGAGTTTGATCCTGGCTCAGGACGAACGCTGGCGGCGCACCTAAGACATGCAAGTCGGACGGCTCCTTCTTCGGAGGGGGTAGTGGCGGACGGGTGAGTAACACGTGGGCAACCTGCCCTGGCGTGGGGGATACCACCGGGAAACCGGTGTTAAGACCGCATACGCTCTCCGGCCAAGGGGCGGGGGAGGAAATGCTCTGTGAGGGGCAGCGCGTGGAGGGGCTTGCGGCGGATTAGGTAGTTGGGGGGGTAACGGCCCACCAAGCCGACGATCCGTAGCTGGTCTGAGAGGACGGCCAGCCACACCGGGACTGAGAGACGGCCCGGACTCCTACGGGAGGCAGCAGTTAGGGAATTTTCCCAATGGGCGCAAGCCTGAGGGAGTGACGCCGCGTGGGGGATGACGCTTTTCGGAGTGTAAACCCCTTTTCGGAGGGACGAGATGGACGGTACCTCCGGAAGAAGCCCCGGCTAACTACGTGCCAGCAGCCGCGGTAATACGTAGGGGGCGAGCGTTGTCCGGAATCACTGGGCGTAAAGGGCGCGTAGGCGGGCTGGCACATCCCTCGTGAAAGCGCCCGGCTCAACCGGGCGAGGACGGGGGTGATGGCCGGGCTGGAGGGTGGTAGAGGCAGGTGGAAGTCCCGAAGGAGTGGTGAAATGCGTAGAGATCGGGAGGAACACCGGTGGCGAAGGCGGCCTGCTGGGCCACACCTGACGCTGAGGCGCGACAGCCGGGG
>JAABUX010002113.1_pt1 | contig 28617 bp, 15 predicted proteins | sample 5561851 | NCBI WGS metagenome assembly JAABUX01 (sample SAMN10711883, study PRJNA513361) | rock metagenome | isolation source: Antarctica rocks | place: Antarctica: Victoria Land, Richard Nunatak red sandstone | collected 2016-01-03 | reverse complement strand
CCTCCTTAATAATACCTTTTATAATTAAGTCTACTCCTAAAGCTTTATACTTACTCTAATACCTTTTATTACCTCTTTACTTATAATATTAGTTTATAGCTTCTTAGTAGATATCTAGAGTAGTTAAGTCCTTAAGTAGTATATAACTCTTCTTTTTAAGAGTAGTTATAATCCTTTTAAGATTATCTTATAAAGAAAAATATTTATTATTAATTACCTTTACTTATATACTATAAAGGTTTATTTTAATAGGCGTAGTTATAAAGACTATAAATTAAGGGTAAAGATTCTATTAAAGTAGGGGTTAGTATATTATATAAGATAATAATAAAACTTAATATAAAAGTAAGTTCTTACCTTAAGTTGTTATAATATATTAGGTAAACCCTACTTATATTATAATTATAAGATATACTATCTATTAAGCTCCTAGCTAATTCTTACATAATAAGTATATTTATATCTTAGACTTTATTCTTCTTTAAAAGGAGTACTATTATTATATCCTTCTTCCTTTATATATTATATTATAGGAGCTTTAGTCCCTTTAGATTATTTATTAAGTAGATAAGAGTTAATTCTTTACTTATATATAAACTAACTATTAGGTTAGGATTTAATTCTAACTTTTAGAATTAACTAAATACTTAATTATAACTCTTAGAATTAACTTAAATACTTAATTCCTATTATAAGAATTAATTAAAAACCTCTTAATTCCTTAATAATTTAAGTTAACTTAACTTTAATTACTAAGGTACTAATTACCCCGTATAATATTAAGATACTAAATCAGTTTTCTTATATTAAAAATTTAGATTTATATTAGTTACTTTCTTCCTAGTATTATTAATATTTATATTACCTTTCTATATTACTTATCTCTCCTTTTATACTTAAAGCCTATAAAATATTAACTCCCCTAAATATTATAATAAGTTTAATAGGCCCTAATAATAATTAAGTTATTAATTTAGGATCTAATAATTTTAATATACCTAACTTTATATTAAGTAGTATTTATTCTAGCTAATCTAGTTAGGTTAGCTAGGATATATTTAATATAACTTTTTATAAAAAGAGAGAAATTTAATAGAATATTATTAAGTATATTAAGGAAGAATACCTAGGATTAAGATTTAAAGAAAATGTTTAATATATTAAATAGACTCTAAGTACTAATAACTAATTTAAAGTATAGTAGTTATAAACTACTACTAGTTAGAGTATTAAAATAAAGTCTAATATAAAGATAAAGGATCCCCTTAAGTAATCAAGTATATATAAGAAGTATAATAAGATTCCCTTAAGTTATACTTATTAATATAAATCTTAAATACCTTATTATATACTTATATTATAAATAATTAAAGTGTTATATTATAACCTTATTCCTCTCTTACCTCTTATATTTTCAGAGGTTATAACTCTTTATTAAGCTTTTCTTAATTATCTTATTTATTATCTCTAATATAAGGAGTTTTAATAATAGTAAGGCCCTCTCCTTTATTACTTCTCCCTCTCTCTTCTCTTATATAATTATTAGTAGCTAGGCTATCCTTATAATCTTTAATCCTAGGAGATTCTTCTTATTTTATTAGATAATAGCCTCCTTTACTTCTTTTTATTTTAATATATTTATTACCTTCTTTAATACCTTATATATTATAATTAAGAATATTTATCTTAAAAACTTTATCAAATTATATATCCTCCTTACTTAATTATTATTCTCCTCTAACTCTTCTCTTACTTCTATCTTTATTATAAATAATATTAGGTTACCTTTAATTAGTAGGTACCTTATTATTATAATCTCTTAAGTCTTTAATAGTATAATTATCTTAAACTTCTTAATTAAGTACTTCCTTATAAGCGTACTTACTACCTCTTTTTTAACCTTATTATTAATTTAGATTATTAATATCCTAGACTTCCTATTATTTATTACCTCAAGCTTTTCTCTTATAATATTACTTATTAATATTATAATAAATAACTCCTTAAGGCTTATATTACTAGTTCTTATACTTATAAAGCTCTAGCTTACTATTTATACCTAGCTCCTCCTACTCCCTTATATTATCTTACCTTAGGATTATCCTTTTATTATCTTATATACCTCCTTTAACTATTAATTTGCCTTTATAGTAAATTCTTAGACTAATTATTAGGTTAGGATTTAATTCTAACTTTTAGAATTAACTAAATACTTAGTACCTAATTTAGGTACCAACCTAAATACTTAATTCCTACTATTAGAAGTAACTAAAAACGGCTTAATTCCTTAGTATTTTAAGTTAACTTAACTTAAATTACTGTAGTACTAATAATTAGTAAGGGATATTAAATTAATCTAAGAATAGTTTAATTTCAATCTAGTTTTAGAATTATTTTTAGCCTTGAATTTTTAGCCTAAACCCTTTTTATCCTATTCTTAAGAATATATATTACCTTTTTATATTACTTAGAAATATTACTAAAAATATTAGTAATATTATTAAAAATAGTATTAAAAATAGTATTAATAATATTAAATATAGTACTATCTTTAATTATATACTATAAATAAAGTCTTAGTAATTTAAGTTAATACTTAATTCCTATTAAGGAACTAACTTAAATACTTAGTACTTACTTTAAGTACTAACCTAAATACTTAATTCCTACTTTAGGTATTAAAATACTAAGACTTAAGTTAGGTACTTAACTTAAGTTTAAAGTACTAACTTAATACATTTAGTTTATAAAGTCTTTTATATACTTAAGCCTTACCCTTACTATCCTCCTTATCTTATACGTTATTCCTCCTCTTAATATATCTTAAGTAGTTATAATAGCTTTTAAGGCCTTTATTAATATCCTTTTAATATATATTCCCTTATCCTTAAGCTCCTTTCCCCTTATTAGGGCCCTTAGCCCTTATATAAGTACCCCTCCTTTACTTCCTAGTTTATTACCTTTATTATTATTATTATCTATATTTCCTCCTCTAATATTATATCCTAATATTAGGACTTATCTTATAATATATTAAAGTAGGTTTTCTAATTTTTCTTAATTAATTTAAGTTTAATTATTAAACTTCTTATAAAAATAGATAATCTTAACTTATAGCTTATAAATAAGTATATCTAATATTTATATATAACTTATATTAATATAATTATAATATTAAGTAATAGTTAGTATAAAGCCTTACTAATATGGAGTATTAGTAATATTAAATAACTTAAGTATATAAAAGGGCTAAGTAAAGAAAATAATAGTAAAAATAATATTAATAAGTAGAAGTTTTTATCTAGGAGTTAATAGTTCTAGGGTTTCTTTTATAATATTAATAAGTATAGTTAGTTATACTTACTACTATAAAATAGATTTATAGACCTCCTTAATTAATATAAATAGATATTAGAATAAGTATATAAACTAATTAATTAACTAAATTAACTTATATTTATAACTTTGATATAATATTAATTAAAGGGAATAATTATATTATAAAAACTTATATATATATTATATATACTTAAAGTAATCTCTTTTTATATAATAGAAAAGGTAGTTTTTAGGATCTTAAACTAATTTTAAAACTTTTAACTTTAGGAGCTAATAGATTAGCGGGGTTTAGTCCGTTTTAGCTTAAACCTTAAAAATTAGCCTATTTAGTTATTTTAGCTATATAATATGACGTAATATCTATAGGTTCTATTATTAGTAATATCGCTAACACGCCTAAGTATAAGTCCCCCCCTACGGGCTACTTAAGCTTCTAGGGCGGCCTTCCTAAATTACTAATATAGTAAGGATATAAATAATATTAATTATTATATTAGTAATACTAACTTTTATATCTAGGGATTAGTATACTATTTTATAAGTCCTCTTATACTTAATAATAGCTTAAAGCTAAAGTTTACTTAAATCTATACTCTTAATAATACTTAGGACTAGTTAAATACTTATTACTATTATTCTAATAACTTAAATTAATAGACCTTTATCCTTACTTAATACTACTTATATACTATTAATTTATATATTTAAGCTTCTAAATTATTATAATTACTTGATAGAAGATAAATAGCTATATTTAATTAAGATAACAAGTACTTAAATCTAATAATAAGACTTAAATTATTAAAACTATAATACTTATAATTACCTTATATTTATAAAGATTACCTATATTATTTTTATATTAGATAATACTTATAAAGGTTAGATTAAATATAATATTTATATTAAAATAAGAGAAGGAGGTCTTATATTAATAATAGATTAGTATCCTTTTTATATAACTTTATAATATCCTTTACTATTCCTATTTAAGAAATAATTATAATATAAAAATATAATTACATCTTATAAGCTAGTTATTTACTTCCTATTAATTATTTATTATATATATCTTAATATAATTATATTATAACTACCCTAGCCTATTATAGTATAAATACTAATAAAGATAAAATTAAGAATAAGGAAAGTCTAAATACTAATAATAAGTATATAACTTAAGGATATAATAAGTTAATATAATTAATAAGGTATTAATTTTATATTAAATAAATATAAGTAAGACTCTTAAACCTCTTTTTAATAGATTTTAGCCTAATCTTACTTAAGCTCTACCCTAATTTTATTATATCTTATATACTAAATATATTATAAATTTACCTAGGCTTCTTTAATTATATAATATATATAGGACGCCTTTTTAATTATTAGGTTATTAATACTTAGGCTTTAATTAAGCTAAATAATCTTAATTAGTATTAGTAGAACTAACAAATAATTAGGGCTAACTACTATATAAGACTTATAGATAGGCTTAGTATTAACCCTAATATATCTCTTAAGAATATTAGTTTTAAGGTAACTATACTCTTAATAATAATACTAGGAAGCTTATATTATATAAAAGTAAATATTAATGGACTAGCGCCAGAATCTTTCTGGCGTTCATAATCCACTTTGTAGCTTCGTCTTCCTCCCTGGTCCTGATTCAATTACTCTTGATAGTCGCCTGTGCATCTTGCCTCATCCAGTTGGTGTTGACATCAGCAAGGGCACCAAGTTGCCATGGATTTTAGCGAAGCCCCTATATCCGTCCTGACATGGCAAGGGCACCCAGTTGCCACGGATTTCAGCAAAGCCCCTAGATCCGTCCCAACATGGAAGGGTCACGTTGAAACTACAAGAGACGCGTTGTTAATCTTCGAAGCTTGTCTTAACGGGACCCTTTAATTCTGCCCCCGCCGGCCGCCGAAAGAATTGATTGTCAGTGGAGATGTGTCTGTCTGCGATGAGGCAAACTCTGGCATCCAGCGATGGAGGGACGGCATTCCCTGCAGTCCCAGTCGAATTCTCATCCATTTTTTGGTGTATCGCGAGCTCCATGGCGGGTTTCCGCGGTGGAAGACCACCACGACCTGGTGTACCTCACCCTGGCCCAGCTTCGAGCACCGCAAGACCAGCGACCGACAAACGGGTGTCCTCATTTCATCCACCGACAAAAGCGGTGGGAGGAGAAGAGGACCACCATGAAACGGCGAGTCGCAGCATCGTCAAACACAACGGTCTGCTCAAGAAAACCATGACTGTCACCGTCAATACTTATAAGTATCATCTGATTGCTTACTACTCAATCAATGACGAAAACTTGAAGACGCCAAGGGTCTACTCTCTCTTGAATAACCTGTGGATCCGGAAAGACCTCTTGTCCAGGTTCGCTTCGGTTGATTTTGATGATACCGGGAAAAAGATCTTCGATCACATAGGAGGCTCTCAACACGTTCACTCTGCTCATCGTCAGAATGCACAAATACATATTGCACCAGCCCACAATTTCTATCCGGCCCAACTCTCCCCAACCTTTTCCCGCCAGAACGTTTGTGTGTCGGCACAGCCTCCGCCTGCTGGGACAAGCTCTACTGTCATACTCCCCTCCACAACCGCCCCTTACTATCAACAACAACAACCCGTTGTCTGCAACTGGGAGTTTCAGGATCAACAGCACTCCCAGCGATCAGGGCATCAGCTGCCGCAGCATCAAAACCAGCAAGCAGAGTGTGCAGCCCCACCATGGTACGTCATACCACAACCCTTAGCGACATGGCCTTGGGGTAATGAACTACGGACGGCACCTGAGACACAGGGTAGCTACGACGCCCCTCATTATTGGGCACCTCAGATCGAAGCTGTGGCACATTTGGTTGAAGGATAAGGCTCCATCATCCTTGCGTCGGCGGCGATGATGCGGTCAAGCGAGCGGCGTCTTCTTCATTTCGTTGTCTTGGAGCTACGGCTCCATTTAGTGCGGCTTCTGGCTCTTGGTTCAGAAGTTCTTCATTCTCATTGGCGGAGGCTAGGAGAGTATTGTATTGCGAATGACTATCTGGGTGCCTCGATTCCCTGCTTCTCTCATACTAGCTTGGTCCAAGCGCTCCTGCTGCTCTTGCCTTTCCCGTTCGAATTGTTCTTGCTGCTCTCGCCTTCTCGGCTTCTGCTGTTGCCGCTTTCGCTCCAGTTGCTCATGCCTCTCCCGCTCCAGTTGCTCTTATCGCTCTAGCTCCAAATGCTCTACTCTTTCCCACTCCAGCTGCTCTCGCCTCTCCCGCTCCTGCTGCTCTTCCCACTACCGCTCCAACCTTTCTTGCCTCTGCCACTCCTGCTGGTCTCTCCTGGTTTCATAGTTCTTCGGTCAGACGCTCTTGTTCCAATCTCTCCTGGTGCAAGGCATATTGTTCAGGGATATATCATACACCTGCAAATCGTATCTTTCGTTCGTGCCCTCTTTCCTGTGGTCGGGAGCTGCTTGAGCTTGAGTGTGATCGTCCCGTTGCAGGAGGCCAGATTCACGTGTGGCGCTGTCCGCGTTGGTCCAGGCGTGCCTGCCAAAGAATGCAACAAAGACCGACCGGCGGACGAAGAAAGACGTAAGACCTTCGCCGTATTCGTCGCCTGAATCATAGTCATTGTTGAGATACAGGAACTCGCTATCTTCTTCATAGGTCTGCTGGCGGGGAAGCCTGAGTCTGAATCTCTCGACGGCCGCCGGTGACAAGCACAGGCTTTAATAGTGTATGTGTAGCCGCCGCAGTCGTGGAATGTGGGTATTCCTTCAACGTGGTGATTTCAGGCGACTCGAATCCCAAGTATTGTGCCGGCTCAGCAAATTTCCGCAGCACTGCCTTATCCACCTCCTTTTTTGGTATTGCTCGAAGGATTTCTCCATGGAGCTTCTTAGGCATGTCGACGAAGTTGCGCATAAGACCAGTGTATGCTGCTTCAGCTGGCGCGGAAGGTATTTAAGGTGGCGCCAGGATATTTGGCTGACGGTACCGGGGAGGAAGAACAGTAGTCATGATATAGGATTTAGTGGTGGAGGAAGACTGCGTGCCCGAGCGTTGCGCCGCCCGCTTCTAACTGATGGTGACTTTCTCTTTCTGCCGCAATTCGGCTATGTATGCTGCTTCAGCTGGCGCGGAAGGTATTTGAGGTGGCGCCAGGATATTTGGCTGACGGTACCGGGGAGGAAGAACAGTAGTCATGATGTAGGATTTGGTGGTAGAGGAAGACTACGTGCCCGAGCGCTCCCGTCAATGTCGTTCGTCGGAACGAAAAAAGCATGCTCAGTATCGAAGTCGTCGTCCTCTGAAACTCTGGACGGATTGCTCTTCCTTTGCTGGCTTTTTCGTTGGGTGCCGCATAAAGAGCGAGCGCACAAGCCAGTGGGAGGAGCGGAGCATGCGTCCCTGGTCTTCAGCAGGTGGCTGGCTTTTGCATAATTCTTTGTACTGCTAATTTCGAACAAGGTCGCTTCTGCCTGATGGTGACTTTCTCTTTCTGCGCGCAGCTGATCTTGGGCTTCAGCGAAGACGTGTTTGAATTGTCGGCCGGTGTTCGGTGCCATCACTTTCGATGTAATGTCGGTCCTGCGTATGGCCTGTCTGGAGTACTCGCTCGCTAATGCGAGACGGATAAGTTTCTTGACTATTTATCCATGACTACTGCCGCCTTGTGTCTGTTCGGTGGCATCCGCATCGCCTTCTCCTCCGGATGAAGAGACTTCTGACGCGGCGTGGATCTGTTGAAGTCAAGCCTGACTTCGACGGCCGGGAATAGCGGTCAGCTCCCGGCAATGGAGAAGCACCTTCAATTCTTCTTTCCCACCATCGGCCCTCGAGGCTCAGGTTCCGTTGAAAGTGGTAGATTTGCGCCATGTTCTGAGCTCCCCTCGGTCTAACCAAAGCAAGCTACCTCGGCCGTTCGGAAAAACTAGCTCCGATGAACTCGGCGTGCCGCATCTCGAAAGAATGATATGGGACGAAGTGAAAATGAGGAAGCTTGGACGGATGTCTCCTGGGAGATGGCGGTGCTTGCGCTGATCTTGCGCCTCCTAGACATCCAAAATTGGCCGGTGCCCTTCTCCTCGAGGTGCGTCCCCCCCAACCTGCCTTTGACCAGGTCATGTTCCCTTTCTCTGCTTTTATAGTAACCTGAGAACTTACAGTCTTTCTGCCTCGTCGCCTTTCGGTCTGCTCTCACGGGCACCTCGCCCATCTGTGACCTACGCCTACAAGATGACTTCTGATGCCGACAGACGCGGAACACGCACAGGAATGGACCGTTTCAAAGATCTTCAATCGCTATCATTCATCCCTGAAGCAGAAGAGCTCTTTACGAAAGCATAGACCGCCATTCGAGAGGGTTCGCGATCCCTTAACCACCTCTTCGAAGGATTCAAGAGGGAGAGAACGGCCTCTCCAGGAGGGTGAGATGATTGAGAGAAGAGCTGGATGTCAAGACCTCATACTTCCCAAGGCCGCTGACGCCGGGATCCGACCGCATGATTACGTGAAGAGGAAGTACGAATCGCCATGGCAAAGCCTTCAGAAAGTCTACGAGCTCAGGCTTAATGGCTTTATCGCTGTGGCTATTCGAAAGCTCCCTTCTTGCGAGCTCGTCACCGTCAAAAACTTCGTCGGTTCCGACAGAGACGAGAAGGTGAAGAGATTGCAACAAACACCATTTGGCAGCTATACTGGGACAGGTCCATCGCACTATGATCTTGTCGCTTGAATGAGTCGGTGGTGACGGACGCAAATTCTCGACGGTCTCGCCTATCTCGCCTTCGAGAAACTCGAGCACGGTGGCTTGACGTGCTCGAACGCTCTGATGACCAGGGAAGGGGTTGTCAAAATCGGTACGCCAGAAATCCGCAATCCTCCACCCTCGCTGACAGGGAGTAGAGCAAGCCAAGAGTTATTCCGTGACGTAGGCTCGACGCCTGTCGCAGACCTCGCCGATATCAAGGCACTGGGATACATCGCAATCGAATTGATGCAGAAATACCCTAAGGATGACGGAGCTACGCGGGTGGAAGACTCGGATCGTTGGCCGTCCGACTCCAAAGCCGTATATTTCTTGATGACCACGTCTACGACCTCGATGAACGCGTTGAGAAAGATGAGGTCATTCTTCATCTGTCGAGTATTAGATGACATTTCTAGCATTCACTCATTGCATCCCACTGGCGCCCGGAAGACCTGAAATGGATGGTAGCAATGGCCCTCGGAATCCTGCAAGTCGACTGCTTTCTTACGGTTTCGACAATATACTCGCGATTTGCAGTGGGGAGATAAAACTTGGATGCAGGGAAGCGACTTTTTATTCAAGGGAAATACTGACTGAGTCATATTGGATATTTGTAGCCCCTATACGCTGACACGCGCTGCCATGTTAGGTCCCTTCCTCCATGCAAGCCATATCAATTCTCGCGGACGGGTTCGAGAGATCTGCATGTATTTGGTTTATTCAATCTAGCCATACTTTCTCTATTGACTTTACCAACCACTTCCCCACGCCCCTTCTCCTGGACTACCCAGCCTGTCGATGGAATACACTGTTGCCGCTCGCGGCATTCTCTTTGTCTTCGTCCTCATTCACCTCCTACCGTACCTTGCTTCCGTGTGGAAGCACATCTCTCTGTTTATGTCGAAGCATCCCATCTGTCCATACCTCCTCCACCGCTATCGATTCATAGGTCCAAGGAGCTGAGCAGAGGTCCTCACACAGGCCATATATATGACAGTGAATATCTTCTGCCTTAGTTTCGAGGTATCAGATATGGCAAAGGCTGGCCTTCGAGCCGGAACCCTCTCGCTAGTTAATATGATCCCACTCTTTGCGGGTCCTTCACTCAGCCGGCAGATCGGCTGGGCGTTTCTTTTAAGGTGTACCGATGCGCTCACCGTTCGGCAGGTCTCATGTCGTTCGCGCTTGTGCTGATCCACGTCCTGTCGGTCGTAGCTTTAAAAAGGGTCTTTCCCGTTAGGCCAGCCCCAGCATAAGTATTCGGAAACACTCCATCTTCCTCCACCCCTGACTATGGCTAGGCGCCATCGTCGCTCTGCCTTCTGGTCTTTCTTTCTTTTCCTTTCCTCCGAAAACCGTCGTACGAGATTCTCCTTCGCATGCACCAAGCGCTGACCGCACTGTTTGCCTACTCGGTCTGGCGGTATCTACCAGCTGATAAGCTCTTCCCTCGGCTCTACATATATATCTCCGCAAGTCTCTTTCTCTTCATATGTACTCTCTAGTGGGGCGGTATTCTCCATCGCACCGGCACCTTCCGCTACGGCCACTGTCGAGGGCAGATTACCCAGGGGTGTGGTACAGTCCAAATGAGTATCCGTCTGTCGAATTCCTTGACTATCGACCCTGGACAATATATTAATCTGTGAGTCCCTTCGGTCAGCTTCTGGTCCCTCCTATAGAGCCATCCGTTCGTAGTGACTTCGTGGGCGGACGGGAAGCAACACAGTCTGGATCTGTTCATCGAATCGCCACGGCTTGACACGGGATTTGCTCAGCCATGCCGGCGGCGCGGACTTTCGATTGGTCCTGTTCGGTGGCTCACATGCTGCGCATTTGCCATACCTGAAACAACTGATACACGACTATAATACGGATATCGGTGAGTCCTGGACTGGTCGAAGTCCCGTCCCACGGCTGATGAGGTCAGACGTAGGCATTGCGGCCCAGCCGCTCCTGAATGGCGCCTTGGACGACGACAGAACAGACAAGGGTTATGTCTGCGGTGTACCTTCTCCGCGGTCTTGGATCGTGCTAACGTGGAGAGTAGATTCAATGCATTTAAATTTATCTCGAGTCTGAGGGCATGCAGAAGGTACCGTTTGGCAGGCGTGCCACCGTTTACTCTGGGGTCGAAGATTCGCGAGAGATCCTCCACGCAGGAGTCATAGCGAAGCGCGCCGATCGCGCTGGCCATGTGCACGGATCAGATGGTTCAAAAACGGTCACCGAAGACGAGCTGGAATCGGGAAATCTGGGGATCGGAAACGGTGAGATGCTTGTTATAGGTGATTTCAACGACCAGTTGTGGTTTCCAGGCCTTGGCAGCAAGCCTTGCAAGCGACAGTCCATCTTGAATTAAGCACGACTCACACCAATGACGACGATCGGTCGCGGAGAGAACGAATTTGAATGGATACACTAGCTTCTTTGCAAGAGCAGAGGCCAAACAAAGCACCGAGAAGTATGGACTACAGACGGAAGAAGCAGGGTCCAAGAAAGACCAACAAAAAGTTAAAGATAACGGTAAACTGGAGAAATATAATCCTCCTTTCATCGCAGAAAGAATCTACTGATCAGTATTCTAGATATTTTGCTACGATACAACGACCAGTACCCGGAGACTTTGGTCAGGTACGTCCACTGCTCACATGCGGACATGTTGAGGGTGTGTCGGATTTTGTAGTCCATAGCGGAAAGCCTGGTGTATTATGATAGACATCGTCGATGATTTTGGTTGTCGGTACGAGCACTCTCATATTGACAAACGTCGAATGCTGAGCGGAGTGGCCTTGGAATCCCGTGCCGTTGGGATATATTGATGATGAATAGGATGACCGTGGCCCAAGGGGTGCTGGAACTTTCAGAGAGGAGCCGAAAAAGGCTGCACAGGAGCCAGAAATCTATATACAAGCCAGGTGCAAATCACTGACTGGCCTGAAGGTCATCACCAATATAAGACCATTCGAGGTCTCTTAGCTCGATGAAGACAACGTGAAAATAGGGGTTACGCAACAAAAGCGAAAACGCAACAGTTCGCCAGAAGGAAGCCAAGCTTGATGAAGAAAGCAGATCAGCTGGCACGGCTGTGTCACGCAGACGTGGCACTCATCATTCGCAGGAATGGTCATCGATCGACGAATCACAAACAGTGGCTTCCCACAATATCAGAGATCGTGAGTAACATCCCGATATATCGAGCCCAGATTGACATGTCCTACCCATTATCTACTCTCCAAAGACTTTGACCCGGTCGTCGCTGAGAAACAGGACTCGTTGGGAGAAGAGGACAAATCGAGCGGTACTGTGTCCAGTCCTGTTGTGGAAGAGTCTTGAGAACAATAAATGTTTACCTGTCTACTAGAATCGGCGACGGCGCGGTGCTGATCAGATCTCCTGGCAGTGCAACAAAGGCAGAAGATATAGGCAAGAACGGACGGTTCAATCATCGAAGACGCAATGGGAATTGAGCCGCATTAATTAAACGCAGGCTCCATTGTAAAGTATTGCGGCGGACGACAATTGAAACTAGGACAACTTCGATATTATACATCACCATTCCACCTAACCCAAAGCGTCACGTTGCACATTGATCTTTCTAGGCAAACTTACGGGACATTTCTGTATTACGCCATGTAATAGTCGAAGAAGATATTCTTAGCTCTGGTCCCGACGACATGAGAGCCAAGGTAGCCGGTTGGAACATCCTTGCTACTAAGGGATATTTATTACTCTACTAGCTATTAAGGGATACTAATTACTTTATTAGCTACTAAGGGGAATTTAATAATCTACTAGCTATTAAGGGATATTTATAACTTTACTAGCTATTAAGGGATATTTATTACTTTACTAGCTATTAACGATATTACTTAATTTACTAGCTATTAAGGAATTAATTATTATTATATTAGCTACTAAGGGATATTTATTACTTTACTATCTATGAAGGGATACTAATTACTAGCTATTAAGGGAGATTAGTTAAATTACTAGCTATTAAGGAATTATTAATTATCATATTAGCTACTAAGGGATATTTATTACTTTACTAGCTATTAAGGGATATCTATTGATTTATAAGTTATTAAGGGATATTTATTACTTTACTAGCTATTAAGGGATATTAGTTAATTTACTAATCCTCCGGTACATGCCGTGAGTTCCCGAAAACCCCCTATCACTCAGCTCTAACTGGAACCCAGGTCTCGCCCTTTATCTCTAGTATTCTGGAGCAAGCGTCTTTTAGGGAATGCGAGACGATCCATATGATGAGGTAAGTAGGAGCATTTCCCAGGACTTCTTTATCTGACAAACAAGCAGCATGGTCTATTGTTGTCACTTCCCATGCTTCGAGGAAGCGAATAAATGCCAATCACTCTTCCTCGTCCTGATTGGAAGCATCCCTAAAAGCGCGAGGTTGACCGAGCTGCTGCACGAGTGGGCATGGTCTGCCGATGGTATCAACGCCTATTCGCTATTGCTTGCCAGCCACCGGGACGCCTTAGCGCCGGAGGAGCTTATGCTAAGCTTGTCGGCCCTGGCGTCGCTTCACAATATGAGCAGCAGCACTGGAGCTGATGAGAGTAAGCCATCAGAGCCCGTACAGCTGATCGACGTCGACCATCTTCTCAATGGATGCGGCACGATTCAGAGCCGTCATGCTGTCCTACGAGGTATGGTCTGGTCCTTCTTTCGTGCGGTTTTATACGCACTGCCACCGGATATCTACCCACCTTATGTGCGATTTCTGAACTCTGCCCTTGCTGCTGTGAGCTCTTCGGATCAAAACTCTGATAGGATCCTGGACCATTACTGGATGAAGAGGCTTCTTATTCGTTGAGCCACGCAGACGCAGTGGCTGAGGTCTGGGAAGATGCACAGTTGCTGCCTACGCCTATCCGGCTTCATTGAATACCGATTGGGCATTCTGGTCGACGGCAAAGCTGGGGATAAGCCGAGCAACTATAGTGCAACATCCACGCGAGTCGAGAACAAACCTCTCATGAAGCATACTGATGACGAGGGCAGCGTTGACAATCAGGATCGCCATGATGGAGTCATTTCTTAGTGCCCTGAGGTTGAGATCCTGCGGTGGACTAAGTCGACAGAGCTGATTTAGAGGGCGGGGGTATGGTACGTTTGACTTACTTTCAAATATGCCGATATGTAGTTCCGAACAAGGGACAGACCGACGGCAAGGGAGCTTTTGCAAGATGCGTGGTTCAAATTTTGTGTTAAGTAAAGGAACTAGTCGCTAGGAGGATGCTAATCGAACACAAGACGGATCTCATTCTTCTGTCATAGACTCGTTGGCCATCCGAGCCTCTTTAACCTCCCACCCATATCCTTTGTCCTCTTTCTCTTTTCCGTCACCGGCTGAGAGATGACACTCAGTGTTGAAGGGCCACCCCGAAGCCTATCTATTGTTCCTGCACCTGCCTCCTCCAACAGCCTCAATCGCCGATCTTTGAGAGCATTGCCACTGCAATTCTCGACCATATGGGGCCTCGTATTCGAACCGTGCCCATGCCGGCTGAGTCTTTGCTGCGTCCTTTGGAGGTGTCGACACATCACGCCTCGTCAGCTGCTGCTGCTGCCTGCAGCTTCGAGCTGAGACGGGTACAACGAAATGGTGGCCCCGTCCAGAGACATCGAAAGGCGAGATCCACGTCTCGAGGCCATGTCACCCGAACGATACTATTGCGGCATCCTTGTCGGCAGCATGACTGTGGATCGAGGCGAGACCAATACTCCTTTGAGCTCATTCGCTGGTTCTGGCCTACCTCCACTGTTTTGGATCTATGCTCAGCCCCTCAATATCAGGTCATCCGATCACGGCCGAGGTGCGATCCTTATCGACGTGGCCAGACAGACAAGCAGAAAGCCGGAGCGATCGCGACGAGGGACGAGGTATTTCTATTCTTGGTCGTATAGCAGGACGGCAGGCGAGCTACGTTTTGGACGGTCGTATCGGCCTGGAATCCCTGCCGGAAGCAGAAGATCTCAATCAACATCGTAGGAGAGCCGAGCATTAGTGAAACGGTGGCCGACCCAGGGACGCAGAGGCACGAGGTTCTGGAGTGGTTGTCGAGCAAAAAGATGCTCCAGCTTGTTCTGGAGAAGAACATCTTCGCTCGAGCCGAGTTACAACGCGGAGGTACAAGGGGGCGAATTAGAGGACCCGGCTGTATTGCTGGCATAAGCCGTAGACCAAATAATGGGTTGTGGAGGTACAAGCACCGGTGGAGTCTGAGTTCAGGGAAACTAAGCGAATTAAAAAGTACAAAAGATCGTGATCGCCATGGGACTGACTGAGTCGGTAGCGCTGGAACTGCGCCGGCGAAGCGATCATCGCAGCTGTCAACATATTACGTTTTGTGGGTCATATCGAGCGAGGTTCAGGAGACGGATGGCAGGAGTCGACAGTAGAGAGGTCGAGACAGGGGAAGAAGGTATATGCAACATGTAGTAAAAGGCTTGGGGTATGCCAAGCCACTAGAATAGTACGGTAGGGCTGGATGCCTCAAACCACAAACCGATCCATCCTTTCCATCCCTTCAGGTTGAGGCAATACCACCAGGGCGCAACTTCACAGCTATGAATTCGGCTGTGACATACAGGGCCAACCATCGGCGTCATTTGCCTGCCAACGGCTGACGCCGCCGCTCAAGTGGCCTACGAGGAGAGGTGGCACACCTTCACGAGGTGGATTGGGGAAGGCTGCGTGGACAAACGCAGCCAGCCTCAGCCCCATCTGAACCTGGTCGCACACCCGTTCGAAGTTCCAAGAGCCACGCGCTGCGGGGCAGTGCGAGCGACTTGTCGACCTCTGCCGGTCGGGGCTACCCAGAACTGTTCAAAGCGGTTTGCTCCCTGAGGACGTACCCGGGCAGTAGACGCTCGCGGGCCAGTCATCGCCAAAGGAGCAGGAGTGATAGCTCAAGACGACGCATTGGCTCAGATGCTAATGCGAATGGATGGCCAGGGTGAAGACCACAGTAACATTGGCTGTCTCAGCTACTAAAAGTATCACTGGGTGTCGAATGTAAGTCCCCCCACCCTTATGCTTATCATGAACGACGCTCATACTGCCATCAGATGATCTGTAGCGTACAAGTCACCACAGCAATTGAGACTTCGCTCACACTCTCTAAGCTATCGCAAACCTTGCTGGCGTCTGGAAGCTGTTCGCTAGCAGCTTGCATATACACTTTCCCTTCGGCAGCCTTCCCTACATCCTTCGGTTCCTGGCCGACCTTGATATCTGAATCTGTCTGGCGGAATGAGTTCCTGCGCACATAATACTACAACTTGCTTCGTTAGACTGCTGGGACGATTTGACTGTTGGACTTTCACCGCATTGTCTTTGGGAATGGTGTTGGCCACAGTCTATTTGCTTTGCTTGGGCCCTATATGATAGTTTGAGGGCTGTAAATGCGTTGCTCATTGCACTTGACAGTCTCCACAACCGACCCAATGTTGCATTTCTTTGCACAAGCAACCTTATCAAAGCAATGGATCCCGCATTTCTCGACCGCGTTGATGACAAGCTACATATACCAGAACCTGGCGCGGAGGCTCGATACGAAATCTTCAGAACTCAAGTTATGATGATGCATATTTTCGGCAGACCTGGCAAGATTGCAGTGCTGTGTATTATCTGCAGAGTATGCTAGCGCAGCCATCTACAATATATAGCTTGTCTGGCTCCATCTTTCACCAGTCCACAAACATCCCGTCCCCTCAAATCTCGCCGCAAGCTGGCTCGCTCTCCTTGTCCTCTCCAATTTCGTTCCCTAGATCTCGGAAAGCTTGTATATCGTGAGGCTCGCTGCATGACTCGGACCTTGTTTCCCGTAGCGGTCAGTATGTCACGCGCTGGAGGAACCCGGAGCCCCAGCATAGCCACAATGAAAACGCGTTGTGTGTGCAACAACAAGAAGGTACCTCTTTCCTAGGCTGTGTTGGATATCAGTATCAGCCCTATATGCTTGGCATGGACTACAAATAGCCAACGTGTCCATAGCTAGACAATCAACCGTTCCATCAACTATTCATCAGGTTATGAGCCCGGCTAAGCGCTATCATACCTAGGAACGGTTCCTTCGTAAGGGATATCATCCTTACGTCGTACTAACAGCCGCCTAAGTCGCATACGTTGCAGCCCTAGAAGCATCATCCCTAGGGTACATCATCAACGGGAATAGTACCTAGAAGCATCATCCCTAGGACTATTCATCAACATCGATACGGGAATCTCGCGTCTTCGACAGCAATCCACCCTCCTACGAGTATATCGACCACAACGCCGCGGAGCCATAGAGCCACAGAGCCACAGAGCCAGAACGGGACAGTTCAGGGTGCCTCATTAGGCTAGGAACATAGGAAGGAACAAGCGGAAGCGCATCAGCAGAGCCCTCCTAGTAGGGACACATCAGAGGAAGGAAACAAGGGCCACGACACTCGAATAAAGAGAAGGAAACAGGAGTAACGACACCTCACATTACAGGGGAAGGAAACAAGGATAACGACACCTCACATTACAGGGGAAGGAAACAGGAGTAACGACACCTCATATTAACATCGTCCATACAGCACTCTTCCCGATTTCCCTCTACGCCAGAACGAGCGAATCAAGCGGAGGTTTACGGGTTTAATGAGGCTTCAAAGCAGGACAAGAAGCATGGTTTCAGGGGAGCTACGCCGTCAATAAGGTAGCTACACCAAATGAGCTACAAGGAGCTGTATACACGCCCTCAGGGCCTCAGGGGAGCATATCAGGTCTTTCCACTGAAGGGGAGTGTTGGATATCAGTATCAGCCCTATATGCTTGGCATGGACTACAAATAGCCAACGTGTCCATAGCTAGACAATCAACCGTTCCATCAACTATTCATCAGCTGGCACCGGCAATATGTCCGCCTCACCCTGAGTTGGGAGCAACGGTCACCGACCAGCGCCAGGATTCCCCAATTATCTAAGTGACAGATACAGGGAACGAGAAAATCAACCGGAATGACGGTTGGGTGAAAAAAGCTTTCGGAATGGTCTCTCCGAGTAAAATCGCCTCTGTCTTGTGCCCGTATTTCTGGCCGTTAAGTAAATATCCGACCTCATGCCCAAATCTCTCCTGGCTCAACTCGCTTGGGCCGTTTTCCCTTTAGCCGCGGAATTCCAACGAAAGCACCATTCGAGGATGCCGCTTCTAATCCTGAGAACATGGAACGCGAAGCAAGCGCCTATTCATCATCAGACAGTATCGATTTGAGCATTTGGGATCTCCCCTAGTGTCCCCGCCACTTGCACCATGAGTCCGGCCAGACCCAAATGTAAGAGCCAATTGATCAAATTGCCGCTCTGCGCGGAGCTGTCTCAGACTTTCCATTCATGCACTGTGAGCACACTCAATTTTCGCGTACACTACCGTACTAATTGGGACTTTATGGCTTTCAGCCATCTTGCGGAGATAAGTTCGTAGCAAAGTCATTATTTAATAAGTAGTAGTTATACCGAAATTTTCCCCCTCACCCAGGCCTATCTTAACTCATCTACACCCTGCCAAAGACAACCCCACAGAAACTCACGGGTGTTCATCGACATACTGATGTCCCAAATCCTAGTTCCCCCAAATCACACTAGTAATCCCCCCCAACCCTTCAAAACTCGCCAAAACCTCGCTCCCAACCTTCCCCGTCTTCCTATTTGTGGGCATTCAGAGGGTTTCATATCGCTGAGGGATCGCACTCATGGTTGAATATAGAGAAGAAAGGGCTTATGGGGCACCGCGAAGGACCGATGCACCTTGGAGCTCATTTTGCGGCTTTCTGGATCATACTCCATAGTGCACATAGGGAACCCAATGCAAAGGCCCCATCAACCCACTGTCGTCGTCGTCGTCGTCTTCTTCGTCATCTTCGTCATCGTCTGGAACGATGTCCCTCTGCATAACTCCACCATCAGCCTTCTTGCCATTTTTTCGAAGCTCATTCTTCTTCGATTGGGCTAAAGCCATGCGTTTACGTCTGGACTTGGCTTTCCCATCAAGCCAAGAATTTCGAAGCTTTCGACTAGCTTTATGGAGGCCAAGGCAGATCGACACATCGGTCATGCCGCCATCGCCAATCTCTTCGTACGTAATCCTCGCCATATCCACGCAAGATTGATCGTTGACCTCCCACAAAGTGCCAACAACATGCCGGAAGCCTGCTAGCTGGAAGGCACTGATGAGGTGGATGTTTTCGTCGACGAAACGCTCGTTTCTGAGCTGACCCGTACCGCATGCGGACAGATAGGCAAGGAAAGGCGAATGGGCGCGGAGATTCATCTCGAGAAGCGTGGACACGGTCAACGGCTTCTGTCTCCAATCCTCTGTAAGCAGATAGCTCTGTGATGGATCCACCATGTCTGTATGACCATGGCCGGCGAAATGAAATATTTTGCATTCTTTCAAGCTTGACACGATGTCCTGCCTCCGTCTTCCTGGTTCAATGGGTTCTATGGTCATCGATTTGCAAAGTTTGGACAGGCCTTCTACCTCTTCAGCGGCAAATCGGAGGTCACTCTGTCCTGAAGTTTTTTCCATAGCTACAAGGAGGGCCTGGTCCGTGGAAGAGGGTATATGTGCGGGACGTCGCTGACCATTTATGATCGCGTTCACAGTTGAACTGTAGGAAGACATAACTCTGTCAATCACGGTATCATCGGAGCCATTAGTGTGTCGACCCGCTGCATGAATCGGGAACTTGCTTAGTGGACCAGTAGGAATCCACCACACGTGAGGCCACGATCCACCAGTGGGGCGCCCGGTGAATCCGAGGGCCTCCAGGATGGGCTTTGCAACGGTGTCCCAGAGCCACTCTAAAATCTCATTACCCCTCAAATTATCGCCCTGGGCTCTCATTCTTATCTCTGCAATGTTAAGATCGGGCAGTGCTACATAGCGTATACGTTGCTGCTCAACGATTATCGCATCACAACGGTATTGACTAACATTGATAACAATGATAGGTCCACTGCACGCGGCTTCTTGTATTTGCTTCTTGTCTGGGTTTCGTAGGAAATTCGGTATCAGTACACGAATCCTTTCCAATAATTTATCGAACCGTTGCCCTGCCTCAAGACGACGATCAATCTGGTCTTGCGAGAGATTTGTTTGAATTTCTTCTCCAGAAATGCTGTCATAACCTGTAGCCGGCAGCTCGAGCTCGTCACGAAGACGGATGAACTCAGCTGCAAAGACAGGAGACCTCTTACGTACGTCTTCTAGGTCTGTGCGCATGTCTTCCAGAGATAGTGCAAGGACACCGCGACCCTTCTCGAGAAGGGATATCGCAGCAAACGGGCTTTTGTTGGCTTTGTACGAGATTGCGGCTGCGTCGGAAGCCAGCCCTACAATTTCTTTGAGTAGATGCTGCTTGTCAGAGTTTGTGAGCGATCTCTTCACCAAATAAGGAACGAGCTGAATAGTATAAGCTGACACTTCATAAGCACGTTCCCAGTCGGCGCTGATGACGCAACATGAAAAGGCGCTCTTGCCAGCTGAAATTCTGAAGACAGGACGCGAATTGGAATCATATAGCGCAGAGTGAAAGTACAGATTTGCCGATTGAAGGTCGCAAGCCTCTCTCCTAATGAGGTATCTATGCTTGAGGTTTCGCGCAAGATAGAAAAATCGGTTCGCGCGTTGAGGATCGCCATCTGGAGTTGCATCAACACATTCCTGTGCAAGTCTAACAAGGTCGTCGAGGTCGGATGAATCTTTGGATCTTAGGGATCTGGTGTAAAGATGGCCTGTGTGCTGGTACAAAAGACTCGCTCGGCCTCGACAGTTGAATTTGCTCTTGGCGATAGCTTCTCGCTCAAACCGGAGAGTCTCATCAAGGTCGGCTATTGATCCTGTTTGTTTGAACCTACTGTAATGTTTGAGAGCAACTTTATTCAGCCACCCTACGCTGTTCTGATTGTCTTTTGGAGCTTTATCGAGAGCTTCTTGTTTTAGTCGGTTGGACTCCTCCAAATCGGCCTTCGCCCCCGCTCTCCGATACCTTGTCATGAACCTATCTCCAAGGTCATTCAACAGGTTCGGCCGGTTTGGATAGTCCTCTGAGCGTATGGCAAGAGCTTCTATACCGAGTCTGATGGATTCTTCAAGATCTGCCAGAATTGCTATCTGCTGATACCTATGGTGGAATATATCTCCCAGGGTTGCCAGATAAGCGGCTCGGTTGATGACTTTGTCCTGTGGAGTTGCATCTAAGAGCTGACGTTGAACTTTAACAGCCTCGTCAAGGTCAGCTACAGCTCCTGTCCTTGAAAACTTCTCACGGAGTCGTCCACCAAGTTCATTGAGCCACCCAGACCCGTATACACGGCTTTCCGGGATTGAGTAGACTGCTTCTCGTAATAATTGGATAGCTTCGTCAAGATCCACGATAGCTCCCAACCTGTTGAATTTCTCGCCAAGTTGTATCCCTAGTTGATGTAGCCAATTAGCTCGAACGATATTATCTTCCGGAGTTGCTTTGAGAACTTCTCGAGTGACTTGTATGATTTCGGTCAGGTCAGCTAGGTCTCTTTCTTTTGAATATCTGGCCTTGAGTTGAAGCAGGAGATCTTCTGACCAGGCTTTCCGCTTCGGTGACTGGAGTTGGGTTTTCTCAATAGCCTCTCGCATACTATTGATAGCTAATACAAGGTCTGGGAGATGTTTGGACCCTAGGTATTTGTCTCTGCATCGACGTCCTTCACTGAACAAAATGTGTGCCTTGACCATCGAATGTTTGTAGTTTGTCAAGTTCTCTCTGTAAAGAGCAGTGCGTCCAAATCTGTCGACTCCGATAGCATCCGTTTGACCACGAGTGGTGAGCCCCGGTCTTCTTGTCGTAGTGTCATGTGTGGTCTTACCTCGAGACATTTCAGGTCGTTTAGATATCGCAATTCTGTTTGATTGGACTTCTTTGACTATTTTGTTACTATCTGTGCTGTGACCAGATAGTCGCGCCCATTGTCGCATTTCCTCTGCTTTGTCCAGCTTACCTTGTTTTTGGTATAGATTACCTAAGTCTGCAACTATCGAGAGCACTGATTTATCCTGGATGCTTTGTACCTTGTCGAATCTTTGTAAGGCCCGTTCATAGGTTTGCTCTGCATCTCCCAGCTTATTCTGCTTCAAGTAGATTTTGCCTAGGGTGTGAATCGTCTTCAGAGTCAGCGAATGCTCCACATCGTATGTTTTCTCCCTCAGTTGTATCCTGTTTTGGAGCAACCTCTCCGCTTCATTGAAATTGCCTGTTTTGATACACACGTTGCAATATTCTCTGACTATCGACTGTGCCAACGGGTGCGCGGTACCTAGGCTTTCTTCGGTTCTCTGCAGGGCCAACTGATACATCTTCTCTGCCTCATCTAGCTTCCCCTGCTCTTGATAGAAAGCGGCAAATCCTTTCATCGTAACCAATGTAAGTCTGGATTCATCTCCGTATAGCAATTTGACTCCATCAAGGAGACGACGGTACAATGCCTCTGCCTCGCCTCGTCTGCCTGATTCGCTTTGCTGAGAGCTCAACTTAATTAATTCCATGGTGGTGGTCAGTGGCCACATTCCCAAGTTCCCTGAACCGTACCTCTTCTCAAGCGCTTGTGATGCCTCCCGATACATCTTTCTTGCTACACTGACGTTGCCTTGATCTGCATGAATTAAACCCAGGGTGATAATTGTCGCCAGTGTCGTGTCATGATCTGCACCCAGTGTCTTACTGTTGGCTTGCAAGACCAGTTGATACATCTGCTCCGCCTTATTCAGATTTCCTTGTTTTCGGTATAGCTTGCCCAAGTCCGAGGCTACTGCCAATGGACATGATTCTTCTGTCCTGTAAATCTGAAGAAAACCATGCCACGCTCGCAAATAAAACTTTTCTGCCTCGCCCAGCTTACCTTGTTTGAAATTGACGGAACCTAAGCTGTGGGCTGTGCGAAGTACTCGCATCTCCTTGCCTGCCCAGACATCTGGGTTGTTGTCGTATCCTTCCAACGCTTGCCGGTACATCTCATTTGCTATGACCAGGGTATCTCGTTGTGCCCCTTGACCAAATTCCTGCTCTCGTTCATAGACACGCCCTAAGGCCTCGCATACTTGGATTGTTGATATATGGCCAATACCATGAATCTTCTCATACCCTCGTCGCACGCGTTGGAACAACCCCTCGGCTTGTTCAAGCTTGCTTGGCTCGTACCACAAACTATTCGCGAGATTGAGGGCAATACCAAGAGTCTCTGGGTCATCGAGTCCCAATACCTTCTCGCTCGCTTTCAAAGCGCGCTGGAACCAGTCCTTCGCAAGGAAAGGCGTCCTTATAGCGTACGATAAGCCTATCCGATTGAGTGCTGCGATCGCCAATGCATGTTCTTCTCCTAACGCCTTTTCAAATCCACGGAGTGATTGAGTGTACATGTCAATCGCAGTGCCCAGCACACCTTGTTCGCGATATAGATCTGCCAGCCGAAAAAAAGACTTCGCTAAAATCAGAATTTCAGCAGAGTGGCGAGCAGAATCATCAGGAAAGACTCCTGGCGACTGGCTGTATACGAACAAGCCGAGAGAGTCAATATGGTGTAGGAGCCCTTGCCGCCTCTTAGAAAATCCTCCTGGAGTCCAGAGAATTTGCCCATTCGCCGGCTCAACCTTTGACGGCACTGCTGTTCCGGCAATAATCGTAGCCAACCAACCATTTGCTTTGCTGTCATGCTCTGTCTGCAACCACCAAGCCACCTCATGATCTAGAGGATGCATGGCATATCTTGACGAACCACTCATTTCCTCAATCAGAGCGAAATCGAGGAGATGCTTCATCGTCCGTTCAAATGCCGCGCTGCATCCGGCGACATCACGAAACCATTCAGGTATACATCCGATTTCCGTGAGCTTCTCATATGAAGGATTAAAGAGCTCGAGGCAGATATTCCTGTCACCAAGGAATGCCAATAATTGAAGTAACTGGAGCGCTGCCTCATTTTTCCGCAGCACAGCAAGGCAAGATATCCGCCAGGTGATAGAGACAATTTTGTTGTCTTCGAGCGTCTTAAACTTCCGGTCCCCCGACCAGAGCCTTGACTGTTCCTCATACAGGGCGATGTATTTGAGGGGCGAAGTCTTGGTCTGTTCCATATATGCTGATGCGTGAACGACTGCCAGAGGTATACGGCCGAGAATGCTGACAAGGTTTTGACAGTCTTCGGGTCCTATGAAATTCTGTAAGCGATCATAGTCATTGCCCAAATTATGATGAATATCACGGGAGCCTACCCCAGAGAGCCGGCTGAGACCGAATGTTACAAATATCAAGGGCCTGCTTGTCATCGAGTTTGTTCACCATAAGGGGAGTCCCGAGCGACGCTAGCTCAATCGATCGAGTGGTAACGATGATAGATCCATGATTACCTGTCGGAAGGATACTAAGTGAATCACCATTAGTATTTGATACAGAATGAGGCTGCGCACTGACAGCTTACGAGGCCAACGTGATCTTAACATTGTCGAATATGACGAGCCACCTGTTGTTTTCTGGAGCACTGAGCCAGCCAAGCACATCGCTCGCAAGGGTATCGACGCTACTAATGCTAGATCCTGACTCCGTTCGCAATGTTTGGGGAAGTTGCCAACTGGGGATCCTGCATGCAACAGCTGCAAGACTTTGCTTGAGACGACTTTCATTACCTCCATCCAGCCATACTACCCCGTCGAATCTGTGCTGATGCCTTCTAGTAAACTCACTACAAAGCCGTGTCTTGCCAATCCCACCAGGTCCTATCAGGGTAACAGTCTTGCGCTGAACGGTCTGTGAACTAGGGATTAGGTGCTTCTCAAGCTGCTCCATCTCCGATGGTCGATCTACAAAACCATCGTTGGAAGGAAGGTCATCAATAGGAAAGGGTAATTTGTATGGACTGGAGTCTGATGAAAAGCATTGTTGTTAGTCTGATCTCAGAGTGGGAGCGTGGGTCAATACGTACTTGATTTTTCGCTTAGCTTTTGACCACATGCCTTCAGCTGCTTGAAAACGGACTGCGAGTCAACGTAACGGTCTGTAGCTGCTGTATTGACATTTCTCAATGTAGACTCCTGCAAGCAAGCGCTTTTCAGGCTGTCAATGACGTTGAACCGATAATGGCTTCCCTTGTTTTTCATCCGATATTTATCTTCTAGCAAATCAATTTCCCGACCGAAAGTAGTAGCAAGATCATTGGTAAAAGTTCCTCGCGAAGGAAGGCTCATCCCTATGGACACAAGACAAGTGACATCTGATTCAAGTGAAGTCGTTGGCCATATGGATTGAGCCTTGGTCCAGACCTCATAAACTGGGTTATCCACCTCTTCAGTAACGTCATCGCCGAAAGAAGGTGATGCTGCTGAACCTTTCAAAAGTGTTTCCCATATTCGAAGTTCCTGGAAAGTAGAATCAGAAACGTTTGGCGAGCGATAACTTTTGAGCCGCGTCACTTCGTCACAATTACCAGCACACACGAATCTAGAGCCTGCCGATCAGTCTGCTATAAATTACCTTGAATCGCATCTTGTACTGACAATCGACAATTGGTGTCCTCAGGCTCTTCTAACAGGGCCTCCTGGATCGAACCTTGCCTTACCACAGTGTCCTTCCTTGTTTGATCGAGCTCTTCGATGTCAGATCTTTCTTGCGCTGTGTCAGTCGAGGCTACATAGGGCCCCTGCTCCTGAGCCCTCTTTTCAGAGACAGCGACGCAGAGTTCTATAGAGTCATCGACCGTCATGCGAAGCCGGCCCAGCATGATCGCTAGTACACTGTACTTATGAGACACTTGCAGTAAATGAATCTAGTCTGGACGAACCTTCCAATGCTTGTTCCACCGATCAGATCGAAGTATTCGCAAGGCTTCGGCGGAGTATCAGGATCGAGGACCTCCATAAGCCGTTTCAAAAAATGAAGCGTCGAAATGCCGTAGGTGCCATCTTCGTCCATAGAAAGACAACTGAGGTCACCTTTCGGCATGATTGAGAGTAAGCTTTCCCGAAAGTTTCAAATGAAGGTTGAAAAGATTTGAGGACAAGTGCAAGTGCAAGATCGGCCAAACCAAGATAGATGGAAATTTCCCAGCTTGAATGGCCGGACTGTGCTGCTTGTGACTCGGTTCTTAGCTGCAAATGAGGAATCCCTTGCAAGATTGTAAGATTGGCAGACACATTGTGCGATTATGGTACATACTTCAGAAGGCTGATTGGACAGGCGGCTGGAGGAGAGAAAGGAGGCAGGAGGGAATACTGAAGTAGATCCAGCTACCGTCAATGCAATCCCATGGAGTTTCGATCAAAAATTCTTTACCGTCGTTGAAGTGAAGGTAAAGGAAAGGATGAAAATAAAGGCAGGTTGGACTCTGGGAGGAAAAGGCGTAGCGCCTACACAAGTCCATCGTCTCAGCCTTGTCCATTCTGTCAACGTGACGAGCCAGGCAATAGGTTGGTCATTCGTTGCTAGTATTACGCCATGCGATTGATAAGCATGCCCCGCAGACAGGTGTGGCAGCAGGAGCCTGCTGATGGTGTCCCATCGCTGGCACAGATGAGCTATGAATTTGTTTAGCATGGTTCGCAAGCTGGCTGGGTCAGGAAGGCATAGGTGGATCGTTTCATTCGTCCAGAATTGGGAGCCATAGCGGTACCATGCATAATTGCACACGCACAATTCCCCCAATGATAGCAATAACAATCTATGTTGTTGCTGCTTTGGAAGAGCGAGACAGCGGCAAAATTTCAAGGCTAAACTCTGTTAGGCTACATCATCTTTACTAATCCGACGCAGGCTTTTACTATTCGCACACTGCTTACCAGCTAGGCTGGATACGGTAGAAGGGGATTTAACGTGTGTAATTTCAATGTAATTAGCCTACTATAAGACTCTAACTATAACCTCACGCTAAACCTATTTAATTTTATTAGTAAAACCCTATTAAACTCAAGTAACTCTTATACTACTACTATTTATTATTATTATAATTATTATAAGAACTAAAATATAGCTTAATTAGATAATTATAATATTATTAATATTTATTCTTTAATATTAGACTACCTATTTTTTAGTACTTAAGTAGTAATATAAGCGTTACTTTTTTTTCTTTATAATAGTATTATTATATATATAGCTAGTAGTTTACCTTAGCTAGCTTATAGAGAGCGGAAGCCTTCTACTAGGCTACTTTATATCTAGGAGAGGCTTCGCTTCTCTAATAATTAATAATATAATTATATATTAATCCTATAAGTAATTACTACTATAATACTTATATATACTATAAAAGGTTACCTTCTATATATTACTATTAAAAAGAGCTAGTTACTATATTAGTAATTCAGGAACCCAGCCCTAGAAGCTTAGGCAGCTCAACCAGCCCGTACGGGAGGACTTGTACTTAGGAGTTATCGTGCTAGCACGAATAGGAAATATTATAAGTATTACGTTATATATTACTAATAAAATAGTAAACTAGGCTAGTTTTAAAGTTTAAGCTAAAACGGACTAGTACTTAAGCTTCTAGGGCTGGGTTCCCGAATTACCGATGTAGCTAGAAAGATATAGGATAGTATAGGATATTAGTCTAGCTAGCCATCCTATAGTATAGTATAGGATTAGCGATTTTAGTCCTATCCCGTTCTAGGATAGTATAGGTTTTCGTAGGATAATTCTACGGGATAGGTTATTCGTAGGACTAGTTTCTAGGATAGGATATTTTTAGGATATCCTATTATTAATAAGCATATAATATAGTATTTTTTTAAAAAATATTCTAGAAATATTTACTATCTAAAAAGTTATAACTAGAAAGCTAACTAGAAAGCTAATATTTACCTTCCTAGTTAGCTTTCTAGTTAGCTTTCTAGTTATAGTATTTTATATAGTAATAATTTCTAGAATATTTTTAAAAATATTATATTATATACTTATTAATAGTAGGATATCTTAAGAATATCTAGAAATCTTTACTATATAGAATGCTATAACTAGAAAGCTAACTAGAAAGGTAAATATTAGCTTTCTAGTTAGCTTTCTAGTTATAACTTTCTAGATAGTAAAGATTTTTAGAATATTTTTTTTAAAAATACTACGTTATATGCTTACTAATTATAGGATATCCTAAAAATATCCTATCCTATAAAGTAGTCCTACGAATAACCTATCCTACTAAAAAATCACATCCTATCCCCGTCCTATACCGTTATAAAGATATAGGATCAGGACCTAATTTACCTATCCTATCCTACGGTCCCATACTATCCTACGTGGGATATCCCGTAGGATATCCTATATCTTTCCGGCTAGTAATTAGGTTAATATAATTATAGTAGGCCTCTATTCTATAAATATCCTTATCGCTCCCCCTATTCTATTATCCTTATTCCTATTATTTTAGGAAATTACTAGAACTTCTATTTTACTAGGGGCTTAGTAAAACTATCTACTATTATCTTATTAGTTAGAACGT
>JAABUX010002112.1_pt1 | contig 28625 bp, 21 predicted proteins | sample 5561851 | NCBI WGS metagenome assembly JAABUX01 (sample SAMN10711883, study PRJNA513361) | rock metagenome | isolation source: Antarctica rocks | place: Antarctica: Victoria Land, Richard Nunatak red sandstone | collected 2016-01-03 | reverse complement strand
CACCGCGACGAGTCTGATGGCGCTGCGCCCAAACGGAATGCAGGTGTGGCGGCGCGCCTTGGGGCGACGCGCGGGGACGGGCGCAGTTCAACTCCACCTCCCGTCACTCGCCGTTGACGCTGCGGGACGGGTCTACGTCGGCAGCAGCGATGGGGTCGTCCGCGCGATCGGGCCGGATGGCGTGCAACTGTGGACGTTAGGGCATCCCAATTCCCTGGGCACCCCCTCCGTCGCGCTCGGCCCGGAGGGGCAGTTGGCCGTCACTTCGGACGCGCTACGCGTCTATCGGTAGGACCAGGACTAGGTACCCCTACGAGATCCGCAGGCCGGCCAGGGGGTGCGGTCAGCGCCCTCCTCCGTAGCTCGCCTTGCGCTGACGGTAGGCCTGGGCGCGCAGGACGTTCTGCTCGCGCTTCACCTCATCGCGGGGACAGGGCCGATATCATGAGGGCGTAGCGACATAGGTCTTTCCTCGTTGCGCGCGTGCGACATCAGGCCCACTATGCGGCCGGAGGGCCGCAGGCAGCGCTCATATCATCACTATACGAAAAGGAATGGGGAGGAATTCAGATGATGCCAGAGCTAATCCTTGCCGGTGGGGGCGACGCGGAGGACTCGCGCCCCCTGGACGAGGTGCTCGCCCGGCGGGTGCCCACGGGGGGCGCGCTATTGTATCTCCCCATCGCCCTCGATCCCCGTGAGCATTCGTACACCTCCTGTCACGAGTGGCTCCGCTCGGTCTTCGCGCCGCTCGGCCTCGACAACATCGTGATGTGGGCGGACATCTCCGGCAAGGGCGACGCCGACCTGGACGCCTTCGTCGGCGTCTACATAGGCGGCGGGAATACCTTCACATTGCTGCACGCCCTCCGGGTCGCGCGCTTCCTTACGCCCCTGCGGCGCTTCCTCGCCCACGGCGGCATCGTCTACGGCGGGAGCGCCGGCGCCATCATCCTCGGCAAGGACATCATGACTGCGGCGGACGCCGACCCAAACGAGGTCGGGCTGCGCGACAGCTCAGGCCTGGATCTCCTGGACGGCTACTCTGTCTGGTGCCATTACCAACCGGGCGATGATGGCCGCATCGCCGACTATATCAGGCGGCACACATCCCCCGTTATCGCCCTGAGCGAGAGGGCAGGGATCTACATCCGAGGCCGGAGAGCCCAAGGAGCAGGCCGGCTGGCCACAGGGCCTGCCACGGCGCGCTCAGGATGGCGGCGACGGCCAGCGCGGCGCAGAAGTGGACGACCGTTGGCGTGCCAAACGCGGCAATCCCGTCCCCGTTCCCATCAGCGCTAGCCACTGTCTGTTCGCGCCGCCCGGCGTTCAGGGTGACCACCACGAACATCAGGCCCGTCAAGGTCGCTGCCGCGGACCCGACGATGGTATAGAAGCTGTCCCACGTGGTCAGCGGCGAGACCACGGCCTCGTGCATGGCGTCTCCTCCTTCTTACGATCCCTCCGGCACACCATCGTCACCGTTCGTGCTCAAGGTGACGAGAAGGCTCTCGATCTCCTTGTAGCATTTGCGGAATGAGCGGTCCCTGGCCCTCGACGATGCAGGCAACCTTGGGTTGGATTTGTAGCACCCTGCTACTCACCGAAGAGTTGCGAGCCTGCGCGTGCTCCATTTTGTATAAGTCCCGGAGCCGGCCAGGCCTGGTTGCCACGGAGAAGCTCGCCGGCGGTGTAGAGGCGGTCCCGCAGCATAGAACTCGCCGCTTCAGTCAACGGTCCGATGCGCGACAATCCCCGGTCCGATGCGAAGGAGAGGATAGCGTCACCCGTGAGGTCCTTGTTGTCGAGCAGGTCAGGGCTATGACTGGTGACGAGAACTTGCTTTTTCGTGCTGGCCTCGCGCAGTGCGTCGAGTAGGACTGCCGTGGCCCCAGGATGGATCGCTATCTCCGGCTCCTCGATCCCGATCAGCGACAGAGGCCTCCCGTACTTGTCGGTCGTGCCGAACAGGGCGAGGAGGATGCCGAAGGCACGGAGGGCGCCATCGGAGACCATGGGGGCCAGGAACCTTTCCGGCGCATTCTCTGCTATACCCAGCATAAACTCCAGTATTGCCCCGTCTGGAAGATACTTGGGATGCACGTCGCGCACCTCCGGCACGATCGCGCGCAGGTAGTCCTCGATCCTCCCCACGGTCCCGTCGTCCCTATTAGCCGCTTGAGCCAGCACGAGGGGCGCCGTACGACCGTCAGAGGCCAAGGTGCTGCTTGGCTCTATCGAGGTCTGACGGCGCAGGGACTGAGGGTTGATGCTGAAGAATCCCATTGTGATCAGCCGGTCGCGTAAGTCGCCAAAGTTTGCGTCGATACCATCCGCATCGTATAGGTAGAGAGAGTGAGGCGTCGCCTGCATCAGGTTCAAGGGCCTACCGGAGAGCCCATTTGTGTCAAGCTTGCCGTCCCGTATCCTGAAGAACACCGGCGCCTGACCATCCCGCCCCGTCCCGACGACTCCCTCTTCCTCCGTGACGGCGAATCCGCCTCCCGGCCGTATGGCAATGCGGAAGGAGTAGTGCCCGTGCGCGCCATCCGGGAGGGTGACATCGAGTCGCACGCCGACATGGTCTGCCAGGCCGTTGCCGCGCGACAGCACGTCCGTCAAGCCGCCACGAACTTGCAGCGCCTCCTCGACGGATAGTCTTAGAGCGTCGGAGACAAAGTGGAGAGCATCGAGGAAGTTGCTTTTCCCGGAGCCGTTTGGGCCGATCAGAAAGACCAGCGGTCCCAGGGGCACATCGCAGGACACGATGCTTTTGTAGTTCTCCAGGACGACGCGCGTGATGAATGTAGGGTTGTTTGCCATTGGTGATCCATCGGAGCAATTATTTGTACGGGAGACATCCATATCCCCAGTGTACAGCTTCCATCCATCGTCGATCCTGATTAACGCGTCGTGTGCGTCAGCCCCTGGCCGTCAGTGGCCAATTGTCAGAGGGCGCGCGGGCCGCACCCGTTGGGTGTGGCCCACGCGCCCTCCATTGCTCTATCGGCATGCCCCGGCGTGAGAGGGGGCGCTCCTGCCCTCACATGTCACGGGAGAGGGGGCTGAGGGGTGAGGGTCTAGCCAGCCATCCGCGCGCTCGGTATGGCCTCTGTCATTGTTGACGACGCTACCTCCGGCTCCACGGCTGCTTGTGCGGCGAAGTTGCGCCGCAGCAGCAGACCGAGCACCGCGCCGGCGATAGCCGCGACGACCATCACGCGGAACGTGTCGTCGAAGGACAGCGCCATCGCTCCGCTCACCAACTCGTGCTGCAGGCGAGCCAGCACGGCGCGCGATGGCGCCGGACCGCTGGGCCGCACGGCGCGCGCCGCGGTGACCGCGGTCGCCACGTGGGACGTGATGCGCGAGGTCAGGATGGTGGACAGGCCGGCGATAGCGAAGCCGTTGACGACCTGCTGCAAGGCGTTGGTCAGCGAGGTGACGCGTGTCACCAGCGCCCGCGGCGCGGCGTTGATGATGTGCGTGGTCAACGGCATAAACATCAGCCCCATGCCCGCGCCGGCTAGCGCCAGCGGCAGAATCAGACCGTTCGCCTGGGTACCAACGGTCACTTGCGACAGCAGGTAGGTTGAGACGGCCACCAGACCGAGGCCGGCGACCACCAGGGGCCGCGCGCCGATGCGGTCGAACAGCAGGCCCCCGATGGGCATAAAGACCGCCGCCGCGATGGCTTGGGGCAGGATGGCCAGGCCAGTGTCGAAGGCGCCGAAGCCGCGCACCTGCTGCAGGAAGAGCGGTACCAGGAACAGCGACCCGAAGAGGGCGACCTGTCCCACCCACTGCGCCACGATGGCCAGGCTGAAGTCGAGCGAGCGGAAGACGCGCAGCTCCAGCAGCGGGTTGGACGCGCGCAGCTCGACGGCGATAAAGGCCAGCAGGGCCACGACGCCAATAGCCAGCCCCGCGATTGTGTTCGTCGCGGTCCAGCTCGTCGCGCCCGAGCTCACGCCGTAGGACAGCGCCGCGAAGGCCAGCGGACCCAGGATGGCCCCGTAGCGGTCCAAACCGGCGACCGCCTTGCGCTGCACGGCGGGCAGCCCCAGGACGCCGACGATCAGGCCCACGATGCCGACCGGCAGGTTGAGCAGGAAGATATAGCGCCACGAGGCGTACTGCACCAGCCAGCCGCCGAGGACAGGGCCGATGGCGGGCGCGAACAGGATCGGCACGCCCATCATGCCCATCAGGGCGCCTACCTTGTCGGGCGGGCTGATGCGGTAGATGTAGGCCATGGCCACCGGCATCACCGCGCCGCCGCCCAGGCCCTGCAGCACGCGGAAGGTGATCAGCATGGTGCTGTCCGCCGCCGTCGCGCAGAGCACCGACCCGACGGTGAACAAGGCCACCGAGATCAGGAAGACCTGCTTGGCGCCGAAGCGGTCCGACAGCCAGCCAGCCAGCGGGATGATGGCGGCCTGCGCCAGCGTGTAGCCCGTGATGATCCACTGCAGCGTGGGCAGCTTGGTGTGCAGATCGTCGACGAGCTTGGGCAGCGCGACGTTGACCGCCGTGCCGTCGAGCACCACCATGAAGACGCCGATGATGATCGCAATCAAGGGCACGATGACCGTGCCCATTCTGAAGGGCGCGTCGCCCCGCGCAGAGTCCTGCGCCGTCGTGCCGGGAGCCATGGATGTTGCCACCGTCCGTCTGTCCTTTCGTTATCTGTCCGTATCGATCTGTTCGTCCCCCTCTCCCGCGGCAGGGAAAGCCGGTTCGGCTGTCGGCTCCGCGGAGCCAAGAGACCAATCCGCATGGGCCAGGGGTGAGGGCCGCTATCCTTGACCTCCGTCGTGCCTCGTAGTACAATGAAAGCGGATACATGTCCACTTGATTAGAGTGTAGCGGACAACTGTCCGTTTGTCAAACGCACGTGTGGAGGGAGGCCGAGATCGTGCTCAAAGAAGAGCGGGAGATCGAGGGCGACCCGTGGCGGCGCAAGCTGCTCGCTATCCAGGAGCAAATTGCCAGATGCTGCGCGCCGCCACCGGAGCGTCGGGACGCGGCGGAGCATCGCCGCCATATCCTCGACGTGGCGCGCTGCCTGTTCAATGAGTACGGCGTCGACGACGTGAGCATGCACAGAATCGCGCGCGCCGCCGGCGTGGGGCAGGGGACGCTCTATCGCCGCTACGCGCACAAGGGCGAACTGTGCATGGCCCTGCTCGTTGAGAACATGGCGCGCGTCCAGGAAGAGTTGCGCATGTACCTGGTGTCGTGCGCGCCGACGACCAGCGCGCGCGCGCAGCTCGACTATGTGCTCTCCCAGCACGTGGCCTTCAACGAGGAAAACGCGCCGCTGCTGAGCGCCATGCTCGAGGCGTCCGGCAACCATCGCAAGGCCCACTACGACAACCCCTTCTACCTGGCGATGCATGAGACGGTGGAGACACTGCTGCAGCGCGCGGTAGCGCGCGGTGAGCTGCCGCCGCTGGATACGGCCTACGTCGCCGACGCCATCCTGGCCTCACTGGCGATCGACCTCTATATCCACCAGCGCACGCGGCAGGGCTACACGCCCGAGCGCATCATGGGGTCCATCCGCCAACTGTACATTAATGGCCTGTGCGCCGGGCAAGCGCCGTCGCTTCCCGCTTCATGCCCGACAGGTTAGAGAAGCCAGGGGGCGGGCCGCCTGCTGCTCCGCGTCACAGGGCAAACGAGGGCGACTGACGTCGCGCGGATGCGCCGATACGGGCTGCGTCGGCGCGGTATTCTATAGTGAAAGGTCATCAGCAGCGCGTGCCATCGCGCGTACAAGACGTGAGGATACCGTCCGACCCATGGCACTCCTTAAGATTTATGAGGGCTCGGCGCCGGTGTTGCGGCGCAAGGCCAGGCCGCTCCGCCGCGTCGACGCGTCGACGCGCAAGCTGGCCGCGGATATGCTGGAGACGATGCGCGAAGCGCCTGGCGTGGGGCTCGCCGCGCCACAAATCGGACGCTCCGAGCGTCTCATCGTGGTGGAATATGAGGACGAGCAGTATGCCCTGGCCAACCCCGAGATCGCGTGGCGGTCCGACGAGACCGCCAGCGGCGAGGAAGGCTGCTTGAGCTTGCCCACCCTCTACGGTGATGTCGAGCGAGCCAGTGCCGTACGCGTCAAGGCGCTCGATCTGTCCGGCAAACATGTGACGATCGAGGCGAGGGACTGGCTGGCGCGCATCTTCCAGCACGAGGTCGACCACCTCGACGGCGTCCTGTTCCCCGACCGCATGGCTCCCGACGCGTACCTGCGCTCTACCCGCACCAATCGGGCGGGCGAGGAAATCTGACGAGTGGCTCGTTGCCCGTAGGGGCGTATTGCATACGCCCCGTTGCCCGTTGCCAGTGAGTTTCGTTTACGGACATCTGCCCCTGCCCACGGCCCACTCGTCAGGCGCTGGGCTGGCCGGGGACGCGCGTGGGCGTGAAGCCCAACGCGCTGGGGTAGTAGACATCGTTGGGCTGCAAGCGCCCGCCCATCGGCTCGAGGATGCGCTGCGGCACGGTGCGCACGGTGTCATCCACCATCGACCGCACGACCGTATGCACGGGCGCTTCCTGCTGCACATGGTAGAGGAACGCGCGTTCCTCGCCGTTCGTGGTAAAGGTCAGGCGAATCTGTGGTCGGGTCGAGAGCCGCTCGCCGGTCAGCACACCGCGCACCTCACTAATCGTCTCTTTGACGCGCAGCTGATCCACCAGCCCCGCCATCACCGCCTCCAGGTCCATCCTCATAACGTCCGCGTCCTCCCGCAGTACATCGTCGGCAACGTCCCAATGCGTCGCCGCATCGTCGCATCGTGTCTCGCACCCTACGATACCACGCCATCAGGGCGGCTACCAACCCAGGGTCTATGAAAGGTTGCCCCGCAGTGATGGGAGCAGCCCGTGTGCCCGCACCAACTCGGAGAGGGTCCCCTCGATGGCGGGAGCCTGCCGATAATTCGTTGGCGCGCGGAAGGTCTGGGATTGGGTGGCAAGGCCACTGACACGGGGAGCGCGGGCGGCCCGCCCGCATCGATCGCATCCACGACGGTGGCTACGACGCTCACGAGACTGCCGCGGGGTCAAGTGGGCGGGCCGCCCGCGCTCCCAGATCATCCCAGACCTTCCGCGCGCCAACGATAATTCTCGCGCCGGGCGATTACCGATCCGCGCCGCGTGGCCGCGAGTGGGACAATCAGGCGGGATACCGAAGACGCCAAGGTTGCCGACAATAATTAAGAGGGGAGGACGTACGCATGACGACAGAGGCCCTGGAGGTCGAAGCGGGCGAGACCGATAGCCCGGCGATTGACAGCATCGAGCAGTGGGCGGGCCACTTCGCGCAGGGAGGCTCGGACAAGGTGTGGGGCGGCGCGGTGCAGGGCGCAACGTTCATCAGCACGTGGGGCAAGCGCGGCTCGGCGCTGCAACGCGGCGAGAAGGTCTGCAAGTCGAACGACGAGGCCCTCAAGCTGTTCCGCAAGAAGGCGCAGGAGAAAGCGTCGGAGGGCTACAAGACGGTGGCGTTCGGCGACCCTGCCTACGGCATCCCCGTCCTGATCGGCCCCGCCGCCGGCGGGAGCGTGTCGGTGACGGTCACGACGACCGTGCCGCCCAAGCCGACGGTCTACGCCACGGGCCACGTGCTGCCGATGGAGGAGGCCGAGTTGGAAGCCTGCCTGGCCAGTCCGCTCTACGGCGTCTCCGAGAAGATCAACGGTGAGCGCTGCGTGGTGGCCTTTGACGGCGCGACGCTGACGGCCTACAACCGTAAGGGCCAGCAGGTCTCGACCGTTCCCGACAGCACGCGCGCGCTGGCCGCGCTGGGCCACCCCTTCGTGCTCGACGGCGAGCGCATGATCGCCGGCGGCGTCGGCGGCTACGTCATCTTCGACCTGCTGGAGTGGGAGGGCCGGGACATGCGCGCCCAGCCCTACGGCGCGCGCATTACCGCCGTACGCGACGCGCTGGTCGACCAGGGGCTGGCGGCCTCCGTGGCCCATAGCGTCGAGCCGGACGATGCGGCGGACATGGCCGGCCCGCGCCTCTGCCTGCTGACGGCCGAGGTCGGGCACGAGGAGGGCCGCGCGCTGGTCGACCGCGTGGCGGCGCGCGGCGGCGAGGGCGTGGTCATCCGGACGCTGGACGCGCCGTACGTCGAGGGCGACACCAAGCACGTGCGCAAGATCAAGTTCCTGGCCGACCTCGACGCCTTTGTGATCCGCGTCAACCCTGGTAAGGCCACCGGCTCGGTCGTGCTAGGGCTGGTGCGGCCCGACGACGGGGCCGTGATCGAGGTCTGCAATGTGCGCTCCGGCCTGACCGACCCCGATATCACCGCGTTGGAAGCCAAACTGGCGGCGGGCGAGCGCCCGGTGCTGACCGTGGAGTACCTGCCCGCGCGCACGGTTGGCATCCGTCTGGTCGAGCCCAAGGTGCGCACCCTGGGCAGCGCCGTGCGCACGGACAAAACCTGGCAGGAGTGCCACACCACGCAGTTGGGCACGGCCAAAGCGGACGATTTTGCCAGGGCCAAGCCAGCCAACATCGAGGCCCGACAAGCCGGTCAGACGGCCGCAAATAGTCTATAATGGTTGGGATGATGGGACGGCGTGGCGGTCCAGCAACCTGTCCGCGGTGTTTCGCCGCGGCTGCGATCAAGCCTGGCATACCCCACCAGCCGCCGATGTCACTCAGCCCCGTCCGGCGACGGGGGGACCGTCAACGCTCGCTGAGCGGACGCGGTCCGACCGCAGATGGTCCCCCCGTCGCCAGCCGGGGCCTAAAGCGATCGACGCCGGTCCCCGGAGTCAAAGTGGACCGCTCGCCGCCTCATCATATCTACCGTTACGCACATTCGTCTGCCGCCAGCAACCTTCGTTGCCCCAAAGAGCCGCAGTCCATGCCAACCGGCGGCTCCTGGTACAGGGCCATTTCATTCATACGGCACAAGCTAGCAACCTGTCCGCGGCGTTTCGCCGCGGCTGCAGTCAAGTTACGCATACCCCACCGGCCGCCGATGTCACTCAGCGCCGTGGGCCGACCTAGGTGTTGGCCCCACTCGCTGAGCGGACGCGGTCCGACCGTCGCGAACACCTAGGTCGGTCCACGGCGCCTAAAGCGATCGGTGCCGGTCCCCGGAGTCAAAGTAGTTTGTGTCACGCAGTCACGCAGTCATGCAGTCACGCAACCCATGGATACAACGGAAGAGGCTATACTATCAGGAACGATACGGCGACGGGCCGGACTAGCAATCTGTCCGCGGTGTTTCGCCGCGGCTGCGGTCAAGCCTGGCATACCTCACCGGCCGCCGATGTCACTCAGCCCGCGACGCAGCAGCAGGTGCTGCTCCCGCGCGCTGAGCAGGGCGTCGCCCGCGAGTACCAGCACCTGCTGCTACGCCGCGGGCCTAAAGCGATCAACGCCGGTCCCCGGAGTCAAAGTAGACCGGCCCATCGCCGTATCGTTTCCTACCCACCTCACTAGCGGAGAGGGCAGACAGCATCATGGCACACCTCTCGGATGTCCTGCGCAACCTGCTCAGACGGGCGGGCGGGGATGGCTCCAACACGGCCGGCGGTCCCGCGACGGGCGACGGGGCGGGCGACTTTTCGACGCTCTACCTCCTCGTGCGTAGTGAGCACTCCGGCCGCTCCTACGACTACTACTTCCACGAGTATGAGGTCGCCTTGTGGCGCAGCGGCGCCCTGTTCGTGGCCGAGATGCGCTCGCGCCTCCGCTACCGCAACTCGGATCACGCCATTGGCCGTCCCTGGGCGTTGCGCGAGACTTTCGCGTCGCTCCCCGAGGCGCGACAGCGCGCCGCGGAGATGCTGGCCAACCCGCGCCAGTACGGCGAGACCAACCGCGACGCGGGGAGCCACTGGACCTGGAGCTATGCGACCCAGGGCGGCGAGCAGACCAAGGAAACGTCCCGCTACGAGCGCCCCGCGGGCCTGGCCGACGGTCTCCTGGCTCGCGGGGTGGCCGCGGGCAGGTCCCTGCCCGACGGTCCCGCCGCTGGCGAGGTGGTGCGCCAGTTGTGGGGTCGCGCCGAAGGCCCGGCGCGAACCGCCGTACGGCGGTTCGCGTCGGAGGCGACACCGACCTACGGCCACTGGAGCCACTGGAAATGGCTCTACAAGCAGGCCGAGGCGGCGTCGGACATGGAACTGCTGCGCGTCATGATACCCCGGTTGGACACCGCCCTGTCCGATGGGACGAGGGATCCGTCCAGGGCGCCCTTTTCCTGGCTGGAGCAAATGCCGCGCGCCGCCACGCTCGCCTATATGCAGCGACGGGCCCGCCGCTTCATGCGGGATCTGGCCGCGCGCGACCCCTCCGCCTACGTGGAGCTGGCGGCAGGAGTCCTGCTCGACAGCGGACATCGTCGCGACGGGGTCAAGCGCGACAACGCGCGCTCCGCGGACCTGGACCCGATGCACCAGTGGATCTCGTTCGACATCCTCTATGGCGGCTCGGGGCGCTACATCCAGACCGGCCACTCGCGCGGGCGCTACGTGGCGCAACGGTCGCGCCCGTCGGCCTCCCGGCCCGACGAGCGCGTCCCCAACGCCTGGACCGCGCGCGGCGACCTGCTGCTGGCGATCTTCACCGACCCCGCGCTGCCCTCCCAGACCTCGGAGTGGGCCTATGTCGCCCTGACGCGGCGCGGGATAGATCTTCCTACCCTCGACGGGGACAGGCTGATCCGCTTCCTGCGCGGCTCGTCGCCCCTGTTGCTGCGGCTGGCCTCACAGCAGGTCGCGGCGGGGTTAGAAGTGGGGCAGCATCCGGAGCCCACAGTGCTGGCCCTGGCCTACTACTACGGCAGCGGGGCCATCCGTCGCCGCATCGCCCTGTACCTCTCCTCGCCCGAGGCGGCGCGGTTGGCGCGGTCGTGGCAGAGACAGGTCGCGTTGGCCCTGTCCGATGTATTGATGCGCGGGACGCGCGGCGCGCGGCTATCGGCGCGGCAACTGGCCGCCGCCCTGCTGCTGGCGGGAGGCTACGCCGACCTTGTCAAGCCAGAGGCGCTGACATCTCTGGTCCCCGCGCTGGTCTCCGCCGGGTATGCCAACCTCAACAGGCTTGCCCGCGCCATCGTCGAGAGGACGAACGTGCAGCAGGCCTGGTCCATGGCCTACGCGGCGGGAGACCTCGATGAGGAGCCGCGCCGCACGCTCCTCGATACGGTGCTGGCGCGGCTCATTGCTCTGTCGCAGGGACGCGGGCATGGCTACTACTACTACTTCGAGCGCCAGGCGATCCTGGACGGGCGGCCGTGGCTGCGCCTGTTCGGCTGGCGGGTCGCCGCAGCGCGGACGGACCTGGGGGCGCAGCAGCACGCCCTGCTGTGGGACGCCGTACTCAACCCGGCCGCGCCACTGCCCGCGCTGATGGGGGCCGTGGCGTCGCCCGACGCCTTGCGCCTGCTGCTGACCCTGCCGGACCAGTTGGCCGCACTGACGGCGCGGCTGCGCGCGGAGCCCGGCCTGCTGAGCGATTTGCCGTCCGAGTCCTTTGCGCTGCTGGTGCGCCGGTTCCCGTTCGACGTCACACTTTCGCTGATTCCCCTGATGGCCGACGACCTGTGGGCACGCCTGCGCGGCTTCTTGCTGGACGAGCTACGCCAGGATGGCCGCCTCGACCTCTTCTGGCGCGCGGTGTGGGCCAGGGACGCCGACCCGGCCCTGGCGGCGCGGGTCGCCGGCGATCCTGTGATGGCAACGGGCTTCGCCGAGGTGGCCGAGCCCTCGTACCTGGAGACGTCCAATCCCGCCTTCGAGCCGCTGCTGCTGGCCTGGGTCGAGGGGCGCCCGGACGCCTTCGGCCGCGGGGCGCGTCCCCTGCTGACCGCCGCGCTGAGTAAGCTGCCCGCGCTGCGGGCATGGGCCTTACGCCGCATCGAGGAGGTCGGCACGACGACGCCGTTCGCCTTGCGCCTGCTCGAGTCGGGCCTGCCCGAGACGGCCGCCGCGGGCCGGCGCCACTTCGACGCCATCGCGCCCGGCGCGTCCGACGAGCTGGATAGCGCGCTGGTCATCCTCGACAGCCCTGACCGCGCCGCGCAGGCCTACGGCCGCGCCTACATCGCCGCCCGCCGCGCCACGCTGCCCGCGGCCGAGCTGACGCGGCGGCTGGCCGAGCATCCCGACCCGATCATGCAGGAGCTGGTGGCCGCCACGCTGCTCGCGAATCCGGCGGCGGTAACGGCGGACGAGGCGGGACGCTTCGACGCCGCCGTGCTGCGCGGCCGCGACCGCGGCCGTCGCGCCAAGGAACTGATCAAACGGCGGCTGGCCGCGGCCGAGCCGGAGGGGCTGAAGCTCGACGGCGCGGCGCTGCTGGAGCTGGCGCGCGGCCAGACCGAGCGCGACCGGGATTGGGCAATGGAACAACTGGCCCGCCTGGCCATGGCCGGCGAGTCCATCGACGGGCTGACCCTCGACGGGATAGGAGGCATTTAAGCGATGATCGTGACCCAGACCTACGCGCAACGCAGCTCGGCGACGCTCGACACGGGCAGCCTGGGCCTCAACATGTCGACCGAGACCGGCCGTCCTCCTGTGCGCCTGCATGCCACGGTGCGGGACTCTCTGGCCTACGCGCGCCTGATGAAGGCGCTCTACGCGGTTGTAACCAGCAACCTGCTGCCATCGAAGCCGGATCGCAGCGCCTACTTCGAGTGGGTGCGGCAGCAATACCTCGGAGAGCTGGCTGCCCAACAGGCCGCGGCCCTGGCCGGCCTGCCCGCCCTCTTCGAGAGCCGCGACGCGTTGCGCTCACGCCTGAAAAAGGTCAACGGGAGCGTGTCCAGGCTGACGCGGGTCGCCAACTCCGCCGAGTTCTACGGCGCGCGGCGCGAGTACTACAACTACCTCTACCACCACGACCGCGACGCCTGGTACGCGCTGGACCCCGTGGTCAGCGTCCACCCGGACTGCCTCATCTTCGAGGCCTTCTCGCAGGACGAGTCGGCCTACGGCCGCGTCACCGTGCCCATGGACCGCCTGGCCGTGGACGGGCCGGTCGATTACGGAACCACCAACATCGACTTCTCGCCCGATCTGGCCCGCGAGATCGGGCGCATCCGCAGCTACCGCCCCACCGACCTGCACGTGGGGCCGGGGCAGGTGGCGCTGGCCACCACGGCGGGATCAGCGGTGGAGAAGAAGATCGACCTGCCGCCGACCTGGGTGCGCGGCTTCCTGCAGGTGCAATCGGCCGCCACCATGCCCGGCGTCGACGTGCGCCTCTCCCCCGCCACGCTGGCCGATGTCCTGACCGTGGTGCGACGACGCCACGAGGACCGCGGGCCGCGCTCGTTGCGCGTCGTCCTGACCCCCGGCGCGCGCCCCCACATCGTGGTCGAGCCGTGGGGCACGGTCGTCCGCGAACATACCCACGTCTACGACGGGCGCAACGCGCAGGAGATCCGCATCTGGGGCCGCCGCCGGCTGCTGGTGCTGGAGGAGTTGCTGCCCCACGCCGAAGAGGTGCGCGCGCGGCTGCTGGGCACGGGCCTGCCCTCCTACTGGAGCGTGCTGGCCGCCACCTCGCGCCTCGACGTGGGGCTGTCCGGCTGGACGCAGAACGACTGGTCGCGCGCGGCTCAGTTCGACCTGCTGGCGTCGCTGGGCGCCCTCTCGCGGGAGCAACTGGCCGCGGTGGCCCGCGCGTTGGAAGACCGACTCGCGGTCACGCCTCAGGACGCCGCGCTGCTGACAGGGCTGAGCCGCGACGTGGCCGCCGCCGCGCTGCAGGCCCTCACTCGCGAGGGTCGCGCCATGTATGACTACGTGACCGGGGCCTACCGCTGGCGGCAACTGTTCCCCTTCATGCCCGAGCCCGAGGCCGTGCAAGAAGACCCGCGGCTGGCCACGGCCCGCAATCTCATCGAGCGCGGGGCGGTGCGCTGGAGCGCCCCGCCGGTGCGCGGGTCCGGCGTCACCATCGCGCCGCCGGCCTCCGCCGCGGGCGCCGTGCCCCCCTTGCCCACCGCCGCCGCGACGAACGTGGCCATCAACGCGGGCGGAACAGACCAGGGGCGCTTCGGGGGAGACACCTACGACAACGGCTTGCCATGGCGGCGCCAGACCACGCGCGCCCACGTCAGCACCCGCGGCGTGACCGACACGGCACCCGAGTCCGTTTACCAAAGTGAGAACGTCGGCGCGATGACCTACCGTATATCTGGGCTGGTCACCGGGCAGCCGTACCGGGTGCGCCTGCACTTCGCGGAGATCTTCTGGAATATGGCAGGCAGCAGGCTCTTCGATGTCTCTATCAACGGGATCAAAGTGCTCTCCAATTTTGACATCTACGTCGAGGCCGGCGGGAAGAACTGCGCCATCGTGCGCGAGTTCGACGCCACGGCAGCCAGCCGTGGGACCATCACGGTCGAGTTTAGCTCGGTCAGGGACAACGCCAAGGTCAGCGCCATCGAAGTCATTTGGGCCGGCGCCCCCGCTAGCGCTCAGGTAGCAGCCCCAACGCCGGCAGCCGCGGCAGGGCAGGCGCCGACTGCCACCGTGGCAGCGGCCCCGGCGCCGACTGTCACGGCAACCGCGGCGGCGAACGTCGCGCCCGATCAGTGGCGCACCTTTGTCTTCAAGGACGCCTCGTCGGACAAGTTCTGGGACATCCGGCTCACCGGCGCCGCCCACGAGGTGCGCTTTGGCCGCAGGGGGACTGATGGTCAGCGCCAGGAAAAAGAGTTCGCGACGGCGCAACAGGCTGAGGCCTCGTACCAGAAGCTGGTCAAGGAAAAGACGGGCAAGGGCTACAAGGAGACGACGCTCCCGCCCCCGGCCGCGATTGTCGTGGGGAACGCCGGCGGCGAGGTCGCGGTGACGGCGGAGCGGACGCGCTTCGCGGCCGAGGTATGGGGAGAGAAGGTCTTCAACGTCATCCTCGACGTCGACGTCGACGGGCGCGCGGTCTACGCGCAATGCACCTGCGCCGCCTACCGCCGCGACAAGCTGCGCAAGGGACCGTGCCCCCATATCCTGGCCACGACCGTCGCCGCCACGCGCTACCTCGCCGACGCGACGCCGGCCGGCGCGCTCCAGACGACAGGAGCGGCCTTATGACCGATAGCAACAGTCCCAACGTGGCCGAGACCGGGGCAACGACGACCGCTGCTGGTGGCGGTCAGAGCCTGCTGGCGCGCTTCCGCACATACGGCCGCAGCGTCGTGATCATGGAAGAGATGGTGCGCCTGGGCTTCTGGCCGCCCGACGCGGATGCGGAGGAGAAACGGGAGCAGGCCCTGATCTCGGTCAGGGCCTACCAGGCGGAGTTGCTCGACTTGCGTCGCGAGTTGCGCCGCGTGGAGGGCGAGATCGAGGCGGCGACCGACGTCGAGGCGCTGATCGCCGAGATCCGCAAGCGACGCATCGAGCGCGTGCGCGCCGAGCGCGAACAGCGGCGGGTGGAGAAGGCGCGCCGCCAGGAGGAGCAGCGCGCCGCGGATCGGCGGCGTCGCCGTGAGCGCCCGCCCTTCCTGGGCCATGGCGTCTCCGGCGGTCTGCGCTACGAGGGCGGCGACGCCGACCGTCTGGCCTCTCTTGGCCTGCCCCAACTGACGACGGCAAGCCATGTCGCGGCGGCCATCGGCATCGACGAGGGCGCGCTGGCCTGGCTGACCTATCACCGCGGCGCGGCCACCATCGACCACTACCACCGCTTCACTATTCCCAAGCGTAGCGGTGGCAGGCGCGTTATCTCCTCGCCCAAGACGCGCTTGCGCGTGGCCCAGGGCTGGCTGCTGCGCGAGGTCCTCTCGCGCCTGGCGTTGCACGACGCGGCGATGGCCTTCCGCTCGGCGCGCTCCATCGCGGACAACGCCCGGCTGCATCAGGGCCGCGCCGTGGTGGTGCGCATCGACCTCAAGGACTTCTTCCCCTCCATCGGCTTCCGGCGCGTGAAGGGGCTGTTCGAGTCGTTCGGCTACAACGAGGGCGTGAGTACAATCCTGGCCCTGCTGTCCACCGAGGTGCCGCGCGCCACGGTCACGCTCGATGGCGAGCGACGCTACGTGGCCGTCGGCGACCGGCAGCTGCCGCAAGGGGCCTGCACCTCGCCGACGGTCACAAACATCCTGTGCCGGGGCATGGACGCGCGCCTGACCGCGCTGAGCGCGCGCTTCGGCTTCACCTACAGTCGCTACGCCGACGACCTGGTGTTCTCGCACGCCCGGCGCGGCGTGGCCATGGGCGCGTTCCTGAGCATCGTGAAGGGCGTCGTGACCAGCGAGGGCTTCACCGTCAACGACGACAAGACGCGCGTGATGCGCCCTCACCAGCGCCAGACCGTCAACGGCCTCGTCGTCAACGCCACGGCTACCTTATCTACGTCTACCCCACATGCGCAACTCCGTACTAATAGTTATGTGCATACACCGGGCGGGGACGTAGACCTGCTTGCGAGGGAAAACCAGGGCGAGGACGGCGCCATTCGCCTCTCGCGCGTCGACCTGCGCCGCTTCCGCGCCGTGCTGCACCACTGCGAGACCGAGGGCTTCGACGCCGTCTCGGCGCGCCTCGGCAAGAACGCCCAGACCTACGCCGCCGGCTACCTCGCCTACATCCACATGGTCTCGCCCCACAAAGCCGCCCAACTCGTGCAGCAACACCCCTGGCTCTCTCCGCGCCGCGCCGACGCCTCTTGAATCGGGTAAAAGGTCAACAGATCAACAACCTGATTCTATGTAGACAATTAGCGGGTAAAGCGCGATGATGCATGATGGGCGACGCGCTGTCTTGCTTTGTAGTGGCAATTACAAGAGATGATAGCCGCACGGTGGCGAGGAGGGCGACAAGCGCGTGGCTACCGTTAGCGGATGATCTGAGTGATAAGGGAGTGGTAAGCGGTCGATGAAACGAATCGCAGTGGTAGGAACGGGCTACGTGGGGCTGACGACCGGCGCGTGTTTCGCCGAGTTGGGCAACGATGTGGTGTGCGTCGATATTTTGCAGGACAAGATTGACTCGCTGCTGCGCGGCGACGTGCCGTTCTTCGAGCCTGGACTCGGCGAGATGGTGACGCGCAACGTGGCTGCCGGCCGTCTGGCCTTCACCACGAGCTACGCCGAGGCGATCCCCACGGCCGAGATCGTCTTCATTGCCGTCGGGACGCCGACCGGACCGGACGGCCGCGCCGACCTCAGCTACGTGCGCGCCGCCGCCGAGACGATCGGCGCACACCTGCACGGGCGCACCATCATCGTCAACAAGAGCACCGTCCCCATCGGCACGGGCGACTGGGTCGGCAACATCTTGCGCCGGACCGCCCCCGCCGGTACGTCCTTCTCGGTCGTCTCCAACCCCGAGTTCGTGGCCGAAGGAACCGCCGTGGCCGACTTCATGGCGCCCGACCGCGTGGTGCTGGGCGGCGACGACCTCGCCGCGGTGCAGGAAGTCGCCAGCCTCTACCTGGCCTTGCAGTCGCCGTTTATCTCCGTCGACCTGCGCACCGCGGAGATGATCAAGTACGCCAGCAACGCCTTTCTGGCCACCAAGGTCAGCTTCATCAACGAGATCGCCTCGATCTGCGAGCGCCTCGGCGCCGACGTCAGCCAGGTGGCCAAGGGTATGGGCCTCGACCAGCGCATCGGCAAGCACTTCCTCAAGGCCGGCCTGGGCTACGGCGGCAGTTGCTTCCCCAAGGACGTGCGCGCGCTGGCCCAGATGGCCGACTACGCCGGCTGCCACCCGCAACTGCTGCGCACTGTGATGGAGATCAACAGCGACCAGCGCGCCACCGTGATCGACAAGGTGCGCCAGGGCCTGGGCGGCTCCCTGACGGGCGCCCGCATCGCCCTACTGGGCCTGGCCTTCAAGCCCAACACCGACGACATGCGCGAGGCGCCCAGCCTGACCCTGGTTGAGCGCTTCGTCGCCGAGGGCGCCACCGTCGCCGGCTACGATCCGCAGGCCGGCGAGACCGCGCGCGCGCTGCTGGACGGCCAGATCAGCTACGCCGAGAGCGCCTACGAGGCGGCGGAGGAGGCCGATGCGGTCATCCTGGTGACGGAGTGGCCCGAGTTCCGCGCGCTTGATCTCAAGCGCGTCAAGAGCAGCATGCGCGGCGATGTCTTTGTCGACGGGCGCAACCTGTATGAGCCCGAGGCGCTGCGCTCCATCGGCTTCAACTACTTCGGCATCGGCCGCGGCTACGCCCCACAACCCTTCGCCGCCGACGCCGACGACCTCTACCTGGATTCGTCCGCGCCGGAGCCGCTGCCCGAACCGGTCGCCAGCGCGGCCACCGTCGGCGGCCAGTAGGATGCGCCGAGCGGGAGAGGGGCGGACGGGCGCCATGAGCGGACCTCCCAACGGTTCGGCTGCTACGCGCCCGTTGGGCACGACCGTGCAGGGCGAGTGGGGCGATTGGCTGCCGCCTGCCGATGCCTGGCAGCGCGTGCTGGCCGCATGGGGCCCTCCCTCGCCCCTCGCGGCGCAAGAGGTCGCGCTCGCCATGGCGCTGGGCCGCGTGCTGTCCACGGACGTCCGGGCGCCCGTCGACTCGCCTCTCTTCGACCGCTCCGCCGTCGACGGCTACGCCGTGCGCTCCGCCGACGCGGCGACCGCCTCACCCGAGGCGCCCGCGCGCCTGGCCTACGTCGGCGAGGTGGCCATGGGCACGGGCAGTACCGTCACCGTGGGACCCGGCCAGGCGGTGTGGGTGGCCACCGGCGCCATGCTCCCGACCGGGGCCGATGGCGTGATCATGGTCGAGCGCACCGCGCGCGAGGCGGAGACGGTGCTGCTCCGGCAGGCCGTCTTCGGCGGAGACAACGTGGTGCGGCGCGGCGCCGACCTGCGCGCGGGCGACCTCGTGCTGCGCGCGGGCCACACCGTGCGCCCGCAGGACGTGGCCGTGCTGGCCTCGATGGGGCTGGCCGCGGTCGCCGTGCGCCCGCGCCCGCGCGTAGCCATCATCGCCGGCGGCGACGAGTTGGTGTCGCCCGGACAGCCGCTGGGTCCGGGTCAGATCTATGACGCCAACTCGTACGCCATGGCCGCCCAGATCGAGGCCTGGGGTGGTGAGCCCCACATCATGCCGCGCGTCCCCGATCAGCCGGAGGCGGTACAGGCCGCGCTGCGTCAGGCCGTGAGCGAAGCGCAGCTCGTGCTGCTCTCCGGCGGCAGCTCCGTGGGCGTCAAAGACCTCAGCGCCGAGGCCATCGACGCGGTGGGTACGCCGGGCGTGGTGGTGCACGGCGTGGCCATGCGCCCAGGCCGGCCGACCCTGGCCGGCGTGGTGGACGGCGTGCTGGTGGTTGGCATCCCCGGCAACCCCGTCTCGGCCATGGTGGCGTGCGAGGTGTTCGCCCGTCCCGCCGTGGAGACGCTGCTGGGCGTTGTCCCCGCGCGCGTGGCCGGCGTCACCGGCGACGGCATCGTGACCGGCCGCCTCACCGCGCGCGTTGCCTCTCAGCACGGTCGCCAGGACTACGTGCGCGTGCGCCTGGTCCAGGATGGAGATGCCGACGGAACGGGCAACACACGCTTGGCCGTCGAGCCCGTGCCCGGCGGTTCCGGCGTCATCCGCTCCATGGTCGACGCCGACGGCCTGCTCATCGTGCCCCCCGACCGCGCCGACCTCGAGGCCGGCGAGACGGTCGAGGTGCGCCTGTTCTAAGTTATTGGTCTTGTCCATGCCAGATCATCCCCAGGCCATCACCGTTGAGCTCGACGTTCCCGCGCGCATGCGGGATGGAGCCATCCTCCAGGCCAATATCTACCGGCCAACTGGTGAGGGGCGTTGGCCCTGTTGCTCGTGCGCCTGCCCTATGGCAAAGACCCGGGGCCTGCAAGCCTGCTCGACCCTATCTTGGCCGTCCGTCGCGGCTACGTCGTGATCGTCCAGGACACCCGCGGGACCGGCGCCTCGGACGGCGATTCTATCCCTACCGGGCCGACACCGACGACGGCTTCGACACGATTGCCTGGGCCGCCGACCTGCCGTTCTCCGATGGCCATGTCGGTATGTACGGCGGGTCCAACTCCGGGTTCACCCAATGGGCCGCGGCGGTTCAACAGGCCCCCGCCCTCGGGGCTATCATCCCCTTCGTCACCTGGTCCGACCCCTTGAACGGGGTGTACTATCGCGGTGGGGCTTTTGAGCTTGGTCAGCAGGCGAGTTGGTGCCTCATAATGGGACGGGGCGTGCTATTCCGCCGCTATGCGCAAGATTTGGCGAGGCGCGGGCCGGCTCTAGCGGCGTGGATCGCCGAATGGGACGCGCTCGGCACGACCGGCTATGAGGCGCTGCCGCTCGCGGAGTTCGCGCCGCTGCGCCGGCAGGATCTTGCCCCCTCCTTTTTCGAGATCATCGCGGCGCCCATGGACCGCACCGCCGATCCCGCCGCGTCCTTGACGATCCTGGGCACGCACGAGCGGGTGCGGGCGCCCAGCCTGAACATCGGCAGTTGGTACGACATCTTCCTGGGGGACACCATCGCTAACTTCCAGACCGTGTGGTCGCAGGGTAAGCCCACCAGGTTGCTGATCGGCCCATGGACGCACACGTCCCAGGGATCTTCCATCGGCGAGCGCGCCTTCGGGTTCGTCGGGCAGGGGGGAGATGGATTGATGGACCTGGGCAGCGTGCAGTTGCGTTGGTTCGACCATTGGCTCAAGGGTATCGACAACGGCGTACCGGCCGAGGCGCCGATCAGGCTATTCGTGATGGGCGCCGATGTGTGGCGCGACGAGCACGAGTGGCCGTTGGCCCGCGCGGTCGATACGCCCTGGTATCTGCGCGCGGGCGGAGGGTTGAGCCCGGAGCGCCCAGGAGTGGAGGCGCCCGACCGGTACGATTATGATCCTGAGCACCCGGTTCCGACGCGGGGCGGCGCGGTGCTGATGACGCAGGAATACCCCGCCGGCCCCCTCGATCAGAGGGCAATCGAGGCGCGCTCCGACGTGCTCGTCTACACCAGCATGCCGCTGGAGCGCGACACCGAGGTGACCGGTCCGATCACGGTGCATCTGTGGGCCGTCTCCTCGGCGCCCGACACCGACGTCGTGGCCCGGCTCACCGATGTCTCCCCTGACGGGCGCTCCTTCAACCTGACTGACGGGATCGTGCGCGCCCGCTATCGCCGCTTTGCGCAGGGCGAACCGCCATCTCTCATCGAGCCAGGGCGCCCGTACGAGTACGTGATCGACCTATGGGCCACCAGCAACGTGTTCAAGGCGGGCCACCGGATACGGTTGCAGATCACCTCCAGTTGCTTCCCGCGCTGGGACCGCAACCCCAACACGGGCCACCGTTTCGGCGCCGATACCGAACTCCGCGTCGCTCACCAGGAGATCCTGCACGACCGGGAGCATCCCTCCCACGTCGAACTGCCCCTGGTCAACCCGGCATGAACTGCTTGCAGGTCTCCCACGACCTCTGATATTGGTACTCGCGGCGTCTCAATCCCAGGGTTGCTGAGCGAGAAGTGTGACACTTGATTGGTGGGCCGCCGCGATGTCCTCGGCCGTCTCAGGGTGTTCGCGATACCCTCGGATGTACCGTTCGATGTCTTCGCGCTTCGCGGGCAGTACTGCGTCCAGAGCATGCCGGGAGAATGCGTCACGCGACTCGCCTCGTGCCTGGCGCTCCTCCACGGCTTGGGCGATCTCTTCCGGGATCTCGATGGTCATCGTCACGGTCTTGCTCATGCAGCACCCCCGTCTTGGCCTTCGAGCCGTAGTCTACCTTCCACGCAAACGAATTGAGTGCCAGAGTTGTCGCCTTGTACGCCTGATGCCTCTTTCGGTACTGGAGTGACCATCAACTCGACGTTCAGTGCGGCCAGAATGCGCTCGATACGTTCGCGGGTGATACCACGGTAGTCACTCTTCTCGTCGCGAGACACATTCCCTTTATCGGTATCGAGCGCATCCGCGAGGTCACTCACGGTCATGTGGCGCGCAATGCGCAGGCCGATGAGCAGGCGCCCTAACCCGGCGAAGGGGACCGGCCCGAAGTCGAAAGCGCGCGCCCGCCCGTATGCATCGACTTCCTCCTGAACGTCCCGTTGCAGCGCGCGCATCGATGCGAGCAGCATATCAGTCATCGCCGCGTCGAGGCCCTGCTCCAGCAAAGCCGCGCGCGTGTTGGCGAGGGCCTGCTTGCTTTCTTCCAGACGCCGCAGCCCGACGCGATACTCGTCCTCTGTACGAATCACAACATTCCTCCCAACGACCTACCCTTGGATGATGTTAGATGATGCGGACGATGCCTTTCGGTTTGTCGTCGCGCGTGCGACGGAAGAAGGACGACAAGCTCCCCGGCGAACCGGGTGGTACGGTGCTGAGCTCCCAGAAGAGCTCGACGCGGTAGTCGCGACACAGAAGCGGGCGCGCCTTCCCCTTGGAGGCGATATATTCCCACGTCGCCTGCACCGGGGCAAGGGGGAGAAGCAGGTTGATCCGCATCAGTTGCGGTTGCTGCGTCGTCGCATACGCGAATGGATCGACGACATAGTAGCCGTCGATATCATCCGGGTCGGGCTTGTCCTGGACGAAAGAGCCGGCGATGTAGGTCTCCGTAATTCCTACCTGACGCAATTGGCTCACCAAGACGGTGAGATTGTTCGTTGGCGCGCAGAAGTCCTGGGATTGGGGGCAAGGACACTGGGCGCGCGGGCGGGCCGCCCGCACCGATCGCATCCACGACGGTGGCTAACACGCTCACGAGGCTGCCGCGGGGTCAAGCGGGCGGGCCGCCCGCGCTCCCCGTCGCCCCAGACCTTCTGCGCGCCTACGATTGTTCACGAGACGCAGGCGCCTCGGCCTGTCCCACCCCGGCGGGACGGGGTGCGGGCCGACCACGAGCATCGACTGGCTCAGTTGCTGGAGGGTCAAGGGATAGTCTCCGGGCGGCAGTACCCCCTCCGCCGTGAAGTGTGGGAGCAACAAGTTCGACACTCTGGACGTACATCCTTTCTCCGCCCGCCAAGATCATTATGCTCTATGTTGTCGTATTTGACAACCATCTTAGGGTAGGAGATCCACCGATGTATGGGTTGTGACGAGGGTCGTAATACTTTGTTATACCCTCTCCAGCATCTCCAGCACGGCGGCGAGGTCTGGCGGGAGCGGCGAGGTGAACGCGCGGTACTCACCGTTGGAGGGCAGGCGCAGGCCCAGCAGGGAGGCGTGCAGGAACTGGCGCGTGAGGCCGGGCAGCGGGCGGCGTGCTCCGTAGAGCCGGTCTCCCGCCACGGGATGGCCCAGCGCGGCCAGGTGCACGCGGATCTGGTGCGTGCGGCCCGTCTCGATGCCCACATCCAGCAATGAGTAGCCGCGATAGGCGCGCTCGACCCGGTAGGTGGTGTGGGCAGGCCGCCCGTCGAGGGTTGGGGCCATGCGCTTGCGGTTGCGCGGGTCGCGTCCGATGGGCATGTCGATCCGTGCCTCGGCGCGGCGCGGCTCCCCTTCGACCAGCGCCCGGTAGCGCTTGACGACCGTTCGGTCGCGCCACTGACGGGCCAGCGCCTCGTGGGCGGCCGGGGTGCGCGCGACGGCAATCAGGCCGGAGGTGTCGCGGTCGAGGCGATGTACGATGCCCGGACGCATTGCGTCGCCCGCCTCCGCGATGGCCGGGTCGTGGCCCAGCAGTCGGCTGACCAGCGTGTCTCCGGCGTGGCCGGGATGCCCCGCGCCGGGGTGGACGGTAAGGCCGGCAGGCTTGTCGATCACGGCAATGTCACCGTCCTCGTAGACGATCTGTAGACCCTCGTACGAGGGCGCGAGGATAGTAGGCATGGGCGCGTCCTCGACCCGTACGGTGATGTGTTCCCCTGCCACGACCGCGCGCGACGCGCGGGCGCCGCCGTGCGCGACCCCTACCCGACCCGCCTCGATCATGCGTTGCACGGCCGAGCGCGTCGTTCGGGGCAGCAGCGCGGCGAGGGCCACGTCGAGCCGCTTGCCGTCGAGCTCGAGCGGGACAACAAAGTCATGGGTCGTGAACATCGTTGTGGTATCGCGCGGCGCGGCCACTACTCCGCGCTCATCGCTGATTGCCGGCGCGTCGCCGCAATCGTTCCGGGCAGACGTGGGACACGGGGATGCTAAAACCGGGCACGCCGGCGCTGCCGTCCAGCGTATCCACAGCCGTGAGCGTACGCGGGCTGGCCGCTCCGGGCTCCCACACATCAACTTCTCGTCGGCGCGGCCACACGACCCAGACAAGCCGCGCATCGCGCTCCAGCCAGCGCCGCGCTTTCTCGCCCATGCGCCGCCGGCTATCGCTGGGCGAGGCGACCTCAACCGCGAGGTCCGGGGCGACGTGCGGGAACTCCTCCACGTCCACGAGCGGCGCGTACTCCGTGCGGATGAACGCGATATCCGGCGCCAGCACGGTCTCCCGACGTTCCCCGGCTCGCGTGAGGTTGAAGCCCGTCTCCGCGGCGGTGAGGACGCCGAGCCCGTGCTGCCGGACATACGACTCCAGAGCAAAGTGCAGGTCCGAGGTGCGCCGGCCGTGGGCGCCGTAGGTGGGCGACATTTTCACGAGTCGGCCCTCTACCAATTCATAACGGTGATCGGGATCGTCGGGCAACGCCGCGAGATCCGCGGCCGTCCAGGGCCGCGCGCGTTCCAATACGGCGACCATCGCCTTCCTCCTGCGTGTACCCTCTTTTGTCTTCAGTATCCCTTATCCAGACAACGTCGTGCCGAGCATGCCACTACCAAGCGGACGACTGGGACACCACGATCACTATGGACATGGATGCAGCGGCTCACAGATGGGCCGGGTCGCCGTTGTCTCGTGTCGTGGAGGTCGGCGGCGCCGGAGGCGTGATACTGGTACTCGTGTTGGCGGGGCTGGACGGCCGGTTTTGCCCCGGGGCGAACAGCAGATAGTAGGCCAGGATCATGACGCCGACCACGATGCAGGAGTCGGCAACGTTGAAGACGGGGAACGACCGCACATAGATGAAGTCGGTCACGAACCCCTGGCGCAGCCGGTCGACCAGGTTGCCCAGCGCGCCGCCCAGCTGCAGGCCCAGGCTGAGCTTGAGCCAGGGGCGGTTGGCCGGCAGGAAGCGGAAGTAGGCCACGATCACGCCGATTACCACGACCGCGATCAGCACGAACAGCAGCGTCGCGTTGGCCAGCAGGCCGAACGCCGCGCCCGTGTTGCAGGTGTAGACCAGCGAGAGCCAGTGCGGGATAAGTACCTGGCCCGGCGCGTAGTCGCAGTTGACAAAGTGGTCCTGCGCCAGGCGTTTGCTGCCCTGGTCGACCAGAACGGCCAGCGCACCGACCACGAGCAACAGCACGTTGCCCGGACGCCGGCTCGGGGGACGGCGCGGCGCGGACAGCATAGACCATATAGGGTGTGGCAACCCGGACGTGGCCAGAGGAGGCACGGCTGGGGGGGGCACGGCTGAGGGGGGCACGGCTGGGGGGGGCGAGGGCCTGGGCGCGCCGGAGGTCATTGCGGTCGCTGAGCGTCTTGCTTGGCCTGATCGTCGATGCACAGCGTGGCGTGCGGCAGGACCTGCAGTCGCTCCAGGCCAATGTCCTTGCCGCAGACGTCGCACTGCCCGTAGGTGCCCTCGTCGAGCTTGGCCAGAGCCCGTTCGACCTGCTCCAATTCCGACCCAAAGCCTCTATCGATGGCCAGGCTCAACTCCTGGTCGTAGAGTTCGCTGCCCGACTCCGCGGGATGGTTGCCCTCGCTGGAAAACTCTGGATCATATTTGGCGCCAGCTGCAATCTCGTTTGTCTCCAGCGTGTCGGTGTCCTCTTGCAGCTGCGCGCGCTCCCCCTCAAGCCTGCGGCGCAACTCGTCGAGCTGCGCCTGTTCGAGTACCGCCATATCTCCCCCAGTTGTCAGTAGCCAGTTGTCAGTTGTCAGTGAGCGGTGACCACGTACGTTGACGTCTACAACATTAATGATGCCAGACCGCGCGAGTGCTAGCAGTTTCTCGTTGCCAGTTGTTAAGACGAACATCGCAGTCAGCCATCAGCGACGCTAGCTTGCCTCTGGCAACTGGCGACTGAAGAACGGGCGTATGCAATACGCCCCTACAGGCAACTGCCTACCGGTCCAGCAGCGCGGACTCGACCTCGCCGGGGCCGAAGTCGGCGTCGACGTGGCCGGTGGTGTAGGGGAAAGCAGCGGCGGTGAGCAGGCCGCTCCGGGCCGTGGCGATACGCTGTTGCGCGGCGGCCGTGGCGACCCATCGCTCTTTCAGCACCATGGCGGGGTCCGCCGCCCGCAACTCCGCCTCGCCGCAATTGAGGTGCTCCGCCCACAGGCGCAGCCGTAGCGCCTTGAGGCTGGCGCGATCGGTCGTGGTGATGTTAATCTCGCTGTCGCCGGCCATACCGCGGCCGTTCAGGTTGGCCGAGCCGACCGTCCCCCACTCGTCGTCGATCACGGCGATTTTGGCGTGGACGTAGATCGGGCGGTACCTGTAGGAGTGATGCGCGTCGTCCCAACACGAGGTATAGAGGGCGTAGGCGCGGAAGATGCCCCGGCCCCCGTCGGCGCGCGTCAAGTCCTCGATATGGCGATCAGTGTCGCCCTTGCCCACGTTGGGATGTGAGGGCAGCACCAGGGCGATCTGCAGGTCCGTGCCGCGCCCCCGCTCGATGGCCTCGCGGAGGGCGTCGGTGATCTCCGGGGACCACAGGTATTGGTTCTCCAGGTAGATAAAGCGCCGGGCGCGGGCGATAGCGTGGCGGTAGGCGTGGGCAACGCCGTAGATCCCGCGCGACGCGAACGAATAGACCCCCTTGGGGACGGTGCGCTGCACCTGCACCACCGCGTCGCCGGGGCCCTCACCCCCAGCCCCTCTCCCTGCCGCGGGAGAGGGGAGTAGGGGAGCAGTGGTGGACCCACCGCTTGCATGAGTCCCATCGTCTTTCTGATCTGCAAGCGAGGAGGCGCCGCGCTGCGGCCGTCCCTCTCCCGCGGCAGGGAAGGGTGTGTGCTGCTCCCCCTCTCCCGCGGCAGGGAGAGGGGGGTGGGGGGTGCGGGCGCTCGTGGGGACTGGGTCATCGGGCGCCGTGGCGTCCCATCGCTGGGCGAAGTTGGCGGTCACGTCGGCCACGCAGGGGCCTTCGAGTTGCCAATGCGCGTCGTGCCAGTTGCGGCCTTTGCGGAAGGTATGCTGTTGCACGTCCCAGCGGTCGGCGTCGAAGGCCGTCACGTCGAGCCCACCCACGAAGGCGACCCGCCCATCCACCACGAGCGCCTTTTGATGTTGGCAATGGCTGAGGTGCTCATGCTTATCCAGCCGCACCCGTAGCCTGGGGTTGGCATGCAGCAAGGCGCGACGCACTCGCTCCACATGGCGTTGCGAGAACTTGCCGACCAACGCTCCCGGCCACATCAGGATGCGCACGTCAACCTCGGATGCCTTGCGCGCGATCAACGTCAGGAACGCGTGTGGACCGCCCTTGCCAGTAGGTGGATCGGACAGATCGTCGGGCGAGCGGATCAGGCGCAACTCGGGCGTCACGAACCAGGCGGCGATCAGGATCGACTCCCGAGCGCCGTCCATCACCTCGTACATGGTGCGCATGGCCTGTTCACCATCGACTAGCGGGGTCAGGCGGTTGCCCCGGCGCGGCGGCGTATCGGCGGGGAACCAGCGGTCATCATCCGCCCACCACGCGTCCGGCGGCGCCTGGTACTCCCGCTCCAACTCCTTGTGGCGGCGCGCGTGCAAGGGACGGCTGGCCAGGGCGGCCGCATTGTCGGCTATGGCCCACGCGCGTCCAACCACGCCGCGACTATTATCACCGTAGGAAGGCATGTGCGGCTCCTCAGTAGGCAGTAGGCAGTAGGCAGTAGGCAGTTCACAGTAGGACCGGGTAGGGTGAACTTGTCACCTACATGATTGTACGGCGCCGCGTTGCCGATGCTCCACACATGGAGGTCGTGCACGTCGCGCACGCCGGGGACACGCAGCATCTGGCGGACCATCTCCGGCACGTTGATCTCACGCGGCGTCGCTTCCATCAGGATAGCCAGCGCGTTGCCCAGCAGCCTCCAGGCGCCCCAGGCGATCAACAGCGCGATGGCCACGGAGAGGATGGGGTCGAGCGGCGTCCAGTTGGTGTAGCCGATGACGACCGCCGCCACGATGACGCCGGCCGAGGCGCCAGCGTCGCCGATCACATGCAGCCACGCGCCCTGGATATTGAGGTCTTGCCCGTGCCCCTGATCGTGCGCGTGACTATGGCCATGTGCGTCGTGCGCGTGGCCATGGCCGGCGTGGGTGTGCAGCCGCGAGGCAATGAACAGGTTGAGCGACAGGCCCACGGCGGCGGCGGCGATCATGGGTATCTCGGACACCCCTTGTGGGTGGGTCAGACGTCCGAGGGCCTCTACCACGATGACGAGGGCGATCACGATCAGGGTGCTCGCGTTAAGCAAAGCGACCAGGATGCCGGTACGGTGGTAGCCGAAGGTGCGGGCGTGGTCGGCCGGCCGGTGAGCCTGCCGCGCCGCGAAGAGGGCCATGCCCAGCCCGCCCAGGTCGGTCACCACGTGGCCGGCGTCGGCGAAGAGGGCCAGCGAGTGCGAGAGCAAGCCGCCGATGGTCTCGGCAAGCAGGATGACGACGGTCAGCGCCAGGGCCAGGAGCAGGCCACGCT
>JAABUX010002110.1_pt1 | contig 28631 bp, 24 predicted proteins | sample 5561851 | NCBI WGS metagenome assembly JAABUX01 (sample SAMN10711883, study PRJNA513361) | rock metagenome | isolation source: Antarctica rocks | place: Antarctica: Victoria Land, Richard Nunatak red sandstone | collected 2016-01-03 | reverse complement strand
GCAAATCCAGGAAAGCCGGCGACTTCCCCGCCCGCAAACCCGGCGAGCCAAGCGTCACCAACGTCGCCCGAAGAATCCAGTTTCACCTGCTCAGCCCACGAATGATCATCTAACGCAAGGCCATTGGCAGTCGCCCGGCTGTCGGGGCCGGGTGACCGGGGTTCTCCGGACTCCGAGCATGTGCTCGGTGGCGGGACAGGGCACGCGCTAGCGGGGGTCAGGCGGGCTGGCCAGGGCGTGATGCGCTCGAAGACGGTGACGATGTCGTGTCCGCGGGTCAGCTGGCCTGGACTTTCAGCTGCCGCATGCGGGTTCCCCGGTAAGGCGGGCGGCGGCGTGCAGGATCTGCAGCGCAGGTCTTGGGGGGTCGCGACGCCACAGAGCGCGGTGGCGGTGTGTGTCTTCGTCAGTCCTGGCGGCCGGTCAACATGCTCGCCGCGCCCGGCGCGAGCCTCGGTGACTTCGAAGCGCGGATGGACACGACAGCGCACCCGCCGCGATGATCTACTAGCACGCGACAGCCGAAGCCGACCAGGCCATCGCTGACCCGCTGGAAAAGCCGAGGACAGCCAAAGGCTGTGCTGCGTCCGCGGCCCCGAGGGCATCATCGTCGAGCTGGCGAACAGTTCCGCTGAAGCGTAATCCGGGTTGAACTCAGGATTGACCCCGAGTCCGCTCGCCGGAGCTCGCAGCGCGCTGGACCGCGCTGAGTGCTAGCCCGCGAGCGTGTAGTGCACCTCCAGCTGTCCGGGTGAGCGGTTGACCGTGATAGCCACGCTGCCGGCCGGCAGCAGGGCATAGTCGTCGATGACAGGGCTGCCTGCTTCGGTGAAGCTGACCCGGTGGCTGAGCAGCGCCGGGCTGGACCGGGGCCTGGCAAGGTCACGGGCATCGCGCGGACCCAGGGTTACCGGGGTAATGGTCTCGTCGGCACGGGTGATGACCAGCCCGTGCTCGGCCAGGATCGTGTACAGGCCACGCAGCCCGAGGTCTTCCGCCGTGATGACGGGGGTCAGCGCGGCCGCCAGGTAGGAGGTCTGCACGATCAGCGGCCGGCCGCCCGACAGCCGAAGGCGGCGCAGCCGGAGCACCTCGCCCGGTGCGCCCAGCCGCGCTGCGACGTCTGCAGGCGGCTTCACGGTGCTGGCGGCGAGAAGCTCGGTGCTGATGCCGACGTCCTGGGCGCTCAGATCGGCCGCGAAGCTGCGCAGGCCGCCGAGGTCATAGGCCCAGCGCGTCGCGACGTAGGTGCCGGCTCCGTGACGGGTCTCGATCAAGCCGTCATCGGCGAGCAGCTGGAGGGCCTGGCGCAAGGTCATGACGCTGACCCCGAACTGGGCTGCGAGCTGATGCTGGGAGGGCAGCGGGCTCCCGGCCGGCCATTGCCCGCTGGCAATGCGCTCGCCCAGGTCGCGGTGAATGCGCAGGTATTTCGGCTGGTGGCCGCCGGTGTCACGGCGGGATGACTCGCCCGCGGCGCGAATGCCGGGTGACTGCGGATCAGTGCCGGTTCCGGTAGCCATTGCCACATGATAGCGAGTCTTCTAGACTTCTAGAAGAACTATATCACCGGCGATGAGGAGGGATCTGTGCCTGCCACAGCCGATCTGCGCGGCGGGCGTGCCGCCAGCGGTGAGCAACCTGCCGTGAACGGCTGCTCAGCCGGGTACTTCGGCGACTTCGGGGGCCGGTACGTGCCCGAGGTCCTGATACCGGCCCTGGAGGATCTGGAGCAGGCGTATCTGGACGCGAAGGCCGACCCGGGGTTCACGGCCGAGTTCGCTCACCTGCTGGCAACCTTTGCCGGGCGCCCGACGCCGCTGACCTTTGCCGGGCGGCTCACGCAGATGCTCGGCGGCGCGCGGATCTACCTCAAGAACGAGGGCGTGAACATCACCGGCGCGCATAAGATCACGCACTGCCTGGGCCAGGCGCTGCTGGCGAAGCGGATGGGCCGGACGCGGCTGGTCGCCGAGACCGGCGCCGGGCAGCACGGGCTCGCGACCGCCACGGTGGCCGCCAAGTTCGGGTTCCAGTGCACCGTCTATATGGGCGAGGTGGACATTGCACGCCAGCGCCCCAACGTCTTCATGATGGAACGGCTCGGCGCGACGGTGGTGCCCGTGCAGTACGGCAGCCGCACCCTCAAGGACGCGGTCAACGCCGCGCTGAAGGACTACATCGCCACCAGCGCGGACACGCATTACCTGCTCGGATCGGCACTCGGGCCGCATCCCTACCCGACCATGGTCCGCGACTTCCAGTCGGTGGTCGGGCGGGAGATCATGACGCAGCTCCAGCAGGCCGAGGGCAGGCTCCCCGGCTACGTCGTCGCCTGTGTCGGCGGCGGGAGCAACGCGATCGGGGCGTTCAGCCCGTTCCTCCCGCAGGATTCGGTGAAACTGATCGGCGTCGAGGCAGGCGGGAAAGGAGACGGGACGGGCGAGCATGCCCGGCGCTTCCCCCGCGGCCGCACCGGCATCGTCGAGGGGTACAAGTCGGTGTTCCTGCAAGATGACGACGGCCAGCTGTCTCCCACGCACAGCATCTCCGCAGGGCTGGACTACCCGGGTATCGGCCCGGAACTGGCGTGGCTCCGCGATCAGGGCCGGGTCAGCTTCGCAAGCGCCCGCGATGACGCGGTGATCAAGGCAGTTGACCTGCTGGCCCGGACCGAGGGCGTCTTGCCGGCGCTGGAGCCGGCGCATGCGGTGGCCCACGTCATTGAGCTGGCTCCCCGGCTGGCCGCAGACGAGGTGGTCGTCATCAATCTTTCCGGGCGCGGCGACAAAGACCTGTTCATCCTCGCCGACGCGTTCGCCGACCAGGAGTTCTACGCGTTCCTCGGGACGGAGGCCAAGCGCCATGGCCAACAGGATTGACGAGCGGCTCGCCGTTCTTGCAGCCGCAGGGCGTAAGGGTCTCATGACCCACGTCGTGGTCGGCTACCCGTCGCTGGCATCGACGAGCGCGCTCATCGTTGCCATGGACGAGGCCGGCGCCGACTTCATCGAACTGCAGATCCCGTTCTCCGATCCTCTCGCGGACGGTCCGACCATCCAGTCCGCCTGCGAGGCCGCGATCGCGCGCGGCGCCCGGGTCCGGGATGCCTTCACCATCGCGGCTGAGTCCGCCGCCAGGGTGCACGCGCCGCTGCTGTTCATGGCGTACGCCAATACGGTCTACCGGTACGGCACGGAGTCGTTCTGCCGGGACGCCGCCGGCGCCGGCATCAGCGGGCTCATCGTGCCGGACCTGCCCGCCGAGGCCGCCCGGCATGAGGGCTACCTCGATGCCTGCCGCCGGCACGGCCTGCACAACATCGTCACGCTCGCGCCCACCTCCACCAGCGATCGCATGGCGGTGAACGCGTCCGTCGCGACCGGCTTCGTCTACTGCATGTCGCGCCGCGGCGTCAGCGGCGCCCAGCTCGGCCTGGCGCCGGACATCCGGGCATACCTGCAGCGCGCACGGGGCCACCTGACCGTGCCGATGGCGGTCGGGTTCGGCATCTCCGACCGCGCCCGCCTGGAGCAGGTACTGCCGTACTGCCACATCGCGACCGTCGGCAGCGCGCTGATCGACCGGCTCGCCGACACCGAGCCCGGCGACCTGGGCCGCCAGGCCGACACGACCAGGACATTCTTGCGAACGCTGACCCCGGCTCTGGCCTGAGCTGACCACCCGGCAGTCCGGCCTGCGGGGGAAAGAATAACCAGGTGCAGATCCGGATCCGCACATGTCGTCCGGCACCTTCCTTGGCGCGGCGGTCTGGGGCGGCGTCAGCCTCTGGCGGTCGCTCATGCGGCTCGACCTGATCGACGAGCTCCAGTTGAGCTTGTTTCCCTACGTTGCGGGCGAGGGCAGACGTTCTGAGCCGGGACCGACGTGATCCACCTGACGATCGGCGAGGCCAGGATCAAGTCCTTGCGCTCGCACCTGTCCGCCGCCGGCCTCGCCCTCGCTGCCAGCGGCGGGCGACCGGCCGGGCCGCCACCGCTGCCCGTCGCCGAGCCGGGACCGCGATCGAAGCCGACCGGGTCGTCAGCAAGGACGGCCTGGTCAGCCTGGCCGGGCGCTACCTGCTCGCCGCAGAGATCCTCGGCGGCCGCCGCGTCGCCATCCGCATCGAGGACACGACCCTGATGTTCTTCGACCCCAGACCCGCGTCCTGCTGCGGACCCGGCCCAGTCCGCTGACCCGCGACCAGGTCGCCCGCATCCGCGGCGGCCGCCCTGCCGGGCCGCCGCCGCGGCCATCCTCAGAACCGGTCAGCGTCCTCCGGCGACTCAGTAGTACAGACAGTTACCGGTCGGCAAGCGCAGCCCGCGTCCGGGCGCAGATCCTCGAATAGGAGCGGCTCGCCTCGTCCTGAAGTTTGGCAAGGCGTAAGGCACAGATCCGCTAGCTCGGAGCCGGTCGGCCGCGCCCTGGGCAGCGCTCGGGGGTCGGCCGTCGCGCCAGTTCGCCAGCCGCCGGACATGCTGGTAAGCGGTGGGAATTGGATGCAGCGGCGCGCAGCGCCGTGTCGAGCCCGTGACGCGGCGCCAGCCGCTGGGGTGATGACCACCTTCACCAGGAGGCGGAACGGGGATCATGGTGCCCTGCCTATGGCGGCCTGGTTCCTAGGATCAGTGCACGGTGGCGGGGACCTTGCCTTGGCTCCGAGCTTGTAGGCGATCATCAGAGCCTGGCCCGATAGCGGCATGGCTGCTCCGGGGATGACAGCGGTGTGCTCAGCAGGATCGCCCCGGTGGTGGCGTTGAATGCGTAAAGGTGACCGTTATGGGTCGTAGTGAGCACTTTCCAGTGCGGTCATGACGTTCACGCGGCCCGCCCTTCACGAAGGCTAATCGCGGGGACGTCCGCCAGGGACGAGGACGGTCGCGGTTCCGCGGGTCGCCCGGACCCGTCCACCCGGCCCAGCCCTGGGCATCGCCGTGGCCATCCTGCGGCCGGGCGCCATGCCGGCCGCCCGTTCCTGCGCCGTCCTTCGATGTTGCTCAACTGGCCGACGATGGATAGAAATTAGGAATTATGACTGGAAGCGCAGCTACCCTCGCGGAGGCCACGCATGGATGATTACGCACGCCGGGGGCGAGGGGAAGCAGGTAACCAGGCGCCGTTCGTCGGTCGCCAGCGCGAGCTCACGGCCCTTGCTGCGCTGATGTCCCGCGGGCAGTGGCCTGTGGTTCTTGAAGTGGCTGGGGAGCCAGGAATCGGCAAGACGCGGTTGCTCGCCGAGTTCGCCGCCACCGCGGAAAGCCGGGGCGCGATCGTGGTCGCCGGACGTGCAACGGAGTATGAGCGCACGTTACCTTTCGGCCTGTTCACGGATGCCCTGGAAGGCGTCCTCCGCCAACATGACTCAGTCCGGTTCCACGAACTGATCGGCCGCGACGGCGGGCTGCTGAGGATGATCTTTCCTGCTATCGGTGAGCGGGCGGCAGGCGAGCCACCACCTGCATGCGATCGGTGGCGCCTGTACCGAGCCGTCTCGGCCTTGCTGACGGTTCTCGCGGCCGAAGACGACTTCGTGATGATTCTCGACGACGTGCACTGGGCGGATGCCGCTTCCGCGGACCTGCTCAGGTATCTGCTTGACCACTGCCCGGAAGGCCGCGTGTCGCTTGTCGTGGCCTACCGGCCTCGCCAGCTGCCGCCGCAGATCGGAGCAGCGCTGCAGCGAGCCCGGCCGGTAGGGGCGGCGGCCCGGCTGGAACTCGGGCCGCTGGGCCAGGCGGAGGTCGATGCGATCCTGGGCCCGGGAGGGAGCCGTGGCCGCCGGGAAAGCCTCTACCAGCAGAGCGGTGGCAACCCGTTCTACCTGGAGGCGATCCGGGCGCGCCCGGGCGCATTGCCGGAGCGTCCTCTTGCCGAGGCGCTGCCAGCGGCCAGCGGGCTTCCCTGGGCAATACGGGTATCCCTGCGGGCTGACATCGACATGCTCGGCGACTTCCCGCTTCTTGTGGCGCGAGCAGCGGCCGTTACCGGTGACCCTCTCTCGCCGTCCCTTCTGGCAGCTGTCGCGGAAGTACCGGTCGATACAGTGCTGGCCTGTATCGATGTGCTGGTGCAGCGAGATATCCTCCGGCCAGGCAGCAAGGGCGGCTTCTCTTTCCGCCATCCCGTTTTGCGGCAGACGATCTACGAGAGCGCCGGCGCTGGCTGGCGGCTCGCGGCGCACGAGCGGGCGGCGGCCGCCCTGGGCGCGATGGGCTCGCCTCTTTCGCAGCGGGCTGCGCATATCGAGAGATATGCGCAGCCCGGCGACGAGAGCGTCGTGGACCTGCTTGTAGCGGCGGCGGAGGCCGTTCAGGGCCACGCCCCGTCCGCCGCCGCGCACTGGCTCGAAGTAGCGGTGGCCATGGTCCCGCATGAGCAGCAGGGGCGCCGGGTGGCACTGCTCGGCCAGCTGGCCTATGCGCTGGGCCTGTCGGGCGAATATGCCCGCAGTCAGGACAAACTAACAGAGATAATCGGCCTGCTACCCCCCGGCGCTGCCGGGCGGACGGCGGCAGTGCGGATATGCGCGGTGCTCTGCCGACTGCTCGGCGCCACGGAACGTGCCCGCTCGCTGCTGCAGGCTGAGCTCGCCATTGTAGATTCTGCGGACCCGGACGCCGCAGCACTGATGCTGGAGCTGGCGCATGTATCCCTCACTGAGGACAGCACCGCGGAAGGCTTCCATCAGGCGGGCGCCGCTTACCAGCTGGCGGGTGCCCGCGGCGAGCGGGCGCAGCTCGCCTATGCCGCTTCGACTCTCGCGCTCGTCGCGGCGAGAACCGGCGACACGGGCCTGGCACACGCCAAGATTGACGAGGTGGTCGGCGTGGTCACGGTTCTGCCCGACGGTGACCTTCTAGGCCACCTGGAGCTGTTCATCGTCCTGGGCTGGGCCAGCCTCACGGTCGAGCGTTACCGTGAGGCGATCCAGCAGCTGGGCCGCGGCCTGTCGCTGGCGCGCATCTCCGGTCAGGACTATCTGCTGGCGCCCGTGCTTACCTTGCTGACCAGAGCGAACATCGCCGTGGGAGACTTGGCGCAGGCGCGCGCCTGCGCCGACGAGGCGGCCGAGGCCGCCCTGATCTCTGGCACCCCAGGATACCGGATGCTTACCCTGGTATGCCAGTCCATGGTCGCCTTGAGCGCCGGCGCCGGCGGCGACGCCATCGCCCTCGGTGAAGAGGCAATGGGGGAGGCAGGCGGCGTCGCCGGGGTCTTCGCCCGCCAGGCCGCCTGCCAGCTGTCGTACGCGCTCATCACGGCCGGCCGGGGAGCGGAGGGCACGGACCTGCTGCTGCGCTGCGCGGGCGGGCGGGACCTCCCCAGAATAGAGGCCACCTACCGGTCCCGCGTGCACGAGGCGCTGGCCCGCGGCTACCTCCAGCTCAATGACCCGGTGCAGGCTCGGGCGCACGCCAGGCGCGCAGTTGACTGCGCCGCCGGGCTGGAACTGGACGGCACGCGCGGGTATGCCCAGCTAGCACTGGCGCGCGTAGCAGCCGCCGACCGCCCGGCCGTGGCGGCACAGCACGCCCACGCCGCGGTTGCCTGCTTCGAGCGGTCGGGCGCCGTGCTCGAGGCGGCGGACGGCCGACGACTCGTCGCCGAGATCCTAGGTCACCGGGGTGAACTGCGGCACATGGCCGGCGCGAACGCCGCAGGGCGGCCTTCCGATGCCCTGGCGTGGCCCCTGGCCCGCGTCGAGCCGTCCGGCCAGTCAGCCGGCCGGCGATCAGCGCCGACGGCGGCCTTGCGGCTCGCGGAGCTGCCAGGCCGCCAGCTGGAGGTAGCCCGGCTAGTCGCCGATGCCCGGACCAACAGGCAGATCGCCCGCGCACTCGGCGTCACCGAGCGCACGGTCGAAGCCCACGTATCGCACATTATGCAACGTCTCGGACTGGCATCTCGGGCCGCCATTGCGAGCCTGGTCACTCGTGCAGACTTGTGGGAGGACCCCCCGCCCTGAACCCGTTTCCGGGTTCAGGGTTTTCCGCTATTGACTGCCGCCGATTACGGCGGCGGACAGCAGAGGCTGCGGAAAACACCACTAGCAGTGCACCGGCCACTGAGCGACTGTTAAAGCGGGCGCGGACTGCCGGGCTTCGGCGGCCCAGACCGCGTCAGGCCAGCGAAAGATGCGAGGAGCAGCCGTGGCAGGTCGCCCTGAACGTCCCATTGATCCTGAAGCCGGCCCAGTGCAAGCCTTCGCAGTGGCCCTGCGGCAGCTGCGCCAGCAGGACGGCGGCTGCAGTTACCGGCAGCTAGCCCACCGGGCGCATTACTCGCCGGCTGCGCTGTGCCAGGCTGCCGCGGGCCGGACAATGCCTAGCCTCCAGCTCGCTCTCGCGTACGTGGCGGCGTGCGGCGGGGACGCCGCTGACTGGCGGGGCCGTTGGGAGCACGCCCGCGAGCAGCTAGGCGACAGCCCGATTCCGCCAGGTGCGGGCGAACTAGACAGCCCAGACCCCTATCGCGAGGAAACCTATCGTGCGCCTTGGGCGGAGCGGCCGCCGCTCGTCACCGAGCCGCACGAGGGATCTGCCATAGCGGTGCTCGCAGGACCGCCGGAATCCGGCGACCGATCCCCGCAGGTCCGTCAGGTGCACGGCTGGCTGCTTGTGGGCGCCGCTGTGGCAGGCGCCATGGCGGTGGGCCGCCTGGTGACCGGCAGAGACTCGCGCTAGCCCCCTGATGCCAGCCGCCGGCGCACTCAGGCAGAAGGCGCCTGGACGGCAGCGTCCGGGACGGGCAGCGACCGGCGGAAGAACGACAATATGTGCAGCCACGCGTCTGCTTGGGCGGCCGCGTTGCCTGACCGGGTGCCGCCGTGGGCGTGCCATCGTCCGCTGGCGGGATTTTCCGATACAAGCGGAGCCGGAAGGCCCGGCGGCGCGGTGCACAGGTGCCCTGCGTCGCGGTAACGGATGTGCTCGATTCCATGGCCGAAGCGGCCCCTTGCGGCCCGTTGCAACGCAATGTCGGCCAACTCGGCGGACGGCCATACGGCGTCCGCCTGACCGGAGAGCAGCATGATCGGGCCCGAGGTCCTCTCCACCGCTATCGTGGCTGCTGCCACAGCCGCACGGTCTCGCAGTTCCCATCGGTAGGCAGGAGCCGTCACCACCGGTTCATGTAGCACTGCCTGGGCCCACGCGCCCGCAGCGCGTAGCGCCAGCGCCGGAACGGGCCGTCCCCCCAGCGTCCAGGCGGTCACGCTCCCCGCCCCGGGGGCAGCGAGCCCCGGCCAGACCACCGCCGACGGCGCGCCGGCGATGACCGCGCCGACCTCAGGGAACTGAGCGCCGGCGAGCAGGGCCAGTTCGGCGCCGCGCGAGGCACCCATCAACCCGATCCTGGGGCCGGCTACATACGGCTGGCCGAGCAGCCATCGCGAAGCACGCTGGACGTACTCCAGCGGTATTCTTTCCAGGTCAGCCGGCAGTCCCGCCAGCCCGAAGTAGGCAAGAGCGAGCGCGGCGACTCCCCGGCTCGCGAGCAGGGCGGCTGCCCGGTCGGCGCCGCGCAGGCCGCCTCCTGATCCGCCGAGGACCAGGACGGCGGAGAACGGGCCCCGGCCGGCCGGCCGGAAGGAAACACCGACGAGACCCGCCGCGTCGAGCCGGCAGACCGACGCTCCGGCCGCCAGCTGACGCCGGCGGATGACGGTCGCGGCCACGTCGTCGCCGACGGCCGCCCGCAGCTGCGTGGCCACCGGGGCAAGGCCGGCCGCGAAAGGCATCTCGCCGGCGCACCGCGCCGACCACCACAACCCGGACGGCTCGACGCCTACGTAGCTGCCCGCCTGGCTTGGCTGAGCGGCAGGGCGGACGGTGCCGCGCTGGTCTGCGACGAACTCGCCGCGAGACCGAAACTCGCGTTCATCGAGCTTCCACGTCGCGGTCACCGTAACCAAGGCACCCGGCCGCGCGCCCACGATACGGGCTTGCACTGGCTCGTCGAGGAGAGGTGCGCGGTCGGCAATCTCGAAGTTCACGGAAACCGCAGGCGCCAGTCGCCGCAACGGCCGGCATTTACCTGCTCGGGCCGGCTTCCGAGCATGAAGTCGCCGACAGACGACTCGACGGTCGGGTCCAGGCCGAGCACCCGGGCGGCCAGTTCTGAGTCCCCGCTGCCGAGGGCGCAAGGGGCCAGCCCCATCGTCGTGGCCACGAGATAAAACGTCTGGTAGAGGACCCCGACGTTCTTCAGCGTCGTCGCATACGCGATGGACTGGTATTTCCAGGACAGCCGCTGGAAGCGGGAGGTAATGATGAGCAGCACGTCCGGCGGCGGCGCGCCGCCGGTGGCGAGCGCTGCCATGACGAACATGGGCCTCCCCGCGGCGGCATCCGCGACCATGTGCAACCGGTGCCCGGCCGGGTCGTAGTGGTAGGCGGCAGGACTGACGCCGTCGCAACGATTCACTAGCGCGTACAGCTCAAGGTCGTAGCAAGCCCCGCCGGTCGGGTAGGGCCGGTCACTGGCCTCGTACGGCATGCCTTGCTCGGGGAACGGCCCATAGGTGCCGCGTACCCGGGCCGTGCGGTAAAGGAATTCGCCGAGCTGGTCCGCGCTCATCGGACGCTGGCCATAAGTGCGAATGGAAGCCCGGGTTTCCATTGCCTCCAGGAGGGTGAGATCGTGGCGCATCGTTGCGTCGCGCCGGGGCACTGACAGGTCGATGCCATCACCCGGCGGTGGCGGCTTGATGGCGCTGAGCGCCGGGAATTCTCCAGTGAACCTGAAGGTGGCCCCGAACGGGTAGTCGTGCCGCCCGAGCCGGCTGCGCATATGAAAGAGCAGGTCGTGGAAGTCCCATTGGCGCAGGACGCGGTCCCGGTCTTCGGCAGAGGCTTCGCCTCCGATGTCGCCCGGCTGGTCACCGGCGCCGGAAAGGAAGCCGCCGGCGGCCAGTTCGGCGAGCACAGCCCGCACGGCCGGCCTGAACAGGTCCGATGCCGCCTGTTCCAGGTCCGCGGCTGAGCACGGCTGGGCCAGCGCACTGATCATGCTGGCCGCGCCCTGGTGGTGCAGCGTGACGCGGAAGGCGGACAGCGGCGACTCCAGCACCCACTGTCCGGCCAGGCGCCGGCACAGCGCGAACCGTGACAGCACCAGCAGGCCGGCGTCCGGCACCGGCACCGCGCGGGCCGGGTTGGCCAGGCTCATCGGCGTGACGGAGAGCATGACCTGGCCCATCGACACGACATGCCGTACCAGCAGGGCCTGCAGGCGATCGAGAAGCCACAGCAACCGGGCCAGATCGGCGACGGTGCCGTCCGAGGCCAGAACGGAGTCCGCCAGAGCGTCACCGTCCTCGGGCCCCCGGACCAGCCGGTCAAGCGCGCGGCTCAGCGCCGGAGAGACACGGCCGATCACGAATTCGCCCCGCGGGTGGGTCAGCACCAGGACCCCGTCGCGGTTGGCCAGCGTCACGCCAGGACGGAACGAGAGATGCACGGTGGCGACACTGTCCTTAGCGTCGAGCATGTCCGCCTCCGGCAGAATCGGAGCAGCCCGGGATGTCGTGGTCATAGGAACATCGGGATGGGGTTGAGCTCGGTCTCATCCAGCCGCCGGGGCAACCAGCCCAGCTGGACCGGCACGTCGTAGAGGCGGCCGGGCGCGTACCTGGCCCAGAAATGGCGCATTCCCGGGACAATGACCTTAGCCACAGGCAGCCCGATGTCGGGCCTGGTTTGGTCGAGTACGAGCAGCTGCATGCCGCGTGCCTCCACCAGGGACTGGAAGGTACGCACGTCGGCGCCCAGGTCGTCGGTACTGAGATCGGTGAAGCCGGCACGGCTCACGGGCGCCTGCCCGGGGTCGGGTACGAGGTGCGGCTGATTCACCAGCGTTGCGGTCCGCCACCAATGATGCTGCTGCGGGTCGGGGAAGGCATACTCGCCCGAGCCATCCGGCCTCATCGGCAGGACGGCGGGCAGGAACTGGTTCATCTCCGTCATCGCGCGCACGATCGCCATCCTCGGGTCGTAATGAGCGCCGAAGGCGATCAGGATGTCCTGGACCGGCTTATCGGTGCGGTAGGAGACGGCGACGACCGCCGGGATACCCAGGTCGGAGGTTACGTCAAGAATCCACGTATCCCGGTGGACGTCCCGGTATGTCTGCTGCCAGCGGGCAAAGTACGGCTCGTCGAAGCTGTCGAGGGCCACTGCCGGGCGGCGGCATCGGTTGTACCACCACAGGGCCACGCCGTCCCGCTCGACAAGCTCCATGGCGCCCTGCAGGATCGCGTCTTCCAGGGAGCTGCCGGCGGCATTGCCGTTGGAGTCGGCCCAGCAGTACGTCTGGGAGGGAAGCTTGGGGTAGTGATAGCAGACGTACATGGTCGGCACCTGGCGGAAGCGCTCCTCGGTGAGCGACCACACGGGAGTCCACTCAATGACGGCATCGGGGTCGAAAGGGACGCCGACGGCTGAGAAACCGTGCTGACGGCTGTTCCATGCCTCGCGCTGGGCGTATTGCCGCTCGCTGAACAAAGCCATGTCGTTGGGATGAATGGCGGTGCCGCCGAGCTGGCGGTAGCTGCCCTTGGCGCGTGCCTCGTCACCGAGGTACAGGCCGGAATAGCGCTCGATGGCTTCGCAGAGCCCGCTGGTCTTCGCCTGCACGTCGGACATTCCCTTCCCCGACGCCATGCTGCGCAGTCCCTCGCGCAGCATCCGGACGTCGTTTACCCCGACGGCGAAGTTGTGGCCTGCCATGTAGTTCTGGACGATGCCGAGTTCCGTCTGCACCTTGGTGAGCTCCCACACCACGCCTGTGATCGGGCTCACCTGGTCGCGGTGGCGGGCAAGTACTTCTTCGGGCGGTGCTGCGCGGTGGCCGCCGTCATCGGTGAACCGCTTCGGCCGGCCCTGCAGAGCAACCGGGGTCCGGTTCTGCCTGGCCTGCATCGACGGGTCGCCGCAGGCCTGGCACTGCGGCCTGCGGGTCAGGACGTGACGGCCGAGTTCCAGCGTGACCGTGTCGAGAGACAGGACGGCGGCGTCCTGGTCACGCCCAGCGCCTGCGAGCCACCGGGCCGCCAGCAATGCGGTCAGCGACGCCGCGGCGTCCGCCGTCGCCGGCAGCTCCGCGACGGACAGCGCGAGCGGCCGGTCCAGCCGAAGCCGGCGCTCCAGAAAGTCCTCCACCTGGCGGTTCAGCCGTAGCCGGTCAGCGAGGCAGCGCCAGCATCCGGTCCGGTGCGGGTCGAACAGCGGTCCGATCCACGGTGTTGCGCCGCCGGGCTTGACCAGCAGCCACGGTGAGCCGTCGGTAAGGGCCGCCCGGTTGATTTCCGCGAGGTCTGGATTGAGGTAGTCGTCCGTCACCACGATTTGGAGGTCGCCGGCTTCCGGGCCCAGCTGCAGGCCGACAGCCGACAACGCGCGGCTGACCTGTCCCAGGGCGGCATCGCCCACCGCGGTCACCTGCGTCCTGGCTGATCGCAGTGCCCGCTCGGCAGCATCGGCATCGACCCGCGCGAACTCCCAGTAAGCGGCGCGGCTTGTCTCGGTCGCGGGATCGGCGTCAATGACGTACTGCCTTGCCCGCAGCTCCTTCAGCGTGTGATAGACCCGCTCCGGTGAATAGCGCTCGTAAAGCGCAGTCACGATCTCGTCCTCGGTGTGCTTGCCGTCGAGGTAGGGGGCGAGCGCGCTGATGACCTCGCCGTGCAGCAGGTAATACCCGCGCTCCGACAGCAGGTATACGCCTTCGCCCTCGACGACTTCGGCCCGTAGCATCCGCTTGAAGCGCGGCCGGGTAGTGATTGTCATGCTCAGCTCCGTTCCGTCGAGCGGGGTGGGACGGTTACCCGGTGACCACAGCCGTCCGGGCGGGATGAGACGAGCCGGACCGACGGGATCGCCGGATCGGCTGCCTGGAGGAACGCCATGCCTACCGCGGGCAGGCCGTCGACGATCGAGAGGGCCATCTGGTCAGGGCCGCGCCTGCTGGGCAGCCAGCGGCCGGTCCAGTTCCGGCGGTGCAGCAGTTCCGCCGCTGCCGCCCGGCTCAGCTCACGCCACTGGTCCTGTCCGGTACAGCGGTGCGCAAGTACGGCGACGTCGACCAGCTCAGCGAGAGCGCCCTCGGTTGCGCGCCCCGCCGCCGCGAGCGTCCCGCGGACGGTGGCCGTTGCCTGCTGCAGGACAGCCGCCGGGGGCGCCTGCACGCGGGCGTGCGCGACTCCGAGCGCAGCCAGGATGCTGCCGATGGTGGCGTCGCGGCCGGGAACTGGCAGTGAAGCTTGCGTCCTCGGGTAAAGTCCCAGGGCGGCGGCACGGGCCAGCGCCAGGGCAACTCCCGCCGCCCCGAGTGGTAGCCCGTCAAGCCTGTGTGCTTCCGGTGGATAGGGCTCTGGCCCGCGGGGCCGGGGGACGGCCAGGCCCTGTGCGAGCCGTTCGGCGAGGCCGGCGACCCCGGCCCTGTCCTGCGCGGGCAGCCCGGTTATGGCCAGCAGCAGGCCGGCCCGGCCGCTGACGGCGTCGGGGCCGGCCCGGTCGAGCGCTCCGGGGCCAAGGATGGTTCGCAGCGTGCTGGCCTGCAGGCTGCCTAGCACCGGGCCGCGGGACCAGCCCGCCGCCAGGGCCGCGCTGGTGCGGCTCGCGGTATACAGGGCCGAGCCGAGCCCGACGAAAGCGCCGACCGTCGGGCGGCCAGGATCGCGGCCCGACGACCAGTAGCAGATGCTGGTGGCGGCAGCGGTGCTGGCGGCAACGCTCCGGGCGGCCTTCGCCGCGCGGACGTGCCCGGTGGCGGCCGCGAGCTCGGCGAGGAACACGGCGATCCCGCCGGTGCCGGACAGCAGGTCGTCACGCAGCGGGCAGAAGCTGAGCATGTCGTGGAAGGGGTCGTAGTGCAGTCCGAGCCAGCCCGGTGCCTCGTCACCTGCGTGGGAGGCGTCCAGGATCAATTCCCCGATCGCGACCGCGGCATCCAGGAATTTCGCCGCCCCGCCTGCTGGCCGCAGGGGCGGCAGCCACCCCACCGGGCGGCTCCGGCCTGCGGCGTGGTCGATAACCTCAAGGCAGGCCTCGAGCGCCGCGAGGTGACGGGCGAGCGGGAAGTTCTCCAGCTCGGCCAGGCGCTGCTGCAGCCGGTCCCAGGGCGTCTGCTGATCCAGGTGGCCGCGGACCTCGCGGGCTCCCAGGGTGCGCACGGTCGCGCTGTCCGGCTGGGTGCGGAAAAACGGGATGTCCAGGCCGCGCAAGGCATCCACCTCTGCGTGCACGAGCCCCAGCTCGCTGGACGGATCCCAGCTCTGGGCCCAGATGGCCTTGAACAGCCGCGCGAGCATGATCTCGCGGCTGCACGCGTCCGCAAGCGCGGCCGGTGACAGCGAGCCGCGCAGGATGGTCAGGTAGGCCCAGGTGCTGTGCCAGATGTACCGGACTGGCAGCGACGCCAGCGGGCGCAGCGGGCCGTCAGCCGACCGCAGTGACTCCTTGGCGTCGAGGAGCCTGCGGTGCATGTCGGTGTACCCGGCCACCACGTCATCCGCGTAGTCCGTCGGTTCGGCAACCTGATCCGCGTACTGGGGCGCGGCCTGCGGTGCGTCCCAGCGCGCGTGCTCGCCGTGCAGGTCCAGCACGCCGGTGATGGCCTGCAGCCGTTCCAGGCCGGGCCGGTAGGGGATGACCAGGGTGCGGTGCGGGGCGAGCGCGCCGATCTGCTCGGCCCGGCAGCCGGGAGCCACCGGGCTGGCGGCGACGACCGAGCCGGTCGGGGCGACTGTCTCTTCAAAATCGCGGTACAGCGCCCGCTCCCGGGCCATGCCGTCCGGGTGGGGGGCAGGCCGTGGCTGCAAGATCGTCTCCAGATCGATGAAGACCGGAACCTCGCCTGCCGGTATGAGGTTATCGAGCCAGAAGTCCCGCGCCTCGAGAAACTGCCAGAGCCGCGCCAGCATTCCCATCCGCCGGTAGAAGCGTGCCGGGCCGCCCGGGTCATCGCATGGCGCGGCCGCCACATACTCCTCCCAGCCGTATTCACCACGGGGGAGCACCACCCGCGGCGGCAACCCCAGCGGTGCTGCGTCCGGGAACGGCTGGTCAAGGACGGCGAGCAGCCGCTGCACCTGCGCGGCGCCGGCGAGGTTTTTTGGTTTATATACAACGCGATGGCCGCCGTTAAGCCTCAGCACGGCCACCGCCCGGCCCTGATTGTGCAGGTCGCCGGCGTCGCCGCGGACGCCTACGAGCTCGTCCGCCCGGTGCCCCGGCCAGAGGCGCTCGGCGAGGATCGGGAGGTCAGCGGCCAGCCTGCCGAGCATTTCGGCCGCCGACTGGCGCCAGTTCGCACATGCCACCCCGAGCACGTAGGCCAGCCCCGGCAAGGTGTCGAACCGGTCGAGCCACGCGCTGGCCGTGGTGCCCATCTCCGCGGCCGACAGCTGCTGCAGTTCGAAGTCCAGCGCTGGCGCGGCAACGAAGGAAAGCCGGGATGCCAGCTGCGCGCGCAGGTCGGCCGCCGCGGAGTCAGCCAGCCTGAGCGGTATGGGCACTCCCCCGGCCGACGACAGCAGCGGCGCAGCGGCGCGGCCGAAGCAGTCGTGAATGCGGTGCATGGACTCCCGGTCGGAAGCCTCGGGCCGTCCCGCCGGGCGCGGCCGCCCGGTGTGACCAGCCGGTTGTGCCGCGAGGAAGACGGCTAGCGACTGCGCCCAGTCGGGCAGCGGCGCAGAGCCAGGCGCGGCCGCCGCGAAGCACGCCACCAGGTCCCCGCGCGAGATCTGGAACTCGGCGAGGACGCGCCCGGCCCGCTCGGAGTCGGGAGCCCCGCCGGTTACGGTTTCCAGCCAGCGCCGGGCCTGCTCGGCCGCGCGCTGGCCCGGCGGGGCGGCCGGGGTGGTCCGCTGCCGGTCAAACGGGGGCGTTGCCCGGGCCACGATGGCAAGAAATTGCTCCCGGCCGGCGATCTCCGCGGCGGCGCCGTGCAGCCACCCGGAGCGCGCGCCGTCAGTCGCGGGGCTCATTGGGTCACCTGCCGGGCCATCAGCGCCGCGAAAGTGCCGCTGGTGTCCAGCAACTCGGTGAACGTCCCAGCCGCGGCGATGCGCCCGCGGTCCAGCACATAAATGCGGTCCGCCTTGGCGATGGTGCTCAGCCGGTGCGCGATGACGATGCGGGTGGCGTCCAGGCCAGCGATGCGCTCGAAGATCCGCCGCTGCGTTGCGTTATCCAGCGCGCTGGTGGCCTCGTCGAGGATGAAGACGGCCGGCTGCTTGGCGATAGCCCTCGCGAGCAGCAGCTGCTGGATCTGGCCACCGGAAAAAGTGCGATTGTCCTCGCTCACCCGCGTTTGCATCCCCATCGGCAGCTGGCGGATGAAGCTTGCGAGCTCGGCGACCTCCGCTGCATCCCAGGCGCATTCCTGGCTGGCGTCGGCTAGTCCGCCGGTGATGTTTTCATAAACCGTGCCGCGCACCGCGCGCGCCTCTTGCAGGACCGTGCCGATCTGCCGACGGAGGTGCTCGGGGTCTAGGTCCGCGACATCCCGGCCGTCGTAGCTCACCCGGCCGGCCGAGGGCCGCTCGAACCCCAGCAGCAGGCGCACGAGCGTGGACTTGCCGGCCCCAGAGGGGCCCACGATCGCGATCAGCTCGCCGGGTTCACATCGCAGCCGAGCCCGGTCGAGGATCGGGGCGCCGAGCGGCGTGTAACGGAAGGTGACGTCGTCGATAGCGATCTGGCCGGCCAGTGCGCTCCCGCCGGATCGGGCCGCTGCCTCCGGTACAGCTGCCAGGATGGGGCGCAGCCGGTCATAGAGCGGCACGATGGTCATGCCCGCGAGCAACGCCTGCGTGACCTGGCCGGCCGCGAGGGCGAACTGCCCGATCGCGACGATGGCGGCCAGGAAGGTCCCGGTGGACATGGCGCTGCCCTGGCTGGCCGCCACCGTGAACAGGGTCACCAGGAGGGCTGGCTGTATCAGCGCGGCCGCGACCGTGGCCGCGGCGCGCCAGCGAAGCGCCGCTAGGTCGGCCCGCCGCTGCTGGACGAATACCTCGGACCAGCACGCCAGCGCGGCCATCTCGCGGCCGGAGCTGTGGATCTTGTCGATCGCCAGGAGGAGCGGGTAGAGGAGGCCGAAAGACCTGCCGATCTGGTGGAAGAACCGGCGCACGTAACGGAGCTGGTGCCGGCCGATCACCGCCAGGATCCCGCTGGCCGTGAGGGCCACGGCGAAGCCGAGCACGCCGAGCCACGGCTGCAGCAGGAAAAGGACCGCCAAGGTGCCGAGCGCGAACACGGCGCCCAGCAGGGCGTTGACCGTGACGGCGCTCACCGTTCGCCGCATCATGTCGATGCCGCCTGCCCGTGACATCAGGTCGCCGGTCGAGTAACCGCGGTAGAAAGACGGTGCCAGCGTGAGCAGCTTGTCCCAGACGGCGGGTTCGAGAGCTGCCTGCAGCCGCCCTTCCAGGCGCACCACCGCCAGGTTCCGGATGAGCAGGAAGGCCGCCGTGGCACATGCCGCCAGGCCGAGGAGCACGCCGAGGGTGACAAGCTCGAATCCGCGTCCGCTCAGCACGGCGTCAAAGACCGCGTTCGTGCCCAGGGGAATCGCCATCGCCAGCGCCGCCGCGGCGCAGCCGGCTGCGATGAGCCACGTCATGTCGGCGCGCGCGCCGCGGAACGCGAACCGCAGCAGCTGCCAGGCGTCACTAGCGGCATTAGCCAGCGGCCGGTAGAACATGAATGCGCCGGGCTGCAAACCAGCCAGGCAGGCGGAGGTGACCGCGGTGTCGCCGTCGGCGGGATGGACCATTCGGTACCCGCCGCCCCGGCTGGGCAGTAGCGCTACCGGGCAGCCCTCCACCGTGAAGCCCAGCAGCGGCCCGGCCGCCTGCGCCCACCAGCGCCCGCGCAGATTTACCGGCCGCATCCGCACGCGGGACAGGCGAGCAATCGCATCGACCCAGTCGCTGGTCGGCGCGAGCGGCTCGATGTCGCTGAGCAGGGCGATCCCGGCGGCGTCGCCGACGAGCTGGCATGCCACGCGCATCTGCTGGCGCGGGTCCGCCGCTGGTCCGCCGGTCCGCCGGCCGCGGACGAGAACTGATCCCAGCGCGGCCATCGTTTCCTCAAGCAGGAGCCGGTTCGAGGCCACTGTGGCTGCCTGCCGGGACTCGGTCACAGGCGCGCTCCGAACAGTTCTCGGTACGTGCCGCCCCGGCCTGCCAGTTCGGTGTGCTGGCCTTGCTGGACCAGCCGGCCCTTGTCCAGCACGAAGATGCGGTCGCAATACCGCACCGCGCTGAGGCGATGAGCGAAGAGCAGGACCGTGCAGCCACGGCGCTTGATGCGGGCGTCGATCTCTCGCTCGGTCTCGGCGTCCAGGGCGCTGGTGGCCTCGTCGAGGATGAGCACGGCAGGATCGCCTGCCAGCGCGCGTGCCAGCTCCAGCCGCTGCCTCTCCCCGCCGCTGAAATTGAGACCGCCTTCTTGCACCCAGCCGGCCTGAAGTCCGCCGCGCTTGGCCACCACATCACTGAGCAGCGCGTCGTCCACGGCCGCCGCGACTCGGTCATCGGCAATCGTGTTGTCCCAGAACCGGAGGTTGTCGGCGAGCGTTCCCTCGAAAAGGTGGCTCTGCTGGTCGACGTAAGCCAGGCCGGCCACCCGTGCCGCCCGCGGGACCTCGTCCAGAGGTACGTCGTCCATCAGGATCTCCCCCGACCAGGGCTTCAGCAGGCCGGTGATGAGCCGGCCGACCGTGCTCTTCCCGCTTCCGGTGGCGCCCACCACGGCTACCCGCTCGCCTGCCTTGACCTGGAGTGACAGATCCTGGATGGCCGGTTCTCTCCCGCTGGCATAACCGAAGCTGACGGCGGACATCTCGACCATGCCCCGCATCGGTGCGCCGACGTTCTCGGAGAAGACCGGCGCATCAAAGCCCGGGTCGGGTTCGGCGGCGAGCACATCCTCCAGCAGGGCCAGCTGACCGGTTGCCGACTGCAGGTCGGCGACCACGCCCACGAGGTTGCCGACCGGCGCGATGAAGGGCGCGGACAGGGTAAGGAGCGCGAGGAAGGAACCGAGCTGCAGCGAGTCGTGCATCACTTCGAAGCCGCCCACCAGCACGAGCGTGATCGTTGACAAGGTGGTTAGCGCGGCCGGCAGCACGAGCAGAGCCTGAGTGGCGCCCTCCAGGCGCTGGCTTACGTTCAGCGCCCGGGCCTGATGCCCGGCCCAGCGGGCGAAGAGCGCGGACTCCGCGCCCTCCGCCTTGATCTGCTCGATCATGCCCAGTCCCGCTACGGCGACGCCGTCCCGCAGTTGCTGCTCACGGCCAAGCAAGCGGCTGCGGGAAGCGCGCCACCGCCCGACGGCGGCCAGTGCAAGGAAATTGAGCAGTGCCATGCCGGTCACGGCCAGTGCCAGGACCGGGTCGAACCGCAGCATCACGGCCAGGTAGAACGCCATCGTGATGGCGGCCGCGAGTGCCGTGATGAGCCGGGTAGCGAGCATGGCGACGATGTCGTTAGCCTGCACGCGGGTGACGAGGCTGCCGGCCTGACGGCGGTGGAAGAACTCACCGGGCAATCGGAACAGCCGCGTGACGAACTCGGTCGAGGAAACGACCGACAACTTGGTCTGCAGCCCGGCCAGGGCCAGCTGCTGGAGCCAGAGGCAGCCGGCCCAGACGCCGGCCGTGGCCGCCACCATCGCGCATAGCGCGACCGCCCACCCGCGATCCTGCAACGCCAGCACGTTCTCGGCGAAGACTTTCACCAGCAGTGACAAGACAACGACGGGGACTGCGCTCAGGACGCTGGCGAGCAGGGCGAAGACCAGACCCGACCTCATGTCCGCCACCCGTCGGCCAAGCAGCCGCCACAGGTTCCAGCGGTCGCCGCCGCGAAGGAATCCGGGACCTGGCGCGAAGACCAGTGCGACGCCGGCGAAACTGCCGCGGAAGTCCTCGGCTGACATGCGGAGCCGGCCGCGCGCCGGGTCGCTTACCCGCACCCGGCGACCGCGGACCGACTCCAGGATCGCGAAATGCGGACCGCGGAGCAAGATGATCGCCGGCAGCCGGAGCGCCCTCAGCGGGGCGAGCGGCGAGCCGGCAGCCCCGTCCGGCGGTAGAATCACCCGCCGTCCGCTGGCCAGCAAGCCGTGCGCCCGGGCGACCCGGACCAGGGCAGCAGCGTCCACCCCGTCCCGGGACACTCCGCACTGGGCGCGAAGCTCGTGGACGGGGATGTACAGGCCGTAGTGACCAAGTACCATCGCCAGGCACGTAGGCCCGCAGTCCTGCTCCTCCATCTGGAGCAGTCCGGGCATCCGCGCGCCCCGCTGCCGCGCGGGCGCCGCCAGCGACTGGGCGCCCCCGCGGCTGCGGCAGATCACCCGCATGGTCAGAACCGTCCGATCAGGACATCGACCGGCCGCTGGCTGCGCTGCACCGCGTCTGCGAACACCTGGATGTACGACGGGATGGCGGCGCCCAGAGAGCGGACATCATGCTGGCCCGAGCCGGTGATGCCAATGGAAGACAGATCCGCCTCAGCCAGCCGCCACGGGCCGCCCGTGACGGTGCCCGAAGGCAAGCCGGCGAACTGAGCCGACAGGGACGCCTGATCGACCGGGTACTCGTTCAGGGACGAGATGGTGCCGTGGGCGTCGATGACAGAGCTCGCTGAAACCAGCCGCAGCTGCACCGGGAATCCCGCCTGGACCGGCAGGCCATCGGCCAGCGGGATGAGTAGGACTGCCCGCAGTGGCTGCGACACGGGGTCGACCGAGATGATCGGCGAACCTGCTTGCACCTGGGTGCCAGCGGTGATCGAGGTAGGCATGACAACTCCATCGACGGGGCTGGTGACATTGGCGCGGCCGTGCGCGGTCAGGATTACCGCCACCCGCTGCCCGGCTGTTACGCGCTGCCCGGAGCGCACGGCGAGCGAGCTGAGGACGCCGGCCGAGGACGGCCTTGCCGCCACGGGGCCGGTCCCGTGGACGAGCAGGCCCGTCAGCTGAACGCTGGAAGCGACGTTCCCCAGGAACGCCCAGACAGCGAAGCCGGCCAGCACGCTGGCCAGCCCGGCGAGCGCCGCCCACCAATGCGGAGAGGTGATCCGCAGGGTCTCGTCCAGAATTTCGCTCGGCGCGTAGAGAAGGTCCCCGTACCGCTGGTCCGCACCGGCACCCCCCTCCGGCCGGAAGGCGGTCATGAGAAAGCTTCCGGGCGCGTGCGTGTGGAAGCGTCTCTGCCCGTCTTCCGGCCGGTTAGTGCAGGGTTGTCGGCCACCGGCATCACGGGCACGGGGAGCAGGCGATGCAGGCGAACGACACCATGCAGCTATCACAGGAGAAGGACGAGGCAGTACTGCAAGTGGCGGCCGGGGTGGCGCCATAGACGGCTTGCAACTCCTCGTCCCGCAGGTCGTCGAGGGGATTTTCTGGCAGCGTCGGCATGTCGTCTGCGACGTCGACCGCGACGCCGTATTCGGCCAGCACCTGGGCCGGAGACCGCTCATAACGCAGCCGTAGCGCCGGGTCGGCCCATGCCTGGGCCACTAGGGCGCCGAACTTCTTGCGGCAGGTGAGAGAAAGCATTGGATCAGTACCTCAGATCTCGTCGGTCGTGAAGCGGCGGTCGCCGCAGGATCAGGGGCTGCCGTTGGTGCAGTTGCCCGTGCCGAACGTGCCCAGGGTGAATTCGGGACATGACAAGGTGGCGTAGGTGCCGCAGGTGTTTACGTCGCCGCCGTAGACGGTGGCGAGTTCCTCATCGCGCATCCCGTCCACGGGGCAGTCGGGGAGCGATGGTACCTCGGCATCGGCGGGAATGGCGATGCCGTACTCAGCGAGCACGGCTTCCGGTTCGCTGGAGTAACGGGTCTGCAACGCGGGAGCATCCCACGCCTCGGCGATAAGCGCGCCGAACTTCTTGCGATCCTCAAGGGAGAGCATTGGGCCTGTCCTTTCGGTTCTGGTCAATGTGGGGAGTGTCGTGGACGAGCGTCAGCCGGCCACGCAATAGCAGTGGCCGCAGCCAGCCGTCCCTACTGTGTAGGGACCAGGGCAGCTAAGAGTGCCGAACGTGCCGCAGCAATTAATGCCGCCATACACGCCCGCCAGCTCCTCATCCCTGACGTCCTCGGACGGCAGCTCCGGCAGCTCGGGAATCTCCGTGCAACCGTTCAGGCTGATGCCGAACTCGGCCAGCACCTCTGGTGCCGCCTGCTCGTAGCGGGTCCGGAGCTCTGGTTCAGCCCAGGCGTGGGCGACGAGCGCCCCGAATTTCTTGCGATCTTCTAGCGAGAGCACACCAGGCTCCTTCTCATCCGGGTGCCCGCTGCTGCCGGCACCGTCGATACCTGACTATTAGGTCATCGGCAGGCCGGTGGGAAGGCCGGGCGGGCAGGACTAGGCAATGGTGAACAATTACCGGCAGCAAATCAAGGCGTCATTAATTGGCACCGGGACGCTAATCAATGACCTGAGCAGGCCGGGCCGGGCACTATGCCACGTCCCGCCGACATTCCGGCCACCTGATCCACAGGGTGCCGCCGCAGGCCCTGGGCTGAGCCCGGCGAGCCGCTGCCCGGCTGCGCCACTGTCGGTGCCGGAGGTGGTGCGGCTTGAACCCCAAGGATGTCCTGGGCAAGCAGGGCGAGCAGGCGGCCGTGGAGTACCTGCGCGGGCAGGTTTGCGGATCCTCGACCGGAACTGGCGCTGCGCGGATGGCGAGATCGACGTCATGGCCGCGGAGCACCGGGTGCTAGAGGCGTCCGGAGCGTGACGCCGGCATTGCCGAGCTGCGGGGAGTCGGGTGCCATGGCGGGGACCGGCGTCCGGGACTACCGGAGGACGTCGCCGCGGTGCGGCTGCTGCTCGACGACGACGATGAGCCGACCGTCCTGGTCGCGCACAGCTACGGCGGGATCGTCGCCGCGGAAGCGGCCGTCGGCGTCAGTTCGGTGCGCCACCTGCTGCTGATCTCCAGCTACCTACCAGAGGTGGGGCAGAGCTTGTCCTCGTTCGGTGACGGGACGCCTGCGCCGTTCCTGGACGTCAACCCGGACGGCGGCACGTTCGGGGTCCTCGCGCTCGGCAGGCTGGGCGCTCACAATCTCATCGTAACGTGCCGGGGATGGCGCTGACGGCGGCACGCTGGACGGGTGTCCGGGTTGCGCGGAAGGCTGCTGATCGCGCATTCCCTCGCACCTATCGCCCCGGGTCAGCGATGGTGGTCGTGCGCCACCGCTTCTTGCGGCGGCCTTCCAGCCCGGCGGCCCGCATCAGCCGGGCGACCCGGCGCTTCCCGCGCGCCTCGCCGTCGCGGCGCAGGGCCTGGTGCACCCGCGGTGCCCCGTAGGTGCCCTCCGATTCCTCGTGGATGCTGGTGATCTTCTCCGACAGCCCGGCGTCAGCCGCGCGGCGGGGCGAGGGGGCGAGGGGGCGCCGGTGCGGCGCTGGCAGAAGGCGGCACGGGAGACCTCAGGCAGGCGGCACGGGCGCTGGACGCCGTGGCCTGCGGCTTGCTCCGCCTCGATGAAGGGTGCGCCTTCACCGGGTCTCCTCTTAATGCTCCTATGTCAAGCTGCCTGCCGAAAGAGGCTCCTGGCCGGTGTTTCCGGTGTCCTGCTCGTCGGCGACCAGGGCGGTGAAGACGGTGTCGGACAGTTGCCCCTGGACGCAGCGGACCTGATGCAGATTTTCGTGACCTTGTTCTACATGTTCGGCACCAAGATCGGGGCAATTAAGTACCGCACCGGCATCGAATAGCCTAACGTGATGACCCTGTGGCAGCACGCTCAGCCGCATCCTGATCAGCAACAGCCCCGCGATAAGCCAGTGACCAGGTCGACAGCGAACGCCGGGGCTAGAACGGCGGCTCGTCGCTGAAGCCCGAGCCTGAGGAATCAGTAGCCCACGGGTCGTCTGCTGAATCCGGAGGCTACTGCAGCTGGCTCTGGACGATGCGGGGTGGGCATTGGGAGGCGCGGCGGGTCCGGCTCCTCTTCCAGAGCCTCGTCCCATAGCCGCCTGAGGTACTCGCGATTGATCTCATTGTCCTCGTCGTAGCGGTCCCAGCGGCGGGCACCCGGATCGATATCGCCGATCTCGCAGAAGACCTGGAAGACGGCATTCACGCGGTTCCAGTCGGTGGGGACCACTGTCCCGCGAAGGATCCGGCGAACGGTTTCCTGGCTCGCCGTGACCTCCTTCAGGTCCTAGCGGCCCTCGATCAGCTTGCTGACGTGAAGCAGCGGGGGCCGACCGGCCGCGCGGTAGTACCTCCTACCCGGCGCTGTTGTCCGCGGTGAAGATCATCCTGCGTACCGGGGCGAGCTCCTGGAGGCGTGCGGCATCGGCGGCGGTGGCGCGGCCCTCGGGCGAGGCGAATGCGGCCTGCAGTTCGTCCATGGTGTCCCAGTCCAGCTCGGCGACCAGGTAGTACGGGGCGCCGTGGAGGGCCGTGACGTCACGGCCGAGAGTGTATCGGCGCAGCCCCGGCAGCTGGCGGATGAGCGGGATGTGAGTCTCGCGGTAGTGCCGGTCGAATACCTCGGGGTCGGCTGGCGTCTCGTATAGGGCGAGGAACCGGGCCGTCACCGTGATGCCCTTCCGTACCGCGCGAGGACGGCGCCGGCCTGCCCGGCCGACAGGCACTCCAGGTACGCGGGCGGGCTGCTGGCCGGAAACAGCTGCTGGCCGGTGCCGAGGATCGTGGGGAAGGTCAGCAGCCGGTACTCATCGATCAGATCCCCGGCCATCAGCGGGTGCACGACGCTCAGGCTGCCGGTGATGATCACATCGCGCTGTTCGCGCCTGACAGTGTCGGCGACGACGCCGTCGATGACCCGCGAGTTCGCCCACGCCGACACGTCGGTCAGCGTCCGGGAGGCGACCAGCTTCGGCACGGCATTCATCCGCGCGGAGAACGGGTCGTCGCGTACCGGCCAGATCTGCGAGAACAACTGCCAGGTCCTGCGCCCCAGCAGCATGACCCCGTCATCGAGCGTGCTTCCGAGCCGGAACTTGTCCCCGGCCACGGTCTCGGGGCCGTGCCGGAACGCCCAGCCGCCGGCCGGTGTGCCCCCGGACCCGTCCGGGTCGGACACGATCCCGTCCAGGGTGATGAACTGAATGACGATGACGCTCACGATGGGTCTCCCTTCGGTCGATGCTCACCGGTACGTACCGGTGGCACTGGCCGAACTCATCGCGCCTAGCGGAACTCTCCGGAGGAGATCTGCCCGGGCAGGTCGAACGCCTCGAACACGCGTGGATCGGCGAACACGACGTTGCGCGCGACCTGGCCGCCTGTGACCGTGAAGACCTGGAGCGTGTGCAGGCGATGCCCGCCGCCGGGCTCTGGTGCGTACGCGGCGAGCGCGGGCTGCCTGTTGGCGGTGAGGTGCCTCATGCGCCAGCCCGTTCCGCGCATGTCGAACACGCGGCGCATGAACAGGCCGTAGTCGCGGCTGCCCCGGTACCACAGCGGCACCGGCGGCATCTCCAGCACCGCATCGCCTGTCAGGAGCCGGACGAGCGCGGGCACATCGGCCGCCTCGAAGGCCCGCACGTACCGTTCGATCACCGCGCGTACCCCGGGATCGTCCGGCTCGGTGACCTCGCCCGCAACGCTCACATCCGCGAGGGCAGCGCGGGCTCGCTGCAGGGCGCTGTTGACGGCCGGGACCGTGGTCTCAAGCTGAGCAGCGACCTCAGCGGCACTGAACTCCAGTACCTCGCGGAGCACGAGCACGGCGCGCTGCCGCGGCGGCAGGACCTGCATCGCCACCACCAGCGCGAGCCGCATGTCCGCCCGCACCCCCGTGTCGAACCGCGCGTCGGGAAACGGCTGCAGCCAGGGAATGTCGAACGCCGGCGTCAGCGGCGCCCCGGGATCCTCGCTCGGTGCGCCCAGCCCGGACGGCAACGGCCGCCGGGCACGCCCCGCCAGCGCAGAAAGGCACGCGTTGGTCGCGATCCGGTACAACCAGGTCCGTACGGACGCCCGCGTGCGGTCGTACCGATCGCGGGCCTTCCACGCCCGCAGCATCGTCTCCTGCACCAGGTCCTCGGCCTCGTGGACCGAGCCCAGCATCCGGTAGCAGTACGCCACCAGCTCACCCCGGTACGGCTCGAACTCCACGAGCCCATCATGGCCTACCGGCCCGGCCCGGCACGGCCCGCGACGCGGTTCCGCACGGCGATCCCGGCTCGGGGCTGTGAGTAGCGACCAGACGGGTGGCGCGAGCGAGCCGACGGAGATCGAGATACCGTCATCGGGCGTTCCGAAGCGTGGCGGCGCCGATCCTCCACAAAATGATCGTTCGCAGAGACGACAGTCCGCAGCGCTACTTTCCTCTCGGTCGCACGAACCCGAGCGGCGGCCCAGGAACGTTGCCGAAGCCCGCTATTCACCAACCCGGCGAACGTTATTGGTCACCGCACTAGTGTCCAGCGTCTGAAGTTTCGCGGGTTATTTCTGCTAGTTTCGGTTATGCCGCATCCGGGTCCTTCTGCCGTGCAGGTCGTGCTGTCTGAAGATGAGCGGGCTGAGCTGGTGCGCCGGGCGGGGCTGCCGGGCCGCCGGCGGGCTGAGCGGGCCCGGATCATCCTGGCCTGCGCCGAGGGGATGCCGAATGCCGGCGCCGCGCAGGCACTGGGGGCGGCGGTCAGATCGGTGTCCAAGTGGCGGCGTCAGTTCGCGGACCAGCGGCTGGGCGGGCTGGAGGATGCCGCGCCGATTGGCCGGCCCAAGGCGGAGCTGACCCTGGCGGAGGCGGAGCGGGCACAGCTGGCCCGGTGGGCCCGGCGCGCGAAGACCGCCCGGTACCTGGCGATGCGCGCGAGGATCGTGCTGGCCTGCGCCGGGGGCGGGACGAACAAGCAGGTCGCCGCTGACCTGGGGGTGGATGAGTCGACGGTAGATCGCTGGCGGGCCCGGTTCATCGCCGGGAGGCTGGAGGGCCTGCACGATGAGCCGCGGCCGGGCCGGCCGCCGTCGGTCCTGCTGGACCAGGTTGAGGACGTGATCGTGGCGACGCTGGAGTCCGCTCCGGGCAAGGACACGCACTGGTCGCGCGCCTCGATGGCCCGGCACTCGGGGCTGAGCAAGTCCACCATCGGGCGGATCTGGAAGAAATTCGATCTCAAGCCGCACCTGCAGGACGCCTTCAAGCTATCGACCGACCCGTTCTTCGCGGAGAAGGTCGTCGATGTCGCCGGCCTGTACCGCAACCCGCCGGAGAAGGCGGTGGTGCTGTGCGTTGACGAAAATTCCGGATCCAGGCGCTGGACCGCTCCCAGCCGGTGCTGCCGATGATGCCGGGCATGCCCGAGCGGCGCACCCATGACTACCTGCGGCACGGCATCACCAGCCTGTTCGCCGTTTTCAACATCGCCGACGGCACCGTGATCAGCGAGCTTCACCGCCGCCACCGCGCCATCGAGTTCAGGAAGTTCCTGGCCGCGATTGACAAGGCCGTGCCCGCCGGGCTGGAGGTGCACCTGGCCTGCGACAACTGTGAGGATGATCAAGTACCGCCCCTGGCCATGGCCTGACCCGTGCGACAACTGGCCTGGCTGCCTTTGTGAAGATCTGCCGGCCATTACCCGGGGCGGGTACTTGCTGCCGCCAGG
>JAABUX010002109.1_pt1 | contig 28644 bp, 25 predicted proteins | sample 5561851 | NCBI WGS metagenome assembly JAABUX01 (sample SAMN10711883, study PRJNA513361) | rock metagenome | isolation source: Antarctica rocks | place: Antarctica: Victoria Land, Richard Nunatak red sandstone | collected 2016-01-03 | reverse complement strand
TCTTGGCGTCAGACCGATTGCGTCAATGGCCCTTCAAACTTCTTCCAGGCAGGCCCGACATTCACCTACGGCATTCCCGGGGAATTCGACATCCAAGCTGTGATCTCGTACCCTAGTGTCAGCAACCCAAACCTCAATCCGAATCCCCCAGCGTCGGAGACCCTAACGAAACATGTCGTCATTCCCAGGCCAGTCATCTCCCAAACGACCAATGTTGGTGCTAAATCGGACTATGGAACCCGAACACCTGGACCCGACGCCATCGACCCTACCTCAATGACTTTGAACGGCCAACCAGGCATCTGGATCTGCTTTGTGCTTACCTCGGCAGGCAAGCCAATCGGTCCAGATATCAATGGGATGACGGCACAGGAAAGCATTACAAACTGGTTGGATCAAGGAACGAAACGAGCAGATTCGGGCTGGACGCCCGAGCCGGGGAGCGACTCTCGATTTGTCTTAGGTCCAACACCCGATGGGCTGTTTCCATTTGCAATTTGCGATTTCAAATACGCTGGTCAACCCGATCCCGGTGGGATGTATCCGGTCGGTTCGTTCTCGACGTTTACGCAAGAGCTTCGTCTCAACTGGTCAACTCTTTGTGGCGATGAGATCAATTTTTCGCTCGGTTCGAAAAACTGGTCCGACAACGGATTCACGACACCGTCCAATCAGTGGAATGTGACCAACCAATAATTTTCCTTTCGCCTCAATCTCTTCCTAAAGGAGTTTTACCGATGCGGAAAAGCCTTTTCCAAATTGCGGTTGCTACCATTCTCTTCTGGTCTGTGCAAGCTGAAGTGTCGTTCGGTCAAAAGCCGCCGCCGGACTTAGCCCTGAAGGTCGAACATCATCCGCAGATGTTCAACAAGGTCCAGGTCAAGTATGCCACGCAAGTCGCGGATCGTCTCAACAAGGCACGCTTAGAGGTTCCGCCCGGACGGCTTCAATATTTCCAGAAGATGATTCAACCGGACGTTGAACCGTTCGGGGGTTGGCATGGAGTCGTCGAACATATCATGCCAACCGATGAGGGAATTTTGGTTACGCTTCGGGTACAACCCATCCGAGGACACGTCTCCGATCCCATCTCTCTCATGGAACAGTATTCCATCGTTAATGGAGAGATCCACTACATCAAGTCTTTCGTGCCCCCGTTACGGAGCAGGATCATCCTGGTTCAGTAACACCAAGGATTTTGTTAATAAAACAAACACGCCCCGGCCTCACCCGTCGGGGTTTTTCATGCGGCGAGAAAATCTCGTTGGTCGAGCCTTAATGCATAATAATATCTAATTAAAACGATGGAAACTCATTGGGGAATTTCCGATTCTGTGATCCGTGTTCCATCGGCGCCCGACAAAAATTGCTCACTCTTCCTCGATCCAGTCGCGGTGCTTGAGCGTCCAACCCTGGCCTCGGACGCAGAGGGCGGCGACGTAGCCGGATGGGGCGGGGAGTTCGACCAGGGTCCATCGACCGGCTTCGTCGGGGTCGGGGCGGGTGGCGATCAGGCGGGCGGGGTACTTGGGGCGGATCTCGACCTCGAACTCGTCGAGGGGCATAGACAAGCCCTGGCCTTGGGCCTTGATGTAGGCTTCCTTGCGGGTCCAGCCTTGGAAGAAGGCGAGGGTCCGGTCGGCGGGGGGGAGGCCGAGGAGGGATTCGACCTCACCGGGGGCGAAGAAGCGGCGAGCGATGGCTTCGCCGCCGAAGTCGGGGCGGATCGACTCGATGTCGACGCCTAGCTCGCGGTCCAGCGTCAAGGCGAAGAGGACCAAGGTCCCCGAGTGCGCCAGGTTGAACCGGAGCGGACCCGACTCCAGGCTCGGCTTGCCCTGGGGGTTGTGCTGAAACCGGATCGACTCGGGGGTTTGGCCAAGGTAGCGGCCGAGGATGGCGCGGAGGCGACCCCGGCCGACGGCGAACCGGCGCTGGTCGAGCTTGGACACGAAGCGATCGGCCCGGCGGCGCTCGTCGGGGGTGAGGGTCGCCCGGAGGGATTCGACCTCGGCGTCGGTCGCGTCGTCACGCGAGGCGGTCCAGACGTGGACCTCGTCGGGGGGCAGGGGGATCATCATCGAGGCGCGGTCTCGGTCGAGGCGGAGGCGGTGGGCGGCTCGACGTGCGGTGGCTTGATTTCCCAGGCTTCGCCGAAGAAGTCGGCGGCGACGACCTTGCCGGGGTTGTGGGCGTCGGGCGGGGTGGTCACGTCGATCACCGCCCAGTCGGGGAGCTTGGGGATCTGGCGGGCGTTGTTCAGGTCGTCGGCTTCTCGGTAGGTGAACCCGCTGTTAAGCACGACGTAGCGAGTCGGGTTGAGCGGGTTGGGGAAGATCAAGATCGGGGCGTGGGTGTCGGCGGGGAAGGTCCGGTCGCCGACGACGACTTTGCCGCCGTCCCAACGGATCGGCAACCGGTCGACGATCCGCTTGATCACGGCGTTGCTGCTCGGGTCGCCCCACAAGATCAGGTTGTTCGAGGCGATCTGGGCGTCGGTCAAGGCGGTGTCGTCGACGACCTTGGCGTCACCCCGGAACTGCCTCCGCCAGCGGTCGACGGCCCGGGTCGACTCGGACTGGACCCAGTCGGCCACCGGCTTATGCGGGCTGGTCCCGGTGGGCCGGACGAAGACGAACGCATCCATGAAGGCGTCGTCGATCGGCCCCTGGAGGTTGTGCCGCTTCTTGAGGATCTTGGGGTCTTCCTCGCTGAACTTGTCCCGGAAGGCCGCCGGGAGCGGTTCGAGCGGGACGTAGACCGACGACCCGTCCACCGACGACGCCCGACGCTCCCACGAGTCGCCGACCTTGACCAACTCGACGTGCCACGACCGGTCGGACCGGGGGCGAGGCGCGGCGATCTCGGTCGAGTCGACGGTCAACTTCGGGGTCTCGGCCGGGTCGAGCGGGCACCAGCCCGGCGGCATGTCCAGGGTCAGCGCCGAGACGTTCCGGGTGCCGACGTCGACGCTCGACTCGCCGACGAGCTTGGCCCGAATCGACGCCTTGGCCCAGTGCTCGCCCAGGGCGTCGATCGTGACCCAGCTCATCTTGTTGTATTTGAGCGTGTATGTGACGAAGTCGACGCTCCGATAGATCCGTTTCCGACCGGCGATGGCGATGCTGGCCAGGCGTCGGTCGACCTCCCGGGCGGCCTCGGGGTGATAGGCGTGCTTGGTGGCCGGGCCGATGATGTGGAGCAGGCGGACGTCCTCGGCCTTGAGGGCTTCGTCCATCACGTCGGCGGCCTGCTTCTGGGGGTCGAGCTCGCCGGAATAGGCCACGGTCGGGCACTGGAGGAGGTTGGCGGCGTAGTCGGTGCTGTCATAAAGGTGGTACAAGGTCTTCTCGTACCAGGTCGCGGGGACCGGGTCGCGGTCGGCATGGACGAACCGGGCGGTCTCGGCGAACCCAGCGCCGGGGTTGCACGCGAACCAGAGGTCGGAATAGTGGGTGCCGAACTGCCAGGCCGCGGCCCCTCCCATCGAGAACCCCCGGACGCTGATCCGGTCCTCATCCACCTTGTACCGCGCCTTCGCGGCCTCCATCGCTTCGAGGACATCGACCTCGCCGGCGAACTTGAAGGCGTTGCAAAACCGGCCGTAGGGGTGCAAGACGATCGTGTCGGCGGGCGCGAACTGGCCCACCTGCCGCTGGCGCTCGTCGATGAAGTTGACCTCGCTCAACTCCTCCCCTCGGCCGTGAAACCACAAGTCGAGCCGGTATCGGTGCGGGCTGATCGTGGTGTACGTCGTCGGGACGACCAGCCCATAAGGCTGGATCGACCCGTCGATCTTCGACAGATACCCCCGGACCACCAACCCGGTCTGCGACGTCCAGGGGCTTGACCCGCCCAGGAGTTGGTCGGCCCGCGTCTTGCCTTCGGCCAGTTGCCGCTTCGCCTTGGCGATCTCCTCGACCTTGAAGAACTCCGAGTGCGTCAAGGCCGAGCGGACCGCCTTGCTGAAGACCAGGATGTCGGGCAAGAGGGCGTCGACCTTGGGGTCCTTCTTGCCCCGGAGCTGGGCCACCGCCGAGTCGATCGCCGCCAACCCGGCCTCCAGGGTTTGCCGGTCGTCGCCCGGAACCTCGATCCCAAGCTTGGGGATCTGCCGGACCCCTTGGGCTTGCCCCTTCTTGGCCGGAGCCGGCGTTTGGCCTCGGACCGGTGCCGGGTCCGGTCCAACGACCAGGAGCCCGCAAGCCAAAGCGAAGGGAACGACGAGGTGCGGTCGCATGTGGTGTTCATCCCGAGGGTCGAAAGGCGACGGTCGAGGGTCCGAACCAGGCCACCCGAGTCGCCCCCTCATCCTAACACCCCCTCGCCTCGGAGAAAGCCCCCACGATCCAGACCGCGAGGTCGGACCGGGTTGAGAGTCGCGCCGACTTCATCGGAGATGACTTTACTTGGCGACCGGCGGATCGACGGGCATCTTGGGCAATCCGTTCAATCGTTCGGTGATCCGGTCGAGCAGCTTCCGGCTCCAGGCTTCGTCGCCGTTGTGGCCGACCCGGGTCATGACGAGGGTTTGCGAGGCGTCGGGCGGCTGGGCGCGGACGATGACGACGACCGAGCGGCCGTCCTCGGTTTCCCCCTTGTAGTTCACCAAGGCGGGGTTGAACCGGGTGGGTTCGGCGCCGTTGATGCTCAACTTGTGCTTGTCGAACAGGTCGCGGAACGCCTGGTTGTCGGGGAAATACTCGGCGTTGGTCTCGGCCGCCCAGCCCGGCTCGCCGACGTCGGAGACCGCGTCGATGGCCCGGACCGACGCATGCTTGGGGCGGACCTTCAGCTCGTCGAGGGAATCGATCGCCGCCCGGACCGAATGGCCCAGGCTCGCCGAGTAAGTGCGATCCACCCGACCATGCCCCTCGGGCAGGTCCACCGGCAAGCCGCCAGTCAGGTGGCATCCCGCCGCCCCAAGCAGCAGCGACAAAGCGATCCAGGCAGCCGTGCCGTGCGACCGTTGCATGTCCCATCCCCATCTGATGGCTCGACCCGAGCTTGTGAGATTCCGAGCGGAACCTTAGTCATTCCGACGGCTGTCGTCAACCTCAGTTGGACCCCTCCAGGAAACTCGGGTGTGGCGAGGTTTTCTGGGTGCGAGTTGTCATCCCGATGGGCGGAATACCAACCCCTACACCCGCCCGCGAAGACTCCTTTGAAGACCGAGCAAGCACGCCAAGAGCCGAGGCCGAGTGGACTTTTCGGGACTAAGCGGCTGGACGTAGTCTACTTTGCTTTTTCGCCCGAAGTTTCCGGTCGTTAGACAAACCAGGTCCGGGTGCTTAGCGTCCTCTTGGGCCAGTTCCACCAGGACATCCACCAGTTCCGATTTCGTTCGCCTGGCGATGGCCTGACGCTGCTCGACCGAAGGTCCAGCTTGTTTCAAGAACGCGACTCCCATTTGAACCAGCAGTCGAACCTGGCTTCCCCTCGCTAATTCGAAGCGGAGACCAGATCGCGGCCACGGCTATATTGCCGCGGCGAACAGCCCATGACCCTCTTGAAGGCGGTGCTGAAGGCGCTTTCGGATTCGTAGCCGAGCGACAGGGCGATCACGGAAATGGAATCGCTGGAATTCGCCAGCCGGTCCCCGGCCAAGAGCATTCGCCAGCGCGTCAGATAATCGATGGGTGGCGCACCAACGGTCTCCTTGAATCTCTGGGCGAAGCCCGATCGCGACATCCCGACGCGCTCCGCCAGCTCGTGCAAAGTCCAGGGATGCGCAGGATCGTCATGCATGGCATTGATGGCTACGCTCATCTGTTGATCCGCCAGAGCAAACAGCCAGCCAACGCCACCGCTCAACCCTTCCGCCAGATGGAGTCGCAGAGCCTGAACCAGCACCATGTAGGCGAGCTGTTGTCCGACCAGGAAGCCACCCGGCTGCGGCTCGCGCAGTTCCAGCATCATCCGCTCAATCGACCAGCGCAGCGCGGCCTTGTCCGATTCTTTCTGGAGATGCACGATCGGCGGCAGAACCCCCAGCAGGATGTCGGCATGCTTGCCGGCAAGGGTGAAGCGCCCGCCGACACCAAAGCAATCCCCGCCACCATTGAATGCGCCGATGCCCCCATTCATCGGACACCGAAAAAGCGTGTGAGCATCGACAGGGGTCAAAGGCAGATCGCTTGCAAGACGGAAGGGCCGTCCGGTCGGCAGCAGGAAGCAGTCCCCCGCCCTTACGAGCACCGCGTCGGGAACGTCCTCCACGGATAGCCAGGATTGGCCGGAAACCAGGGCGTAGCATTTGATGCCTTCATGCTGGGGGAACTGGATTGACCATTCTCCACCCAAGTCAAAACCACCCGACATATAGCCGCGCGGTTTCAGCAGCGACAGCACATCGGAGAGCGGGTCCATGGGACACTCCTGGACGATTGCGAAGATAATTTGGATTCTAGAGCATAGATCGTGTCTCGTCAATTGCATACCTTGTGAACTACGGGACTGAGAGTTCAGTCGTGAAACGAAGTCAAGGAGAAGTCATGATGCGTGTCTTTGTTACCGGGGCCACCGGCTTTATCGGTTCTGCTGTGGTTCAGGACCTCATCGACGCGGGCCATCAGGTGCTCGGTCTGGCTCGCTCAGATGCGGGCGCCGACTCTCTTATCGCTGCCGGCGCCCAGGTGCATCGAGGTGATCTTGAAGACTTCGAGAGCCTGCGCAGTGGAGCCGCCATGTCGGATGGCGTGATTCACACCGCCTTCAACCACGACTTCTCGAAATTCAAAGAGAACTGCGAGGTAGACAGGCGCGTCATCGAGGCGCTCGGCGACGCGCTTGCGGGCTCTGACCGGCCCTTCATCGTCAGCTCCGGGATGCACGTCGCGACAGAGGACGATGTGCCTCCTTCCGGCTCCAGCGTGAATCCCAGGGTGTCGGAGCAGACGGCAATCTCGATGGTTGCGCGAGGCGTACGCGTGTCGGTGGTGCGCGTCCCGCAGGTGCATGATCGGGACAAGCAAGGCCTCGTCACCTTTATGATCGCTCTCGCTCGTGAGAAGGGTATCTCAGCATATGTCGGCGACGGACTCAACCGCTGTCCAGCGGTACACCGGCTCGATGCCGCGCCTCTCTACAGGCTGGCGCTTGAGAAGGGGTCTGCCGGGGCGAGATATCACGCGGTCGCCGAAGAGGGTGTGCCCGTCCGAGAGATCGCGGAAGCCATCGGCCGGGGCTTGAAGGTTCCGGTCGTCGCCAGGTCCCCCGAGGAGGCAGCCGGTCATTTTGGCTGGCTTGGGTTCTTCGCTGGGAGGGACGCTCCGGCTTCCAGCAAGCTGACGCAGCAACGGCTGGGATGGCACCCGACACAGAAGCCTGGGCTCATTGCCGATCTCGACCATGCAAGCGCTTTCGGAGTCTAAGCGGCTGGACGTAGTTTACTTTGCTTTTTCGCCCGAAGTCTCCGGTCGTAGTCGTTGAAGCCTGTCAATACCGATCCCCTCAACCCACTTTGCGTCATGTGGCTTCGCTGAGGAATCTCCTGATGCTTGATCTGCCGAAAGACCGGCTCGATCTGGTTCAACTCCGGCGATTAGGGCGGCAAAAAGTAGAGGTAGATCCCCTTCCCGGCCAGACCCTCGCGCGCCGCCCGGACCACCTTGCTGGTGTGGAAACTGGCGTTGTCGAGCACCACCACGCCAGCCACCTTCGACGGCGGCAAAGCCCGCAAAAAGCTCAGCAGGTCATCCGACTTCCACGTCCGATCGGCCGTCCAGACGGCCAGCCGAGGCCACCGGCCCAGCGGGCGATAGGCCGCCAGGGCGTTGACCCGACGCCCCTGCGGGGCCTCGTGGCGGACCTACTTCCGTTGGCCCGACAAGGTCCAGCTATAGCTCACCGGCAGGGTCGGCGAAAACCCGCACTCATCCAGGTAGTAGAGCACCACCGAGCCGGCCCTGGCCTTGGCTTTGGGATTGACCAGGACCTTGTCGGCCCGCTCGACCTTGGCCGGGTCCTGCTTGTGCTGGAGCGTCGAGGCGGTTCGGCGGTGGCCCGCCTTGATCCCCTTGAGGTGGCGGCGGACCTGACGTGGACCCAACGCGATGCCTCGGGCGGCCAAGGCTTCGCCGAGTTGGCGGCTGATCCAGGTCCGATCCTCGGCCAGCAAGCGTTTCAACTCCTGGGACACCCGGTCACGCCGCCGGAGGTCGGGGGCCGGGCCGGTGCGGTGAGGGTGGATGGCTTGAGTGCCGCAACCCAGGAAGTCTTTGAGCAAATCGCGGACGGTCTGGCCGCAGTGGTCGAGGTGGGCGGCGGTCCCTTTCTCCGGGATCACCGACGGCCTGAGCCACACCATGATGGCCGCCGAGAAGGCGGTCACGACCTACCGCGACCTCGACCAGTTCCAGCCCCTCACCTTCGAGACCACCGGATGGTGGGTCCTCGGCGCGGAAAGTGATACCATTTTTTCGACCGACTCGCCCCCGAACGCTTACAAGAAGGTCGCCTGCGGGTCGGATGGTCGCGGCGTCGCGGCCTGGGTCGAATCGGCTTCGAGCCTCCATCCCGGCGGGGTCAACATCCTCATGGCCGACGGCTCGGCCCGGTTCGTCAAGGAGTCGATCCAATCTTGGCCGATCGACCCCACGTCGGGGGTACCCCTCGGGGCCTTCGGCACGCAAGCCCCGGGCGTCTGGCAGGCGCTGGGAACCCGCAACGGTGGCGAAGTTTTGGCGGATACCGATTTCTAGGTTTCGGCGGGTCGTGGCGCTCCCACAGTCCCCAACCAACGCCGGATCTCTCAACCCAATAATGATCAAGATTACGATGGGTCATGATGCTGGTCGCGGTCGTCGCGGTGGCGGCGTCCGCCTCGGTCGCGCCATCGATGTTTGTTGTCGGGCTGGTCCTCTTGCTCGCGGCTTTCCTCGCTTTTCTCCTGGGTCAAGATCCCGATCGGCGGTGAGTCTGGCGGGACTAGAGCGATTTCCGATCGACCGGACCACCGCCGGAAACGGGGTCGGACCCCTGGCGCTTCGCTTGAGGGGGTCGGACCCCGTTTCCTCGACCGGCACACGCGACGGGAAATCGCTCTAAGAATGGCCAATCGCAGGATTGCCGATTGCAAAGGATGGAAGAATCTCGCTCTCCGAGTTTTTCGCGATTGGCAATCCTGCGATTGGCCATCTCAATCTTCGGATTCGAAAGCGACACCCCGGGACGGGTTCTTTGGTTGCCCTCGGCTTATCGGCCGCTCTCCTTAACGACCTTCGGGCAGCCGAAACTCGAAGCCGTACCGAGAGGCGGAGGCCAGCAGCCGCTCGATGTCCTCCGGCGATGGTATTGGGATCGGGGCCGAGCGATCCTCGACGATCTGGCCCATCTCCCGGAAGAACTTCTCCAGGCCCGCCGGGGCGTACCAGATCAGTTGTCGGGCGGGTTGATTGGTCTCGTTCCTGAACGAGTGGACGACGTTGGGGGGGATGTTGACGAAGGTGCCCGGACCGGCGACGACCCTCTGGCCGTCGACCTGGAACACCAGCTCGCCTTCGATGACGTAGAACCCCTCGTGCTCGCGGGTTTGGAGGTGTGGCGGCGGCCCGCCCCCCGGCGGGACCACGGCATCGAAGAGGGTGTACCGATCTCCCGTGTCCTTGCCCAGAGCCAGGAACGTATAGAGGTCTCCGACCAGGGTGATCGCCAGGCCCTCGCCGGGCTGTCGGACGACGATCTTGGGTTCGACCGAGAAGGCGTCCTCGGGGAGATCGAACTCGTAGCCGTGGGCCACCGCCAGCGACTTGAGGCGGGCGAAGTCTTCAGCCGTGGGAGGGTGGAACGGGCCGGAAGCGTCGGCGACGGGCGTCCCGGCCTCGGCCTGGTATCGGTCGAAGCCCGCCGGGGCGACCAGCAACAGGATCTCGGCCTCGTCCGGCCCGGGGTTCTTGAAGGTGTGCGCCGTCCCGCCCTCGACGTTGATGAAGCCGCCGGCCGGGAGCCCGACCGTGCGGTTGCCTGCGGTGAAGGCGACCTCGCCCTTGAGGACGTAGAAGCCTTCCTGGAAGTCGTGGCGGTGCGGAGGCGCCCCTTGCCCGACCGGGACCGTGACACAGCACAAGGCGTACGTCCCGGCGGTGTGCTCGCCCCCCGCCATGTATCGGATCGGGCGCCCCAGCCAGGAGATCCATTTTCCCTCAGCCTGCCGGACAATCAAGGCCGTCTGTTCAATCGACATGAAGTCACTCCGGTTCGGGCCGAGACCAACGCGTGGGGTGGTCAAGGTAGTGTCTCAACTCGACGTTCGCAAGGGGGAAAGGCTGAAAATCAGGCTCGCCCGATCGATGAGGGTGTAGCCTTCGAAATCTGGAGATTCGGATTGCAAATCGCAGGATCGCAGATCGCGAAAAACTCGGGAGGTGAAATTCTTCAATCTTTTGCGATCTGTGATCCTGCGATTTGCAATCCTCGATCTCGAAGAATCTCCAGGGGTCGAAAGCGATGACCCTCCCGACGTTCCCTCGACCGGAAAGCGAAGGCCCCCTCTGGGTTCGAGGGCTCGGGGCGACTACAATAGCCGGGCTTGAGCAACCAACCTGATGAGGGGTGCGCGTGGATCGGCTCAGTGTCCTTTGTTTCGGCGGAACTTATGGCCTGGCACTCCTGTGCGACCTGGCCCGGTTCGTGGTCCGGTGGCCGGGGCGGTGGTATGCCACGCTCGGGTTGACGAGCTTGGCGTGGGTGGTCCAGACAGCTTACCTGGGCAACCTGGCCCTGGCGACCCGCCAGTTGCCGGTGACGACGGTCTTCGAGTCGATGATCGTCCTGTCGTGGGTCCTGGCGGCGGTGGGTTTGTACTTGATTGTCCGGGCACCCAAGCCGGTCGCGGTGGGGATGTTCTTGCTCCCCCTGGTTTTGGGTTTGGTGGTGATCGCCGGGTTCTGGGCTCCTCGCGAAGATTGGGTCCGAGCGGGTTGGGGCGGGGCGGCGGTGTTCTGGGGCACGGCCCACGGTTTGCTCTACCTCGTCGGCGCGGTGGGTTCGTGCGTGGCGGCGGCGGCGGGCCTGATGTACTTGGCGCAATCGAACCGGCTCAAGCATAAGCGACCGCCTCGGTTCGGGTTCGCGCTCCCGAGCCTGGAACAATCCGAGCGGATCAACCGGGCGGGGATCACCGTGGCGTTCCCATTCTTGACGGCGGGCCTGGTCGTCGGCCTGGTGATGGAAGCGGCTTCGAGCCGGGCGGGCCTGCCCGGGATCGGCTGGACCGACCCCAAGGTGGTCAGCGGGGTGGCGATGTGGGTGGTGTTCGCCGGCCTGCTCCACGCCCGATTCCGGCCCGAGATGCGGGGGCGTCGGGTAATGCTCCTGACCATCGTCGCCTTCGTCAGCCTGGCGCTGGCGACGATCGGCGTCGACCTGATGCGGATCACCTCGCACGGGGTCCCGCACTCGAAAAGCCGGTCGGACTCCACCCTCTCTCCGCGCCCCTCGATGTCCGCCCCCGCCCGCTTCGAGACGGTGGCCGGGAGGGTGCCTTGAAAGTCCTCGCCCTCGGGGTCGACCACCGCGAGGCGCCCGCGTCGGTCCGCGAAGCCCTGGCGTTCGACGGCCTCAAGCATGACGCCGCCCTCGGCTCGCTCCAAGCCCATTTCCCGGGGTCCGAGTTCGTCCTGCTTTCCACCTGCAACCGCGTCGAGCTCTATGCCGCCGGGACCTCCGGGTCGGTGCCGACCATCGGCGCCCTGATCGAATGGCTGGCGCAATTCCACGCCACCCCCGCCGACGGGTTCGCCGCGCACCTGGTCGACCACCACGACGCCAAGGCGGTTTCCCACCTCTTCAAGGTCGCGTCGAGCCTCGAAAGCCTGGTCCTGGGCGAAGGGCAGATCCTCGGCCAGGTCCGCGACGCTTATAAAGCCGCCGTCGCCCGCAAGGCCGTCGGGCCGATCCTCCACGCGGTCTTCCCCCACGCGCTCAAGGTCGGCAAGCTCGTCCGAGAGCGGACCGGGATGGACAAGGGGAAGCTCTCGGTCGCCAGCGTCGCCGTTGATGTCGCCAAGGACGTCTTCGACACCTTCGGCGACAAGACCGTCCTGGTCATCGGCGCCGGGAAGATGGGCGACCTGACCCTCCAGCACCTCTCGGCGCTCCGGCCCGGGACGATCCTCGTCACCAACCGCAACCCCGAGCGCGCCCAGCTTGCCGCCGCCCGATGGAAAGGCCGGGCCGTCCCGTTCGAGGACCTCGAAAAAGCCCTGATCGAGGCCGACGTCGTCGTCAGCACCACCGCCGCCGACCGGCCGATCGTCGACCTCGATACTTATACCCGGGTCCAGCGCGCCCGGAAGAACCGGCTCGCCCTGATCCTCGACATCGCCATCCCCCGCGACTTCGACCCACGGATCGGCGGCCTCGAACAGGTGATGCTCTACAACGTCGACGACCTCCGAGCCCAAGCCGACCAGAACCGCCTGAAGCGGCAAAAAGGGGTCGACCCCGCGCTCGCCATCATCGAGCGAGAGACGACCTTGTGCCTCGCCTCGCTCCGCCACCGGACCCACGCCGGTTCTGTTTTAAGGCAACTCGGTGACTACGCCGACGCCGTCCGCCAACGCGAACTCGACGCCTTGATCGCCCGCCAGCCCGACTTGAGCCAAAGCCAGCGCGACGACATCGCCCACGCCATGCTCCGCCTCCAGAACCAGTTCCTCCACCACCCCCGAGCCGCCCTGAGAACCGCCGCCTCCGCCGACGAGACCAACGGCCAACCTCACCCCCTCCTCACCGCCGTCCGGGCCTTATTCGGCCTAGCGGATGCCTAACAGGGGGGGATCAAACCCGGCCCCGCCAGATCGACGGGTGCCTCAGGTTCGGTCCTCCGATCCCGCGCCGATAGACAGTATCCCACATCGAGGGCCTGATTCGACGCGAGATCGCACGGGGTCGGAGGACTGAACCCGGGGCACCCGGTAGGGTATCCGACCTCTTCTAGGGACCTGAAGCTGCGGGCTTCGAAGCTCTTCTCAGAGGTGTCCGTCGGCATGCGCCGGTCCGTAAAGCCAACCCAGCCGGTGGAGCCGGTCCCATGCGGCCTGGATTTGATGGGCGGTGAACATTGTCTTCCGGCTGCTCCAATTGTGGACCTTTTCGACCGCCTGAGCAACAGTCGTGGCCCCCTGCCGGGCAGCCACCCAGTGGACGGTGGCTAGGAGTTCCATACCGTGAGGGGACTCGAAACCGTCGATCAGTTGGCTAACTCGGTCGAATCGCCCCTCCGTTTCTGGATGATTTCTCAAGAAAGTTTGCCCCTCCTCGCCAGCCATTTCGGCGAGTTCGATGGACTTGCCCGGGTCGTCTCCGCCCTCGCCATAGCCGTGGATGTAGTGGCTTTCGAGCTTGTTCAGGATGAAGCTCAACTTCTTCGTATAAGGACCGTAATGTCCCTCAACGTAATCAAGTTTGAGGGGTTCGCCGCCGACTTCCAGGAAATACATGAGCTTCTGGATCTCAAGCAAGGAGACCCCGATATCCATTAAACCGGCGAGATAGTTCCGCATCAGTCCTAAGACCGCCGCCCTGGCCTTGGTCAGCTTGGGGCGTCGGGTCCGATTAACCATCTCCTTGGCGACCGGTGCCCCCGCCGGCTCGAAGAGGTATGCGTCCACCTCGGGTACCGCGGTCAAGGCCCTTTCGATCAGGGGACGGACCATGGCCCAATCCAAGCCACCTAGACCGCAACCCAAGGGCGGGATGGCGATGGACCGGATGTCTTGCTCCCGGATGACCCTGACAAGGTCCACCAGGCCGTCCCTGATGTCTTCGATCCGGCTCTCCCCCTTCCAGTGCCGCTTGGTTGGGAAGTTGATGATCCAGCGGGGGAGTTCGATGGTGGATCGCTCGAAGACGAACATCTGGCCGGGACGGACCTCCTTGGCCTTGGCCGCCTTGCGGTAGGCCTCATAGTTGTCCTCGAAGGCATGGCGGAACTGGAGAGCAATCCCCCGTCCCATCACACCCATGCAATTGACGGTGTTGACGAGAGCGTCCGCTTCGTGCTTCAGGATGTCGCCGTAAGTTAGATGGATCACGATCCCGGCCTTTCGAGGGGTTCCATCCCCTCAGATGTACCATGTTCTTTTGACCACCACATCGGGGCAGTGGTCGCCCGTGGACACGATTTCTCGTACCCGCGTGGCAATCTTCTCGTCGATGACACCGACCGTTCGGACCAGCGACCAGGGGAACGATCCAAAGACCAAGAACTCGGCCTGCTTTGCCTCTTTGACTTCTGGTTCTCGAAAGTCATCGGCTGGGATGAGATCCCAGGCCAACTGGTCGATTTGAGCCGGGTCGGAGAACGACTGGAAGAATCGGCTACCTGCGTTCCTATTTGTGAACGCCCAGCACCGATTCTGTTTATTCGCCCAGTCCACGACTTCGTAGAAGTCTGCCTCAAGATGGACGATCGGGCGTTGCCCATCTTTGTAATTCAGATGAGAATTATTCCCTTTGTGCAGGATGTAGAGGATGACCGACCGAGGGCAGAAGTAGAAGGGCACGAACTGCCCAACCTTGGTCCCCGGGTGGCAGGATACATCCAATTCTTCCAGCCGTCGTCTCTTGATGTGCGACATCCCGATCCCGGCTGCCGGCCCCCCTCGGGCGATGATCTCCGCATCCGACCAGAGGCAACCGTTGGCGATGATGCCATCCAGATTCCGCCCGTGCGTGATGTGATAGATCTTGGGCTCGACGGGAGGACTCATGGATCAATCCTTATCGGATGCAACTTAGAGCGGTCCAGCGGCGTCAGGTGCCCTGGGTTTGATCCTCCGACCCCGCCCCACTCGGACGAAAATCCTCAGCCCCCGGTCAAGCTTTCGATGCGTTCGCGGGGGCCATCTCGATCTTGTTCATAAGCAGCATATCCAGGATGCTGAAGTCCTCCTCCACCTCGTAGATGATCACGGTCCGGCCTGAAGGCGACATGGAAAGGAAGTCGGGATGGGGGACATAAAACTGGCGGCTATCGGCCATGTGGACATGGAAGGGGCGAAATGGTGTCGCTTTGTGAGCGACGCGGAGGTGTTGAATTGTCGTTGCGTTCGTTCGCGAGAATGATCGAGCCTGGTCATCGCTGTCGTAGATTTTACCCCATCAGCGAAACCCAAGACAGGGGGTGAACCTTCCCTATTGCCAGAGATCTTCTCACCGTCCCGCCGTCTTGACCTCGAAGCGGTCGCGGGTCCGGACGTAGTCGTTTCCGGCCATCCGGCCGATGGCGGCGAGTTTGTCGGCGTCGATGTGCATCCGGTCGTCGGCGATCTCGTCGCGGACGTGGATGTGGAGGACTTCGCCGATGACCATCCGGGAGTCGCCGATGGGGATGACGTGGGTGGTCCGGCACTCGAAGGAGACCGAGGCTTCTCCGACCCGAGGGGGGCGGACGGCGTGGCTGGGCGTGGCGGTCAGGCCGGCGTGGTCGAACTCGGAGGTCTCGAACGGGAGCGACTCGCCGGTGGCGGCCATCGCCTCGGCGTAGGATTCGTCGGCGACGTTGATGACGAACTCGCCGATCCCCCCGGCTTCGGCCGGCTGGGCGTTGCGGAGCGTATCCTTGGGGGAGCCGTCCCCCTTCGGGCCGCCGACGGTGAATGCCAGGCTGAGCGGGTTGTGGCCGGCCACGGTGAAGTACGAGAACGGCGCGACGTTGAACTTCCCCTCGGTCGAGACCGTCGAGACCACCGCGATCGGCCGGGGGACCACGCAGCCGATCACCAGCTTGTAGCACAACTTCGGGTCCATGACGCGGGGGTCCAGTTCCATCGCCGCAACCTTTCGATCCAACATGAACTCAATTCACGAAGCCGTGCTCGTTAAGGATAAGCCAAAGCCCATTTCGGTCAAGGTCGCGCGAGCTTCGCCCGAGATCCGAACACCCTTCGCCGCGACGTTGGGTCATTCGCCGACATCAGTACGCCGATTTTCGATCGGAAAATCCCGGGTCGCGCCTTCCAGGCCGGGGTGCTTGCAAGGTGACGAACTCGGCCATTGGATTAAATGCGATCCTTTTTTTAGAATAAAGAGGAACTCGTTGTCGGAACCCGACCTTGATCGTCTTCCGCCTGATCCCCGAAACAACGCTGAGGTCTTCGCGATGATTCAAGATCCTGGAGTCGGCCTCGCCCGGCGGCTCGCCCTGCTCCCGCTCCTGGCCTGGTCGCTGGTACTCGGCTCAAGCTCGCTTTCGTCCCAGAGCCTCGCCCTGGCGCAGGACGCGGCCCCGGAGAAAAAGGCCGAGAAGACGAAGGCCGCGCGGCCCAAGCGAGAGCGGCCCAAGCAGGAAGATACGCGATGGGGGAAGATGGATTACGGCCAGTTCCTGATCGCGTCGATCAAGGTCCCGACCCCGGGGTCCGACAACAACACCAACAAAGGGGTGGCCGTCCGCCTCGGCGACGACAAAGGCCCGGCGTCGGCGATCTGCTTCGACACCGACCTGCTCCGGGTCTCGGGCGGTTGGACCGGCGGGTTCCTCAAGCTGTTCGGCACGCCGTTCGACGGGAGCCACGGGACCTGGCCCGAGGCGATGGGGACGCCGGTCTTCGGCACCAAACCCGGGCCGGGCTGGGCCAAGGGGGACAGCCTCAAGGACCCCCGGACCGAGCCGTTCGGCCCCTTGCCCGCCGACTGGGCCAAGTACCGGGGGTTGTACCGCTCGGGCGGCCACGTCGTGTTCAGCTACACCGTCGGCGGCACGTCGGTCCTGGAGATGCCCGGCCTGGCCGGCGACAAGGATCACCCGGTCCTGACCCGGACCTTGAACCTCGCGCCCACCCAAGAACCGCTGACGCTGGTCGTGGCCGACCTCGAAGCGGCGGAAGCCGGCGGCAACGTCAACGACGGCGTCGAGGTCTTCGCCGCCGACGGCTCGACCGAAGGCGTGGCCATCGCCCTGTCGAGCGGGGAGAACATCACCTTGGTCAAGGCCCTCGGCGCCCCCAAGGGGTCGTCCTGGAAGGTCCTCAAAGGGGGCCGGGTCGTCTTGCGGCTCGCCGCTTCGCCGAACCCGTCCGAGTTCCGCCTGGCCGTCGCCCGGACTTCCAGGGGGGATCAAGCGGTCGTGGCCCGGTTGATCGACGAGGCGGCTCGGCCTTCGATGGACCTGGCCCAGTTCACCAAGGGGGGGCCGACCGAGTGGGCCGAGACCGTCGAAACCCAAGGGAAGCTGGGTGAGGGTGACGGCGCCTACGTCGTCGACACGATCACCGCCCCCGACGAGAACCCGTACCGGTCGTGGATGCGGTTCGGCGGGATGGACTTCTTCTCGGGCGGGACCAAGGCCGCGCTCTCGACCTGGAGCGGCGACGTCTGGGTAGTCTCGGGGATTGATGCCAAGCTCGAAAAGCTGACCTGGAAGCGGTTCGCCGCCGGGTTGTTCCAGCCTTTGGGACTGAAGATCGTCGATGATCAGGTGTACGTCCTCGGTCGGGACGGGATCACCCGACTGGTCGACCTCGACGGCGACGGCGAGGCCGACTTCCACGAGGCGTTCAACCACGACATGGCCGTGACCACCGGCTTCCACGAGTTCGCCCTGGACCTGCAAACCGACCCGGCGGGCAACTTCTACTTCGCCAAGGCGGCGCCGGTGAAGGGGGGCGGGCGCGGGTTCGACTACATCGCCGCCAACAGCGGGGCGGTGATGAAGGTGTCCAAGGACGGCAAGACCTTGAGCAACTACGCCACCGGCTTCCGGGCGCCCAACGGGATCGGCGTCGGCCCCGACGGCCAGGTCACCAGCGGCGACAACGAGGGAACCTGGATGCCGAAGTGCCGGCTCAACTGGATCAACCCGGGCGGGTTCTACGGGGTGGTCGACACCGCGCACCGCGACGAGAAGCCGACGATGTACGACGAGCCGATCTGCTGGTTCCCCAAAGATGTCGACAACTCCTCCGGCGGGCAAGCCTGGGTGACGAGCGACAAGTGGGGTCCGTTCTCCGGTCGGCTCCTGCACACGTCCTACGGGACCTGCTCGCTCTACCTGGCCCTGGTCGACCAGCAAGACGGCCACATCCAAGGGGGGGTCGTCCGGTTCCCGGTCAACTTCCTGTCGGGGATCATGCGGCCGAGGTTCAACGCCAATGACGGCCAGTTATACGTCGCCGGGCTTCGAGGCTGGCAGAGCAGCGCCGCGACCGACGCCGCGTTCCAGAGGGTCCGCTACACCGGCAAGCCCGCCAACATGGTCACCGGCCTCAAGGTCCGCAAGGGGGGGCTCGACATCACCTTCACCGACCCGGTCGATGCCGAAGATGCCAACGACGCCGACAGCTTCGAGGTCGAACAATGGAACTACCTCTGGTGCTCGGAATACGGCTCGGACGACTATTCCGCCGAAAGCTCCGACTATCAGGACCGGGTCCGCGAGCTCAACCGGCTCCGCCTCGACCGTCGGAACAACGGAGGGGCGATCGAAACCCTGACCAAGTCGTTCTCCAAGGGGCGCGACGAGGTCAAGGTCGAGTCGAGCAAGCTGTCTGACGACGGCAAGACCGTCTCGCTCGAAATCCCCGGCCTCAAGCCCGTCATGCAGATGAAGATCCGGGCCAAGCTCCAGTCCGCCGACGGCAAGAAGCTCCCGGTCGAGATCTACAACACCATCAACTACGTCCCCGGACCGGGCGACGTGAAGTAAGATGATCTAGGACCCCTCGCCCGCAATGGTCGGGCGAGGGAGTTCCGACACCCACTCCGATCAGTCAAAATCTCCAAACCCTTTGACCCTCGGCTTGACGCTTTCGACGACTTCGATCGACGTCGGGTCGGTCCCGACACTGTCGCGGACCACCGCCTGGTAATACCACCAATGGTAGGACTGGTCGGATTGGACCACCGCGACGCCCCCCGTCGGTCGCCAGCCGGCGCCCAGAAGTTGGTTGACGGTCCGCTGGAGGCTATCGGCCGACTTCGCCTCGCACAGTTGATATTCCACGAGGATCTCCCCTTTCGCTCAAAATCACCCGCCCAACAACCTCCGCCCAGACCTTGACCTACCCATGATTTCGATGAAATTTCGCCGATATTGGTCCACCTCGTCCGGGGCTGCTCGCCCCCACCTTCACCCGCCCGTCCCGACCTCGATCGAGGATCAAGCCGTGCCCTCGCAAGGTTTCGCCCGCGCCCTGGTCCGTCGCCTCGGCTTGATCCTGGCGGTCGCCGTCGTCCTGGCCGGACCACCGGCCTCGAAGGTTTCCGCCGCCACGCCCGCCATGCTCGGATCGACGCAGCCCGACGATGATGACGACGAGGACGAGCGGCCCAAAGGCCCCAAGCTCGCCCCCGGCAAGGAGCTGGGCCTGGTCCTGACCTTCGAGCGCGGCAAGCTCCGCGACACCCGGGCCGCTCGGATGGTCGCGCTCGAGGTCCCCGAAGGGACCGCGCCGACGCCGTTCCTCGCCCCCGGCCCATTCCGGGCCACCTGGGACGGCGACCTCGTCGTCCCGTTCAAGGGGGAATACAGCCTCTTCGCCGCCGGTCGGGGGAAGATCAAGGTCGAGGTCAACGGCAAGACCGTCCTCCAAGGCGAAGGCGACGACCTGAACGGGGCGAAGGGCAAGCCCGCCAAGCTCAAAAAGGGGGCGAACAAGCTGGTCGTGACTTATGACAGCCCCGCTTCGGGCAACGCCGAGGTCCGGCTGTCGTGGTCGTCCGAAGACTTCCGCCGCGAGCCGATCGGCACCACGGCCTTCGCCCGAGACGCCAAGGTTGAACCCTTGGCCCAAAGCACCCGACTCCGGAATGGCCGCCAGCTCGTCGCCGAACTCCGATGCTTGCAGTGCCACGCCCCCGACCGACCGATCGAAGCCGCCGACCGGATGCCCGAGCTCGCCACCGACGCCCCCAACCTTGCCGAAGCAGGGGCCAGGCTCAAGCCCGAATGGGTCGCCCGATGGGTGGAAGACCCCCGGTCGCTCCGGCCCACCGCGACCATGCCCAAGGTCCTCCACGGCGACCAGACGAAGGACCAGGCCCGCGACCTCGCCGCGTATCTCGGGACGCTCGGCAAGCCCTCGGACGATCCCGCCCCGAGTTCCGCCGAGAAGGTGGTCGCCGGGGGCCGGTTGTTCGCCAACCTCGGCTGCGTCGGCTGCCACACCACCCCCGACCGCGACGACTGGGCGAGCGAACCGAAGCGCGTCCCCCTCCGGTTCGTCGGGGCCAAGTGGCAGCCCCAAGCCCTGGTCGCGTTCCTGCTCGACCCGAGCCGGCACTACGCCTGGATCAAGATGCCCAACTTCCACTTCACCCGGGGGGAAGCCGAAGCGGTCGCCGCTTATGTGTCGTCCCCCCCGGCGGTCGACCTCGGGGTCGCCACCGCGGCGCAGGGGCGGCCCGCCGCCGACCCCGATCGCGGACGGGCCTTGTTCGCCTCGGTCGGCTGCGCCAGTTGCCACGCCGTCGAGCCTTCGGGGCCGCCCTCGAAATCCAGCAGTATTCGAGCGGTCGCCTTCGGCGCGATCACGCCCGAAGGGTGGAAGCGAGGTTGCGTCGCCTCGGGCGAAGGGCCCGACCGCAAGGCCCCCGACTTCGCCCTGGCCGCCGAAGCCGCCGAGGCTCTCCGGGCTCTGGCTCAGGTCGGGCTCGATTCGATGGCCCGCGACTCGTCCCTGGAGTTCGCCGAGCGCCAGGTCCGCTCGGCCCAGTGCAACGCCTGCCACAAGCGGGACGGCTACGACGACGCCTGGACCGACCGCAAGGCCGAGGTCGACAGGCTCCTGGGTGAGACCAACGTCGAGGAAAAAGACCCCGACGGCCTGCCCTATCCCGCCGACCAGTCCCGGCCCTCCCTGACTTGGACCGGCGAAAAGCTCCGCGCCGAGTGGTCGGAAACCTTCATCGCGGGCCGGCTCGACTACAAGCCCCGCCCCTACCTCCGGGCCAGGATGCCCGCCTTCGCCACCCGGGCCAAGGGGCTGGCCCAAGGCTTGGCCTTCGGCCACGGCTACCCCGCCGTCGAACCCACCCAGCCCGCCCCCGACCCCGAGTTGATCCCCGTCGCCCAGCGACTCGTGGGCAACACCGGCTTGAACTGCGTCAGTTGCCACAACATCGGCAAGGCCGCCGCCGTCGGCGTCTTCGAGGCCCCCGGGATCAACTTCATGCACGTCCAGGAGCGGCTCCGACTCGACTACTTCGACCGATGGGTCCGCTCGCCGATCCGGGTCGAACCCGAGACCAAGATGCCCACCTACTTCAACGGCGACACCTCCGTCCTGCCCACCATCCTCGAAGGCAAGGCCGAGCCGCAGGTCCAGGCTTTGTGGAACTACATCCGCCAAGGGCGCCAGATCGAACCGCCGGGGAAGTGATCTTTCATGCGGATCATCTCCACGAAGCGGATTCGGAAGTTTTGGGAAGTCCACCAAAAATCCGAACCTGCGTTTCGGAAGTGGATCAGGACCGTTATCAAAAGCGACTGGAAAAACTTCGCGGAACTCCGCGAGGTTTTTCCCGACGCGGATCAGGTCGGGGCGTTGACGGTCTTCAACGTCGGGGGAAACAAGTTCCGATTGGTTGCCGCGATTCACTTCAATACAGGAATTCTCTTCGTTCGAGCCGTGCTGACACACAAGGACTACGATAAAGGGGGTTGGAAACCATGATCGAGATTCATCAAATTCAGACCGAGCGAGAATACGATCAGGCGATCGAGATCGTCGACGCTTTGGCGGACCTTGGGTTTGAACACTTGAGCAAGGAACAAGAGGACTTGCTCGCCCACCTGGCCGACCTCATCGAGGCTTACGAAAAAGAGCATCACCCGATCTGAACTCGCCCGGAATTTCGGAACAGCCCGGGTTGAGGAACCGGCCTGTCGGGCTTGGCCGGTTCGTTTTCTCGAAGCTGCGGGGCGGCACCGGCGAGCCGTGGGGGCCGTCGATCATCCCGAGGATCGCACCGGCGTTGGGTCGAAGCAACTTTCAAGCATATCCAGGAAATTGGTCGACGAGGGTTTGGATCGTTTGGATGAACTGCCGACCTTTCGCGGTCTTGGTAACTTGTTCCCAGATCGGGAAGCGGAAATTGGCCGGGCAATGAATCGGCGTCCCTTGAGGCCAAGGGGATTCCGGGTTGGGACCATCTTGGGCGAGCGCTGGGGCCAGCCGTTCCAGTTCGTAGGCCACAGGAAGTGCCGCGTTGATCCATGCCTGAAAGCTCAAGTAAGGTTTGAACGCGAAGAGGGCCGCGATCCCATCTCGACGAGATTGGGGAATGCCGCCCATCGACCTCAGAAATGGGACCAAAGCCGCATGGCTCCTTGGTGGCGGTAGACCTGGCTTGCAGAAGTAAGCTTTGCCGAGTTTTTCCGTCGCCATTTGCAAATAGTGAAGTTGCTGGCATGGGTCAGCTCCAGCCCGGCGGAGGATCGCCAAGGTAGCCATGTCGGACTGGACCTGGTGCCACCAAATTTCCTGGCAAACATTCATGATTCAAGGCTTACGAAAGACCTTCGCGTCGGTCAGCGACCAACCATTGGGCAATGGCAAAGCGGATTGGTGGATCAGATCCCATTGGGCGGGAGTGACGTCGAGGACGAACAGCTTGTGCTCGACATCGGAACCGATATCCACCCCGAAATCCAGGGGTTCCAGGGCATCGTCGGTTCGCTCGGCCATCATGTCGTTGACTTCGAGGAATCGAATCTCCCGATCCGGGGCTTGGTCGCCGAGATAGTAGATCGTCCGGACGCCGGGGTCGACCTTGAGATGCTCCTGGGCATACCAACTCGCCATCGCGTCGCGGTCGAATTGTGTCGCTTGCATCGAAGACCCCATGAGACTGCCAATTGATAACCCTGATCGATTTCATTCCGGTCGTGGTAAGGGAGCAACCGGCTTGGCGGGCTGGGCCGGTTCGTCGTCTTCCTTCTCGAAGGCCCCCGCGACCTGCCCCGCGTCGTTGATCGCGGTGGCCCCGACGCAGTTGGGGCCGGCTTCTTCGAGGATTCGGACCCGGTTGTCCTCGAAGACGAACCCCCGAGGCGAGACCGGCGAGCCGTGGGGGCCGTCGATCATCCCGACGACCGCACCGGCGTTGTTGATCGCTGAGGCTTCGGATCGGTCGTAGCCGGTCGGTTCGGGGATGGGCCGGACGCCTTGGGCCTGGGTCCAGATCATGGCATGGGTCGAGCCGTCGCGGGGGTAGGCGATCCCGACGACGGTCCCGGCGTCGTTGACGGCCTTGGGGATGATCGAACCGGCGGGGCCGATGGCCTCGCGGGTCCAGGCACCGGCGTCGGATCGGGTCCACAAGGCGGGGGTGGACCCGTCGACTCCCGCGACTCGCCGACCATCGCCGCTGATGGCGACCACGGTGGAGCAGATCCGCTCGAGCTGGGGCAGGGGGGTGGCCTTGTAGAGGGGGCGGGGGTCGCCCGAGGTCCGGTCCCAGACGCAAGCCGTCATCCGGTTGTCGCCGACCGATAGCCCGCTGATCCGACTCCCGTCGCGGCTGACCCCGGTGGCGAACGACGCCAAGTCGATGGGCAGCGTCCCCAGGCCTCGAATCCCGTCGACCTCGGTCCAGAGGAACCCTTGGTTCTGGAACGGGACGCGGCCTCCAACTGAACTCGGCTTGCTCGACCGGCCAACCACCACGCCGGTATCGCTGACGGCGGCGGGGAAGGTCGAGGTGTAGGTCGGCAAGAGCGGCAAGAAGACCTGCGTTTTGCCTCGGGCGAAGAACGGGTCCTGATTGATCACGCCGGGCAGTTTGGGGTCTTCCCGCCACTCGAAGCCGACGACGTCGCCCCGCGAGTTGATCCCGGTGGCGATGATCCCGTCGTCCTTGGGCGAAACGACCTGATGGCGTCGAAGCGGCTCGTCGGCGAACCCGAGCGGGGCGATCGAGCAGGCGGCGACGAGCCAGAATCGGGCGGCGGATCGCATGGGCGGGGCCTCGGACGGGTCGAGTTTCGGGGCGACACGCTTCGATTGCACCCGGATCGGTCCGATTGCGTCAAGCTTGTTCCCGTAGACCGTGACGAGTCGCAACCCGGCGAAACGCCTTGAGCTTGGCGAGCACGAAGTCAAGGAGCCTCTTTCAAAGATCAACTGATCGCCGGTAACATCGCCAACACGATCGCGAGTCGGGTGTTGGAGACACGAGTCGAAGGTGATGAATACGCATGTGGGCGGCGAAAAACTCCGAGAGGTTCCGAGGCGTCGCGTCGGCCATCAAGTCCTGGATCGACCCGAAGTCCCGCAAGCCGTTGGTCCTCCTGGTTGTGGTCTCGTTGGGGGTGTTCCTGGCTCCGCTGGCCGCTGATGTCGCCCATGCTCTTTTCTTCAAGCTGCCGGGGTGGTTTCGCTGGTCGCTCGGCGAGGCGGCCTTCCTGGCGGTCGTCGCGGTCGGGTTCCGGCGACTGATGCGGGTGGACCCGACGGACGAGTGGCCGATCCGACGGGAGCCGGATGGGGCGGGTGCCGGGATGGCGGAAGCCCGATGGGTGCCCTGGGTGCTCCGGTTGGCCGTGGCGTCGCTGGCATTGCCGATGCTCCGGCATGACGAGGGGAACGTGGGGTTCGCCGACTGGGACTTCGTGCTCGACAAGTTCGAGGCGGTCCGGCGGACGATCCTCGAATGGGGGCAGTTCCCCTGGTGGCACCCTTGGTGCCGGGGCGGATTTCCCCTGGCGGCCGAACCCCAGATCGGCGCCGTGTCGATGGCGACCCCGTTGATCCTGGCGTTCGGGACGACGACCGGCCTGGGCCTCTCGGCGGTCCTCTGCCTGATGATCGCCGTCGAAGGGGGGTACCGCCTGGCCTGGCTCTGGTTCCGCGAGCCTTGGTCGGCCGCCGCGTCGGGGCTGATCTATGGGTTGAACGGGGCCGTCGTCATCAACACGACTTGGGGATACGTCGTCCCCATGAGCTATTGCACCCTCCCCTGGCTGGCCTTGTGCGCGTTTCGGATCGGCGGTCGACTCGCCGACGGGTTGGCGCTGGGCTTCTGGGCGGCCTTCGCCGTGATGAACGGCATCCAGTATTTGACCCTTTATGCCGGGCTTTTGGCGGGTGCGATCTGGCTCCGCGCGCTCCGAGTCCAACCGAACGGGCACCGCGCCCGCCTGCTCTGGCATACGGTGGCGGCGATCGGAATTTTCCTCGCCTTGTGCGGGACCCGGCTGGCGACCGTCCTCGACGTCATGAAGGACGACCACCGCGAGCGGATCACCTCCTGGGATGAGTCGCCGCTGGCGCAGGTCTATCACCTCCTGAATCGCCCGACCTTGGGCTGGCCGAGCGTGATCCCCGTCCATCACCTGGCCGATTATATCGAGTTGACCTGCTATGTCGGCCCGGCGGTCGCGCTGCTGGGCCTGGCGAGCTTGGCCCGAGGGTGGCGGTGGTGGCATACCTTGATGTTCGTGAGCGCCTGGTTCGCGCTCGGCTCGGTGAGGTGGTATCACCCGAGCTACTGGACGGGCGATTGGCCCCTCTTCGCCTCGACGCACGTCGTCACCCGCTGGCGGTTCGTCGCCGTCCTGGGCCTCGGCCTGGCGGTTGGGAGCGTGCTCGCCCATTGGCGACACTCGGGGGTCCGAGCGGTCCGCGCCTCGGCCGTCCTGCTCTCCCTGGCGATCGCCGTCGACCTGATCGCCCTGGCCCACGCGCAGTTGCCGCTGGCGTTCAGCCTCCGCCTCGAATCACGGGCGTTCCCCGGACCGCCGGTGCCGGACGTCGTCAATGTCCGCGACGGCCTGGGCTACCCGTGCGTCCTCCGAGGTTATGGGGTGATCCGAGGGTACGAGCCGATGGTCGGGGGATACCGTCGGGACGCTCCCACGCTCCGTCGGGCTCGCGAGGACCCCGACTACCGGGGCGAGGCGTGGACCGAGGAGGGGACGGTCCGGCCGACGTCCTGGAGCCCGAACCGGATCGTCTTCCGCGTCAAGCCCCGCCAGGAGGTCTCGATCAACCAGAACCCCGGCTCATGGTGGTGGGTCAACGGCCGGCCCGCGTTCGACGGACGCCGCTGCGCCGAGCCGTTGTTGCCATTCGTCGTTCGCGCCGACGATGAGGGCCTGGTCGACCTCCGGATTCATCCTCAAGGACTGGAACTGGGGATGGGCCTGCACGTTGTCGGCGTCCTCCTCCTCATCGCCGCATGGCTGGCGACGCGGAAGCTCCGCCGCGACGAACATATTCCATGAACCACGGATAAATCTCTTTTGAGGCTTCCCATCCGTGTTCCATCCGTGGCCAAAAATGAGTTCATCGCGCGACCGGAGGCAGGAGGTGCCGACCGAGCCAGCGGAAGCCGACCGGCTCCTGGGTCTCGATGTAGGGGAGGTTGTGGCGGCCTCGGGGGACTTTGACGACGTCGACGGCGACGCCCCGCAGGTTGGCGAGCCAGACGAAGGACAGGGCTTGGGCGTCGAAGTTGTAGTTGTCCTGGCCCGCGTAGTTGACGTACATCCGGATCTGGTTCGGCCGCAAGTCGGTCGACTCGACCAGGTCGGCGGGGTTGTCGCGGGCGATCCTGGCGAGCACGTCGGGTCCGTCGCCGTAGACCGGCTCGATGAAGTCCTTGACCTTCCGCCGCAAGAAGCCGAGGTAATACTTGGCGATGATCTCGTCGGGGTTGTACTCGGTCCGGGGGCGGTAGGTGGCGGGGTCGAAATCGGCCCCGTATCGCCCCCGGCAATTGTAGTACCGCATGTTGAGCGGGCCGGCCAGGGTGGCGACGGCACCGAAGGCGTCGCGGTGCTTGAGCGCCAGGCCCATCGCGCCGAAGCCCCCGGCGGAGATCCCCAGCAAGCCTCGGGCTTCGCGCTCGGGGCGGATCGAGTAGTTCGCTTCGACGTAGGGGACCACCTCGTCGACGACGTGGTCCTCGAACCGACCGCCCAGGCCGTTGACCCAGAGCGAGTGCGTCGAGGTCAGCCGGTTTCGCCCTTGGTAAGTCCCGTCGGGGGCGGCGATGACGGTGGGCGGGATCTCGCCCCGGGCCATCATTCCGTCCAGTTCTTTCAGGTCGCCGGGGTCGAGGAAGTCATGCTCGTCGACGTCCGCCCCGTGGAGGAACACGACCAGCGGATAAGCGATGCTCGGGCTGTAGCCGGGCGGGAGGTAGAGATAAAGGTCGCGGGGACGGCCCAGGATCGGCGAGAAGATCCGCCGATCTTCGCCGTGGTTCCAGGTCTGGTCGACCACCTTGCCGCAAAGCTTGCCGTTGAGGCGGTCCAGGTTCACCATGTCGAACAACTGACCTCGGGCGCTCCCCCGGGTCGCCAGGACCAACGCGAAAACCACGACAAGCCGACGCGACATCGCCCGATCCTTCCCGTCGAAACCCGAGGTCCCGGCATCCTCCGCCCGGACGGCTTCGAGGTGAAAGATCGGCTGGCGGTCGCCTTCGACTCGCATAAATCCCCCTCGCCCTTCGAGCCGCGAGAGGGATCGGCGACGGCCTCAGCGTTGCAGGGTGGGCGGACGATTGGCGGGGTTGAAGTCTCCGGGTTCGACGTTCGAGGCCTTGTGATCGGGGTCGAGCTGGAACATCAGGTCGTCGTAGCGGTCACGAATGGCGATGAACTCCTCGTAGCTGATTTGCGCACGTTGGACCCGAGTCCCGGCCCGTTCGAGTTCTGCCTTCGACCGCTCGGCGAGCCGCTTGAGCCGGACCTCCTCCCCCTCCGCGCGCCGCTTGGCCTGCTTGAGCCGGAGCTCGGTCTCGCGGACTTCAACTTCCTTGATCCGAAACTCGTCCTGGGCCGTGCTGTAATCGTTCTCGGTGTCTACCATCATGAGATTTGTGATCCTCCCTTCTTTGGCGAGTGTCCTGCGGATCTCCACCAACGCTTTCACCCGGTTGACTTTGGATTCGGCCTTTTGCAACTCGACTCGCTTGATCTGGACCAGCAATTCCGCCAACTCGACCAGCTCACGATGGTCGCTGAGGATGACGGGCGGCTTGCCGCCGACGGCCGCCGCTTCGGGCGCAGCGGTCGGCGCGGCTTTCGCCTGGTCGAGCATCAGGTCGGCTTCGGCGAGCTTGGCCTTCTCGCGGTCGACTTCGGCCTCGGCGACTCTGAGATTGGCTTGAGCCGCCGCGTCTTCCTCTCGGGATACGAAGTTCGCATTCTGCTTTTGCAGGGTGGAGTTGCGGTCGGTGGCGGCCTTGGCCAAGTCGCGTCTCGCCTCGAATTTCCGGACCTCGGCGGCCTGGGCGTCGCGTCGAGCTTGGAGCAGGGGGGACTGGTTGGGGTTGCGGTCGCTTCCGCGGATCTGAGCCGTTTTTGGCGAGTCTAGCATCAGGTCCACTTCGGCCAGTTTGGCTTTCTCGCGATCGAGAGCGGCCTCGGCGATTTTGAGATCGGCCTGGGCAACATCCACCGGTCCCTGGCCGATGATCTTCCTCGCCAGGAGGGAAGCGTTGTGATCGACGGCGGCTATGGCTCGGTCCCGCTCCGCTTCGAACCTCCTGACCTCGGCGGCTTGAATATCGTGACGAGCCTGAGATCGGGGGGATGGGTTGCGGTCGCTTTCGCGGACCTCAGCCACATTCGCGGCGCCGGGCGTTGGGGAGGCAGCCTGCTTTCGGGCCTGCTCCAGTTGTTCCTGGGCTTCGGACAGCAGTTGCGCCGCCATCCTTGGGGCCGGGTCCTCGGCATTCGTTGACGTG
>JAABUX010002107.1_pt1 | contig 28654 bp, 23 predicted proteins | sample 5561851 | NCBI WGS metagenome assembly JAABUX01 (sample SAMN10711883, study PRJNA513361) | rock metagenome | isolation source: Antarctica rocks | place: Antarctica: Victoria Land, Richard Nunatak red sandstone | collected 2016-01-03 | reverse complement strand
CGACAGCACAACCCTGACGCGCGCCGTGACGGCGCCGGCCATGGCGGGACAAACCGTGCCCATCGAGCGCCTGCTTGGTCGCGCCGGCCGTTTTGGCCTGGCTCTAACGGCCGACCAACCGCTTGGCGCGCAACTGCGGCTGGAGCGGTCGGGTCGGGCCGGCGACGCGATAGCGGGCGCCAGCGGTCTGGACACGCGCTGGTACCTGGCCGAGGGCTACACCGGCCTCACCTTCCACGAAGACCTGGCCATCCTCAACCCGGACTCACGTCGAGCCGCCCATGTGATCTTGCGCTTGCTGGCGGCGTCCGGCCGGGGCGGGCGCACGGTCGCGGTCACAGTCCCCGCGCACAGCGAGCGGGTCGTGAACGCCAATGCCCTCGCGCCTGGCCGCGCGCTGAGCGTCGTCGCCACGTCGGACCGCGGCATGGTCGTCGAGCGCAGCCTGACCTTCAGTCGCGACCGGGCCGGCCGTGGCTACGGCTTGACCGCGCGCGCCGGCATCAACACCGCCGCGACCGGTTGGCTGTTTGCCGAGGGCACGACAGCGGACGGCTTTGAGACGTTCCTTACCGTCTTGAACCCCAATAGCCGCGCCGCGCGGGTGACGGTGCGGCTGTATGGGAGCGCGGGGCGCACGCTGGCCACGCGCGGCCTGGTGGTCGGAGCGGGCAGCCGCGGCACCGTCCGGCTCAACGATATTGTCCATGACAATGGAATCGCCAGCTTCGTGACCAGCGACGCGCCCGTGGTGGTGGAGCGGCCGGAGTACGTTGGCCCGCCCAACGGCCGACGTGTGGCCGGCAGTGACGTGTTCGGGCGCAACGGTACGGCCTCGCGCTGGAGCTTCCCGAGCGGCCTGAGCGGTTTGAGCGGTCCGGGCGCTTCGGGACGCAGCCTGTTCCTGCTGCTCTTCAACCCTTCGTCGTCCGCCGTGCTGGTCGAGGTCACGGGCTACGAGGCGACGGGACGAGTCGTGACCGCGCGCGTGCTCGTGGCGGCGAGGGCGCGCGCCACGCTCTACGCGCGGCGGCTCTTCCATGGTGTGACCGGTCTCGATGGGGTCGTCGCGCGGTCGGTCGACGGCCGTGGCTTCGTCGCCGAGCAAACCGTGTTCGCGGCGGACCACTCGGTGCTGGAGAGCACGCAGGGGTTAGTGATCGGTGGGTGACACGTCTGTGATATATGGCGCTGCACAAACGGAAAGGCGGCCCATGCGGGCCGCCTTTCAGACATGGAGAAAGAGTGGACCTGAGGGGAGTCGAACCCCTGACCTTCTGAATGCCATTCAGACGCGCTCCCAACTGCGCCACAGGCCCAGGCGCGCCGCCCTACGCAGGGATAGGACGACGCGAGACATTGTCTTTATACTATAGCAGGTTGCGCGGTCTCCACGGGAGGCGTGGCCGCCACGACCTCGGCTTGCGCCTCGACGGGGTAGACGCTAACGCGTTGGCGCTTCTTGGGCAACGGCTTCTCGAACTTGACGTGCCCGTCGACCAGCGCAAACAGCGTGTAGTCGCGGCCCATACCCACGTTCAAGCCGGGCACCCACTGGGTGCCGCGCTGGCGCAGGATAATCCCACCAGTGCGCAGGTATTCGCCGCCGAACTTCTTGACGCCAAGCCGCTGGGACTGGCTATCGCGGCCGTTGCGCGAACTGCCCATCCCTTTCTTGTGTGCCATGTGTGTTGTGTTCCTCTCTGCCTATGCCCAGGCTATCTTTGCTTTGGCCGCCGCTCACCCGGAGCGACACCACTATCTTCCTATGATTGGGAGACTGTGGCCAGATGGCTATTCTGTCACTCCGCGGGCAACTCCGGCGCGCCGGTGGATGTCTCTGGCGCGATGATCTCGGGCTCGTCGATAGCGTGGTCGGCCGCGTCGAGTTGCGCTTCCGGGCCGCCAATAGAGAGTACATCTCCTGTCGGCGCTGCCGACCCCGACGAGTTCGCCGAGAATCGTACCGAGCTGACGGGCGTTCCTGGAACCGTCGTCTGAGCGTCCGGCGGCGGCTCGCCAGCCGCCGGGGTGTCGACATCGATCGGCGCCGCGCTGGCGGCCTGCGCACCGACCGGCTCGGTCACGCCGGCGACGGCCGGTTGCTCCAGGATCGGCTCCTCGACAAGAGGGGCCGTCTCGATAACGGGGGCTGTCGCCGTGTCGAAGCCCGGGACCTCGATGCTCTGGATAGACAACTGGGTGAGCAGTTGGCGGTGCCCCGTGCGCCTGCGATAGCGCGACTTGCTCTTGTACTTAAAGACGACAAGTTTGGGACCCTTATGCTGGCTCACCACGCGGGCCGTCACCGTCGCGCCGTCGATCATGGGGCGGCCGTAGGAGACGGTCCCATCGTTGGCCGCGAGCAGGACCTGATCGATGCGAATCTCGCCGCCCTCGTCGACGTCGAGCTTCTCTACGTCGATAATCTGGCCGGCCTGCACCTTATACTGCTTGCCGCCGGTCTTAATTACTGCAAACACAAGCCGACAATCCTTAAAAAGACAATACCTGATGTACGCGCAAGGCGCGCGCCTAGAAGGCGCTCGGGTTGCGAACGCACCATGGAAGAATAGCAAGCCACGCCTACCTTGTCAAGTTGCGGGTGAGTGGACCCAGGGCTCGTGAAAAGTCGGCGACGGACGTTTCTACTGGGACCGCCGCAGTCCCTGCGGCCAGGTGCGCGGGACGCCCGTCCGGGTCCGGCACACCACATGCCCACGACGACGTGCCGCAGGGACTGCGGCGGTCCCAGTGGGCCCCAGCGGGCAACCGGCGTCCGTAGCGGACAATTCACAGACCCTGTGAGTGGACCAGGGCAATCGCACCATGGGTCCTTCACCGATAGATCGTCGGCGTCACTCCCACTCCCAGATGCCCGGTTCGGTAGCACCCGTATGCGCCCGCCCGATACCGAACGTGCGTCGGAGAAGATGCCGCTGTGCGATTGCCCTGTGAGTGGACCGTGTGCCCCGCGCTTGCCGCAGATCGGGGATCTCTGCTACAACCTCTATGAGCAGACGACACGGCTGGTCCATCGCACTCCTCCTGTTCGTGCACACCCTTGCACACAAGGGTCGCCGACGTCATCCGCTCTTTTTTGTCCTCTCTCCGAGAACGAAATGGCCCTGCTACCACACGTAGGGAGATGGCGACATGGATGTCGAAGAGTTCGAGTACGTGGTTATCGGCGGCGGCACGGCCGGGGCGGTGGTCGCGGCCCGCCTCTCGGAGGACGCCAGCCGGCGCGTCTGCCTCGTCGAGGCCGGCCCGAGCGACGTCGGGCGCGACGACGTGCTGCGGCTGCGCCACTGGCTGGACCTGTTGGAAGGTCCCCTGGACTACGCCTATCGCACGGTGGCGCAGCCCCATGGGAACTCGCACATCGTGCATTCGCGCGCGCGGGTCCTGGGCGGCTGCTCGTCGCACAACACCATGATCTGGTTCAAGCCCCTGCCGGGCGACTGGCGCGACTGGGAACGGCGCGGCGCGGCGGGCTGGGGTCCCGAAGCAATGGAAGCGTACTATCGCCGGCTGCGGCATAGGCATCAGCTGGTGGTGGAGGGGGACCGCAACGCCATCCTGTTCGACTGGATCGCGTCCGCGGCACGCGCGGCGCGCGTGCCGGCGGACCCCGATTGGAACGCCGCGCCCTTCCGCGACGGCGCGGGCTTCCTCGACGTCGGCTACGACCCCGAGACCGGCGTCCGCTCCTCGTCGAGCGTGGCCTATCTCCATCCGATCATGGGGTGCCGCGAGAACCTCACCGTGCTGACCGAGACGCGCGCGCTGCGCGTGGAGACGCGGGCCGGACGCGCGACGGGGGTGCGCGTCGTCGATGGAGACGGGCGGCAGCGCGCCATCCGCGCGTCGGGCGAGGTGATCCTCTGCGCCGGCGCCATCGATACGCCGCGCCTGCTGCTCCTCTCGGGGATCGGTCCGACGCGCCCGCTCAAGGAGCTCGGCATCGACGCCGTCCACGACCTGCCTGGCGTCGGCGAGAACCTGCTGGACCATCCCGAGTCGATCATCCTGTGGGAGCTGGTGCGGCCGCTTGGCCCGGAGACGACGATGCACGCGGACTGCGCCCTGTTCGTCAACCGCCTGGGCGAGGATGAGCGGCCCGACTTGATGTACCATACCTATCAAATCCCTTTCACGTTCAACACCGAACGGCTGGGCTACCGGGTTCCCGACCATGCGATCTGTATGACCCCGAATGTGCCGCGCCCGCGCTCCAAGGGTCGTCTCTGGCTCCTGTCGGCGAACCCGAACGTCAAGCCCGCGCTGGACTTCGGCTACTTCACCGACGAGGAGGGCTATGACACCAGGACGGTCGTGGACGGTCTGAAGCTGGCGCGCGAGGTCGCCGCCACGGGGTCGTTCAAGGCATGGCTCAAACGCGAGATCGCGCCTGGCCCTGGCATCACGGGAGACGACGAGCTATCGCGCTACGGACGGGCCGCGCACCATACCGTCTACCATCCGGCCGGCACGTGTAAAATGGGCGCGGCGGACGACGACAGCGCGGTGGTCGACCCGGCGCTGCGGGTACGCGGGCTGGAGGGATTGCGCATCGCCGACGCATCCGTTTTCCCGACCATCCCCACGGTGAACCCGATGGTCGCCGTGCTGATGGTCGCCGAGAAGGCGGCCGACCTGATTGCCGGGCTATCCGGCCCCGGTCACGCGCGCGCCTAGTACAGGACAAAGGAGCTTCGTTTGTGGTTCACCCAACCGCGGTCGGCGACAGCGGCCTGCAGAATAGTCTGAGACACTGGCCGCAGATATGCGCCTCTTTCACATCCAACCACGGCGTCCATCTCTCGCCAGAGAGCCCTTAACGCGACCAGGATGGACCCGATAATCGTCTATGCCATGCGCCGGCTAGGCCGTGCCGTCGCCACGTTTATAGGGCTGGCCGTCGTGGTGGCGCTGGCGACCAGGGGCATCGGCAGCGGCTGCGCCGACGCGTCATGCTCTCACACTGCCGGCCTACGAGCCGCTCTGGATTGGCTCGGCGGCGCGCTACGGCTCGATCTCGGGCAGACAGCCGATAACCAGCCCGTCGCGGCGGCGATGGTCGCCGCGCTGCCGGCCACGCTGCTGCTGGTGTCGCTGGCCCTGCTGATCGAGCTTGTGTGCGGCTGGGGCGGCGGCGCGCTGCTGGCCCTCGCCGACCTCAAGGACGATCCCGGCGAGGAACCGGCCGCCCTGCCCCGCTCCCGGTTACAACGGCGGCGCGCCACGGTAGGGGCGGGGCTGCGCCGCGCCGCGCGCGGGGTTGGCCGCGCGCTGGCCACGTTGGCGGAAGTGGGGCAGGGTGTCCCTACCTTCTGGTTCGGCGGGCTGCTGGTGGCCCTGTTCAGTCTGGCGCTGGGCGTGTTCCCGCCGGGCGGCATCGTGGGCGCGACGCTGCCGGCGTTCGGTAGCGCCGAGTGGGCGGCGGCGCTGGGGACGCAGCCCTTTACCGTGCTCGGCGACCTGCTGGCCCACCTGATCTTGCCGGCGCTAACCCTGGCCGCGGCGGGACTTGCCACCGATGTGCGATTGGTCCGCGCGGCGCTGCCCGCCGAGTTGCGGGCGCAGCACACCCGTGTGGCCCGCGCGGCGGGCCTGTCGGAGCGGCGTCTGGTGCGGCGCGCGGGCCGGCCCGTCTTCGCCCTCGTCGTCGGGGGGGCGGTGGCCGGCGCGCCCCTGGCAGCCAGCGCGCTGGTGTTGGTGGAATATCTCTTCGGCTGGCCGGGCCTGGGGCAACTGGCCTACCACGCGGCGCGCACGGGCGATGTCGCAACGCTGGGCTCATTGGCCCTGCTGTTCGGGCTGGCCGTCATTGCTGTCAGCCTCGTGGCCGACCTGCTGGCGGCCTGGGCCGACCCTCGCCTGCATGGCGCCAGCGGGAAGGCCTCATGAGCGCGCAACCGTTCCGCTCCCCCTCTCCCATGCTCGGGAGAGGGGGCGGGGGAGGGTCTGTGAATTGTCAATCTGGGGGCGCGTGGCGCTCACTGTGCTGCTCGCCCGTCCCCGAGTCAACGCCGCGAGACGGGCGAGCAGCCTGCGCCCCCAGAGACGCCCCTCCCATCACCACAGCGGCGACTCTTCACAGACCCTTGAGGTTGAGGGGGTGAGGGGTCCATGCTAACCGGAGCTATCGCGCGTTTCGCGGCGCGGCGCGGCGCCATGCTCGGCGGCGTGGTGCTGCTGGCCGTGCTTGCGCTGAGCCTGCTGGCCCCCGCCATCGCGCCGCAGGACCCCGCCAACCCCCTCGACTTCAATCCCGACGACGCCAACCACCCGCCGGCGCTGTCGTGGCCCCTCTTGCTCGGGGCCGATGGGCGCGGGCGCAGCGTGCTGGCGCTGCTGCTCTGGGGCGGCCGCGTCAGTCTGGCCATCGGCGTGGGCGCGACGCTGCTGGCCGCGGTGGTTGGCATGCTGCTGGGCGGCCTGGCCTGCTGGCGACGCGGCCTGCTCGACCCGCTGCTCTCGCGTCTGATGGACATCGGCGCCGCCGCCCCGCCGCTACTGGTGCTGCTGATCCTCTCCAGCCGGCTCGGCGGCGTCCCCGCTCCGGCCATCGCGCTCGTTTTCGCCGCGACCGGTTGGATCGTACCCGCTCGGCTCACGCGCGCCGCGGTCATGGCGGCGCAATCCGCCCCCTACGTCGAGGCCGCGCGCGCCGTCGGGGTCGCTGGACCGCGCCTCGCCGCCCTCTACCTGCTGCCCGGAGCGCTGGCCCCGGTCGCCGCCTGGGCGGCGTCCGGGGCGGCGGTCTACGTCGCGCTAGAGGCGGGCCTGGACTTCCTGGGCCTCGGCCTGCCGGAGACCACGACCAGCTGGGGTACCATGCTGGTCGGAGCGCAGGATGCCGTGGCCGCGGGGAACTGGTGGTGGATGGCGTTCGGCGGCCTGGCCCTGGCGCTGACCACGCTGGCCCTCGGCGCCACCGCTCACGGCATCGCGGCGGCGTTGGACCCATTCGCGCCCGGCGCGCTGCCCGCGCCGTCCTCGGCGGCGCGCACGGGGGCAACGGCGCCAATAGGGCTGCGCGCGCTGACGGACGGCAGAAACCCTGACGTCCCCAACGGTGGGACGGTGGTGGACGACGCGGAGGGCATGGAGGATGGCGCGTCCGTCGCGGCGCTAGCGGCGGCCTGGCAATCGTGGCAGCGCGCGGACGCAACCGGCGCTGAGCATGCACTCCCCCCGCGGCGACGCGTACACGTGCAAGCCGGCGCGCTCGTTCTGGCCGCTGTCGCGATCATTGGAGCGACCGTCGGCGTGGCGGCGATGCGCTCCTCGCGCGGGGACAACGCGCCGACGGCTCTGGCGTTGCTGCGGCGGGCCGCGGCCTACCCGACGCGGACGGGGCAAAGCGCGGCCTATATCGCGACGGCCTCGTACGCGGCCACCGCGGGCGCGCTGAGCGGGCGCCAACTGCCCTGGGCGGCCTGGGGTGTCTGCCCCGATCCCCTGCGCGGGCCGCGTTGCGCCCACAGCACGGCGGTGCAGATCCTCTTCAGCGGCGGCAGGGGGCGCGTCGCGGCCGAGGGCATGCGCGCCGTCTGCGGACCCGGCCTGACCTGGGGCCTCAATCCCATGGCCGGGTTGGCCCTGACCCAACGTCGGTCCTGTGGGCCGCTGGGCGCCGATCTAGACGGCCTGGGCGCCACGTCCGCCCTGATCGAGGGCTTGCTGCCCTCGCTGGACACGGCGTCGTCCGGGGCGCGCATCGTGGGGACCGACGCGGTGGCGGGACGCGCCTGCTGGCTGATCCTCTTCGACGACTCCGGGCGCGCCTGCCTCGACAGCGCGACCGGCCTGGCCCTGAGCGTGGAGCGGCTGGACCGCGCAGGCCGGCCCGTGGCCGTGTTCGAGATCACCGGCATCCAGTACGGCCTGTACCTGGCGCCCACCTTCTTCGAGAACCCCATCCCCGACGGCCACGGGCCGTTGCTGGACCCGCTGACCCAGGCGCTGCCTACCATCCAGGCGGCGGATAGCCTGGCGCTCTTCTACGTGCTGTACCCCGCCTATATCCCGCCCGGCCTGAGCCCTCAGACGGCGACCTTCGACAGCTTCATCGACGACACGCGCGGCTATGCGACGCAGCAGCGCGTCCGCCAGACCTACGTCGACCGCTCGGGGCGCATGGCGCTCGAGTTAATCGAGACGCTCGCGGGCAGCGCATGGGACGACACGCCGCCGCGCGCCAGGGCGCGGCAGGTCATGATAGGCGGCCACGCGGCGCTGGTGTGGGCGGGCCGGACCGGCGCTCCGACGGTCGTGCGCGCCGAATTCACCGGTACCGCGCTGCTGGTCTCCAGCCGTATCCTGCCGCTATCCGTGCTGGAGCGCATCGTGGCAGGGCTGGAGGGGCTGCCATAAGGCACGATAATTGGTATGTTAATGGTACAGGTTATGGCAGACATGCGGTTGAAGGGTGGTTAAGGGTATGCGCTATCGGATCGGACCGGGCATCGCTATTGTCCTGTTGGTGGCGCTCAGCGGCGCCCTCGCCGGGTGTGGAGGGGACGCGGCGCCGGCCGCCGTGTCGATCCCGGCGTGCGCCCATGCCGGGCCGCCGACGGCGCTGCCGAGCGGTTTTCCCTCCAGCTTCCCGTTCCCGCCCAACAGCAGGATCACGGGCGGGCATCCGCTCTACGGTGGCATCGTCATCTCGGGGACGATCGCGGGCGATTTCACGCCGACCGTCGACGGCCTGGTGGCCGCGATGCCCCCGGCCGGCTACAAAATCTTGAACTCCGAGGCGGAGCCCCCCTACGACGCCGATGTCGAATACCTGGGCCACGGCTACATCGGGCGCTGGCGCATCCACGCGCACTTCAACGCTAGCGAGTTGTGCCCCGGCGCCCAGGACCTGACCGTCTACGCGGCGCCGCGCCAGCAACCGACGAAGTGACGAGTGAGGTCACGAGGACACGGAGGACACGGGGGACACCTCCCGCGTCGCCTCCCTGGGGGCGACGAACTCGTCGGTCGCGGCGAGCAGTCTGGTTAGCTCCGGGTGTACTGCCAGCTGTTCCAGAGGGCTCCTCCATCTTGCGGGGCAGGGGCGACGTTGTGCACGTGGCCATCGACGACCACGATCTGCGGGCGGTCGTAGAGCACGATGTAGGGCAGCAACTCGTTGACCTTGTGTTGTAGTTTGGCGTAGCCCAGGCGGCGCGAGGGCATGTCCAGCGAGGCCTGCGCCGCCTCGGGCAGCATGGCCAGCTCGTCGACGTTGATGCCGGTGTAGTTGCGGCGCAGGATGCCGCGGCTGATGGCGTCGGGAATGCGCGCCGGGTCGAACAGCGAGGCCGCCGTGGCCGGGTCGGGGCCAAGGCGCAGGTCGAACAGGGCCAGATCAAAATTGCGCGTGGCCAGCACGCCGCCGCGGTCGTACGGCGCGTAGAAGCCGCCCTGGTCGGACGGGGAGGGGCTGGTCAGCCGCTCGACCACGCGCACGCCCACCGCGGCGAGGCTCTTGGTCAGCAGGTCGGCCTCGCGCTGGCGGGTCAGGTCGCGGATGGTGACCAGGGTCAGCGTCAGGCGGCGGCCCGAGCCGTTGGGGGTGGTAACGTAGCCAGCCGCGCTCAGCAAGGCCCGCGCGCGCGCCGGGTCGTAGAAGCTGACCGGGATACTGCTATCGTGGTAGGGCGAGACCGCCGGGATCAGGCTGGTGGCGACGGGAGCGGACGCGCCGACCGCGGCCGGAAACAGGGCCCGCACAAAGGCGCGCTTATCGATGGCGTACTGCAGGGCCTGGCGCACATGGATGTCGCGTAGCGCGGGCGTGGCCATGTTCAGCTCCAGGTGCTCCACGCTCAGGGAGGGCAGCACCCGCGCCCGTAGCCCGCCGGCCAGCCCGCTCAGCTCCGGCAGGGTCGCGGGACTCAGGCCCAGCGCCACGTCGACGCCCGCCTGGCTCGAGCGCAGGTCGCGCGCCAGGGCCGACTCATCCTCGCTGAGTACCACGTAGCGCAACTCGGGCTGTGAGCCGCTGCCCACGGCGCCCGAGGGGGCCGTGTAGGAGGGGTTGGGGTCCAACGTCAGGCGCTGGCCGGGGGCCACGCTGGCAACGCGGTACGGCCCCGAGAAGACGTCGGACGGGCTATCGTAGGGGTCGCTGCGATAGGCCAGGGCCAGCGCGTGGATGTCGGCGTTGCGGTACTTGCGCTGGAAGTAGGCCCGTGGCAGCGCGGGCGGCATGGCGTAGGCCAGATACGCGCCGTAGGTGTCGCCGAAGGTGAGGACGACGGTGTGCGCGTCGGGGGCGGCGATGTGCGCGATCTCGTCGAGGCCGAAGCTGTTGCCGATGGCCGGGTCGAGGTTGAGCTTGAGCCCGAAGAGGACGTCGTTCGCGGTCAGCGGCGAGCCGTCGGACCAGCGCAGGGCGGGCTTGAGGTGGACGGTGACCCGCAGCCCGCCGCCGATAACCCTGGCGTCGCCGTTGGCCAGGGTCGGTACCCGCGCGGCCAGCGCGCCGTAGGGGGCCAGCTTATCGTCGAAGCCGATAATGGGCGACCACAGCGCGGCCTGCAGCCCGACCGGATCGGAGGCCACGTCGATGCCGAAGTTCGCGGGGAACGATGTCCCCGTCAGCACGACCGCCGCCGGGGCCGCGGCGTCCGCGCGAGGCCGCGCCACGCCGTGCCCCACGCCAGCGGGGATGGCTGCCGTCGTGGCGCCGACGAGCACGCCGGCCAGGATAGAACGCCAGGATCGCCGGTCATTCTTATCAGGAACGCTACCCCTCGTCATGTCCTTGTCGCTCCCTTTCCCGGTGCGCAGTCGCGCCGGACAACTATGGCAGTAAAGTTTAACTATACCCAGTTTTTGTTGCTATAGGAAGCGCCATCTATCGAGCGCCAGGGCGACCTCGGGCGGGATCGTGGCGCCAAAAATCGTGACGCGGTAGTAGTGGCCGCGCCAGGGGACCAGCAGCAGCGACACCTGCGACGCTCCCGACTGCGAGACCTGCGCGCCGCGGGTCAGAGTCACCAGGCGGTAGCCCGCGACGCCGCCGAGGTGATCGGGCGCCAGGGTCAGCCGGCGCAGCACCTGGGGCGGGTAGTCCTCGTCGATGAAGGGCTGGATCAGCACGTCGCGCGGGCTGCTGCCGGGGCGGATCGGCAGGACGTCGATCCAGAGCTTGCCGGAGCTGCCGGCATCCGGGTCGGTCGCTACGATCGGCTCGAAGAAGCGCACGCCATCGCCGAGCGCCGCGGCAAAGCGCGGGGTACTGCGCGCGTCCAGCGCCCCCCAGGTCTGCGGGCGCTGGAGCTTATAGGTCCCGAGGGGATCGCGGTACGGGACCAGCAAGTGCGCCGCCTGGAAGGCGATGGCGCGCGCGGTTGGCGCGGGCGGCGCCGGGACGGTCGGCGGGATGAGGGAGGACGACGCCGGCGGCACGGGATGCCCGCACCCACACAGGTCCAGGCTCAGGGCCAGCGCCAATCCTATCGTTGTCAGAGAGACATACCGCTCGGGGACGACCCGCACGATGGGAAGGTTACTCCACCTCACAATCCGGCCTCCATCGACAGTATCGCGTTCCGCTGTTGCCGCGGGTCTCACTGTCTTTGCACCTTTCGATCATCGTCAAGTAGATGCCGCGGACGTTGTTATCGGCCCGCACAGGGCGCTATCATGCGTGTGGGGCTATCCGTCGATGCGCTGAGCGACGCGCATCACGACCATGAGGTCTCACAAGAGTCGCGATGGAATCACGAGTAAGGAGAACGACGTGCATGGTCACCTACGACGACGCTTCTGGGTCGAGACGGTGATGGCGCTGGTCAGTGGCATCCTTTGCCTCCTCACCATTCTCCGGAACAACTGGGTCGAGATCGTCTTCAATGTCGATCCCGATCAACATAGTGGATCATTGGAATGGCTGATTGTCGTCGTATCGTTGGCTGTTACGGTGACCTTGGTGGTCCTCGCTCGCCATGAGTGGCGGCGGCGTTTGGCTGTTACGATCTAACCTCGATCCTGGCCGTGTCGTTCATCCGTACAAGAATAGCATGCCCCTCGAACTGGGGCTATTACTCGCCATTCCTCATAATAATACGCCGTTCCTCTTCCCCGATGGTTGCGGGCTGACCATGAATATGGAAGCCTGGGGGCAGCAAGCAGGATCTCTATACCCGGTTGGGCGCGCGCGAGTACTACATCTACGACCCGCAGCAGGCGATGGTCTCGCCGTTGCGCGCCTACACGCGGTAGGGCAATGCGCTGGCGCCGCTGGACTGCTGCCGACGGGGGCCGTGGTCAGCCCCTTGCTGGGCGCGGAGTTGCGGCCAGTGGGCATCTACCTGCGAGCGATCGACCCGGCCACGGGGCTGCCCTTCCGCACGGCCGACGAGGAGCGGCGCGACCGCATCGCTGCCGAGGAGCGAGTGCGCCTACTTGCCATGGAGCGGACGTCCGAAGAGCAGGGCCGCTTGGCGGCCGAGGAGCGCGCCGCGCGCCGAGGCCGCGTTGCGGGATGCCCTGGACAAACTGGCCGACCGTCAACCTCCAGCGTAGAAATGCGTTTCCGCTATCCGACGCGGCGGCCATGTCTTGACAGCCCATGCGGCGGTGCACTACTATACTATCCAAGTGCAACGGCGTTGCGCATCTTGTGTCCGACGATGGACCGACGCCAGCGGACGAGGATGCCCGCGGCCGACGATGGCGATCTCAAGACTCGTGACAGCGCGAGGTGGGGGTCGCCGTCGGTTCTACACCATAATGCGGATTGAATGACGGTTGGACGGCTTGAAGGACGCCATGCACTACGGCGAGGTCCCGGATGTCCAGGTGGCGGCGCGTGGCGCTCTAACGTTGGCGTCCGCGGAGGAGGAGACGGAGGCGCGGAGCGTGGCGCCCCGTCCCAGCGCCTGGGCGCGTCTGCGCCGTCGGCGCGCGGCGATGGTGTGTCTCGTCATCATCCTGCTCTTCGTCGTGGCCGCCGTCCTGGCGCCCTGGCTGGCGCCGCACGACCCCAACTACCAGTTCGACGCCGGCCTCTCAGCCATTGGCGCGCCGGTCGGGCCAAGCGCGCAGTTCCCCCTGGGCTCGGATACGGCCGGGCGCGACGTGCTGAGCCGCCTGATCTTCGGCGGCCGCATCTCGCTCACCGTGGGCCTGCTGGCCACGCTCCTGACAGTCACCCTGGGGGTCGCCCTGGGCGCGGTCTCCGGCTTCTTCGGCGGCTGGGCCGAGGTCGCGATCACCCGGCTGATCGACATCATGCTGGCCTTCCCCGTGGTGCTGCTGGGCCTGGCCGCGGCCGCCATCTTCAGTCCCAGCGTGCTGACCACCATCGTCGTCATCGCCGCGACGCAGTGGATGTACATGGCGCGCGTCGTCTATAGTCTGGTGCTGAGCCTCAAGGAGTGGCAGTTCGTCGAGGCCGCGCGCGCCACCGGCGTGGGCGACTGGCGCATCGTGACGCGGCATATCACGCCGCATCTGATCCCGGTCGTCGTCGCCTACTCCACGCTCGGGGTCGGGGTCAGCATCCTGCTGGAGGCGACGCTGAGCTTCCTCAACGCCGGGGTGCCGCAGCCGACGGCCAGCTGGGGGGCAATGATCTCGGGCGGGCTGACCTACTACCGGGCCGACCCCACGCTGGTGCTGTATCCCGGACTGACCCTGGCGGTGGTCGTCCTGGCCTTCACTATCCTGGGCGACGGCATCACCCGCGCCGTCGAGATGCGCTAATGCAGACCTGGAGGCGTTGCTCGTGCTGAGCTATATCATAAGGCGGCTCGGATGGTTGTTGGTGGTCTTGTTGGGCGTGCTGACGATCACCTTTGTCCTCACCTCGGCCATCCCCGGCGATGTCGCCATCTTCTACGCGGGGCCGCACGCCTCCGCGCAGGTCCTGGCCGAGACGCGCCATACCCTGGGCCTGGATCAGCCCAAGTTCGTGCAGTACGCGGCGTACGTCTGGCAGGTGTTGCACGGCAATTTCGGCCAATCGGCCACGCTGGGAGAACCGGTGCTGCAGGCGATCCTGGAGCGTCTGCCGGCGACCGCCCTGCTGGCCTCGGCGGTCATCCTGATCGAGGTCGCGATGGCCGTGATCTTCGGGACGCTTGCCACGCTGCACCGCGACGGCCCCATCGATCGGCTGGTGGCCGGACTGGCGTCGCTGGGTGTCTCGCTGCCCGGCTTCTGGATCGGGATCATGCTGCTGTTCGTGGTGGCGTTCAAGTACAGTCTCCTGCCGCTGGGCGGTTACGGCGACCCGGTGTGGCTCTACCTTATCCTGCCCGCGGCCACGCAGGGCGTGCCCTGGGGGTTCTGGTACGCGCGCATCTTGCGCGCCAGCCTCGTGGAGACGTTGCCGGCGGACTACTGCCGCACCGCCAGGAGTAAGGGGCTGTCGCAACGCCTGATCGTCTTGCGCCACGCCCTCCCCAACGCCATCATCCCTGTACTGACCATCGTGGCGATGGATTTCGGCCAGCTGTTGGGCGGGATCGTGGTGGTGGAGGTCGTCTTCTCCTGGCCTGGCATCGGGCAACTGGCCTATCAGTCGCTGCAAAACGTGGATGTGCCGATGATCGTGGGCGCCGTGCTGTTCACGGCCCTGTGCATCGCCCTGCTCAATATCGTGGTGGACCTGCTGCGGGTGTACATCGACCCGCGCGTCCGTCTCATCTGACAGAGGAAGGAGGTCCGCTCTTCGGTCGCATTGACGCGCTATAATCCCTTCTCTATCTCTGCTAGGGCACGGCCCTCACCCTCGACCCGTGGCTGACTGGCCCCCCAGCTTCGCTCTGCGGACTGGCCCCCGACCGGTTGCGACCGGTCCCGGTCCAGCCGGACCCTAGCCCCGGGTCCGCCGGTCCAGCGCGCCTCTCCCGCGCACGGGAGAGGGGGAAGTAGCCCTCCATCGTACCTGAAACACGCTCTTAAGGAGATCCCATGACATACGTTCCTCGTCTGCTCACCGCAGCGCTGCTCGCGGCCCTCACGGCGGTCGTCGGCGCGACGCTCGGACCCGGCGCGGCATCCGCCCCACGCGCGGCCGCCGGCCCCACGCGCGGCGGGACGCTGCGCGTCGCCTACACCACCAACCTGGCCTACCTCGACCCGGCGCAAGCCTATACCGACGACTGGTGGCTGATCAACGGTACCATCTTTAACGGGCTCTATCAACTGGACCGCAACGGCACACCGCAGCTGGAGCTTGCCGCGGCGCCCCCCACGATCAGCGCCGACTACAAGACCTGGACGTTCAAGATCCGGCCCGACGCCCGTTTCAGCAACGGCATGCCGGTGACGGCCGAAGATTTCCGGTATTCCATCACCCGCTCGCTCGACCCGCACCTCAAGCCGGCGGTCTCGTGGGGGCAACCCTTCGACGCTGGTGTGTTCCAGGGAGCGCAGGACTTCGTGGCCGGCAAGGCCAAAGGCGTCTCCGGCATCCAGGTCGTCGACGCGCACACCATCCGCTTCGTGCTTGCCCAGCCCGACGCCGTCTTCGCCTATCTGATGGCGCTGACGTTCAACATGGTGATGCCCGAGGCGGTAGTCTCGAAGGAGACGCCGGACCAGGTCAACCTGCACCCCATTGGCGCCGGACCGTACATGCTGCAGTCGTGGCAGCGCGGCAGCCAGGCCGTCCTGGTGCGCAACCCGCACTACGTCCGTCCCAACCAGCCCTACGTCGACCAGATCATCGCCTATGAGAACGTCAACGCCAACCTGATCGCCCTCAAGATTCAGAAGGGCGAGCTGGACGGATTCGGCAACGACCAGGAGGTCGCCGCGTCCGACCTGCAGCAAATCGGCGGCGATCCCCGCTACAGCAAGTACATCGTCACGGCGCAGCCGGCCTCGGTCACCTGGCTGGACCTGGACGTCCACGTCGCCCCGCTGGACAAGCCGCAGGTGCGCCAGGCCATCGCCATGGCCATCGACCGCGCGCACCTGGTCAAGCTGCTGGGAGGCAACGCCATCCCGGCCACGCAGATGTTCATCCCGCTCGATACGCAGCACGACCCCGCGCTGGACGCACATCCCGTCTACGCGTACGATCCGGTCAAGGCGGCGGCGCTGGTCAAGGCCAGCGGCTACAAGGGCACGCCCATCCAGATCCTCTACGGCACGGATTCGACCTACTACGCGGGCATGGCGCCGGGCATCCAGCAGGCATTGCAGCAGATCGGCCTCAACGTCACCCTGCGTGGCGTCAGCACGACCTCGCTGCTGGCGCTTGGCCAGCCGCTCATGGGCCATCAAGCCTCGTTTGCCCTGTGGAGCATGGACTATCCCGACGGCTACGACATCTACACCGGCGCCCTGTCGTGCGGGGCCAATGCCGCGGGGGGCGTGGTCGCCGCGCACTACTGCGATAGCGCGGCCGACGCGCTGGTCGCGAAATCACAAGGCCTCGCCCTGGGTCCTGCGCGCGACGTTCTGCTGCGCCAGGCGCAGGCGCGCATGCTGCAATCGGCCGCGCACATCCCGCTCGTCTTCGTCAAAAGCCTCGAAATCGTCTCACCGCGCGTCCAGGGCTTCTACTACCAGCCCTCGTTCGGCTGGCAGTTCGAGAACTACTGGGTGCACTAGCGGTCCTGCTGCCGGGGTAGGCGCATCCCGCCCACCCCGGCAGCGACGGGCGCGACATCGCGCAGCGCGGCCCTACTCCCCACGCAGGCGACGGATCTCTTCCTCCAGCTCGGCCACGCGCCTCGCAAGTTCCTGTCGGGTCGGCATAATGACGCCGTCGGAGCGTACCACGCGAAGCAACATGCCGTCGACGCGGAATCCCAGTCCGAGCACATCGCTGTGCCACGTCCCGGCCACGTCGGGCTCCCACTCCTCCCACTCAGGGATGGGCTGGTCGGCCTCCGCGGTCGGCAGACGCCAGGCCCGCACCTGGGCGCCTCCCAGCCCCTCGCCGGTTGGGTCGAAGATGAGGTACTCGCGGGCCCCAGCGACGCGATACATGCGCCGCTTGGTCCTGAGATCCCTATCTACGGAGGTCGAGCTGAGCACCTCGATCACGAAGCGGGGGAACGGCTCGGCGAACGCATTGTACGAACTGCGCGGTCCGGTAGGCACGTCCACGGCCACGTAGACATCAGGGCTGGGACGCCAGTCCGTCCGTCCGGGCATGGGCGCGATGACCATAACCTGCTTGGAGACGTACCAGGGCAGCTCGTGCCCCTCGGCATAGGCGGCGATGCCGGCGTGCGCCTCGGTGATGGCGTCCTGATGCAGGTCCGAGCCCACCAGATCCTCCTCCGTATCGTCGCGCGCCGTGTCGAGATCGACGAGCGTCTCGATGTCGATGTCGTCAAGGTCAAAGACCATTGGTACGTTTCTCCTCGGGCAGTCGCCACGCCTACAAGTGGCATCAGTATAACAGCAGCGCGGCAAGTAACTGCCCCGCGCGCGATTCCTGGGCGTAGGGGCGTCGTGCAGACGCCCTCGGGTCGCGCCGCCATCGAGTGGAGTGTATCGGAGCGTATTGCATAGAGGCCAAGAGGGTGGAAGAGGGTAAGTGGGTGGCGCAGGCTCGACATTCTTGCCGCCGTCCGCTACGATAGAGGTCTATGAGCATCTACAAGATGTCGCGCATTCAATGGTGGTGGCCTCCCGCATAGGCGGTCGTACCTGCGCGCATGTCGTCACGGGCCGCCTCGATCGTTGAGGCGGCCCTTTTGTGTCGTCCGGTCGAGGCGCCCGACTAGTCCAAACGGGAGGACACAATGGGTATCGCGGTCACCGGCATCAAGCCGACCGGCAGCCCGCACCTCGGCAACTATCTGGGCATGATCCGACCCGCCCTTGAGCTTGCCCATCATTATGAAGCGCTCTACTTTATCGCCGACTACCACGCGCTCACGCGCCTCCGCGACGGGCGCCGCGTCCGAGACCTCATCTATGAGCTCGCGGCGACGTTGCTTGCCCTTGGACTGGACCCCACGCGCGCGGCCCTCTATCGCCAATCCGATGTGCCCGAGGTATGCGAGCTGAGTTGGATCCTCTCCTGTGTGACGCCCAAGGGGCTCCTCAACCGCGCCCACGCCTACAAGGCCGCCGTCGAGAACAACCGGCGCCAGGGCCACGATCCCAACGCCGACGTGAACATGGGTCTTTATAACTATCCCATCCTTATGGCCGCCGATATCCTCTACCCAGGCGCGGATGTCGTGCCCGTCGGCCTTGACCAGCGGCAGCACATCGAAATCACTGGCGACGTGGCTGGCGCGTTCAACGCGGCCTACGGCCCGCTCCTGCGGGCGCCGCGAGCCGTGATCGACGAGCGCGTGATGACGATTCCGGGCCTGGATGGACGCAAGATGAGCAAGAGCTACGACAACGTCATCCCGCTCCTCGCGCCCGCCGAGATCGTGCGCAAGGCGGTCATGCGCATCAAGACCGACTCCCGGCCTCCAAACGAGCCTAAGGACCCCGATACGGACGTGGTTTTCGGGTTATTCCGTCATGTCGCGCCGGAGGACGCGGTGCAGTCGATGCGCGAACGATATGCTCATGGAGGGCTGGGATATGGGCAGGCTAAAGAGGAGCTTGCCGACGCCCTCGAGCGGACGTTTGGCGCCGCGCGTGAGCGATATCAGGAGATCGTGGCCGACCGCGACGAACTCGACCGCCTCCTTGCGATGGGCGCGGAGAGAGTGCGGGAACGAGGAAACGCGATCCTCGCTCGCGTGCGCGCGGCGGTCGGCGTTGGGTAGCCCCGTATGGTGAGCCCAGACGACAGAACGTAAAGAACGCCTCACACGGGCAGAACACCGCGGAATCGTCCCGCCTGGACGGCCTCGGTCAGGGAGGTGATGTCGGGGTGCAGCGACCGATCTTGCATCAGTGGCGGGACGAGGGCGCGCACGCGGCGCAACGCCTCCTCGACGCCGACGCCGGCGCGCAACGGGCGGCGATACTCCACGCCCTCGGCGGCGCACAGCAACTCGATGGCCACGATGTGCGCGGCGTTGCGCAGTACGGCGCGCAGCTTGAGCGCCGCGGTCGCTCCCATGCTCACGAAGTCCTCCATCCCGGCGGAGGTGGGCACGGAGTGCAGGCCCGCCGGCGCGGCCAGGATCGCGTTCTCCGCCACCAGCGAGGCCGCCGTATACTGCGCGACCATGTAGCCGGAGTTCAGGCCGGGGGCGTGCGCCAGGAAGGGCGGCAGGCGGTCCCGCAAGGGCTCGCGGTCGTCCAACAGGAGATAGGTGCGGCGTTCGCTAAAGGCGGCCAGCTCGGCCACGGCCAGCGCCAGGATGTCCAGGGCCAGGGCAACCGGCTGGCCGTGGAAGTTGCCGCCGGAGAGGATCACGCCGTCGTCGGGGAAGCACAGCGGGTTGTCCGTTACCGCGCCCAACTCGGCCTCGACGACGCGCGTGCAATGGTCCACGGTGTCGCGCACCGCGCCGATGACCTGTGGGATGCAGCGCAGGGTGTAGGGGTCCTGCACGCGAGGATCGTCGGCGCGATGGCTGGGGATGATGGCGCTGCTCGCGAGCAGGCGCCGCATGTGGGCCGCCGTCGCCGCCTGCCCCACCTGGCGACGAATCTCGTGGATGCGAGGGTCGAAGGGCACGTCGGTGCCGCGCAGCGCCTCCAGCGACATCGCGGCGGCGACCTCGCCGCTCTCCACCAGCACGGCGGCGTCGTACACGGCCAGCGCGCCGACCGCCGCCATCAGATGCGTCCCGTTGACGATGGCCAGGCCTTCCTTGGCCGCGAGCGCCAGCGGCGTCAGGCCGGCTCGCTCCAGGGCGATGTGCCCCGGCACGCGCTCGCGCCCGCCCTTGTCCTCGTCTCCTCCGACCATGGCCTCGCCCTCTCCGATCAAGACCAGCCCGATGTGGGCCAGAGGCGCCAGGTCCCCGCTCGCGCCGACCGAGCCCTTCGAGGGAACCACGGGCACGATGCCACGGTTCAGGAGGGCGACGAGCAGGTCCGCGACGGCTGACCGCACGCCCGAATAGCCGCGCGACAGCGACGCCGCGAGCAGCAGCAGCATCGCGCGCACGACCTCCTCGGGCAGTGGCTCGCCGACCCCAGCCGCGTGGCTGACGATCAGGTTGCGCTGCAAGGGCGCGACCTCGTAGGCGGGGATGCGCACGCGGCTCAGGTCGCCGAAGCCGGTCGTCACGCCATAGGCGATGTCCCCGCGTGCTACGGCGTCCTCCACCACGGCCCGCGCCGCCTCCAGACGTCGGCGCGCCTCGTCGCCGACGGCAACCGCGGCCCTGTGGCGCGCGACCGCGACGACCTCCCCCACCCGCAACGCCTGGCCGTTCAGGACGATAGGCGCATCAGAAGGATGCTGTGGCATTCCTCAGCGCCTTGTAGTTCAACACGTCGACCACGGCCATGCGGCCCGGCTCGCCTGGGATCGGACGTAGCACCACCTCGACATCGGGCGCCGCGTTCAGGCGGATGCCATAGTAAGCGCCGTGCTGGTCGTGTAGCGTGACGACGGACAGCAGTGAGGGTGCGTTCAAGTCCCACCCATTATGGGCGAGCACATGGAGCGCGGACCGGATGGCCTGCTGCTCAGGCATGGGCAACTGGCTCAAGGACGCGCGGGCGCGGTAGTCGAGCACGAGTTCGTGATTTTGGTCGTTCGTCGCGCCTGTCCCTATCGCATCCATCGTCCCAGCCTCCATCAGCGTGCTCCATACCGCATCACCGCATCGCGCCTCATTGTTGATAGTGTATCCGGTCGTCGCCATCAGGACGCGCCACCGCCTTCGTAGTGGCTTTCGCCAAGTGGCGTCACGAGACCGTCGATGCTCCGCGCGTTACGTTCGCAACGGTAGGTCTCGAGACCGTCGTCGCCCTTGGCATCGGCCCACCTCAACAGCGTGTCGCGCTGGCCCCCGTACTCATAGTGCGGCACGGCAAAGCCACACGAGGTCTGGACCCGGCTGATCTCGGCGATAATGATCTGGCGCGCCCCGGGATACGCGCCAAACAGCGAACTCAGGTCGGCCCACTGGTCACTGCCCGGCAGCACTGTCTCGCCGCGCCCATAGAGCCGCAGAATCTTGGGCGGGCCGGCGAAGGCACAGAACATCAACGTGATGCGACCGTTTTCGCGCACGTGGGCGGAGGTCTCGTTGCCGCTCCCTGTCAGATCGAGATAGGCCACGCGGTTGGGCGTGAGAACGCGCAAGCAGTCGAGCCCTTTGGGCGACAGGTTGACGTGTCCCGCTGAGCTTAACGGGGCGCTGGCGACAAAGAAGATCTGCTGGGCGGTGATAAACGCCCGCTGGTCGTCGCTGATCGCGTCGTAAACTTTTGCCACCTGTTCTCTCCGTTCGTTATCGTTAGGGCCCAAACAGGCCTGCGTGTACAGGGTCTACGGCTAGGATACAGGTCGTAGAACATGCGCGTCGCCTCAGACCCACTCACGTGATCGATACGGCACAGGTGGTCGCTTAGACGCTCGCTTTCTCCTTGGCCAGGATCTCGTTGCACGTCGCCACGCATTCGTCATGGATGAACACGCCGTTCGGCCTGGCGATCAGGCGCCGGACCTTGGCGTTGTCCTTGCCACAAAACGAACACTAATAGGGTTTGCTCTCCACGCTCTGCTGAGCCATATGTTCTTCCCTCCTGCTAGTCGCTCATTGGTCCTCGAGTGCGTGGAGAAGGGAGAGGGCGCATTGGGACCGGGCGATATGGTCCTCGATGCGCTCCCAGCGCCGCGCCAAATGGGCGCGCACGGCCTCCAGGTCCGGCGTGCTCAGGAAGGCGCGGATGCCATCCAGCGGCATGTCCAGTGACCGGAGCAGACGCACATGACCATAAGTTCGGTACAGTTTCTCGGGCGAATCACGCCTAACAAAACCGTGCCAGATTTCTGAGCACATGCTTAGGGACCGCCAGGCAATAAAGATATCAATTACCTGCCCGTTTCCAGTGTGGATTCGGCGAAGAATTGGGACGTTTATTCTTTGACGGACCCTTAGCTGCTCGATCTCCTGATTGAGATCGCCAGGGCAACGGATGCCGGCGCATCTAGCTGCACGCCATCACGCCATCGACGCCGGCCACCCTCTTACAAAGCGGCGCGGCTTGATCCGTTCTCGGGGTCGAAGCCATGCGCGATTAAGTCGCGCTGTACGGCAGCGCATATCTCACGAGCCTGATGCACTGCTTCGTCGGCAGTGTCTACCGTTGGTTCTGAATCCAGTTCGGGATAACGAGCGCTCACAGCCCACTCCGTAAGATTATTTAGGTCAGGGAACTCCTGTGCAATGTCCCAGCCTGGAGGCAAGTTCTTGATCAACGTATCCAGATCATGAGTACGTGGGACATTGGTCCTCGAGTAGACCAGGATCGCTTTGATAGCTTTCTCTGCTGCCTGTTGAGCAAAGAAACATGCATGACGCGGCTCAAAGTCCTCCTGCGCGACCGAGGCTTCTGCCGCCGTTAAGTCACCCTGCGCATACCGCATCCATTGCCTGGTATCTTCGACGTACGCATCGTTACTGTCTTGCATACAGCACTTTGCCCTCTCGTAGCGCAGAGCGCAGGATCCTGCCTACCATATCGCCGTAGCGCGCTATCTCATCAGGAGTGGAAATGATAATGTCCTTCGGAATCCGGATGTCATGCAATGCGCGGCGAATTGCAATCGCAGCTTCGTGCTTGCTAGGCGCGGAGGGTAGGACCACCAGTAGATCAACATCGCTGTCCCACTGAGCATCGCCACGCGCCTGAGAGCCAAAGAGGATGATCTCGACCGGCTCGAAGTCGCGCACGATGCGCTCGACCATAATGGGGATCGCGACGGCCGCCGACGTGAACGACGGCCTGGTCAGTTGGCCGGCTGTTCCCACACTGGGGTCGTTAGATTGCGCGGAGCCCTGGTCGGAGAAGGTAGTAGTTTCCGTGGCGTCCATCTGTACCTCCCACATCGGGGGCTGATGCTCATGGAGTGTTTGAGGCTCACAGTCTCGTAACCACAGTGTACACTGCTGTTACGAGACCCTGCCCTGAAAATTGGGCGAACACATCGACTTATATCCGCGCGATGCGCCGTCCCCCCACCCAGGTGTCCGTCACCACCTCGCGGCCGGCCCCGAAGATGAGCGTGTCGCGCAGGTCGTCCAGGGCCGCGCCGCGCAGGGACGGGTGGTCCAGGTCGACGGCCACGAGGTCCGCCCATTGACCCGGGTCCAGCGTTCCTGCGTCGAGGCCCAGGCTGACGGCCCCGCCCCTCGTCCCGGCCTCCAGCAGCAGGGCGCCCGGCGATTTGGGTCCCGTGGTCAACACGCGGCGTCGCCCATAGCGCATGCGCGCGGACCACTCGGCCCAGCGCAGTTCCTCCAGTGGATCGATGCGCGCCTGGCTATCGGAGCCGATGGCCAGGGGAATGCCATGGGCGACGAACGACGCGTACGGCGCGATGCCGTCCCCCAGGTCGCCCTCCGTGGTCGGGCAGACGCAGACGCGCGTCCCCGACTCCTCGATCAAGCGGCAGTCCTCCTCCGTCGCGTGCGTGGCATGGACCAACGTGGTCCTGCGGCCGAGCACGCCCTGCCCTGCCAGAATCCCGATCGGCGTGCGTCCGCGCTGCCGGCGCGCGTCCTCCACCTCCGCCACCTGTTCGGAAGCATGGACATGCAGCACCAGCCCCTGCTCACGGGCATACCGCGCGATGGGGGCCAGCCACTCCTCGGAGACCGCGCGCACGGAATGCGGGGCCACGCCGACCGTCTGACGTGGATCGCGCAACGCCGACCGCAGGTCGTCGACCAGACGCAGGTACCCGTCGGCGTTGGGAAAATAGAAACGCCGCTGGAGAGGGTGCGACCGTCCGTCGAACCCGGCGCGCTGATAGGCCGCGGGCAGCAGCGCGAGGCGGATGCCGGATTCGGACGCCGCGGCCATCACCGCCCGCGACATGGCCAGGGGGTCGTCGTACGGCGCGCCGTCGGGCGCGTGGTGCACGTAGTGGAACTCGCCGACCGCGGTATAGCCCGCGCCCAGCATTTCACGGTAGCAGTCCGTGGCGACAGCGTAGAGGCTGTCCGGCGTCAGCGCGGCCGCCTCCGCGTACATGCGGTCGCGCCAGGTCCAGAAGGAGTCGTGGTCGGCTCCTGCGCTGCCGTACCCGATGCGGCCGCGCAACAGACGCTGGAACACATGGCTATGCGCATTGACGAAGCCCGGCAGCAGCGCGCGGTGCGGCAGGCGCTCGATCGGCAGGCCAAGCGCCTCGGCCCGCGCGCGTGGGACGAGGCCACGGCTGCGCCCGTCCTTCCCGACGAGCAGACAGCGATCCGCATGCGTGCCCGCGTGCGTCACGATCAAGTCCGGGGCCAGCGCCCACGCCGCCCCATCCGCATCCGCCAAGGGTGTCATCTCCACCACGTCATCCATCCCTATCACCGTGTCGCCCTCGATTGTGATGGTGTCCGCAGCCTTTGACCCAAGTCGCATGGCAAACCACGGACACTGAAGTGTCTCCTCTCCTGCCGTGGGGGCAGTTGCTCAACGCGCTCACGCAGCGACTTTAGTCGCCGTCATTTTGCCATGCGACTTCAGTCGCAGGTCCTGCCTCACAATCGTAGGGCACATCTTCTCCGCTACTATCTCGTCTAGACGCCCGGACCGCTATCCTGCTAGGATACTATCACGGCGGGAGCGTTGCGAGATACGAGATAAGGGAGGGGGTCGAACATGTCCACTGTCACGGTGCCGGCGCGCGTGGTGCGCGCGCCGCGCGGGTCCGCCTTGCAGTGCCGCGGCTGGCAGCAGGAGGCGGCCCTGCGCATGCTGCACAACAACCTCGATCCCGCGGTGGCCGAGCGGCCCGACGACCTCGTGGTCTACGGCGGCGCTGGCAAGGCGGCGCGCACCTGGGAGTGCTTCGACGCTATCGTAGCCACCCTGCGCCGGCTGGGCGACGACGAGACCCTGCTGGTGCAGTCGGGCAAGCCCGTTGGCGTGTTCCGCACCAACCCCTGGGCGCCGCGCGTGCTGATCTCCAACGCCATGCTCGTCCCGGCCTGGGCCACCTGGGACGAGTTTCGCCGCCTCGACGCCCTGGGCCTGACCATGTATGGCCAGATGACGGCTGGCTCGTGGATTTATATCGGGGCGCAGGGCATCTTGCAGGGCACCTACGAGACCTTCGCCGCCGCGGCGGCAAAGCGATTCGACGGCGCGCTGGAGGGCCGCATCGTGCTGACCAGCGGGCTCGGCGGCATGGGCGGCGCGCAGCCCCTGGCCATCACCATGCTCGGCGGCGTGGCCCTCTGCGTCGAGGCCGACCCCGCGCGCATCGAGCGCCGCATCGCCGAAGGCTACCTCGACGCCGCCGCGCGGGACCTCGACGACGCCCTACAGCAGGCGCGGCAGGCCGCGGCGGAGCGCCGGCCGCTCTCGCTCGGCCTTTTGGGCAACGCGGCCGAGGTCTATCCCCGCCTGCTGGAGCGGGGCTTCATTCCCGACGTGGTGACCGACCAGACCTCGGCGCACGACCCCTTGAACGGCTACATCCCCGCCGGCTACGATGTCGCCGCGGCGGACGAGCTGCGCCGCCGGGACCCGCGAGACTACGTGGCCCGCGCCGGCGCCTCCGCCGTACGCCACTGCACGGCCATGGTGGCCTTGCAGGGGGCCGGAGCCGAGGTCTTCGACTACGGCAACAACCTGCGCGGCCTGGCCCTGGAGCACGGCTACGCGGACGCCTTCAGCTTCCCCGGCTTCGTCCCCGCCTACATCCGCCCGCTCTTCTGCCAGGGCAAGGGACCTTTCCGCTGGGTGGCCCTCTCGGGCGATCCCGACGACATCCGTAAGACCGACCGGGCCGTGCTGGAGGAGTTCCCCGACGACGACAGGGTGACGCGCTGGATTCGCATGGCGGGCGAGAAAGTGCGCTTCCAGGGCCTGCCCGCGCGCATCTGCTGGCTGGGGCAGGGCGAGCGCGCCCGGCTGGGCCTGCGCTTCAACCGCATGGTGGCCGACGGCACGCTCGCCGCGCCGATCGTGATCGGACGCGACCACCTCGACACCGGCTCGGTGGCCTCGCCCTACCGCGAGACCGAGGCCATGCGCGACGGCAGCGACGCCATCGCCGACTGGCCTATCCTCAACGCCCTGCTCAACACCGCGGCGGGCGCCAGCTGGGTCTCCGTCCACCACGGCGGCGGCGTGGGCATCGGCCGGAGCATCCACGCCGGCATGGTCATCGTGGCCGACGGGACCCCCGCCATGGCCGAGCGCCTGGAGCGCGTGCTGACCAACGACCCCGGCAGTGGCGTGATGCGCCACGCCGACGCGGGCTACCCGGACGCCATCGAGACGGCCCGCCAGCACGGGCTGGACCTGCCGATGGTCTCCGAGACACAGGGCACGGATGGGACGCGGTCCGCGAGCAGAGCCGCCGAGGCCGGCGAGAGGAACGGGTAGATGCCGGGCACGCTCGTGGTCACTAACACGGCGGCGATTGCAACGGTGGCGGAGCGCCCCGTGGAGGGCGCGCGCGGGCCGCTGGGCGTGATCGAGGACGGGGCGCTGGTGGCGCGGGACGGGCGCATCGCCTGGGTTGGGCCGCGCGCGGCGCTGCCTCGGGCGCTGGCCGACGGGGCGGAGACCCTTGACGCGCAGGGGCGTCTGGTCATCCCTGGCTACGTCGACGCGCACACCCACCCGGTCTTCGCCGGCCTGCGCGCCGAGGAGTTCCGCGCGCGGGCGCTGGGCCAGCCCTACCACGAGTTGCTCGAGCGCGGCGACGCGGGCATCATGAGCACCGTGCGCGCCACGCGCGCCGCCCCGGAGGACGAGTTGCTGGGACTGATGCGCGAGCGGGCCGACTCATTCCTGCGGCACGGCACGACGACGATCGAGGCCAAGACGGGCTACGGCCTCTCCCCGGAGGCGGAGGACAAGAGCCTGCGCGTGCTGGAGCGGACGCCGCTGGTGACGGGGCTGCGCGTGGTCCCCACCTACCTGGGCGCGCACCTGGTCCCCGCGGAGTATCGCGCCGATCCCGAGGCCTACGTGCGCCTGCTCTGCGAGCGGATGCTGCCGGCCGCGGCGGGGCGGGCGGTGTTCTGCGACGTGTTCTGCGACCGGGGCGCCTTCACGGTGGAGCAGTCGAGGCGCATCCTGCTGCGCGCGATGGAGCTGGGCATGGCGCCGCGCCTGCACGCCGACGAGCTGGCCGACGTGGGGGCGGCGCGGCTAGCGGCGGAGCTTGGCGCGGCCTCGGCCGACCACCTCGTCCACGTCGACGAGGCAGGCATGGAGGCGCTGGCGCGGACGGGTACCGTGGCCACGCTGCTGCCGGGCACCACCTTCAGCCTGGTCTCGGAGCACTACGCGCCGGCGCGGCGCCTGCTCGCGCACGGCGTGCGGCTGGCCCTGGCGACCGACTATAACCCCGGCACCTGCTGCAGCGAGAACATGGGGCTGGCGATCTCCCTGGCCGTGCTCAAGCTCAAGCTGACGCCGGAGGAGGCGCTGCGCGCGGCAACGCTCGGCGGGGCCTACGCCTTGAGGATGGAGCGCGAGGTGGGTTCGCTGGAGGCTGGCAAGGCCTGCGACCTCGCGGTGCTCGACGCGCGGAGCCCGCTGGAGATCCCCTACCGCGTCGGGGTCAACCTCACGCGGGCAGTGCTCGTCGCCGGCAAGAGAGTCGGACAGTGAGGTCAACCGACGCGCGCAACACGTTGAGCACGAGCGGAGAGGATGATGGCATGGTTGCACAGCAGCACGGACCGCTATTCACGCTCGACGAGTACGAAGAGTTCGAGGACCGCGCCGGCGAACGGCACGAATACCACGGCGGCTACGTGTACGCCATGTCGGGCGGCACGCTGAACCATAGCCAGATCAGCGGCAACGCGTACGCCCTAGTGCGTGCTGCCGTGCGCGGCGGCGACTGCAAGGCGTTCACCGACGCCGTGCGCGTACGCGCGACGGCCAACGATGAGGTGTACCCCGACATGTCGATAACGTGCGACCCGCGCGACCTGGCCAACATGCGCCGCCGCGTGATCGACTACCCGACGCTGGTGGTCGAGGTGTTGTCGCCATCGACCGCGCTGTACGATCAGAACGGCAAGTTTGATCTGTACCGGCAGATACCGACGTTGCGGGAATACGTGCTCATCGATAGCGTCAACGCGCGCTGGGTCGAGGCGCGCCGCAAGGATGGCACGGGCGCGTGGTCATCGACCGTGTACAGCGGCGCGCAGGGCGTGACGTTCGATACCGTCGGCCTCACCGTGCCCATGGCCGCGATCTATGAGGATAGCGACCTCTAAGCTGATGTCTTACGACCATCTACTCTACCGCGGGAACAGACCCTTTCCCATCTCCCGCCCGAAAAAGCCAAACTCGAGGGGCGTATGCAATACGCCCGGTTGTCAGTAAAGAAAGAAGAGGGATCATCGATGACACGACGCACGCGACGCAATCTATTGACGGGGACCCTGATCGCCGCCGCGACGGCGGCCACGACCATTGCTGGTAGCGGCATCCCCGCTGTCCATGCCGCGCCTTCCCACGCGAGCCCGGTGATCGTGCAGTACTGGGAGAACCTGTCCTACGAGCCGGCCAAGGGCGACCTGCAGCAGATGATCGACGCCTTTAACCGCTCGCATCCCGGCATCGTGCTGCAGCCGCGCGCGTTCTCCAACGCCAACGT
>JAABUX010002106.1_pt1 | contig 28667 bp, 23 predicted proteins | sample 5561851 | NCBI WGS metagenome assembly JAABUX01 (sample SAMN10711883, study PRJNA513361) | rock metagenome | isolation source: Antarctica rocks | place: Antarctica: Victoria Land, Richard Nunatak red sandstone | collected 2016-01-03 | reverse complement strand
TGACGCGATGGAATTCGCGCACAAACGCGCTGTCGAATACGTCCGCCAGTTTCTGCCCCAGCACCAGCGAGCGCGGCATGGCGAATAGCACCTCCATCTGCGCGTTCCAGCTTTCAATCCGCTCCTCGAGATCGACCGCGACGATGCCCACGTTGGTGGACTCGACAATGTTCTCGTTGAACTCCTTAAGCCGCTCAAACTCCGCAATCTTGCTCTGAAGGCTGGCATATAAGGTTGCATTCTGGATGGCGATCCCGACGTAGCCGGCGAGGGATTCGAGCAGTTCCACATCCTCGCTCGACAAAAAATCGCCACCGGTCGTGCGACCCAGGCCAATAACGGCAATGGAGCGGTCGCCTACGCGGCAGGGCAGGTAGTAGTGCAGCTCGAGCGAGGCAGCGGTGCGGCGTTCGCCGTCCGAGAGGTGGAACGCCGCCTGCGGGTTCTCGAGAAAGATATGGGTACCGGCCCCGGGTTGGTCGAAATTCAAAAATCCAAGCGAAAGCGTGTTGCTGGAGACCGTCCCGGAAACCGTGCCCGAAGTCGAGCCGGAGCTATTGGGCGCAAGCGCCGGAGACAGGCCATGCGCGGCCGCCAGTTGGAACCCGCTGGGCGTTTTGCCGTCAGCAAGAAAAACAGCCACGCGCGCTACCAGCAGCGTCTGCGAAAGACGGCTGGTTATTGAGCTGAGAAGGCTATCCAGATCCGTTTGCGTGCCAAGCCCTCGGCCAAACTCAATCAGTGTTTGCCGGTAGTCATAGCGTTTGCGGTCGAAAATTCGATCCACTCGGTTCTGAATCGCCCGTTTCACGGGGTCGAACAAGGCGGAGGTGATAACGATCGCCGCGATCAGCCCATACACCCCGGCGCTGGGCAGGCGCTTGCGGACCAGCTCCGCCGCGACCGCCACCAGCCCGAAGTACAGACCCAGCAGCGAAGCAGTGGCAAGCGTGTACGTTACGCCTCGCTTGAAGATCAGGTCCACATCCATCAGCCGATAGCGCACGATCGCCCAGGCGAAGGTGAGCGGCAGGATAATCAGTGAAGCGATCGCAAGATCGCGTACGACGTCAGGGATGCCGAAGTCCAGCAAGTAGGGCAGTACATAAAACAATGAAAATGGAACGACGCTCAGCACTGACCCGCGGGTCAGCCATTTGAGCTGCTGCCGGCGCAGGACCTGTCCGGCTCCATCGTCGGTGCCCGCGCGCCGGTATTGGAGAGAGAACAGGATCGTCGCCAGGATATAAAACGCGTCCAGATACGCCATCGCGGTCTGGTCCAGCCGGTGGGCGAGCAGCTCGGTCGCCTGCCAGCGCGCGATTGCGTAGACTTGAAGGCCGACCACCAACACTGCCGGCGTATACGTCAGGCCCACCAGCAGGGCCTTGCGCTTCGACATGCGCCCGTTAAATGACAGCGCGAAGTGAAGAAAAAGCGCTGGCTGCATGGCCCCGGCGAGGATCCAGCCCCAGTACACAATCTGATCGAACAGGTTCAGTTTGCCCGTGTACAGGAAGGAGTACATGGCGAATGAAGCAAGGCAGAAGATGTAAAAATGGGTTGCATGCGGCGCCGTCCAGCGGCGGAATAGAACATACAGGCCGATGCCGAGATAGATCAGCGCGATCAGACGCATGCCCGCGTGAATGCTGTTATCGGCGCTGTCCAGGATCACAGGAACATCAAAACGGATATTGTGTCGGGAAATGACGTAACTGGCGGACCCGTAAATCTTCGTCCGGAATTGTTCGCGCACCAGCGCGGCTATCCGCGGCGTCGGCTGCTGGTTGACGGACAAGAGCCAATCGCCCGGCTTGATGCCTGCCCGCTCCCCCGCCGAGTTGGCTGGAACCCGCTGGGCTTCGAGCGCCCCATGCGCTTCGACCCATGAAATTCCATCCGTGGGGGGCTGGTAGTGCTGCTCCTGTTGAAAGTTGAAGATGGCCAGCAGTACGGAAGCCGCGGTCAACAGTGCCAGTGCAATGGCAACTACCCGGGTTTGGAGAGATCGTTCCATGCTGGCTGCAGTCACCCGACGGTGACCTTTCAAAAGTTACCCAGCAAGTGAATGGCCATTCAGGGCTGGATGCGGCAACTCGCTGGACACCGCCGCCCCTGAGACCAGGAGCGTTCATCCTGCGGATTCCATGACGGAACGAGCCGCCTCTCTTGAAAAAACGGGAGACGCTTATGGAAAACTATACAGCGGTACGGCTAGCACCAGCTCTTTGTTGTCGGGCGTAATCCCTTCAGCCCAGCATTTTGAGATATTTGCGCGCCGCCTGGATTTCCGGGAAGCGCTCCTCGTCTTCCTGAAACGCAGGCCCATGCACACAACGCCGCCCGCTTCGCACCGTCACCGGGTGCTTGAGGTGCAGCATCTCGTGATACATCAAATATTCGACCGCATACCGAGGCGTGTCGGGTCGGTCGAAGACGCGGCTCACCATGATTGTGTTATGGGCCGCATCGTAGTGGCCTAGAAGCCGCCGCGCGCTATGTTCGCTCCAGGTAAGTACCGGGCGCCCCAGCAGCCCGTGAAAAAAGCGCGTGTTCAACGACTCGAATACCTCGTCCAGGTCCCAGCGGTCGCCCTTAGGAGTTCCGACCCGCTTGCGCCCCCGCAGTCGGCGGATGCGCTCAGTCTGTCGCACCACCGCCTCCGAAAGGGTATATCGCTTGTAGCGCGACGTGTGCGCTGCTTCGATAGGCTTGCGGTACATCTTCGCCAGCAGGATATGTGCGATCGCCCGCAACACCGGCTCCGGCGCACCCTCCAGCAGATCGGACAGATGCACCCGCAACTCGCCCTCACGCAGGCGAATTGTCGTGTTCAAACTCGTAAACCGATAAAATTGCGCACGCATCGCGGGCATGGGCGCGCGAGGTCGCAACGCGCGGTACTCTTCAGCAAAAATCTGGTTCAGCAGTGGTTCCACCAAGCGAGAGCCTAGCACAGAAGCACCCAATGGAAAGAGGCCTTCGCTATCGCGAAAGCCTCTTTTTCAATGCGGAACAGATGAGCAGCGGTCGCATATGCGCACTGAAGATGACACGCCTCGATGAGACTCGCCGCCGAAGCGGGTTTTGGATCATCCGGCAAAGCCGTGAACCATGGATGACCGCTTTTTAGTAGTGACCCTTTTGCGCATTCTCGCTTTTCAGCGCGAACAGCAGCACCGAGCGCCCCGTTACCCCATAGCTCTCCCCGGTCTTCTTGAAAATGCCGGCGGCATCGTTTTCCTCGCGGTTTGTGTCCACCAGCAGGGCCCATTCCTCGCCGCCGTACGACTCCGGCAAAGTGAACTCGACCACGTCGTCGTGTCCATTGATGACCAGCAGCATCGTGGCATCGCCGCCTTTTTTCTGGATACCCGTAGGCTGCGCGCGCCCGTCCATAAGCATGCCGAAGCACTTCATGTTCGAGTCGCCCCAGTGCTCATCGTCCATCTCGTGGCCATTCGCATTGATCCAGGTCAGATCTTTTACCCCGAGCGCCTCGTTATAAGCTCCGGTATAAAAGCGATTGTGTCGCAGGATCGGAAACCGATGCCGCAGCCCGGTAAGCTGCCGCACAAATGCAACCAGGTGCTTGCCCTTTTCATGCAGGTCCCAGTTCAGCCATGCAATGTCGTCATCCTGGCAGTACCCATTGTTGTTGCCGTTTTGCGTTCGCCCAAATTCGTCCCCGGCCAGCAGCATGGGCGTCCCTTGCGATAGCAGCAAGGTCGCCAGCATATTCCGGATCTGCCGCGACCGTAACGCGTTGATCGCCGGATCGTCCGTCGGGCCTTCGACCCCGCAGTTCCAGGAGCGGTTGCTGTCGTTGCCGTCCTTGTTATCCTCGCCATTGGCTTCATTGTGCTTTTCGTTGTAGCTCACCACGTCATTGAGCGTGAACCCGTCATGCGCGGTAATGAAGTTCACCGAGGCCCATGGTTTGCGACCCCCGTGGTTGAACGTGTCGCCCGACGCACAGAGCACCTCCGTAAGCGTGGAAGCCGGCGCTTCTCCGCGCCAGAAATCCCGCACCGTGTCGCGGAATTTGTCGTTCCACTCCGCCCAGCCCGGTGGAAAACCGCCCACCTGGTAGCCGCCCGGCCCCGTGTCCCAGGGCTCGGCAATCAGCTTTACCCCGGCCAGGGTCGGATCCTGCGAGCAGGCCTTCAGAAAGCCGCTTTTGTTATCGAAGCCGTTCGGCTCCCGCGCCAGAATCGTCCCGAGATCGAACCGGAACCCGTCGACGCTGGTCTCCGTCGTCCAGTAGCGCAGGGAATCCATCACCATTTGCAGCACGCGAGGGTGGCTCACATTCACCGTGTTGCCCGTGCCTGTTTCATTGATGTAATAGCGCGGCTGGTCCGGCAGCAGCCGGTAATAGCTGGCATTGTCGATGCCCTTGAACGAGAGCGTCGGCCCTTTCTCGTTGCCTTCGGCCGTGTGGTTATACACAACATCCAGAATCACTTCGAGCCCAGCTTCATGGAACCGCGCCACCATCTCCTTGAACTCCTTCAAGGTGTCAGGGTGGTTTGAGGAGTAGCGCACGGCCGGCGCGAAAAAGCCGATCGTGTCATATCCCCAGTAGTTCACCAGGCCCTTCTCCAGCAGATTGCTGGCGTCGACGAACTTGAAAACAGGCAGCAGTTCCACCGAAGTCACACCCAGGGACTTGATGTAGTCGATGGCCGGAGGCTGCGCCAGTCCGGCATACGTTCCACGTAGATGCTCGGGGATGTCCCTTCTCTGTTTGGTAAAACCCTTTACGTGAACTTCGTACACAACAGCATCTTCCCAGGGCACGTGCATGCGGCCACGCGCGCCGCTGAAATCGAAATTTTGATCGATCACGATACACTTCGGCATGAACGGAGCAGAGTCCCGCTCGTCAAAGGTCGTGTCGTCCATCGATTCCATGACATAGCCAAAAATCGCCGGATTCCAGATCACTTCACCGCTATGCGCGTACGCGTAGGGGTCCAGCAGCAGCTTATTCGGATTGAAGCGGTGACCCTTTTCCGGCTCATACGGCCCATGGACGCGATACCCATAACACTGCCCAGGTGTTAGCCCCGGCACATACCCGTGCCATATCTGATTGGTATTTTCCGGCAGTGTGATCCGCTGCAACTCTTCCTTGCCGTCGTTTGAAAATAAACACAACTCGATCTTTGTCGCGTTCGCCGAAAAAATCGCGAAATTGACCCCGGCCCCATCCCAGTGCGCCCCCCGATGATCGGGTGAACCTTCCTGAACGTCATACTGTAGTGCCTCTTCTATTGCGTTTGCCATCGGTCTCCTGTTCTCGATCTTGAGTCCATCTCTGCAAGAGAGCTGTCCGGATTAGGATGCACAATTCCGCCGCCGTCCGGCCGGTCGCGAATGAGACAATCAAAAGGGGATTTGGCCCCGTAGCTCAGGTGGATAGAGCGACGGTTTCCTAAACCGCAGGTCGCAAGTTCGAATCTTGCCGGGGCCACCAGTCCAGCGAGCAGCGTCCCGGCAGGATTTCAACGCGGGACGTTGTGCGGGGCACCCAGGGAGAGCAGGGAAGCAATCGCATTGAGGACCGAAACATGTTTTCCGTGGGCACGGCCTTTCGCGCGATGCTTGAGGCCAGGCACTTCGCTGCTTTTCGTCGCATTGGGCGCTTTGCTTCCGGCACGTCCAGCACATGCTGTTGCTGTTCACGGCGTCGTCACCGACCCGCTGAACCAGCCCATCGCCGGCGCGATCGTTGCGCTCATCGATAACGGCAAGATCATCATTACCGCACGTACGCAGTCCGACGGCAGCTACACCCTGAGCACGGCCAGCCCCGGCCGTTTTTATGTGCTTGCCGCCGGCCAGAATTTTCGCCAGCTCGCAACGGAAAGTTTTTATGGCGAAGCGCTCGGCAGTGTCGAAAAAAATATCGCGCTCGAGCCCAACACCCTGCGCGAGGCCGTTGTTGTCAGCGCCACAGGAACACCTGTTCCGCAGACACAGGTGAGCGCCTCCATCACCGAGCTCAGTAAAATCGACTTTCAGAACCTGCAGAACGTGACCGAAGCCTTGCGCCTGGTGCCCGGTTTTACGCTCGCAAGCACCGGCGAACGCGGCGGCGCGACCTCGCTGTTCATCCGCGGCGGCAACTCCGACGATAACAAGATTCTGCTCGACGGCGTGCCGCTCGAAGACATCGGCGGCACCTTCGATTTCGCCAACGTATCGACCACAGGTATTGCCAGTGCCGAGGCCTATCGCGGGCCCGACAGCGTGGTCTATGGCACCGACGCGGGCGCGGGCGTGGTGGCCTTCTCGACGCCGCGTGGGTCCACACCGTTTCCGTCCTTTTTTTACGAGGGCGATGGCGGCAACTTCGGGACCTACCGCAACGAAGTGCAAGCGGGCGGCACCCGCAATGCGCTCGACTACTACGGCGCGTTCGGTGACTTTCAGACAGCGAATTCGGTCGATGGAAACAAGTATCACGACGTTACCTCAGCCGCGAACCTGGGCTATGCGCTTTCGACCGCAACCCGCCTCCGCGTCACCGCGCGCAACAGTGACTCGGCCGAAGGCCTGCCCGGGCAGTTTGCGTTTACGCGTACGCCCACGGATGCGAAACAGGGCGATCAGAACCTGTATCTCAGCGGGACGCTGGACCACACCTTCTCCGACCGCTGGCACGCCGAAGCCGAGTATGGCTTGGCGCGCAAGCGCGAGCGTGCTCAACAGTTTGCTCCCACCGGCACGCTCGACCCGGCAACCGGCAACTACCTGGGCCAGTTTGTTACCGTCACGGGAGCCAACGGGTACGCGGTGAGCGGCCAGACGATCACCGGCTCGGCGTTGTTCCCTAGCTACCGCAGCGATCTCGCGTCGAATCGCGATTCACTGTACGCGCAAACCAGTTATGCGTTCACCTCGCATCTGTTGGGCGTGGCCGGTTTCCGTTATGACGACGAGCGCGGTTTGTACTCCGGGCAGCCGATCACCCGCACTAATTACGATTACACTCTCGCCGTCCAGGGCGACTTCGACAACCGCTTCTTTTACACGCTCGGCGGCGGCGTCGAAAAGAATGGTCTATTCGGCACTGTCGGCGCCCCGCACCTGGGTGCGTCCTACTACCTCATCCGCCCCGGCCGTGGTTTGCTCGAGGGCACCCGCGTGAACTTCAACTTCAGCAAAGGCTACAAGGAACCGACGCTCGGCCAGCAGTACGGCTCGCTGCTCGCCTTTTTGCAACAAAATGGCGGCAGCCCGGTCGTGAACCAGTATCCGGTCCAGCCGATCGGGGCCGCGCTTACTCGCTCCTACGACGGTGGCATTGAGCAGAGCATCGCGAACGAGCGCATCCTGCTTAAGCTCACCTACTTCCATAATGAGTTCGGCAACCAAATTGAAAGTGTCGGTCCAGGTGCGGTGCCGCAGCTTTTGCCGCGGCTTGGCGCGGCCCAGCAAGCCTCGCTCGAGGCTTTTCTCAAAGCCAATTATGCTTACGGCATCGATCTCAACTCGCTTTCCTTCCGCGCGCAGGGGGCCGAGTCCGAAATTCAGTACAGTCCCAAGAGCAACATTTTTCTGCGCGGCGGCTATACCTACCTTGACGCCCGGGTGCAGCACTCGTTCTCCTCCGACGCGCTCAACCCTGCCGCGAACGCAAACCCTGCTTTTCCGAACGTTCTGATTGGGAACTATGCGCCACTGATAGGCGCGCGGCCTTTTCGACGGCCGCCGCACACCGGCTTCGTCTCCATCACGTACACAGCGAAAAAGTGGAGCGTTGTTGCCAGCGGCGCTTTTGCCGGTCGCAGCGACGACTCGACTTACCTCGGCGGTTCGGACGCCAATTACGGCAATTCACTCCTGCTGCCGAATCGCAATCTGGATTCGGCCTACTCCAGCCTCAACGCCGGGGCGAGTTACCAGGTCAGCCATCGGATCGGCGTCTACACGCAACTCGATAACGTGCTCAGTCAGCAGCACATCAGCCCGATCGGCTATCTTTCCACGCCGGCCACCGCGCGCGGCGGGGTGCGCATCACGCTAGGGCACGTCGCGAAGTAATCCTAAGCCAAAAGTAAGCACCGATTAAAGCATCAGATGGTGATACTATTGATGCGGAATAGGAGGCCTTATGCGCACCACGGTCACGCTCGACGACGAGTTGGTTGAGAAAGCGAAAGCTTATACAGGAATCGAGGAACGGTCGGAGCTGCTTCGGGTTGCACTGACCGCTTTGGTCCAGCGAGAGGCTGCCCATAGACTCATCGCGCTCGGCGGCAGCCAGCCAGACTTCGTCCTACCGCCCCGGCGACGCCCGAAGAAGTGATTCTGGTAGACACATCCGTGTGGCTCGACCACATGCGCCAGTCAGATGCCTCCCTTGCAAGATATATTTCGGAAAAGCGCGTCCTGATGCATTCTCTCGTTATCGGCGAGATTGCAATGGGAGCGTTGGCGCAGCGCGATGTCACGCTCGAAGCCCTGCAACAACTGCCGCATACGATCACGGCTTACGACGAAGAAGTGCTACGTTTCGTGGCAGACCACAAACTATGGGGAGCGGGCATCGGTTATGCCGATGCCCATCTCTTAGTCTCGGTCCAATTGACGGCTCATTGCACATTGTGGACGCGTGACAAACGACTTCGAGTCGTTGCTGAAAAGCTCAGTCTTGCCTGGCCCGAGCCCAAACCACAGTAGGGATTTGTGCCCTCAGTACCCGCGATGCCGCAGGAACTCGCCGATGATATTGCCGACCGCATCCGCGGCTAAATTGAAGCCGATCGTCTTCGCCAGGACGCGGTTCGAGGCAAGCGCGGGTGTGCCGAGTTGCGGGTAGTAGAGCTCCTTTGCCGCGAACGCCGCGCCCACCGTGCCGCCAAGTACCGGCAGGTTGATCGTCTTCGCGCCGGAATCCGTGTGGCTTACGACCAAACCGGTAAACGCGTGCGCGAGCCGGTCTCCTGAGCTATACCCCCCGCCGAGCGGCACATAACGAGGGTCCATGTCGAACGCCACCGGAATGACAAGGTTCTGCAGGAACATCTGCGACTCCGACTCAGAGAAACCGCCGATAAAACGGCGCTCGTGGTAACGCACCGTGTTCTCGAGGTTCTGCTTCCAGCCCACGACTTGGCCCTCGTAGTACCACTCGGCAGAGTTGTAATCGCCCTTACCGTACCAAGTCGCCGGATTGCCGTTCGGCTCCTGCGGCATGTGATGGGTGGTGAAGAGGCTGCCCATAGTAAGTCCTGAGACGAAGTTCCGGGGCGCATAGGTGCTGTGCGCCCAGTACAGCACCTTGCCGCCCAGCGACATGGGATAGTAGCTGTCGTCGGTGGCGCGGCCATGCAGGTTATATAAGGTTGAGTCCGGCTCGACTGCGGCACGCAACATCTCACGCGTCGTATTGGTCGCCAGATCCCCGAGCAGACTGTAACCGATATAGTGCGCGACAAAATGTCCGGAATCGAGTTCAGGCGCTCCAAGGCGTTTCGCAAAGAGGCTCTTGCCGAGAAATGCCGCCCCAACTGTGCCCCCGAGCTTCGAATAGTTGGGTACAGTTCGGCCAGCATCATTGTGCGTGAGAACGACCGAGGTCACCGCATTCCACATACGCTGACTGAAGTCGGAGTTCACGGGCGCCGGCTCGAACCGTGCGTCCTGATGCAGCGCAAAGGGCAGGACGAGATTGCTCAGCAGCAGCCGTGTCTCGCCAGTCGCAAGGCCCACATCGAAGCGATGGAGGCGGTATCGCAGCTGCTCTTCAGAAGTCCGTCCCCAGGCGTTGATCTGGTCGCCATACGCATTCATACTGTTGTCATAAGCAATCTGCTGCGCATCCGTCGGATTTTCCGGCAGGGGCGGCGCTTTGGGGGCCGCCGGAATGTTCGGAACGCCCGCGACTGCAAGCCCTTCCAGCAAAGGGCGTAGCGAAACCGTGCTGCGGAAGTAGTAAGACACTTTCGACGGTACATCCGAGCGACTTGCAGCCGGCGTAATGCGGAAACTGCGCGGCAGCACAAAAGGGTGCTCGCTGGGAACCGCCATTGCGCGGATCATGGGCGGATTAGAGTACGGTGCATCCGGCAAACGAGCACTTAGCGGTAAGGCGGGCAGGGTCGGAGGCGCGCTGTTCGACGAGTTGGCAAACCTGGATACGCCGGGTACCTGGCCACGCGCGTCAGCGCCGGCTGCCACAATGCCGGCCAGCAGCAAGGGGAGACAGGGCTTCCGCAAACAGTGCAGCGCAAAGTAGTTCAACTCTGGATCCTTTGAGTGGCTTACTCAAAGAGTAACCCATATTCCACGGGTTGAAACCACTTGCCGGGACATCCTCAGGTACACGAATGGCATCACCCGGTCCCATATTGGGAACTTATTACGCCACCGCTGGTATTTATGTACTGATTGATAAACAAGTAGACCGTGACATAAGCAAGAAGGTTGTGATTAGAGCCGAACCAGCTCGCAAAATAAAAAGAGAGGCCCCGCTTTCGCAGGGCCTCTCTTGGTGCCTTGAACGTTAGTACATGCCGTCCATGCCGCCGCCGTGCGAGTGACCGCCAGCTGGTGCTGCTGACTTCGGCTCGGGGATGTCAGCGACCATCGCTTCGGTCGTCAGCATCAGGCCCGCAATCGAAGCTGCGTTCTGCAGAGCAGTCCGCGTTACCTTGGTTGGATCGATGACACCGGCCGCGACCAGGTCTTCGAACGCGTTGGTTCCGGCGTTGTAGCCGAAGTGGTTGTCCTGGGACTCGTGGATGCGACCCACAACGACCGCACCCTCTTCACCGGCATTGCCGACGATCTGGCGCAGCGGCTCCTCGATGGCGCGTCGGATGATCTGCGCACCGATCTTCTCGTCACCTTCCAGGGTCTTGATCAACGCCTCGACATCGGGAGTGCAGCGAACCAGGGCCACACCACCGCCCGGGACGATGCCTTCTTCAACGGCCGCGCGGGTTGCGTGCATCGCATCCTCGACGCGCGCTTTCTTTTCCTTCATCTCGGTCTCGGTAGCCGCACCGACCTTGATGACGGCGACGCCGCCGACCAGCTTCGCAAGACGCTCCTGGAGCTTCTCACGGTCATAGTCAGAGGTGGTCTTTTCGATCTGATTGCGGATCTCCTTGACGCGGCCTTCGATCGCGGACGATTCACCACGGCCCTCAACGATGGTCGTATTGTCCTTGTCGATGGTGACGCGCTTGGCCCGGCCCAGGTCCTCGATCTTCACGTTCTCGAGCTTGATGCCGAGGTCTTCCGTGATGGCCTTGCCGCCCGTGAGCTTCGCGATGTCCTCAAGCATGGCCTTGCGACGATCGCCGAAGCCCGGTGCCTTCACGGCAGCGACGTTCAGGGTGCCACGCAGCTTGTTCACGACCAGAGTCGCGAGCGCTTCGCCATCGACATCCTCCGCGATGATCAGCAGGGGCTTCGAGTTGCGGGCCACCTGCTCGAGCAGCGGCAGAAGATCCTTCATCGACGAGATCTTCTTCTCGTGGATCAGGATGTAGGGATCCTCGACGATGGCTTCCATACGATCCGGATCGGTCACGAAGTAAGGTGAAAGATAGCCGCGGTCGAACTGCATGCCTTCGACCACTTCCAACTGGGTCTCAAGCGTCTTCGACTCTTCAACCGTGATGACGCCGTCCTTGCCGACCTTCTTCATCGCTTCCGCAATGATGGTGCCGATCGTGGAGTCGCTGTTCGCCGAAATGGTTCCGACCTGGGCGATCATCTCGCCAGTAACCGGCTTCGAGAACTTGCTCAGCGCGCCGCCTGTGACGATGCCATTCTCATCGCGCTTGCCAACAATCGCTTCCACTGCCTTGTCGATGCCGCGCTTCAGCGCCATCGGGTTTGCGCCGGCGGCAACGGTCTTCACGCCTTCGCGGTAGATCGCCTGGGCCAGAACGGTCGCGGTCGTGGTGCCGTCTCCGGCTACGTCCGAGGTCTTGGAGGCAACTTCGCGCACCATCTGCGCGCCCATGTTCTCGAGCGAATTCGCGAGCTCGATCTCCTTGGCGACGGTCACGCCGTCCTTGGTGATCGTCGGCGAGCCGAATTTCTTTTCAATGACAACATTGCGGCCCTTGGGGCCGAGCGTTACCTTAACGGCATCCGCGAGCGTATTGACGCCGCGCAGGATCGCCTGGCGGGAGTCTTCTCCGTGCAGAATCTGTTTTGCCATGATGCTTTGTTCTCCTCAATCTGTTCGTGAATCGGAAATATCGAATGCAAACAAAAAAGCGCCGCGAATCGGGCGCTGGGAACTACTTCTTCAAAATGCCGAGGACTTCTTCCTCACGCATGATGAGAAACTCGTCGCCGTCGATTTTGATCTCGGTGCCCGAGTACTTGCCGAACAGTACACGATCGCCTGCCTGCACATCGAGCGGAAAGGTCTTGCCTTCATCGTTCGACTTGCCCTTGCCAACCGCGATGACTTCGCCTTCCTGGGGCTTTTCCTTGGCGCTGTCCGGGATAATGATGCCACCGCGAATCGACTCACCTTCTTCAATGCGACGAAGCAGAATACGATCATGCAGCGGTGTAAACGTGGATGTAACGGTATTGGTTGCCATAGTTTTTCTCCTTTAAGGACGGCCCCGCTTGGCGTGGGCGCGATAGCGCTGAACTGGTAGCGACTCACTGGTCTAGCAGTCTCAATTGAAATCTGCTAGCAAAGCTGCCCTTCAATTGCTAATTTAGCGTATCGACACGGCGCATGTCAATATAAAATATACGTATGTGAGTGTCGGAGACTCAGGTTAGCGCTATGTTCGATACGAGAATCAATGCAGGGTGGGCATGCCGCTTTCGTGGGAGTGCTCCAGCAAGGATGACTGCAACGGAAAGACAATCCGGAAGATCGTTCCTTCGTTTTGCTTCGTGCGCACCTGGATCCGTCCGTTGTGTTTGGTGACGATTTCACAGGAAACCCACAGACCCAGTCCAGTGCCGGTAATGCCTTTGGTGGAAAAAAACGGCTCGTAAATACGTTGCAGGGTCTCGGGGCTCATACCGCTGCCGCGGTCTGCGATTACGATGGCTAGACCCTGGCCATGGGTATGCCAGGAGTAGCAGGGGCGCGCCCGAAGCACCAGCTTGCGCGGCTGAGGGCCCCCGGTCATCGCGTCCACCGCATTGCCGATCAGGTTTGCAAGCACCTGGCGTATTTCACCGTCGAGCGCGATGATCGGAGGGGCGCCCGCATAGTCGCGGACTACCTCAATACTGTTGTCGCGGATGCGCGCCTCATAGAGCGCGAGCACGGATTCGATCAGGTCGGGAACATCGGTGGGAACCGGCCGGGTGCTCTGCCGGTAAAAGCGCAAGGTCTGGGTGGTGATGTGAGTGACACGGTCGAGTTCGCGCTGGGCCATCTGCAGATAGGTGCGGGCATCCTCGGCCAGGATACTTTGCTCCAGCAGGTACAGGCAGTTGGTGATGGCTTCAAGCGGGTTGTTGATTTCGTGGGCGATGGAGGCGGCGAGCCGGCCGGCGGCGGCCAGCTTCTCGGTCCGGCGCAGCACCTCCTCGCTCCGCTTCTGCTCGGTCAGGTCAACAAAAAAGACGGCGAGTTGCAGCTGCTCGAAGCTGGCTTCCGGATTGAGAACCGCCGCGCCGAGGAGCACCGGCAGCGGGCTGCCATCGGCGTGCTGGCAAAGCCCTTCCCAGGTTTCTTCCTGGTGGCCTTCAACCCTTTTATAAAGTTCCCCGGCGATATGCTGGCAGGCGGTCGTGCTTTCACTCAGTTTGCCGAAGTCGACTGCCGAAAAGACCCGTTCCAGACGGATGCCGCCGGTCACTCCCGTGCCGGAACCAAGCAGCCGCTTTGCACCGCCGTTCGAGTAGGTGACCTGGCCCTGAGTGTCGATGATGAGCAAAGCCAGGGGCGTGGCTTCGACGAGGCGATGGAAGCGCTCTTCGCTCGACTGCAGGGCGCGTTCGGTGGCGCGCTTGGTGCGGCGGCTGGCGGCCTCGGTCAGTTCGCGCTCGATCGCCGGGGCCAGGCGCGCGAGATTCTGTTTCGAAACGTAGTCATGAGCGCCGGCCCGCATGGCGGCCACCGCAGTGTCTTCCGAGACCGCGCCTGACATCATGATGAATGGAATGTCATGGCCGGTCTCCTGGAGCAGTTTCAGCGCTTCCGGCGCGGAAAACTGAGGCAGGTTGTAGTCGGCGAGGATGCAGTCCCACGGTTCGGCAAGCGCGAGAAGCATCTTGTCTGAGGTCTCGACCCGGTGGAGTTCCGGGGCAAAACCGGCTTTGCTCAAATGCCGCCGAAGCAGCAGGGCATCATCAACGTTGTCCTCCACCAGCAACACCCGTAGGGGACGGGGTGCGCCGGCCGGTTGGAGATGCGTATCGAATTCCTGTGCTACTGAAGGAAAGGTGGACATTCGTTGAGCACCAGCCAGTACATCCCGAGTTGCTGCGTCGCTTCGGCAAAGTCAGAGAAATTGACCGGCTTGCGTATGTAGCTGTTCACTCCCAGCTTGTAGGAGCGGACAATATCGCTTTCTTCGTCGGAGGAAGTAAGTACGACGACCGGCAGCATGCGGGTGCGTTCACTCTCGCGGATGCGCCGCAAAACTTCGAGTCCGTCGACCTTAGGCAGCTTGAGGTCGAGCAGAATCACTTGCGGGGTGGTCGGCAAAGCCTGCGCGCCCTCGCCGAAGAGCATGGCGATCGCCTCTTCGCCGTCTCGCGCCACGCGCACATCGTTAGCGATGTGCGACTTGCTAAGAGCGCGAATAGTCAGCATCTCGTGGTCGGGGTCGTCTTCCACCAGAAGTATCAATCGTGTACCTGCCATACAAACCTCAACCTAGGGTAAACCAAAACGTAGCGCCCTTTCCCACCACGCCTTCGGCCGCCACAGTACCATGGTGTCTTGCAATGACACGACCAACTGTGGCAAGGCCGATTCCGGAACCCTGGAAATCCTTATCTCCGTGAAGGCGCTGGAACGCCACAAACAGTTTACCTGCGTACTGCTGGTCAAAACCGGCGCCGTTGTCACGAATGGAATAGGCCTTGCGCTCAGGCGACCAGCCGAACGAGACCTGCGCGTCCGGAATTTTGCTCGTGAACTTGGCGGCGTTGCCGAACATGTTCTCGAAAATGACTCGGAGCAAACGAGGATCTCCTTCGGCCTGTAAACCGGGCTCGATTGAAATGTTGATTTTCCGGTCTGGGAAGTTGAGCAGGACATCTTCAGCAGCAGCAGCGGCGAGTGCGGATAGGTCGACCTGCTCGGTATGGAAGTCGGCCCGCGTGATACGCGAGAGCTGAAGAAGTGCATCGATCAATTGGCCCATGCGCTGCACCCCGGCGCGAATGCGCGTGAGGTAGTGCTGCCCATCGCCTTCGAGCAGATGGCCGTAATCCTCGGCAAGCGCCACCGAGAAGCCGTCCACGGTACGCAGCGGCGCGCGCAGGTCGTGCGAGACGGAGTAGGAAAAGGCCTCAAGCTCGCGGTTGGTGCTCTCCAGTTCCGCGGTACGCTGCTGTACGCGTTCCTCAAGTACTGCGTTCAAGGTCAGAATTTCGGCCGCGCTGGCCTCGGCGGCCCGGCGTGCATCGCGTTCGGCGTCGTAGGCCGCCGCGCGGTCCAGGGCAAGCGCGATGCGATCGGCGGCGAGGCGCAGTAGTTCTTCATCGTCGGTGGGAAAACCGGCCCTGCTTTCACGCCCGGCGACCAGCACCGCGACTACCTTGGAGGCGACCATCATGGGAACGATCAGCGCGGAGCCCAAAGTTGCATGTAGCGATTCAAGGGGAAGGCGTCGCAGCTCGTCGCCTGCGAGCCGGATGACCTCGCCGGATTCCACTGCCGCCGAAATAGCTCCGTCCGAGCGCACGAGGCGGCGCTCGCCCGGATGCAGGGTGATGCCCTCGGCCGCAACCAGTTCAATTTCCATCCCGTGCAAACGACACAAGGCGAGCACGTCGGTTTTGGCCGTGACGCGAAGCCTCGCCAGCAACTCGGACGTAAGCTCGCCGACGGTGAGCTGCGTGAACGCGACCTCGGTGACGGATTGCAGCTTTTCAAGCCGGGTGGATACCTCGGCAGCGCGCTCACGCAGGCGGCGCTCGTGAGAGAGCAACCAGAGCGAAAAGGCCACAAACAGGATGTCGAGCGTGCTGGCCAGCGCCACGGTGAGCTTGGCCTCTCTGCGCGCATGGGCGGATTCACGCAGGCGTTGGGCCAACAGGCGCCGCTCCTCGGTCTCCGCACCCTGCACCGCACTGTTGAGCCGAATCATCAGCTCGCGGCCTATGCCTTCCGCCATCATCATCTGCTGCCGCGCTATCTGGTTCGTCCGGCGCAACTCGACGACGACGCCCAGGCGCTCCAGCTTTTGCTGTGCGAGCGCGCCGGCGCGCTGTAGCCGCGCGACCTGCGGAGGGTTATCGCCGGCAAGGTGCTCCAGCAGATCGAACTGAGCAGGCAGGGCGGTGCGGGCATAGCTATAGCCACCCAGGTAGCTGGCATCTCCGGTAAGCACATAGCCACGCACCCCCGATTCGGCGTCCGCGGCGGTATGGAGCGACCGTTCGAGGTTGGTCAGTATTTCGAGCGTATGCGTGACCCAGTACTCCGAGGTTGCGAGCACATCCTCGGCATGGAAGGCGAGCCAGGCATTGGTCGCAATCAGCAACGCGGCGAACAGGGACAGGGCAGAAAGTAGCTTTTGGTATCGAGTAATTTGCATCGAGACCAAATGATGGTAGCTCAGTCGCAGCCATCCGTGGCCCCAAAAAGCCGACGCCAGGTTACCATCGTCAGTTTATTCGAGACGGTACTTGGTTTCGGCCAGGCGGTTGAGCGGGCGCCATAGCAACCGATTGATCGTGACCACAATCAGCGCCATGATGATGGTCGCCATCAGCAGCACCTGGTAGGAGCCGGTATCGCTGGCCCGGCTGATATCGGCGCCAAGGCCGACGGTCGAGAGCGTTTTCCCTCGCAGGCTGAAGATTTCGGTCACGATGGACGCGTTCCACGCGCCGCCGGACGCGGTGATCAGCCCGGTGATGAGGTAGGGAAAAATACCGGGCAGAATCAGGGTGCGCCACCTCTGCCAGCGTGTGAAGCCGAACAGCGTGGAGACCTCTTTCAGGTCGGAGGGGATCGCCATGGCTCCCGCGATGACATTGAAGAAGATGTACCACTGAGTAGTCAACATCATGAGCAGCACCGCATCGATCCCCAGGCCGGAGCCTGCGTGAATCAGCGCGATCAGGATGAAGGGGAACAGTGCGGTCGAGGGGAAACTGGCGGCGATCTGCGCGAACGGCTGCGCGATGCGGGCCAGGCGAGGGTTGAAGCCGATCGCGACACCGGCCGGGATGGTCCAGGCGGCTGCGAGTGCAAGCGCGATAAGAACTCGTGCAAACGTGGCGGCAGCGCCTATCAGCAGGTGCCGGTACTCGGCGCCGGCCATGCCGCGCAGCAACAGAGAGGCTTTCCAGATGGCAACGCAGGCCAGCAGCAGCAGGAACACGCCGAGGACCGCTGTGGCGAGCGACGACCGGCGTCCGCTGTCGGGGTCCGGCAGTGCGCCGGCTCGCTTTTCCTCGCCGCGGGCGAGCGAAGCATACACGCGTTCGGAAAGCGGCTCCACCGTGCGCTCGCCGACCCAGGCCAGGATGTTGGAGCGGCGCAGCAGATCGAGAATCGGCGAGCGGGAGCGGTCGGCGCTTTCGACGTTCTCGAACTTGAACTTGTCGGACCACGCGATCAGCGGTCGCCAGAGAAGCTGGTCGGTCGCGACGATGATCGCGACCACAGTCAGGAGGCCATAGATCGTGGCGTGTGAGTCGCCTTCGTTTGCCGCGGTCTGTAGGTACGAGCCCAAGCCTGGCAAACGGAAGTGCCGCGAACCAAGCGGAAACATTTCGCAGATCATCAGCAGAAACCAGCCGTTGGCGACCGAGACCATCGAGTTCCAGACCAGGCCGATGGCGGCAAACGGCAGCTCGAGCTGAAATGCGCGCTGCAGCGGCGAAAAACGATTGATCTTGCAGGCTTCCTGCAGCTCGCGCGGAATCGATTTGAGCGAGGCGTAAAAGGAAAAAGCCATATTCCAGACTTCGCCCGTGAAGATGACCACGATCGCGCCCAGCTCGATGCCGATCTGCCTGGTGGGGAAGAGTGAGATCAGTGCCAGCATGACGCCGGGCAGGAATGAGAGAACAGGAATGGATTGCAGGATGTCGAGGGTTGCGATCAGCAGCGCTTCCACCCGCTTGTTGTAGGCGGCCATGTAGCCATAGCCGATCGCGAAGACCAGTGACAGAAGGTACGCGAGAAAAATGCGGACGCACGAGTAAAACGCATATGCCGGCAGCTTGGTGGGCGAGAGCGAGATGGCGACCTCGGGGACCGCCCCGCTCGCCCAATAGCGACCCACTAGAAGTACGCCATAAAAGCCGGCAAGCAGCACCGCGCCGACCCCGAAATCGAGCACAACCGGCCAGGAGCGCTCGACCAGTAAAGCGCGGGAGAACGCGAGTCGTGGCTGGTTCGGTTCGCTCACTCGACCTCCGTGCGTTCGATCTCTTCTTCTTCTTCCTCCTCCTCGTTTTCGGGGAGGGTAAAGCGGCGGCGGCCACCGTCGAAGTCGAACAACTCGGCATAGCGGCCCCAGTTGACCGCGGTTTCGAGCTGCTTTCGCGTTTCCTCGTCGGAAAACTGCTCATCGAGCATATCCAGGAAGAACTCTTCCGGCACCGTGTGGTCGTTTTTATTGTCAAGCGCGCGGGTGATCTGGCGCAGCAGCAGGACATGGTCGATGGCGGCTTTGCGGAACAGGTCTTTTTGCGCAAGAATTTCGGACTCGGCAAACGCGCGGCCTTCCGGCGTGATCGCCACGTCGCCTTCCTCGACCTTAAGGAAGCACAGCAATTGCGCCGCATCGACGATCGGCAGCAGGTCGTCGATTTCAAAGGCGAGCTCGTCGGCGAGCCGGTAAATGTCCGCGCGGCCTGTTGCGTCGCTCATGTCGATGATCATTTCGAGCAGGCCGGCGATGCCGCCCGGGCGCGCGTGGGGCAGCATCTCGTAGCGCATCTGGCGCTGGTCGCGTACCGGCCGGCCAGCCTCGAGGCGCGGGACTTCGGGCGTGACATCGGGACGGGTGAGCACCTTATAGATGTAATCGACGAGCTGGGTGAATGGCCCGCTTTTGCGATCGCGCGGCTGGGCGAGCGTAACTTTGAAATCCGTGCGCACATGGCCCGGATTGCGGCCCAGCACAATGATGCGATCGGCCAGCAGTACGGCTTCCTCGATATTGTGCGTGACCAGAAAAATGGCTTCGGTCGGGATCGTTTTTTTGGCCCACAACTCCAGCAGCTCCGAGCGCAAGTTTTCGGCCGTCAGCACATCGAGCGCGGAGAAAGGTTCATCCATGAACAGGACTTCGGGTTCAACCACAAGAGCCCGCGCAAACCCCACCCGCTGCCGCATGCCACCGGACAGCTCCTTCGGATAGGCGCTCTGGAAACCGTCAAGACCCACGGTATCGAGAATTTTCAGCGCCCGCTCACGGCGCTCCCCCGGTGCCATGCCGCGGGCCTTGAGCGGCGCTTCGACGTTCTCAAAAACGGTCAGCCAGGGGAACAGCGCGAAGCTCTGAAACACGATGGAAACATTGATGCTTTGCGAGCGGATGGGCTTGCCGTGCCAGTACACCTCGCCGCCCGAAGGCTTGGAAAGCCCGGCCAGCATGCGCAGCAGTGTCGATTTGCCTGAGCCGGAGGGGCCCAGCAGGGCGACGATCTCGCCTGGAACGATCGACAGGTCGGTCGGCGAGATGACCTGAATACGGTTCTCGCTGGACTGGGAGTAATATTTTTCTATTTTTTCCGCACGGATGATCGCGTTTTCGGGCATGGTGCGCCTCGCTCCAGTCGCGGCAAGATTTGGGCAGACCCGTTTACCGGGGGCTGCGTCTTGCGCTACGCAGCCAGTGTCATTGGCAAGGATATGAGGAGGGTAAAGCGCACAGGTTGAAGCCAGCGTATCATTGGCCATGGAAATTGTTTTTGTTTCAGCCTGAAGGCGTCTAACAATCTGGCATATCCGGTTTTGATAGAGAGGTTTACAAAAAGCGCATGGGAGAAGTTTCGGTCAAGCCTAAGGTCCTGGTAGCAGATGATGAGCGGGTCATCGCCGACACACTGGCGATCATTCTCAATCAGAGCGGCTTCCAGGCAACAGCCGTCTACAGCGGTGAGAAAGCGGTTGAGACCGCGCGAACACTACAGCCCGACATGGTTATTTCAGACGTCATCATGACCGACCTCAACGGCATTGACGCCGCCATCAAGATTCGCGAAATGTTACCTCTATGTAAAATTCTGCTGTTTTCAGGCCAAGCCGCTACGGCCGATCTTCTGGACCGCGCTCGCGTGCAGGGGCATGAATTTGAAATACTGGCCAAGCCGGTTCATCCTCAGGACCTACTCGCCCGCCTGCGCTCGTAAAGGTGCCGGCTACAGCTCGCGCCGGCCTTCGAGCGAACGCGCCATGGAAACTTCATCGACATATTCGATATCGCTACCAGCGGGCACGCCGGTAGCGATGCGCGTGATGCGCACTGGCAAAATCCCATCCAAAGGGCGTTCGCGTTGGGCCGCCCGCAGCGTGTCAGCCAGGTAACCGGCCGTGGCCTCGCCCTCGATGGTCGGCGAGGTTGCCACGATCACTTCATCCACATCGCCACGCGCAACCCGGGCCAGCAGGTTCGCGGTTCGGAGCTGCTCCGGTCCAACGCCGTGCAGGGGAGAGAGCGTCCCGTGCAGCACGTGGTATACGCCGTTATATGTACGCGTACGCTCGACCGTGTCGATGCTGGTCGGCTCCTCCACCACGCACACCAAACGGCCGTTGCGCGTCGGGCTGTCGCAATACACGCATGGGTCTACGTCGGTCACGTTGTTGCAGATAGAGCAGAGCCGGAGTTCGCGCTTGAGCGCCCGCACCGCATCGGCAAGCGCGCTCGCGTCTTCGGCACTCGACCGCAGGATGTGAAAGGCATACCTCTGCGCGCTTTTTGCGCCCACCCCAGGCAGCTTGCGCAGTTCGTCGATGAGGCGCGACATGGGTTCGGCGAAACGCGGCGGCATCGGCATGCTCCTCGGGGGTAGGGATTACAGAAGACCTTCGGGCAGGCCAAGGCCGCCCAGCATGCCTGCCATGCTGCCGCTCGCGGCCTCGTCGGCGCGGCGGCCGGCATCGTTAAACGCTGCGCGCAGCAGATCTTCGAGCATCTGCAAATCCTCAGCCGAGCCGCCCAGCGCACCCAGCACCGCCGGATCGAGCGTGACGCCAAGCACTTCCTTTTTGCCGCTCATCTTGACGCGTACAGCGCCGCCGCCGGCCGAGCCCTCGACCATCACTTTTGCCAGTTGCTCGCCGGCAACCTCGCTCATCTGCCGGGCTTGCGCAAGCATGGCTTCCATTTTGCTCATATCCATTTGGGAATCTCCTTCAACGTTTTCCGCGCAGGTCCACGACGCTGCGCACCTCGGCCTGGAACAACTCCTTGGCCTGCTGCACCAGCGGGTTTTCAAGCGCGAGCGCCTGAACGCTGCCGGTGGGAGCAGGCCGTGCGGGAGCCTTGACCGCTCCGCCTTCGCCTGGCACCCACTGCACCGGTTTGGGCGGCTGGCCTGCATAGGGCCGCACGGCAGCTTTGACGGTCTTTTCGGATTCTGCGTTCATCGTGAGGCCAAGCATGGTCTTCTTGGCTGCAACTTCGACGCGTACTGCTTCCGGTGTCTCGGTCCAGGTGCCCGCGCCGAGCAGGGTAGCCGCCGTGGTATGCCCCGCGGCTTCGAGCGCTGCGCAAGCAGCTTCACGCATCGCGTCGAGATTGAGGCGGTCGGCTGCTTGGTCGTCCGTCCGTTCGGCAGGCGCGTGTGTTTCCGAGGCGACCGGCTCAGGCGTTGCGGCTACCGGAAGCGCGACGGGCGCGTATGTGTCGGGCGCTGTCTGGATTTCCGGGGAAACGACTGAAGCAGCCGGTGGGGGGGCAGCAGCGATGGGCGTTTCAACCGGCGTCTGCGCGCGGGGTGTCGTAGCGGTCTTGCGCTGAGCGTCTTTTTCGAAAGGGGAAAAGACCGGAGCTGACGCGGCCGGGGCTGGCGCAGCTTGTGGCTTTGCCGCAGGCGGTGACGGTGGAAGCGATGTGCGAGTCGGAGCAGCCTGCACGGGGCGAGCAGTAGCCGACGCGCCACTTAATTGCGACATTAGCTCCTCGACCGGGAGCAGGCGCTGTAAGTGCACCAGCTTGAGCACGCCCAGTTCCAGGTGAAAACGCTGCTCCTGCCGGTAGTTCAGCTCATCGAAGGTGCGGATCATTACCTGCAGAAAACGCAGCAGATCTTCCTCACCGAACAGCAGCGCGGAGGTTGCGGCACGGCCGCGTTCATCGGGTGAAATCTGCAGCAGTTCCGTTCCCTCGCCGCCGATGCGCGCCATCAGCACATTGCGCAGATAGCGCACGAACTGCCGCGCGATCTGTGACGGGCTGTTGCCCGCGCCCAGTAAACGGTCCAACTCCGCAAGCACAGCGGCAGAATTGTTCTCGCTCACCGACTCAAGCAGCCGTGCGAACACCGCGTTCGGCATGGAGCCCATCAGTTCGCGAATAGGCGCGGCTTCGAGCTTTGGCCGCCCATCCTGAAGCGGTGCCGACGCGATCGCCTGGTCCATGATCGAGAGCGCATCGCGCATCGAGCCGTCGCCGGCTTCAGCGAGCAGCGCCAGAGCCTCGTCCTCGGCCGCGACTTGCTCATCGGCGGCGATGGTCCGCAATTGCCCGAGAATGGCGTCAAACTTCACCGCGTGGAACGAGAAATGCTGGCACCGCGAACGGATTGTCTGCAGGATGTCCTCGGGCTGCGTGGTCGCCATCATGAAGACGACATGATCGGGCGGCTCCTCGAGTGTTTTGAGCAGGGCATTGAAGGCGGCATCTGTGATCTGGTGCGCTTCATCGAGAATATAGATTTTGTAGCGGTCGCGCGCCGGGCGGTAGCGCGCCGCGTCGCGTAGCTCGCGTATCTCATCGATGCCCCGGTTGGTCGCGGCGTCAATTTCGATTACATCGACGGCATTCCCGACGCGTACCTCCGTGCAGCTCTCGCAGGTGCCGCACGGCTCGTAGGTCGGGCGCTCGGGTGAGCCGATGGGGCGCCGGCAATTGAGCGCCATGGCAAGAATGCGCGCGATGGTGGTTTTACCGATGCCGCGGTGGCCCGAGAAAATATATCCGTGAGCGATGCGGCCCTGCTCCAGCGCATTGCCGAGGGTGCGTGTGACATGGTCTTGCCCGATAACGTCGGAGAAGCGTTGCGGGCGGTACTTGCGGGCTAAAACCTGGTAAGCCATTACTTTCTTTATTGTACGAGCCTAAAGCCTTCGGTCGATGAAAACATCGACCCCCGGCAGCCCGCCGCGCCACAGTGACAGGGCGCCTCGGCCGGGTCGCCGTCATACAAGTGGTAGTCGTAGGTCAGTTCCTCCCCCGCCGCGATCTTCCGGATTGCCTTGATCCAGACGCGGCCAGCCTCTTCCTCCGTCTCGCAGTTGGGGTCGCAGGAGTGGTTCAGGAACATGGCCGTACCATGGCCGTCGATCACGGTCGAGCCATCGCCCACGCCAAACAGGTAGGTCATAGGCAGATTTTCATACCGAATGTCGGCCAGATCCTTCGCTAAACGAGGGCCCGTGTACTCGACCACATACGCATCCTTGCGGATAGGCGTGGTGGTATAGCAGCCGGCAGCATGGATAGCAGACGAGCGAATGATCAGGGCCATACTGCGCCGAGTATAGCCAACACGGGCCCTTTCGCGTCCAATCTTCAGGAATTAAACTGGAAGTATGGCAAAGCAAAGTCACCATGCGATTTTGTCAGCGAGCGCGGCCTGTCTGCTGTTTGCGGCTGGCTCTTCACTGCTGGCGCAGAATGCGCCGCCCCAGCCTGTAGCACCGCCGGCGGCACAGGCAAAGCCTACGCCCGACGACAATGCATTTCCCGAAGCCGAGTCGAGAGCTGCCGAGAAGGAAGCCAACGACGCGGAGAAATCAGCCTCCGACGGACCCGCCCCGACCCCACCGGGCAGTGACGGAGACAGGGAGCCGGAAAGCTCGAGTCGGTCGCGCATGAAGGGCGTCGACCTGCTGGGGGATCATGATTCCCACTCGAGCAACGGAGCAGGCGGGACTGTGAACGATCCGAAGCTGGCGAAAGAAGACATCCGCGTAGGACAGCTTTATATGGGCGACGGCAACTATCCCGGTGCATATGCCCGTTTCAAGGAAGCGATTGAGGTTGGCCCCCGGAATGTTGATGCCGTGTTTTTTCTGGCGGAGGCGGCTCGCAAGACGCAGCACCTGGACGAGGCAGCTACGAATTACCAGCTCTACCTGAACGCCGACCCAAAAGGGAAGCATGGGAAGGATGCGAAAAAGGCTTTAGCGGAACTTGCGGGCAAATAGGGAAGCAGAGCTCCACTCTGCCTTAGAAGCAGATTTAAGCAACTAACATGCCTGCAATAGCTTAACTGAAAAAGTGAAAGTACCACGTGAGGATTGATTTTCCTGCAAACAGCACGAAAAGACCGCCTAAACAAAGAAAGCTGCCAAACGGCAGCCTGAGCGGTCCCACTGTGGTTTTGCCTCGAGCCAGCAATATGAGTCCCCCAACAGACGCGAACAGGGTCCCAAGTACCAGGGTCAGCGCAACGCCCGCAATCCCCAGCCAGGCCCCCAGAAGTGCTCCTAGTTTCACGTCCCCAAGGCCCATACCTTCGCGGTGTCTCAGCAGCCTGTAGAGCCAGCGGATCAGCCACAAGGAGGCAGCGGCACCCGCCGAGCCCAGCAGGCTGCTCGCGGCGGGCGGGAAGTGCGGCAAAGCGATGGGCGCCCCACTTGTGAGACGCAGGGTGGAAATCAAACCGCCGGGCGTAAGCGTTGCCTGCAAAAGCCCAAGCCCTATCCCGGGAAGCGTGAAGCTGTCCGGCAGAAGAAGCGTTTCGGCGTCCATCCCCAGCAAGCCGAGCAGGAGGAAGCAGAAAACCGCGGCCTCGGCGAACTGCCAGGGGAATGGAAAGCGGACCGCGGCCAACAAGAACAGGGCAGCAAGCCCGGCCTCAACCAGGGGATAGCGGAGCGAAATAGGCTTCCGACAGTGACGACACCGGCCCCGCAGCAAAACAAAACTCAGCAGGGGTATGTTGTCGACCGCGCGGATAGGAGCGGAGCAGCGCGGGCAACGCGATCCCGGCCACGCAATTGAGCGATGTTCGGGGAGCCGCGCGATGCAGACATTAAGAAAGCTGCCGAAAAGCAGCCCCGCGACGACTGCCATGGCTGCCAGGCTTGAAGAAAGCGAAATCATTGGGTCCGAGTTTAGGGCATCAGTTAAAGTGGTGCCATGGCTTTGCTTCCCGAGCAGGCACAACTGCAAGCCCCTGCCCCGACTGGACAGGCAGGCGAACTGTTTTCAGAGGCTATCGGCATCATGGCACGGCTGCGCGGACCCGAGGGCTGCCCCTGGGATCGCGAGCAAACGCCGGAAACCATCCGTCAATATACGCTTGAGGAGACCTACGAGGTGCTCGATGCGGTCGAGCGCAAGCACTCTGCCGATTTGTGTGAAGAATTGGGCGACATGCTGCTCCAGGTACTCTTTTATGCCCAGATGGCGTCCGAAGCCGGGGAGTTCTCGATAGACGATGTGATCGGGGGGTTGAACAGGAAACTGATCCGCCGGCACCCCCATGTGTTTGGCGAGGAAGCCGCCATTGCCGCGGGCAACAGTGCGCAGCTCGAAGCAACCGGCAGCGGCATCGAAACGGGACAGGTTCTGGCGAACTGGAATGCCATCAAGCGGATGGAGCGAAAAGTTAAGGTGCAAGATCAGATTCACATCTCTCGTCTGGCCGGAGTGCATCGTACACAGCCGGCGCTGCTTGAGGCGCAGAAACTCGGTTCGGCAGCGGCGAAATGCGGCTTTGACTGGCCGAATGCTGCCGGTTTACTTGCAAAGATTCGGGAAGAAGCCGATGAGGTCGAGGCAGAGATCGCAACCGGCGTGCCACCTTCCCAGGAGTTGCGAATGGAAGTAGGCGATTTGCTGTTTGTGACGGTTAACCTGGCGCGGCATCTTGAGGTCGATGGGGAAATGGCTCTGCGCGATGCGAACGCGAAATTTCGCAGCCGCTTCCAAGCTATGGAGCGTTCGGAGCAGGAGGACGGCGGACCCCCGCTCGAAAATCGCTCACTCGAAGCCCTGGAAGAGCTTTGGCAGCGTGCGAAACACCGCGAACGGACAGTACATATCGTTAGAGACGGTCAGGGAGACGGGGCAGGATGACCAGCAGTCTTGCAGAGTTGGCCTCGGCTGAGCACTGAGCACTGAGCAGAAATCGCAAATAGCTTGGCGGCCGGCATACGCTCGGCAATCGCGCCGCTTCCTTGACCACGAAAGATACGAGAGGGCAAGCCTTTATGAAGATCGACGCTGTTGTGCTCCGGGAAATTCAGATGGAGCTGGTCACCCCGTTTCAAACAAATTTCGGCCTAACGACCCATCGGCGTGTTTTGCTGGTGGAGGTGCGCGCGGAAGGGAGCCGCGGTTGGGGCGAATGCGTTGCCGGCGAGCACCCCTGGTACAGCGAGGAAACAGTCGACACCGCCTGGCATATCGCGCGGCACGAACTGGTGCCTGTGTTGCTTGAATCGGAACCGGAACATGGCGGGAAATGTCACCAGATTTTCCGCCATGTCCGCGGCAATCGCATGGCTAAAGCCGCGCTTGAAAACGCGATCTGGGATTTACAGGCACAGGCGGAAGGCGTAAGCCTGTCGTCATTGCTCGGCGGTACGCGCACCAGCATCCCTTGTGGTGTTTCCCTCGGCATCCAGCCGTCGATCGAGTTGCTACTGGAGCAGATCGAGACTTCCCTCGCGGCGGGGTATCAGCGTATCAAAGTCAAGTGCAAGCCGGGCTGGGACACGCAGGTATTTGAGGCGATTCGCCAACGCTGGCCGTCCATCCGGCTTTCGGCCGACGCGAATGCCTCCTACCGGCTCAAGGACATGAACAACCTGGCCTCGTTCGATCACTTCGACCTGGTAATGCTGGAACAGCCGCTCTGGAGCGATGACTTCTACTATCATTCCATGCTGCAAAGCCAGATCGAGACGCCGATCTGCCTGGATGAATCGATCCGCAACCGCCGCGACGCGCTGGCCGCCATCGAGATGGGATCCTGCCGTATTATCAACATTAAAAACGGCCGGGTCGGCGGTTTTTCCGAGGCGATCGGGATCCACAATGCCGCGATGGAGCGAGGCGTCCCGGTGTGGTGCGGCGGCATGCTCGAGACCGGAATCGGCCGCTCGCACAACATCGCGCTCTCTTCACTCCCCAATTTTTCGCTGCCCGGCGATGTGTCTGCCTCGAAACTCTACTGGAAAGATGACATCATCGAGCCGGCGGTCGAGGTTTCGTCACTCGGGGAGATCGCCGTGCCGACGGAGCCGGGCCGAGGCTTTGCCGTGCGCGAAGACCTGGTCGAACGATTCACGGTACGCAAGGACGAGGTGCGCGCCTACGCGCTGGCCTGATCCGCTGCATTCGAGGAGAACCCCCGCCAACTCCCTGCGTCGCTTTGCGTCTAATGAACTGCAAGGCTGCCGTTGCGCAGCAAAGGAGAAAGCATGACCTCGCAAGAAGAAGCGATGTTGAACGACTTGGTACGCAAGATCAACAGCACCAGCCTCCAGGAGAAAGACGATGCAGCGGAGCGTCTGCTCAACGACGGCCTGGGCCGTAACCGCGATGCCATGTACATGCTGGCGCAAACTGTCCTGGTGCAGAATATCGCGCTCGAGCAGGCCAAACAGCAGATGATGGCGCTACAGCAAGCGCCCCAGCAGCCGGCGAAAGCAACCAGCTTCCTGGGCAGCTTGCTCGGCCGCCACGATCCGCAACCGTCCGCGCCGCCGCCATCGCAGTACAGTCAGGTCCAATACGGTCAGCCACAGCAGTATGGTCAGCAAGGCCCAGGTCAGGTCGCCTACCAACCTCCCCCAAGTGGGCAGCCCAGCTTTCTACGATCGGCAGCGACAACTGCAGCCGGCGTAGCGGCAGGCGCTCTTGCGTTTCAAGGGGTGGAGGGTTTACTCCATGGCGGAGGCGGTGGGTTTGGAGGCGGAGGCTTCGGCGGAGGTGGGTTTGGCGGTGGCTATGGCGATGCCCCGCGCGAAGAGGTCATCAACAACTACTACGACAGCCCAGCCGGCGGAAGCTCCGGCCCAGACGAGCAGCCGCAAGGGCCATTTGACACCGGCTCGCAGGATGCAAGTTACGGGGACGACTTCTCCGACGGTGGTGGCGACTTCGGCGGGGATGACACGAACTTTAGTTAAGGGCTGACGGAGAAAATGAAGGCGCATCGCGAGATGCGCCTTTTGTCTGCTTGCTGGATCAATGCCCAGGCCCGAACCTCAAGGAGGGTAAACCACAAGAATGTATGGTCCGCCGCACGACTGCAAGGGAAAAGCTGTGGAACGAGAAGACAAGTCTGCGCAAATGTATGCGGCCTTTAGTGGAGATCGTCTCTCC
>JAABUX010002103.1_pt1 | contig 28691 bp, 25 predicted proteins | sample 5561851 | NCBI WGS metagenome assembly JAABUX01 (sample SAMN10711883, study PRJNA513361) | rock metagenome | isolation source: Antarctica rocks | place: Antarctica: Victoria Land, Richard Nunatak red sandstone | collected 2016-01-03 | reverse complement strand
CGGCCTGGTCCTCAGCGATTACAAGCTGAACTTCCTCGGCCGGATGCCCCCGACCTACTTCGAGCACGTCGCCCGCGTCCAGGAAGCGGCACGCCAGGCGAAGGTCGAGTTGATCCCGGCGCTGTTTCCGATCGGCTACAGCAACGGCCTGCTCGCCAACGACCCGAACCTGGCGGAGGGGATGCGCGCCGCAGCCGCGTTCACCGCGCAAGGCCAAACGGCGGTCTTCCTGCCCGACCCCGCGACTCGGCTCGTGAACGGCGACCTCGAAGCGACCAAGGGGAAGACCTTCGCCGGCTTCAGCTACCAGGACGCCCCTGGCGTGTCGACCGTGCTCGACCGCGAGTTGCCGCACTCGGGAGCGAGCTCCTGCCGGATGGAGGGCTTCGCCGCGACGCCGGTCTGCCGTCTGATCCAGCCGGTCCCGGTTCGCCCGCACGCTTGTTACCGGCTGTCGTGCTGGGTCAAGACCCGCGACCTCGCCCCGATCGGAGCCTTCCGGCTGCTCGCCCTCGGCAAGTCGGGGGGCCAGCCGCTGACGTTTCATGAAGGGGGCCTGAAACCGACCCAGGACTGGACCCGGATCGAGGTCGCCTTCAACAGCCAAGAGCAGACCGAGGTCAACCTGTATGTGGGAGTCTGGGGCGGCAAGTCGGGGACGCTCTGGGTGGATGACTTTGCCATCGAAGAGGTGGCCCTGGTCAACCCCTTGAGGCGCCCCGGTTGCCCGCTCACGGTGACGTCGGTGGATGGCAAAACGGTCTACGTCGAAGGGCGAGACTTCGAGCCAATCAGCGACCCGAAGCTGGGGATGGTCCCCTTCGCGGGGGAATACGACTTCAACCACCCCGCCCCGCCCCTCCGGCTGAGCGCGGGGTCGCGGATCAAGGACGGGCAACGCCTCCAGGTGAGCTGGTATCACCCGGCCTTGGTGCTCGGCTCGTATGCGGCGTGCTGCCTGAGCGAGCCGAAGGTGGATGATCTGCTCAAAGACCAGGCGCGGCGGGTGAACGACCTGTTCCACCCGCGGACCTTCTTCATGCAGCATGACGAGCTTAGGGTGGCCAACTGGTGCCAGGCTTGCCAATCCCGCGGCTTGACTCCAGGCCAACTCCTCGCCGACAACGTCCGGCGGTGCGTCCAGACCCTCCGCGACGTCAATTTAGACGCCCGGGTCATGGTCTGGTCCGACATGTTCGACCCGAACCACAACGCGGTGGCCGGTTATTACCTCGTCAACGGGTCGCTCGCCGGGGCGTGGGAAGGGCTAGACCCCTCGGTGATCATCGCCAACTGGAACGGAGGCAAGGCGAAAGCGAGCCTCGACTTTTTCGCCGGGCGCGGTCATCCGCAGGTCCTCGCGGGTTACTACGACAGCGACGACAACCTCCAACTCTGGGACGACGCGGCCCGAGGTGTGCCAAAAGTCCTCGGGTTCCTGTACACCACCTGGGAGAACCGGTACGACGATCTCGAACGCTACGGCCAGGCTTTGCTCGGCAAGCAGTGAGCGGATTTCAAGGCAAATCCGTCAGCGGCAAGAACCGGAACGAAAGGCCCGACCATCGGGCGTCGGTTCGGGAAAAATGAACTGACGCCGAGTTCCTCCCTAGAGACGACTCTTTTCGACAAACATTATCGACCTAAATCGATTCAAGGAAACATGTTACATGATTCTATTTCGGAAAAAATTTATTTTTTTGTTGTCGTTTCGCGAGTGCTGTGTACAATTAACTTTTTCTATCGGCGTTCTTCAAGATAAACCTCAATCGAGTTGGGAGATCACGATGCTTGCAAAGAAATCTCGGGCAATCTGTTTGACGGCGATGGGAGGAGCAATTGCAAGCTGTTTCATGCTGAATTCCCTCTTCACGAATGCGGTTGGACGAACGATCTCTTCGCAAGAAAGCCGTCGCCTTTTTGGTGGGGACACAACGGTTAGCGGCCGGGATTGTGCTAGCGTTATTGGTTGTACTAATTCTTACGGCGCATGCAGCTTGTTCGACCGAGATCCCGATTGCGATTCTTTCGTTGATCGTCAGCCTTTAGAAAACGTCAACACGACGGGCTGCAACGAAAACGCAACGGTTGAAGTCCAGTGTACTGAAGGGTCAAACATCGACTGCGCCCGGTTCGTCTACTGTAGTTTAGACCCTGCCACAATGAGATGGAGATGCAACCCTGGTGATCCAACCGGCGCTAATGTCCGCGCCCCTTCCAGTTGCAGTACTAGTTATTCCGTCCCTTGACGATTCCGTCCTATACAACCGTTCAGTTGATAAAAAGGGAAGGGTAAAAACTTCTAAATTTTCCCCACCCCACTCCCAAACCAATCTTTATGCAAATTTACCTCACACAGGTGCGTGTCAACGATGATATCTTCGCTTATGTTGGCTTTGGTGTTGCTTTCCGAGCCTAAAGACGATCAGTTGATCATCGATACAATCAAAGGTGCAATTGCCACGAACGCAGCGTTCGTGCAATCCGGTTCGTTGGAGTTCGACGTTTCGCAAACGATCGAAGGTCTCCATCCGGTCCGAGCCATGGGTCATTTTACTTGGAGCGGAACTGATGGATTTTGGGCTTGTCGATTAAGTGATCCTGACCATATAGCAACAGGCCGCGGAACGTATACTCGTTCAATCGCAGAGGCTTCTGTTGAGTACAAGTTACTCAGCAAAGATAAATTTTATTCGTACTACGCGTCGAATAGCTCGTTGCACGTATATGAATACAAAAATCGCTATCTAAGCACGTTTTATTTGTTTGATCTTTATCCGACCACATTATGGGATCAATGTTGCGCTCCACTTCAGGGTCGCGGAAGACCATGGAGCGAGATGATTGACGCCAATTCATTGGCATCTCAGCCGGATTCTACCCATCAGATCATCCAAGTTGGCAACAAAGAATACAAGCACATTAGGGTAGATCCTAAGTTTGGAACCATGCGTACCACTTATTCTCTGGAATACGGCGGACATGTGGTTGAACATGACTACGATTTTTCTAATGGTAAAGGTGAGTCAAAGCACATACTCTACGAGTGGGACAAGATTGGCCGAGCGGTCGTTCTTAAGCGTTGTGAAGCAAGAAAAATGTTCGCCGACGACCCAAAACGCCCGAAGTCGACGTTCGTAGTGAATATCAGTAAAGTTGACTTAGCAACCCGAGTTCCACATTCTAAATTGACGCTTGAAAGTTTCTCTGATCTGCTTCCTTCCAATACATTTGTAAACGATCATATAAACACAAAAACTTACTCACTTCATCGCTCAAATAAGTACTCCGATGAAGCATTGAAAGATCTTGCCAAAAAAGTCCGTAGTGGTAGTTTATTGAAAGGGGGGAACCGTTGACTTCACCCATTCTCCTGCTTGCCATGGCTGGCACATTGCAGACGGCAGCAGCGGAAGCTCGGCCCGACGTTCGCTGCGGCAGTTTCTGCCTGTTCGTAGCGCTCCAAGCTCTTGAGATCGGGCCGGGTACTTTCGAGGAACTCGATCAGCGTCTTGGCCCGCCCGGCCCAAGGGGATATTCGATGCATGAATTGCAAACCGCCGCCGAACGATACGGGGCAATGGCCATGGTTGTCGATACCTCTTTGTCGAATTTACGGCATCGGAGCCGACCGTTCACTTGTATCGGCAATATCAATAATGATCATTTTGCGTTGATTGCCGATATCGACGATAAGCGAGTTCAAATCATCGATCCACCACGCATTTACGAGACAAGTTTGAATGCGTTCGTAAGTGTTTGGGATGGCAAGGCGCTGATCATCAGCAAATCGCCGCTGGCATCCGAAGAATGGGTAAAACGGTCGCGCCTTGCAACTCAAATTGCGCCTCCAGTGTGTTTGTTCGTGGCAATCGTGGTCGGGACGTTTCTCTTTTTGGCGAGAAAACGCTTTGCTTTTCTTTCTGGGCGAGCGGCCTCAATTTTACTCCTTGGCTTGAACATCCTTGGATTAACCGGGTGTGACAGGCCGACGAAGTTCCCTTCGTCCATTCCTAGGCAGGTCGATGATAATTCCGGGCGTTGGTTGTTCGTTTCCGAGGATCGGAAGGATCTCGGGGTTATCTTCAAGCATGACGATCAGCAAGAGCAAAGTTTTTCAATTCGGCTCGAAAATCGAGGTCCCGCGCCACTTGACATCCAACAAATAAGCACGAGCTGCGCTTGTACGCGGACGGAAATTACCGAGCACAACATCCTCCCTGGTCGCTCAGCAACCCTGACCGCATTTGTGCGTATTGGCGACAAACTTGCCGCGAATAGTGCGTGCATTGCCCTCACCACATCTGACCCGGTGCAGAGTCATCATGAAATCACTTTGGAATGGCAAGTGGATTTGCCGCTCCGAACCGTCGAAACCGCCCTTGAGATGGCACCACTTTCACCTGGAGAAAGTGTCCAGAAAACTTTGCCAGTCCTATTGCACGATATGACACTTTGCCCTTCTTGTCGGTTGCTGATCCGATCATCATCGCAGACCATGACGTGCACTGTTGATATGCACTCCGGTCCGCGGTCCTCGACGCATGAATCCTCCCCGCTCGGGCCTGATTCTCGAACGATAGGTCAACTTATGATCCGAATCCAGCCTCAGAACGAAGACAATTTTTATCGTGGTACCGCCCATGTTGAATTGGTGTGTCAGGATCGAAGACGGGCCAGCTTCTCTTTGCCGGTCACATGGACCGTTGCCTCGGTGATTCAAGCGTCTCTTAGCCGGTCGTTCCTCGGCACGACGAAACCGGCAGAAAGATTGACCAGCAGGATCGTTCTGCATTCCCGGTCTGGCCAGCCCTTCCGCGTCGTGAATATTGAGCACAACGATTCGATCGAGGTGGTTGGACCGTTCTCCACCGAGCAAGTTGATCCGGTTCACCACCTGGAATTGGCGATTCGGGCCCCAGCGGTGGAAGGCCCCTGGCGAGAAGTCGTGCGCGTCCGGACCGACCAGCCCGGTGGAAACGACGTCTCGGCGAGTTTTTCGGGAATCGTTGTCGTTGCAAAAGGAACGCCTTGATGCTTTGTTCCAATCGCCCCCCAGCTGCGTTCACCTTGATTGAGATGCTGGCAAGCTTGGCGGTGCTTGGCGTGCTGGCGGGCCTCCTGATCCCGGCGGTGCTGGGGTCGCGTGAGGCGGCTCGCCGGGCGGAGTGCCAGAACCGCCTCAAACAGATTGGGATCGCCTTGGGGTCGCACGAGGCGAGCCGGGGGACGTTCCCGACCGCGATGCGCCCGGAAATCATCAAGAGTGGGCATGCGACCGCAATGGGGCCGCTGTCCGCCCAGTTCCAGTTGCTGCAGTTCCTCGAACAGGTGGCACTTTTCAACGCGGTCAACCTCGCACCCGGCCCCCCCCTGACCTGGCAGATCGCCACTTGCCCCGCCAACGCGACGGCGGCCGGCGTCCGCTTGGCGGCGTTTCTCTGCCCGTCGGATGCCGGTTCGCTCTCGCCCGGCAATAACTACCGGGTGTGCAGCGGATCGCAACCGGGTGAATTTGACGAATTTTTGTATCACAAGGGCGGCGGGGGTGCCTTTCCTGCTTTCAAGTACCTGAACCCACGCGACTTCACCGACGGTCTGAGCCATACCGCCGGCTTCGCCGAGCGAGCCACCGGCAGCGCTCGCACGGGACGGGCCGACTGGAGCCGCGACCTCTATTTCTCCGGTCTCAACGCGGTCGTCGACCCGATCGACCGCAACCGCCTGTTCGATCTCTGCGGCAACCCGACACTTGACGTGGCGGATTTCACCGCGACGATGGGGGCTACCTGGATCGACGGCACCTATGCCGACACTCTGTACAACCACGTCGCTCCGCCGAACTGGTCGGGCATTGATTGCAGCGAGAGTGCTGCGCCGAGTGATCCCACTTTGTTCTCGGCGGGCATCATCTCGGCGCGGAGCCTCCACCGCTCGGGGGTCAACGTGCTGACGATGGACGGCGCCGTGCGGCTCGTGCGATCCGGGATAGATCTGGCGGCCTGGCGCGCCCTGGGCACCCGCTCGGGCGGCGAGGCGGCGGCCAGCCTCGACTGACCGCAACGCCGCACGCCGGGCGGGCGCCCCGCGACGGCGCGGTCACGGGGATACTCGGTGTCAGTTCTGATTTCCGAGCCTTGATGGAGCAGAGGGGTTGGGATGGAGCAAAGGGGTTGGGTACCGTTCGCACCATTTTGGCGAGGGGTGAGCGGGACTCAGGGCAGGTCGGTGAGCGGCAGGAACCGGAACGACAGCCCCGACCACTGGGCATCGGTCCGGGGTTGGGCGTTGGCTTCGGCCAGGCGGTCACCCGCCCCGGGGCGGGTGGTCGTCGGGGCGAAGACGGGGGATGGGAGCGCTGGGCGGGCGAGCGACAGGTCGGTCGGGGTGAGCGTTTCGCCGCCAGTGATCCGGCCAAGGACCGCGCGGAGGCGGACGATGCTTGGCTCAGCTTCGGGGCCGATCGCCAGGCGGAGCAGGCTCGGGAGTTCAACTTGACTGATCCAGACTCCCCAGGCTTCCGGCGGTAAATCGACGAGCGGCACCCAGCCAACCCGGTCGACCGCTTCCCAGGGATGGTCGTTGGCCCAGGTCGCCACCTGGACCGCGTCCGCCCGACTGTTCAGGACCGGGCAGGCAACCGGGCCGACCGCCACCGCGCTCCCGTCCACGATCAGGCGACCGGACGGCGGTCGAACCACGAGGCGGGTGCTCCACGGGAGGAAGGCAAGGGCGCTGATCCAGCCAAGAGGTTGGCGGTTGCCGACCCGGACGTGGGTAGGATTTTGGGCGTCGGGCCACTCGTCGTAAACGTCGACGAACATCCGCCGGTCGACCTGGCCGGTGCTCGGGCCGTTGGGACGGTCGGCCAGGGGGGTCGACTCGCGCAGGAGCAAACCGCGCCGGACGATCGGCCCGGCCACGATTTGGGGCCGGGATGATCGGGGGACCGGTGGCCCCTCCAATGCCCGGCGAGCCTGGGCCGCCACCTCGGCGCGCCAGGCCCTCGTCCACCCCTCGCCCCGCCAGGCAAGCGCGACGAGGAGGATCAGGGCAACCAGGCTGGGGAGTGGGTAGCGGATCGGGGGCAACATCGGTGGTTCGGACTCAAGGGGCCATCTTGGGAGCCGAGGCGCGCCGCCGGTTGCGGACCCAGGGGGGGACCACCGCCAGCCCAACGAGGCCGACGAGCAGGATCAGGAACAGCCGCGACCAACCGCGAGCGGGGACAACCATCCCCCGGATGAACACGGCGGCCTGCCCGGCCCTTTTGGCCTGGGCGCAAAAGACCTCGATCGGCCGGAGCGTCCCGTCGGGAATCCGGCGGTCGGTGGCGTAGGTCAGGCGGTAGCTCGACCCGAGCCGGCGGGCGATCTCCTCGTAAATCTGGCGAAGTTGCGCGGCGTCGGCGGCCGGATAGTGCTGCCCTCGGGTCGAGGTCGCCAGCGTCCGGAGCGACTGGGTCGCCTCGTCGAGATCGTCTCCGAGGCCCAGGGTGTGGACGGGTAAGTTCACCTTCCTTGCGGCGGCGATCACGGCCGGCAAGTCGGCCCGGTCGCTCATGGTGTCCTTGCCGTCGGTCATCGCTAGCACGGCCCGGCGACCGGTTTCCTCCGCGAGCAGCCCCAGCGCCGCGGCCACGGCGTCGAAGTACCGAGTCCCGCCAACCGCTTCGAGTTCGTTGACCGCGGCCAGGACGCGACGGCGATCCGCGGTGAACGGGCAGATCAACCGGACCTCGGAACTGAACCCGATCACGGCGATCTTCGACCCGGCGGGGACCGCTTGCAAGAAAGTCGCCACGGCCCGCTTGAGGGCGCCGATCCGGTCATCTTGCATCATGCTCCCGCTATGGTCGAGGACCAGGACGATCGTCGAGGGTTGCAGCCGGACCGTCACCGGGGCATCGAAGGAGAGGATCGGTCGGTCGCGGCCATCCTCGGTGATGCGGAACGACTCCCGCGCGGCGTCGAGCACGAACGACCCATCGGGCCGCTTCAACTCGAAGTAGACCGCGATCTCGGGGAACTTCGACTCGTCGGGCTGCGTGACGACCACTTCGGGAGCGTCGGGAGGATTCGGTTGGGGGGCAACCGGATCATCGGCGGCTCGAACGGGCAGGCCGCCGACGAGTCCGAGGATGATCAGCCAAGCCCCAGCTTTCAGCCGCGTCGTCATCGTGCCGGCTCCTCGGTCGCTCGCGTCGAGCGTGGTGTGAGCAAAGCAAGAACCCCGCCGATTATCCCCCACAAGCCGCAGACCACCACAGGAGAGGCCGCCAACGGACCCAGACCCGGCTCGACCACGCGGCAGAGGGCCACAACGGCCGCTGCGAGTAAAGTCCCCAGCCCCGCCCCGGCGATGGCACCCGGGATGGCATCCCCGCGACCAACCCGCCGAGCCATCCGCCAGGCGCCGATGATCGCCCCCGTCAACCCGAACGCCAGGACCACCCCGGCCAGTTGGGGGACATCCGGCCCCGAGGCCGTCATCGCGTCCGCGCCGATCGCTCCTCCCGCGACCCCCACCAACAGCCGGGCCGCCAGCCCGACCAGCGCGGTGATTACCACCCGCTTGCCGATCGGCATCGCCAGGAACGCGACGAACAAACCAGGGATCGCGACCGGATCGGGCGCGGGCGGGAGTCCGACCTCGCTGGGATCAGATCGAGCCGATGCGTCTTTGCGCTCCACCTGGATGGCCACCCGCTTTTCGTCGCCACCGCCGCTGATGACGACCTGAGCCGAGGCGGGACCAACGAACGGGTCGGGGACGGCGACCTCGATCGGGATGTCGGCGGAGTCGCGGACGACGATCTCGCGGTCGGCCATGCCCGCTCCGAGCGTGAAGGTCGCTCCGACCGCCCCTTCAAGCCGGACTCGGGCGCGCAGGAGCCGATACCCGACGTTGGCAATCCGGACCTTTCGGACGACCGCCACCCCGGCCGCCGGGACGCCGATCGCCAGTCGGAGCGGGTGGACGTCGAGTTCCGGGGCGGCGGGCGAGCGGGTCGGCAACCGGGCGAGCCAGGCGTCGAGGCGCTCGTCGGCCTGATCGGCGTTGAGGCTGACCCGGGTTGCGGGAGGGGCCAGGTCGGGGCGACCGACCGAGGCGACGAACGCCGCGATCCGCCCCGACGCGACGTCGTCCCGCAACTCGTCCCACCGCTGGGCGGAGAAGGTCAAGAAGTCGTCCCAGGTCCGGCAGGTTGTCCCGCTGAGGGCTGACAAGTAAAGGAACTCGGGCGGGAGTCCAGCGACCGGCGTGGGCGGGACGACCGCCCCGGCGCGACTCAGCCGGAGTTGGACCGAACCAAGCTGCACGATATCCCCCTCGGCCAGAGGGAGCACCGCGTTGGGCAAGACCCGGCGGTTATTGACGAACGTCCCTCCGGGAGTTTCGAGGTCGCGGACGCTCCACATGCCGAGGCCCGCTTGGCTGACCGCGGCATGACGGCCCGCCATCTTCCGGGGGGATGGCCCCTCCTGGTCGGTCAGATCGAGGAACGTGGAACCATGCGCCGGAGCGGCACTGTTGCCGAGGATCACCGCCCCCCCATCGAGCGGATAGCGCTGGCCGGGGTGAACTCCCCGGACCACTTCGAGGGTCCATTGATCGGTCGGTGGTGGGGGATTGAGGTGAGGCATAAGTTTATGTCAGCGGCGGCGGAAGCGGAGGGAAGTTTGCCCGAGGTCGATGGCGTCGCCGTCGCGGAGAGCCTGGCGGTCGAGGACGGCCTGATTATTGACCAAGGTTCGGTGCTTGCGGTCGCAAACGATTAGAACGTAATCGCGGCCTTCGAGGACGATCTCGGCATGGCGGCGGGCGACGGTCGGGTCGCCGAAGAGGCCGACCTCGGCTTGCTCGTCCAGCCCGAGGGCGGACCGGGGCTTGGTCAAGGTGTAGTCGCGGCCTTCTTGCCGCCCCCGGACGACCCGGACCCAGGCGCGCCGCAAGGTCTGCTCGACCAGGGCAAGCGACAGCCCCAGCCCGGCCCCCAAGAGGACGATCCCGACCCCCTGCCCCAGGTCGTAGCGATCCCCCATCCGTTGGCGGATCGCCTCGAACAAAAAGCCGCCGAGCAAGCCGCCGGTCGACCCGCCGAGGATGCCGTGGATGGTCCCTGACCGCGACCGACCCGCCAGGCCCAGCCCCGCGCCGATCCCGCAACCGAGAATTCCCCAGGAGATCGCCCGGCCGATCAACCCCCCTTGGAACGCGCCGAGCACGGCCTCGCCGAGGACCAGGCCAAGCGCCCCGCCGATCGCCCCGGCGATGGCGCCTCGGCCGGCGTCGCGGGCGGCCCGGAGCCAGGCGCCGTCGCGGGCGGCGGCGGCGGCGTTGAGGCAATAGCCGCTCGCCCCGCCGATCGCCAGACCGGCCCAGGCGTCGCGGACCCAGACGGCCTCGGCGCGGACGAGTTCGACGTCGAGGTACAACCCGAACAGGGCGCCGATGGCGCCGGCCAGGGCGAGGTCGAGCGCCCGCTGGAGGTCGATCGCGGCGAACCCTCGGGGACCAGGGGGGATCGATCCGATCGTCATTCGAGTTTCCGCAGCGCGCGGCCCCCTTGGGCGATCATCCGGGCGATGTGGCCGAAGGCGCCGACGAGTTCGCCCTCTTTGGCGAAGATCGACCCGGCCTCGGTGCTGGCGAGGCGTTGTAGGTAGCCCAGGTCCGCGTCGCCGGTGCCGATGGCGACGATCTCGACCCCCTCGTTTCGGGCGTTGACCGCTTCGAGCACGGCGGCCTCGGGGGCGTCGGGATAGCCGTCGGTGAGGATGACGAGGTAGCGGAGCCGATCGAGCCGGTTCAAGCGGTGCCGGGCCAGTTCCAGGGCGGATGCCAGGTCGGTGGTCCCGTCGGCTTGGAGGCGCCCGATCGCGGCGCGGACCTTCCGGGCGTTGTCGGTCGCCTCGGTTTGCAAGACGACCTCGTCGGAGAACGAGATCAGGCCGACCTCGGTCCGGGTAAAGTCGCACTTGTCGAGGAACTCGAGCGCGGCCGATTGCGCTTCGAGGAGCGGTTCCCCCGCCATGCTCGCCGAGACGTCGATCAAGAGGAACAACCGGATCGGGTCGAGCGGGGCCGCCGGTCGTGTGGCCTCGGGCGGACGGCCGAGCCAGGACAGGTCGTCGGGGACCGGCTCGACCCGCTGGGACAGGCGGTGTCGGGTGTCGCGCTGGGTGGCCTGGACCTGGACCACGCCGTCGCGGTCGTAGGCCAGGGCGACGTCGACCATCACCTCGGCGTCGGTGTTCCTGATCCCTGAGAAGACGTACTTCCCCAGGACCGAGCAGTCGAGCGGGCGGTCGCTTTCCCCCTGCGTCAGATACACCTCCAAGGCGTCGTTCCGTCCCCCCATCGTCGCGTGGACATACGGTTTGCTCTGGCTGGTCGGGATCGGCTGGTTCCGGGGGAGGATGATGTCATTGAGATACCGCGACCCGTCGGGGCTGACCGCGACCACGCCGAGGCTGTGCGCCATCACGTCGTTGATCCGGAGGGGGCCGCTCAGGGTGTACCGGGGCTGGCCGGGCGACGTCGGCAAGGCGTCGGTTTCGACCGCCGCGCTCAGGGCCGCGCCCAGGGCCACGACCTCATCGACGTTCACCCCCGACCGCGGCTCGCGTCCCGCCAGGTCGCGGACGAACGACCGGACCATCGGCATCCGGGTCGACCCGCCGACGAGCAAGACGCCCGCCAGCTTGGCCCAGGTTAAACCCGACGCACCGAGGGCTTCCTCGGTCAACCGCCGGGTCCGGTCCATCAGCGGGGCCGTCATCCCCTCGAACTCGGCGCGGGTCAGCTCGAAGCTCTGCCGGTTCCGCCCGAGCTGGAGCGCGACCCGAGTCGATGTCCGCTCCGAGAGCGACCACTTGGCCTGCTCGGCCAGGGTCAACACCTCGTTGAGCAGCACCGGGTCGTCGAGCGGGTCGACCCCGGTGGCGGCGTGGAACTTCTCGGCCAGAAACGTGGCGATCCGGTCGTCCCAGTTCTTCCCGCCGAGGTCGTGGTCCCCCGAGGTGGCCAGCACATCGACCCCCGACGGGGAAATCTTCGCCACCGTCACGTCGAACGTCCCGCCGCCCAGATCATAGATCAAGACCGACTCGTCCGCGCTAGTGGCGGGGGCGGTGCTCACCGACAAGCCGGTCCGGGTCATCCCGTACGCCAAGGCGGCGGCGGTCGGCTCGTTGATGATCCGGAGGACGTCCAGTCCCGCGCGTCGGCCCGCCTCGATCGTCGCCTTGCGCTGGGGGTCGGCGAAGTAGGCCGGGACGGTGATCACCGCCCGGTCGACCGGGCGACCAAGTGCCGTTTCGGCATCTTCCTTCAAGCGTTTCAGCACCAGGCTCGACAGTTCGGTGGCGTCGTAGTCGCGCTCGCCGAAGTGGAGCCGGTACGACGCGCTTCCCATGTGCGGCTTGAAGAAGCTGGCGATCTCGTCGTTGCCGAGCCGTGCCCATTCCTTCGCCTCGTCGCCAACGGCGGGCGGGTCCGAACCAAAATAGATCACCGACGGCGTGATGGGCCGCCCGTCGCGGTTTGCCAAGACCACCGGGCGGCCGTACCCGTCCAGGCTGGCCACCACCGAGTTGGTGGTCCCCAGGTCGATCCCGACGGTGGCGCCGGCGCGGTGAGAGGGCATGGTGAGATCGGTTCGTCAAGGTTGATAGAGCGGCGCGACCACTTCGCGGACCCAGGTCCAGTAAGCGCGAGTCCAGGTCGTCTCCGCGTCTGGGTCGTAGGCCGCCAACTGCTGGCGAAAACCGTCTATCGGCAGGAAGGGGAAGGCTCGGCTTTGCGTCGCGGGAAGATATTGGCCATCCGGTTGGAGGCACAAGATCGTCAAGCCATCGCGGTTGTGCCGCCAAATCTCGGGAATTCCCAGCCCGGCGTAGATTTCGAGCTTGTCGAGCAGCGCCGAGGTGACTTCCACCTCGATCGCCAGGTCCGGCGGCGGCAGTGGTTTGAGCTTTGCGAGGTCTTTGCCCCGCAGCAACGGGAGGCTCGCTAGATAGAAGCACCGGTCCGGTTCCAACCCGACCTTGCGGTCGCGCCGCCGGAACGTCGTCGAGCCTTGAGCTTTGGCGGGGATGTTCAACTCGACGGTCAAGATGGTAACCATTCTACCGAGGGCTTCACTATTCTCTTCGTGGATCGGGCCAGGCGACATGAGTTCGATTATCCCATCGAGGTAGGACAGCCGCGGGCCGTCGTCGCCGAAGACTTCCAGCAGCTTCTCGTAGCCGTCCCAGTCGAGGCCGTGGATCAGGAAGCGTGACTCTCCTTCGACCGGACTGGCCGGCGGCGCGGAAGCTGAATCAGGCGTGGCGATCAACGTCGTCATGGTCATGGCTCGCTTGGATAGATGTTCTCATTTGGGCCAATCACGGCTGATGCAACGGCGCGACCACTTCGCGGACCCAGGTCCGATAAGTCAGTGCCCAGCGCGACTCTTGCTTCGGGGTGTAGTCCTGCAAGTGGCGAGCAAACGCATCCATTGGCAGAAACGGAAAAGCCTTGCTGCGAGACGACATCGTGTATGAGCCATCGGGCTGAAGGAGCAGCAGCGTCAAGTCGCGACCGTCGTACCGCCAGAGTTCCGGCACACCCAGGCCGGCGTAGATCGCCAGCTTGTCGAGCAATGGCGAGGATATCTCCACCTCGATCACCAGGTCCGGGGGGGGCACCACTTCGAGGTCAATCTTGTCCTCGTCATCGAGCCGATCCACGTTGGCGAGGTAATAACACTCGTCGGGCTCGACCCCACGACCAACGCCCTGCCGCTGAAACGTCGCCGAGCCGAGAGCATAGACCGGGATACCCAACTCGATGATGACGTACTCAATCATCCTCCCCAGGATTTTCTTGAAGCGTTCGTGCCGGAATCCTGTCGTCACTTGTTCCACCGTCCCGTTCAAATAAGCCATTCGGGGACCGCAATCCACGAAGGCGTCGAGGAGCTTGAGGTAACCCTCCCAGCCAATATCTTGGATCAAGTACCGCGACTCGCCGCCGTCCGGAGGCGACGGGGGTTCGGGAACCATCGGGGAGGAAGGAACCTCAATCGCGGTGGTCATGCGGGACGCTCCAGGGTAAGAGATGCGGTTTGGTCCGATCAAGGCTGGTGAAGCGGCACCACCACCTCGCGGACCCAGACCCGAAACGCCTTGGCCCAGCGGGTGTCGTTAGTGGCGTCCAGATCCTGGAGTTTCCGGGCGAACGCGGCCATCGGCAAAAAGGGAAAGGCCCGGCTTTGGGGAGATTCGACGTAAGTCTGGTCGGGCTGGAGCAACATGACTCGCAACGTCCGACCGTCATGTCGCCAGACCTCCGGGACGCCGAGAGCGGCGTAGATCGCCAACTTGCCGAGCAGCGCCGAGGTGATCTCGACTTCGATCACCAGGTCGGGCGGCGGGATCGTTTCCAGATCGAACGGCTGATCCAGAGGGCCTAGCCGATAAGCGTTGGCGAGATAATACGACCGGTCCGCTTCCAACCCCTTCTCCACGGTTTGGCGTCTCAACGTGGTCGAGCTGAGAGCGACCAGGGGGATGTCAAGCTCTTCGGTCAACGTCTCCACCATCCGACCCAGCAAGCTGCCAAACCTCTCGTGATCGCGACCTGGCGACATAAGCTCGATCATCCCGTCGCAATAAGTAATCCGGAGCCGGTGGTCTCCGAAAATCTCCAAAATCTGCTCGTACTGGGACCAGTGAACGTTGTGGATCACGAAACGCCGCTCTTCCTCGATCGGCCTCAATGGTCGGATGGTGATCGGTTCGGTCAAGACGGTGGAGGCTTGCATCAAGGAGACTCCCGAAGAAGGGCGTTAGATCACGACACGTTCAAGAGCCGCAAGGCCGACGACCGCTCGGCGACGTCCTCGGCGCCCATGACGGCCTCGGTCTCGAACTCGACTGCGATCGAGGCGCCGCCGGTGAGGTCGGTGGCGGTGACGCTCAGGCGGCCGTCGCGGTTGATGGCGAACTTGACCCGGATCGGGCTGCGGGCGGGGAGGTTGCCCGGCAGGATCAGGGCGGCGGTCCCGACGTCCTTACAGTCGAGCGGGTCGGTGCTGTCGCGCTCGCCGGCCATGACCTGGATATCGACCCCGGACTGATTGGCGGTATCGGTCCCGAAGTCGGTGGCGTGCTCGGTGGGAACCTCGCCATTCCGGGGCAAGATCGTTACCACCACCTCTTTGCCCGACTCATCGCGGGCCACCACACCGAGGTTTTTCGACAGGACGTTGACGATCTGGGTGTTGACCAACTCGCGGACCGGCCCGGTCAAGGTATACCCCAGCTCGCGCTCGATCCGGTCCAGCGCCGCGGCCATCTGTTCCTCGGTCACCGCCGCCAGGTCAAGCCCGCCCCCCTTGGCTTCGGCTTGGGGATTCTCGGGAGCGAGGATGTCGCGGACCTCGTCCTGGAGCGACTCCTTGAGGCCATAGAGCGCGGCCCCCTTGGCGACGGCCTCGTCGGGGTCGTAGCTCTCCGGCTCGATGGCGAACTCGGCGACGATCCGGTCGCGGACCTGCGGCATCCGGGTCGACCCGCCGACGAGGATGATCTTGTCGAACTTGGTGTAACCTTTGACCTGGGCGTCGGCGAGCATCTCGTGGGTCAGTTCGATCGTCCGGTCGAGGAGGTGGCGGGTGATCGCCTCGAACCGAGGGCGATCCAGTTCGACCCGCGCCTGCTGGCCGGCGTGGGTGACGCGAAACGGCGTCTTGTCGCGCTGGGTGAGCGTCTTCTTGCCGCGCTCGGCCTGGAGGAACAGGTCATTGAGGACTTCGGGATTATCCATCGGGTCCGACGCCTCGCCGGTCTGCGTCCGGAACGACTCGGCGAGGTCGAGGACGACCGCCTCATCCCACAAAGCCCCGCCCAGGCGGTGGTCGCCGCCGGTGCAGATGACCCGGATCAACCGGTCCTTGATCTCGATCATGGTAATGTCGAATGTCCCGCCGCCAAGGTCGTAGACGAGGACGACCTGATCCTCCCCCTGCTCCAAGCCGTAGGCGACGGCGGCGGCGGTCGGCTCGTTCAAGATCGCGCGGACGTTCAAACCAGCCAACCTCCCGGCGTTGGCGGTCGCCTCGCGCTCGTCGGTCCCGAAGTAGGCCGGGCAGGTGATCACGACGTCGGTGATCTTCTCGTCCCCCCCCAGCGCCAACTCGGCGTCGCCGACGACCTTCCGCAAGATGAACGAGCTGATGTCCTCGGGACCATAGCTCAAGCCGTCATGGCTGAAGACGAAGTTGGCGTCCCCCATGTGCTGCTTGACCCGCGAGACGACGCGGTCGGGCTCGACCTTGGCGGCCTCCTTGGCGGTGTTGCCGACGATGACGTTCTCGCCATCGAACAACACGACCGACGGCGTGATCCGCTCGCTCTCGGCGTTCGGCACGACCACCGGCTTGCCGTGCTCGTCCACGTAGGCGATCGCCGAGTAAGTTGTCCCCAGGTCGATCCCGTAAACCCGCTTCAAGGCGTCGCTCACGTCGAAGACTCCCGCTGTTTATGTTCCAACTGTTGCCTCAAGGACAAGATGCGTGTCGCCCGACCCGCTCACCATTCTTCGTGACCTCGATGTTGACCCGCATTTGCCACCGTTCCAATGGTAAATCCAGCCAAAGTATCTCGGTGGAACCTCACGCGGACGAGCCACCCTCTTGGGAAGTCAGGCGGCACCGGGTTGGTCGAACGCCTCGAAGAAGCTTTTTGCCCGATCATTATGTTCATCGATCAGGCCCGATAATCTCAACATGTCATCTCGATCGACCACCCCCTCGTAGAGATTCAGGACGATCTGTCCGTCTTCATCCAAGACAAATAACTCGAAACCGTAGGCTTCCGAGGTTGAATCCCCGATGTCGTCGTGGACTTCGATCTTCCGTTCGATGAAAAGAAGATCGTATTTCCTCTTGCCGACAGGGTAGTCGGCAGCGAAGGAGCGGATCACGCGGTATGTGTTCAGAAGGACATCCGAATAGCGATCGGCGTTGACTACCCTCCAGTGGATGACCTCGTCATCCGTCTTCTGCCGAACGTCGCTCATGACTCGGTCGTAGCGGTCCATGATTCACCTGATGGTAATTTCGTCCCGGATCAAGCCAAGTTGAAGCTGCACGACACGCAGTTGTTTTTGCCCTCCAAGCTCCCCCTCGAGCGTCGTCAGCAGTGATTTCAGGTTGCTTTGCTTGAACGGAAACTTCGACACATAATAGAGGCGGATGCTCTTGATGAGAGCCTCAACCTCGCGAGCGGTCGAATCAGGGATCGTCGGTTTCGAAGGGGGAATGCGAGTGATCTTGTCAATCACCTCGGATAGTTGTTTGTCCCTCGATTGTTGCTTCAGGGCGGTCGGCAGATTGGTCACTTTGTAGAGCGTATAGAAGGTGGCGAGGATCCCAATAAGGCTGGCGACACTCCCGATAGCGTTGAGAACTTCCACGGCACGACGCCCTCGACGGCTGTTTGACTGACATCTGGTGACCAAGTCACCTGCCTGCCTAGGGAGGCAGGTCCCGAGCGAGCGTGCCCCAGGCGATTCGATCCCCGGGCATGAGGATTCTATCGTGGACGGAAGTTCGCTCGCGATGCCTCATTTTTTTGTGCCTTCGAGGGACTCATCCATCGCCGTCATCGACATCCTCGTCGCTGCGGCCGTCGTAAGGGGTCCGGCACCAGCGGCAGACCAGAATGCTCCCGCAAACGGGGCAGATCACCGGGATCTCGGGGCGGGATAGGGCTTGATACTCGGCCAAGCCAGGTGGGCTGTAGGTTTCGCTGCAAGCCTGGCAGTCGAGGGGCCGGTCGCAGTAGACGCAATCCATCAGGACTCGCCTTCGGGCAGCGCGCCATCCGTCTTCAAGACCCGGCCGATCTGGCGGACGGCTTGGCGGAGGCGCTGGTCGTTCTCGATCAGGGCCATCCTCAAAAAGCCCTCGCCGGTCTCGCCGAAGCCGCGGCCGGGACTGACGGCAACCTCGGCTTCTTCCAGGAGTTTCATGGCGAAGTCGATCGAACCGAGCTTGGATCTCCAAGGCTCGGGGATCTCCGCCCAGACGAACATCCCGGCCTTGGGGGTCGCGACGGTCCAGCCAAGCCGCCGCAAGCCATCGACCAGCACATCCCGGCGCATCTGGTATTCGGCCACCTGCGCGAGTCGGCCCGGCTCGCCGTGGCGGAGGGCGACGATCGCGGCGATCTGGACGGCTTGAAATAAGCCGTAATCGTAGTAGCCCTTGATCGCCTTGAGGGCGTTGAGCATCTGGCGGTTCCCGGCGGCGAAGCCAACCCGCCAACCGGCCATGTTGTAGCCCTTCGACATGGTGGTGAACTCGCAACCCACGTCGAGGGCGCCCGGGGCCGACAGGAAGCTTGGGACCTGCTCGCCGTCGAACGAGACGTCGCCGTAGGCGAAGTCGTGGATCACGAAGAACTTGTACTTCTTGGCGAGCCGGACGACCTCGGCGAAGAAGGCGCGATCGACCACCGTCCCGGTCGGGTTGTGGGGGTAGTTGAGAACTAAGATTTTGGGTGGGGGGGAGAGGCTCTCGCAGACCTTGGCGATGTTGCTCAGGAAGGCCGACGAGTCGCGGACGTCGAGCGCGATCACGTTGGCCGAGGCGAGGGCGACGGCGTGGACGTGGATCGGGAAGCTCGGGGCGGGCACGAGCGCGGTGTCACCGGGACCGAGGAGGGCCAGGCACATATGGCTGAACCCTTCTTTCGACCCGATCGTCGTGACGACCTCGTGGTCGGGATCGAGTTGCACGTCGAACCGGTTCTCGTACCGGGCGGCCACCTCGCGGCGGAGGTTGAGCACGCCGGTCGCGGCGCTGTAGCGGTGGTTCCGTGAATCCTGCGCGGCTTCGCACAGCTTGTCGATGACCCACTGCTCGGGGGGGTCGGTCGGGTTGCCCATCCCGAGGTCGAGGACGTCGATCCCGTCGCGCCGCTTGCGGTACTTCAGCTCGTTGATCTTGCCGAACAGGTAAGGGGGCAGCCCTCGGACCCGCGACGCAACCTCCAGGGCCTGGGGGTCGGATGGGTCGGGGGCGGTCGTGTGGTCGATCATCGCGGGGCCTTGGGGTCGTCGAGGTCGGTCGAGGTCGCAGACGATCTCGCTCCCCGTCACTATAACTCTCCGACCGGGCGGTTGCACCTCAAGACCCGTTGTTCGGTGGGCTTGTGAAGAAAAGGCGAACTCCGATCGGGTTGTCGCCGATACCTACCTCTGCCATCGGACCTTGCCAACGCATAACCCACCTGGCCGCCGCATCCTCCTGGGAAGATTCCGGTTGATCAATAGAACGAGTTGGGGACCAGAGCCGGTTGATTCCAGCTCTGGTCCCCTTCGTTTCGCGCAAGCGACAACGATGACCCGATCATCGCGGGGTGCTGCGCCGCGACTGGACCGCCTTGGCGGTATCGACGTTTTGGACCGCCTTGGCGGTCGCGGCGGCACCATCGGGGACGCCGGCGGGGGGCTGTTTGGCGGAGTTGATCGGCGAGGTCGAGTCGGGGGCGACAGCGCGGGTCCCCTTGGGCAGGGTTTCGCCAGCCTTGGTCTCACCGGCGACGCTCATCCGCTTGACGCTTTGGTCGAAGGCGGCCTGGTACTCGGGCTGTTGCTTCTCGTGCCCTTCCTTGAACTGGCCGGTCAACTTGTTCTCGATCGCCGCGGCGTCCATCAGGTCATTGTACAGCGTCTTGATCGCGTCTTGCAGCTTGACGTCAAACATCTGCACGCTGAGCATGTTCTTGACCTGCGGATCGTTCAGGCTGCCGGATTTACCGACAGCCAGAGCTTCCCGCTTGAGGATCACCCAGGCCCCCTCATTGACCTGGATCGGGCCGGTGATGTCGCCGTCCTTCGGCCGGTGGGCGGGGTTCTTGTCGGCGGGATCACCATCGACGAGCTGGGTGAACGCGGCGTCGGACACCTCGCGGGGGACGGCGTGGCGGGCGATCGGGTCGGGGAGCAAGCCGCCGAACGACCGGGTCGCGGAGTCGAGCGACTTCTCCTGCGCCATCTTCTCGAAGCCGGCGGGGTTCTTCTTGGCTTCGTCCCAGATTTCGCTCGCCTTGCGGATGTCGTTGGTCATGATCATCCGACAGCGGAGCCGGGGGCCGAAGTTGGCCTCGAAAGCGTCCTTCAGATCCTGCTCGGTGACCTGCACCTTCGGCTCGGCCAGCTTCCGCAGCGCGAGCGACGGATAGATGATGTCGCGGGCGTAGGTGGCCGGGCTGATCCCCCGCTCTTTGTCCAGACTCCGGAGCCAGACTTCGCGGCTGACGTGACCGACGTCCATCGCCACCCGGTCAATCTCGGCGTCGATCTCGTTGGCGGTGATCTCCATCTTCTTCCGCTTCATCTCCTGCTCAATCAAGAGGCGCGAGATCAGCGTGTCGAGGATCTCGGAACCCTTTTTGGCGACACACGCATCAGCCAGTTGCTGGCGGGTGATAAACTCGCCGTTGACGATGGCGATCGAGTCGGTGCCGTTGGTCGGAATCCGAACCGTTTCGAGTTGGAGCTTAGAAGGGTCCACGGGCGGCGCGGGGGCCGGCGTCCCAGGGACAGGCGAAGCCTTCTTGTGCAGGTATTCGCGCAGCCCCTGCGCCGGGGCACTGGACGAGGCGAAGACACCGATGAACGTCGAAGCTACCAGGGTCTGAGCGACTTGTCGACCGCGAGCCAATGTGATCATCGCGAGGTTTCTCCTTAAACCATCGGGCCGGGGAAACTCCGGCTCAAGTTTGGGTGCGTTCCGACCGGGACATTAGGATTTCCGCTCCAAACGGTCAACCGCAAATTCGTACGATCCACCGATGCCCGACGGGAACACGACCAGTCGAACACATCGCGATTTCACAGCGACGCTCAATCGCCAATTATTTTGAGTCTTCGATGGAACTCTCTTGAAAAAGAAAGACGTATTTGGTTTCATTGGACCCAAGACAAGCGAAGTCTGCCATTCACGATCCATTCTCGGATCATCAATCCCGCATAACAATCGTTTCACTCCCTGGGCGAGTCGAGCCATGCATGACCGAGTCGTTGCGCGCTTCCGGGACAAATCCCAGACCACAAAGCGGGGCTGGTCACGCTTGAAGCCCTTGCTGGGCGTGCTTCTCAGTTGGTTCATCATCGGGCTCCGATTGTCCAACGGCCAAGACTCCGCAACCCAAGATCAAATCCTTAATCAATACAAAGTTCACCTCAAGACTCTGGAGAAGGCCGGTCAAGATTCGACCCTGAAGGGGAAACACACCCTGACGATGTCGATGAATGGCAAACAATTGATCAACCGTCAGGAGGATTTGATGATCGCCCGGAATGGCTCTAACACTCTGCTCCGATTGAGTGCTCTTCATCCGCATGTGATTCCCAAAGATCGGACCGAACGAATTCGGGAAGGTGAGGAGATCAACTTGTGTCTTCCGCCGGACACTTATTCGATCAAGAGCGCTCAACTGGGTGGCCCTTATTACATGCCCAAATCCGGCCCCGTCGACGAGACCGAACTGAAGACTTTGGCCGCATACAATGGCAGCTTCCTGGGGGCGCCTTATTCGCTGCTGTCGCACTCGATCGGCACCCTGCTCGAAGATCCGCAGTTTCGGGTCACGAGCGTAACCCCCGAAAAGGCCGACGGCGGGGACCGATGGAAGATCGCTTTCACGAGCAAGATCGACTCCCCCTCGTTCCTCCCCGGGAGCGGATGGTTCATCGTTGACCCCGGCCGTCATTGGTCGCTGGAAGCTTTCGAATATAGGACGACCCCCAAGACCGCGCCGGCCAGCAAAGAAGTCGCGGTTTCGACCAGCATCACCCGCGGCAGCGTCAAGTATGGGCTCACCGCCGACCTGCCTAGCGTCGAACGGATCGAGATCGTCGACAACGCGACGATGAGTGATCGAAAGACTTATGAGACCAAAGAGGTGGTCGAAGTAGCCAAGATGGAATGGAGCAACTACCCACGCGATCAATTTTCCCTGGAATACTACTCGCTGGATGACCTGGCCGGGACCGCCTGGAAGAAACGAGTTTGGAGGGCGATCCTGCTGGGCATTGCCGCCGTCGCCTTCTTCGTTATCTCAGTCCTGATCCAGCGGCGACGTTTCCGCAAGGCTGCCGCGGAGTTGAATTGAGCGTGCGAACAACTACACAGCTTCGGAGGGATGACGATGCTCGGTCGAATCCGTTTCGGGAAGACCATCGCGTGGGTCGGCGCCGTTCTTTGCCTCGCCGCCTTGATCTACCTAATTCGAGGCGTCTCGGCCAAATTGATTACGGCCCGGCAGGCGACGGCACTGGTCGTCGAGAAGAGCATCCTTGACTTCGGGACCGTCCGTCCCGACAGTTCGGTCGACTCGGAGTTCCGATTGGTGAATCATCATGACCGACCTATCAACATCAACGGCTCTCAGATCGCCTGCGATTGCATGACCTCGACATTCGTGGCGCCACGCTTGATCGCTCCTGGTGAATCCTTCTCGATCCCCTTCAATTTGCACTTCCCCGAAAAGTCGGGGCGGGTTGAGCGGGACATCATGCTTTACACGAACAACATCGAGCAGCGAACCCTCAAGCTCGTCGTCCTGGCCGAAGTCGTCCCCAAAGATACGAAAGCCAAGAATGAGTCGCGGTAGATTCATTCGCTCCCCCTTTCACTTGGATGTCGTCAGATATTTTCCAGGTGGGCGGCATTCGGTTCGTTGCCGTTTGCCTGCGCAGTTCGCTTCCTCGTGTTTCTCGGAGATGCAAACGTGCTTCACACCCGCATGCTCGATGTCTTGGCCATGGTGACTCGCTCTCTCGGCGTCCTCGCCATCCTGGCCGCCTCTTGCCAACTGCCGCTCCCGCGGGCTTCGGCCCAATCCTCCGGCAATCCCTGCGGCGCTTGCAACCTGGACAGCCAATCCTGGGATTGCCCGGCCGTCGTGTGCAACAAGACTTGCGTCCAAGTTTTTGGTGTCGCGACGTGCAAGTGAAACCGCTCGCGTTTGATCGGGTTCACCGTTAACTGAGAGTGGTCGGGTTGGAATTGCCGAGGTCGCAACTCCAACCCGACCCGTCCTCGGTCCCGCGTCCAAGCCATGAGGCCCGCGAGGGATCGTCGTTCGGCCCTCGTCGCCGATCCGAAGCTCAAGCCCTGTGGGTCTGACCCCGTTTTGCGACAAGGGGCACGGTCGTCTGGAAATCGCTCTAATGGCGCTCGTTCGTCGCCTTGGTGGTGCAATCATGAGCGAAGCGTCGTTTGAGAGCATCGGCATTGACATCCCGCGGCCGAGCCGTCGTCAACTCATCATTCGGTTGGCTTGGTTGGCGGTTGGGCTGATCGCCTCGGTGGGGATTGCCGTGTCGGGGACAATCCGTCCCGTCCTTAGCCATGAAGACATGAGCGATCACCGCTTCTACCGCCACGTCGCCGACCGCGTCGTCGCGGGAGAAGACTATTATGATGTGGCTTGCGTGGAGCTTTTGACGCATGGTTTTCCGCCTAGCTCGGCGTTCAACTGGCGGACGCCGTTATACGCTTATATGCTCGGCTGGCTCAGAGAGCCGGCCTGGGCACAAGCGGCCCTGGCCCTGCTGGCGGTCATGACTGCCGCAATAGTGGTGGCGATGATCACGCGCGAACTCGGGCCGATCGCCGGCCAGGTCGCGGGCTGCGCCGTGCTTGGGGCTTCCGCTTGGTGGCTCGACCCCGAACCGCCTTGTTTCACCGAAATCTGGGCGGGGCAGTTGATTTTGTTGGCGATCGCCGCCCGATCGCTCGGGCTAACCTGGCTGGGCTTCGTCGCCGGCTCGCTCGCTCTCTTCTTGCGTGAGTTGGTGTTACCCTTCATCGGACTTTGCCTCGTTGATGCCTCCGTGCGCCGGAAGTGGCCCGAAGTGGTCGCCTGGGTGACTTGTCTACTGGTTTATGGAGTCCATCTGCTTTGGCACTTCGGCCAGGTGGCTCGCCAGTTACCCGGCCTCAGCGTCAGCAAATCGGCCGGTGGGATGGGCTGGGTCGCCTGGGGAGGCGCCCGGTTCGTGCTTGCTACGGTTCGGATGAATTACGGGCTGGCATCGCTCCCAGCCTGGTGCGCCGCGATCTACCTTCCCTTGGCGGTTTTCGGCCTGATCGCGCTGGGAAACCGGATCGAACGATCCCGCTGGTCGCTGATCGGGATGAGCGGCTACCTGATGGGCTTCGCCGTGGTAGGCAAACCATTTAATGATTACTGGGGATGGATCACCTGTCCTGTGCTTGCCTTGGGTTTCGCCACTTCACCTTTCTTCCTCACGCCAATGATCCGAACGTTGGTCTTGAAAGAACCACCGATTCAAGAGATCGCGGCGAGGCGGCAGGTAGAAATCCCCGCTGCTTCGACCAAAATCATCCCGTGAAAGTCTCACGATCAAGGAAGTGGGTGATTTTGTTCCTCCCCGAGCGCTTCGAGTTGTAGAGGGCCTGGTCCACCTGACCGACCAGGGGGTCGGGGCGGACCGATCCGGGGCAAGTCGTGGCGATCTCGAAGCCGACGAGGACTCCGCGCGACACGGTCCCGTCGCTCGGTCCACCCACCACTCCCACGTCGGAGCGAATGCGTGGCTGCAACCTCCAGGTGAAGCGGGTCATCCGGCGATCGGCACCGCCCAGAACGGCTCGTCTCGCTGCGGGACCGCCCGGAGGCGATGGGCCTGAGCGCTCCGACGTTCCTTTCGCTTGGTCCGACGTTGACGACGCTCGGATTCCTGGCGTTGGGTGTCGTTCTTGTCATTGCTGACCTTCGATGGAGCGCGACGGGGCTTGCCCCGGACCACGCTCGGCTCGCCAATCGCGCCATCGAACCCCCAGCGATCACACCAGAGGCAATACGCCCGCGCCTGGAGCCGGGCCGACCGGCAGGCAGGGCAACGATCGCCGCCCGCCTGGTTCGGACCCGGCCAGGGAGATAGGCCGCCGCCGATCAGGAGTGTCGGCTTGGGGAGCTTGTCGACCCAGGCCAGGTGGTGCCGCGTGTCGTCAGGTCCCAAAGTCTGGGCCTCGGCGGCTTCGGCGAGGATCGCGGCGGTCTCGGCGTCGGGGCGACGATCGGCCACCAGGTCCAGCGCCGCCATCCGCTCCCCCCGGAACACACCCGAGGCCGGGACGCCGGGTGGGTCGGCGTCACCGGTCCGCGCCCATCGGGACGTCTCGTCGTGGCCGACTTCCACCAGTCGAACGCCGCAGTGGGCCGCCGCCGCCAGCGAGAATGTCACCACCGGTCCATCGACCAGTTCCCACGCTTCGAGCCAACCGCGGACGTCGAGGTCGGCGATCTCGTCGAGCGTTTGTTCCAGGGTCCAACCCAACCGACTCGCCAGTTCCCCCGGCGACCGCCAGGCCACGGGGGCGTCAATCACCGCGTCGATGATCCGCCGCCCCGCCGCCGATATCGCGAGATCCACGATCCCCTCCGGTCCCGCCACGCGGGAAGCTCAAATGATGCAACAGGTGATGATTCGAAGCCCTTTGAGGCAGATGGCGGATTGTTCGCCCTCTGCAATTTGCAATCTGTCATTTGCAATCAGGACATCTCAGGGAAGGAACGCGAAGCCCGGGATGGCGGCGGCCGGATTGGACTCGTCGGAGTTTGGGTTTGTGGTTGGTTCGGACTCGTCGGCCGGTTCAGGGTCGGGGTCGCCGGCCAGCCGGCCGCGACGGGCGAGGGTCAAACCGATCGCCTCGCCGGGCAGCGCCGAGGGCTTGGATTGGACCCGGCGGGCGCGGTCGACCTCGGCGGCGGTAGGGGCCTGAAGGCTCCCGAGACGGCTCTCGGCGTCGAGGCGGGCCGAGGTGAACGCGACGTGGGCCTGAGCGGCCTCGGCTTCGCCGGCGCGGGCGTCGGCTTCCCAAGCTCGGAGGGTCGCCAGGGCGGCGTCGGGGAACTGAGTCAAGCCCGTCAAGACCTTGCGCGTCGCCCGGGCGTTGGCGAGGTCATCGCCGTGCGGGTCGAACCGGCGGATCAAAAGGAACGACGCCACGCAGGCGTTGGCGTCACCCGACTCGGTCGACCGGTCGATGAACGTGGTCAAGGCGTCGATCGGTTGCCCTTCGAGCGCGCCGAGGTAGGTCTCCACGAGCCGGGTGTTGACCACGTCGGGGCGGTCGCACGCCAGGTCGATCCGCCGGAGGTCGCCTGGCTCATGGACCAGGGGGCGAAACGCTTCAAGCCGGCGGCGCGACCACTCCTGCGCGACGTCGTCCCCCGCCTCGCCGCTCGACCGCGCCAGCGTGAGCAGGCCGTCGAGCGTCGGCGCGGCGACGCCCCCGACCATCGGTTTGCTAAATGTCTTCGACTCGAACTCCGCCGACCGGGCCACGAGCTGCGCCTCGATCAGTGATTGCCGGAGGAGACGGTTCGTTTCGCGCTGCAAGGTTTCGAGCGAGGCCGAATCGCGGGCCTTTTTCCGGGTGTCGGTCGCTTCGATCAAGCGGTCTAGGAACACCCGGGGGGTCGCGCTGAACCCGTCGGCTTGCCGCTTGAGGTTGGCCTTGGCCTGGTCGGCGAATTGGGCGGCTTGTTCCCGGGCGACCTTCACCGTCAGATCGCCCTGGCGGACCTGACGTTCTAGGTCGAGTCGGAACGCTTGAAAACCAGCCAACTCGGCGGCGGTCCGCTCCGCGAACGGCGTCGATCGCCCGGACGCTTCCAGCCCCGCCTCGGTCAAGCGGGATCGCAATGGGTTCAGCACGGCGAGAATCCTCGGTCAGAGTTCGCGATGAATGTCAAAAGTCAGCAAGCAAAGGACACAAGCGGATTCGGGCGAAACTCCGTTGCGGCTGGGGCTTCCACTCGCCGCGTCCTTTTTCCTTGCGACACTATCGTTCTGGCGTGCGGGACTTAGCATAGTATTCCGGTGTTGGGCCGGTTTCCCCAACGGACCAGGGCAAACCCAGCCAGAATCTTTGAACAAACGAACACGCTCATAGGCAAAACGGGACAGGGCGATTACACTGTAAGGATGAGTCCTCGGTTGAACCCGAGGTCGAGTCGCCGTGTCTGACCCCGACGCGGCTTGGCTCCGCGACCTCTTTGTTTCCTTCGATTCATGATGGCGGCGGGAACGTCCGGCCGCCCCGACTCGTCCCGGACCGGATCTCGTCCGGGACCATGAGTCGGCCTGGCGCGACTGTTCCCTCGGACCCCGGTGAGATGGCCGAACTTCACAACCCGCGGATCGACGCTTCCTCATCCACGACCCCGACGCCCGAGGTTGCTCCTCGCAAGCGCCGCAAGGTCCAGCCGCTCCCGCAAGACGACGTGGCGTACACGGCGGCGTCCCGGACGGTCCCCGCTCGGGTGGCCAAGGCGCTCGAACACGCCAAGCTCTGCGCCCGACTGGCCGACGACAACCGCGGCAAGGACATCCTCCTCCTCGACCTCCGATCCGCGACCCCGCTGATCGACTTCTTCGTGATCATCACGGCGAACTCGCGGCGGCAGGCGTACGCGATCTCGTCGGAGATCGACCAGGAGCTCAAAAAGCTCGGCGAGACCAAGCTGGGGATCGAAGGGGCCGAGGAAGGCCGCTGGATCTTGACCGACTACGGCGACTTCGTCGTCCACGTCTTCGCCGACGACGCCCGGACCTACTATGCCCTCGAAGAAATCTGGGGTGACACCCCCCGCGTCGACTGGCGCGACCCCTCCCGCAAGCCCCGGCCGACCGAGACGCTGACCGTGGTCCCCCGGGAAGCCGATGATCCTGTCGGACCGACCGCAGACGATTAACAATCAAGGCCAGCCACGGATGAACACGATGGAGACACGGATTGGTCAGCTTTTCTCCGTATTCATCCGTGGCCGGAATTTGTCGCGGATCAGGTTGACTTCGTGGCTTGAGATGAGATTCGCATGAACGTCCTGGACCAGCTTCGCGCCCGCTTCGCCGCCGCGACCCCCGAGGGGGCCAACCCGGAGTCGTTCGCGCTGGCCGTCCGCGCCAGTTCGGACCCGAAGTTCGGCGATTACCAGGCGAACGGTTGCATGGCGATCGGCAAGACACTCAAGCAAAACCCCCGCGCCATCGCCGAAGCCGTCGCCAAGGGCGTAGACCTGGCGCCGATCGCCGACGCCCCCGAGATCGCCGGCCCGGGGTTCCTCAACGTCCGCGTCCGGTCCGACTGGATCTCGGAGGCGCTGGCGGGGTTGATCGACGACCCCCGGCTTGGCCTGACCGCGCCGGCGACGGTCCGGTCGGTGGTGATCGACTACTCGTCCCCCAACGTCGCCAAGCCGATGCATGTCGGCCACCTCCGGTCAACCGTGATCGGTGAGTCCCTGGCGCGCATCCTGGTTGCGCTCGGACATAAAGTCGTGCGGGATAACCACCTCGGCGACTGGGGGGCGCAGTTCGGGATGATCCTCTGGGGCTGGAAGAACCACCGCGACGATGCGGCTTACCAAAAAAGCCCGGTCCACGAACTCGCTCGGCTCTATCGCCTCGCGCAAGCCAAGATCAAGCTGGGCGAAGAGCGCAAAGCCCGCTACGGCAAGGCGATCGCGCTCGATGAGGAAGGGAAGGCCACCGAGGCTCAAACCCTGTTCGCCAAGCTCGCCGAGGGGACCGACGACACGTTCGAGACCGTCGCCCGCGAACTGGCCGAAGGGCGCGACGTCACCGTC